>Ga0075030_100002982_pt1 | contig 15446 bp, 13 predicted proteins | sample LitLauG_LLR_2012_FD_71393 | JGI IMG/M metagenome (GOLD analysis project Ga0075030, IMG submission 71393) | Freshwater sediment microbial communities from Pennsylvania, USA - Little Laurel Run_MetaG_LLR_2012 | ecosystem: Environmental > Aquatic > Freshwater > Creek > Sediment | place: USA... | reverse complement strand
GTGATCGGCACGCGTTTGCTGAACCTAAACGACGCGGACGGTGGCCGACCTGAACCTACGGTTCAGGGCAACTGGCCGGGCGGCACAGGCGGGGATCTTTCTTCTTTCGACGCATTCCAACACCAGGTGCTGGCGTGGGCTATTGGCTGATGAAGTCGGAGCCGGGCGAGTGCTCCATCGATGACGCGCTGGCCGCACCTGGCGCGACCGTACCCTGGACCGGCGTACGCAATTACCAGGCACGCAATTACCTGCGCGACGATGCCCGGGTCGGCGACGGCGTGCTCTTCTACCACTCCAGCTGTCCACAGCCCGGCATCGCCGGCATCGCCGAGATCGCCAGCGCGCCCTACGCCGATCCCACCCAGTTCGACCCGAAAAGCCCGTACTACGACGGGGCCGCCAAGCCGGAGCAGCCGCGCTGGATCCTCGTCGACGTGCGCGCGCTGCGCCGAACGCGGCTGATTTCCATCGGCGAACTGCGCGAACAGAAAAAACTCGCCGACATGGTCATCCTGCGCAAGGGCAACCGGTTGTCGATCACGCCGGTCAAGCCGGCCCAATGGCGCCTCATCACGCACAAGCTGGCCGGCGCCGCCGGTTGATTCCCAAGCGCAGCCACGCGCGTGGGCGGGCGCCGCCAGCCAGACCGGCCTCACCGCAGGCGCACCGCGATCACGGCGACGGCCCTGCCACGATGCCGGCCAGCGCGGGCCGCAGCGCGATCAGCGCGCGCCATTGGCGTTGCGCGGCATTGCGCAGTCCCGCCTGTTCCATTGCCAGCGCCAGCAAGACCTCTTCTGCTGTCGATTCCGGCTGCGCCGGATCGCGCCGCTGGGCGCTCACGCTTTGCGTCATCGCCTCCAGGCCCGCTTCAATTTCCGCGCCAATGCGGTGGAACTCTCCCGCCCCATAGGCGCTGCGCTGATCCTGGGTCTGCGCCTGCACCGTCCACAGGTAGTCGCGGCCGCGCTCGAAATCCAGGCCCGCGGGCAGCGCCAATGAACGTTCCTGCGAGCGCGCAAGGAACATCAGGCCACCCTGGTCATCGATGACGCGCACCGTGTAGTCCCATGCGCCGGCCGGGTGCCCATACGGCTGGTCCCATTCAAGCCACCGCAGGCCCGCCCCGTCCTGTCCGCCCAGCGGCGCCCGCAGCGTCACCTGCGTGGCGGCAATGCCACGCAGGGCGATGCTGGCGCGACCTACCAGGCCGGGCCGGATGCGCAGGCCGCGCCACTGGGCAGCGAGGTCGCGGCGCTGGACCAGCGCCCCCGGATCACGGGGCAATACGTCGTCATTGCGGACGCGCAAGCGCCCGGGTCCGGTGAGCGCCAGCACGCTGCCGGCGCCGGCGGTGAACGCGACTTCGACGGCAGCAGCAGCGTCCAGCTGCAACTGGTCGCCCACCTGCAAGACGTCAAGGACGGCGAGCGCGCGGCGTTCACCTTGGCGGCGCAGTTGGGCATGGCCGCTCAGATCCGTGACCACCGCCACCGGCAGCGCAGCCGGACCCGCGGCAGCACACCTGCCGGCAGGACAACACGTGGCGGCGCCCAGGGCCAAGCAGGCCATGAGCGCAAGCAGGTGCAGCGATGACTGCCGCTTGATGATGGTTTGGCCTCCTGCCGGGACGACAGTGCGCATCCCGGCGCGCTCAGCGTATTGCCAAAGGCGTTCAGTGGGAAGTCCCGCACGGCGAACCCGACCCACCGGAAAGCGGTAAGCGGCGTGCCGCTTCAGGATGGCGATGCGGTTTCCGCGGGGCTCTCCGGCCAGCCCTGCGGCGCCCAGGCGCGCAGGGGCAACGGCGTGTGGCCCTTGATGGCCGGCATGCCCAGATCGATCAGGCCATCGGGCGGGCGCGCGAGATTTCCTGCAAACACAGCGGTCATCACCAGGGGATACCCAACCTGCTTTGCGACGCCCTGAAGATGCGCCGCGACGTTCACCGCATCGCCCAGGGCGGTGAAGTCGCGCCGGTCGGGACTGCCAACTTCTCCATAAACGACTTCGCCGTAGGCCATTCCCATGGTGACCGCCACGGCCGCAATGCCGTTTGGAACAAGTTCTTCGCGGTTGAGCCGGTCGATCTGCTCGAGCAGCTGGCATGCCGCCGCCAGCGCCGCATCGCAGGGGTGCGCTAGCGATTCGAGGGCCCCGAACATGACCATGATGCCGTCACCGCGGAAATTGTCGATCACACCGCCATGCGCATGCAAACCGGGGGTGATGGCCGCGTAATAGCGGTTGAGCACGCCGCGGATCTGCTCCGGATCGCTGTGCTCGGTACGCGGGGTGAAATCCTGCAGGTCCGCAAAGAGCAGCGCGATGGACCGGCGAACGCCGGGCAGCGCGCCGGCAGCGCCGGACGTTTCATCCAGAAGCCTGCGCAGCAATGCAGGGCTGAGATACCCGCCGAAATTGCGCGCCAGCCGTTCCCGGTCGCGGCGGGCGCCGGCAAGGTCGAACCCCGTCCGCAGGGCGACCGCACTGATGCCGGCAACTATGGCGGCCCCCGGCGCGACAAACCAGCCCGCGGCATGCAGCAGTGCCCCGCCGGCCAGCAGCGTGGCGACGCTGGCAGCGAGCAGCAGGTAGCGCAGCGCGGCGCGAACCGGCAGCGCCGCAGCCGCGAGGCCGACCAGCGCCAGCCAGGCCAGCGACCGGGGCGGCGCGCGCACCAGGCCGCTGCCCAGCACATTGCGCAGCACCTGCGCGTTGGCAATGAGGCCGGGCGGCGGCACCAAAGCGTTCTCCCAGCGCGCGAGGGCCACGGGCAGGCGCAGCCGGTCAAGGTACGGCAGGACCGAGCCCACGAGAACCACCTGCCCGCCAAAATGCGAGAGTAGCTGCTCACGCGCTCCCGAGCGCTGCCAGCGCACCACGTCCTGCAGCGGGACATAGTCGAACGGCGCGCCGCGCGTGAAATCGACCCAGCCGCCCTCAGACAGCAGCGACGCCCGGCCCAGCTGGAGCGCGAGGCGCCCCGCGAAGGTGGGCACGGCCCCGGCCGACAAGGCGGGCGCTTCGCTGCCGGAACCGCAACGCGCCGCGGCCGCGGCAACATTGCCCGGATCGGGCTCGTAGCGGCGCACGACGCCATCGCAGTCGATGGGAAACAGCGGCAGGCCAAAGACATCGGCGCCGCCGGCGATGGCAAGCAAGGGTGCGTGCGGAACGCGCACCTGGCCTCGGGCATCGGTATCGAGGGCGAGGGCAAAGGGAGCCGCGACCCGCGCGGCCTGAAGGCCCCGCATGAGGCCGGCGTCCAGGCCGGGTTGCAGGCGATCGAAGGAGCGCTCGGGCAACGCAATGTCCAGCCCGATGGCGTGGGGCTGCGCGTGGGCGATGGCCGTCAGCGCGGTACCCAGCGTTGCGTGCATCAGGCTGAGGGGCTCTGCCAGCGCGTCGAGACTGGCCTCGTCGACGCCTACCAGCACGACGTCGGTCCGCGGCGCGGTGACGGCAGCCGGCCGCACCATCCGGACCAGCATGACCTGGGCGTCGAAAATCCGTTCGTCGAGCCGGGCGCCGGCAAGATACGCCTGCGCGTCGAGCAAGGCCAGGATCAGTCCGAAGGCAAAGGCCAATAGCGCGCGCCGATGCGTGGTGGACATGCGCGGGGCCGCGGCGCCGCGCCATGGCGGCCGCAGCCATTGCAAGCGACTTTCCTGGTCCGACATGCCGTCCTCCCGGCCTGAAGGTTGCGATGCCCGCATGGCCGCGCTGGCAGGCCCAATTCATTCTGGCACCGGCCGCGGCCGGGTGGATAGCCCGGCTGCCTGCGCTCGGCTAAGCTGCGCGCTCCCACCGTTGGTTTTTTGCCGCAAGGGCCTTTGGATCGCCACTCATGCCCACGCCACACAGCCTGCCTTCCCCGGCCCCCAGCGAGCCCTACCCGGGGCGCGCCGCGCACAAGCCGCAGTCCGGGCGGCGCGCCCTGCTTGCGCTGCTGGCCGCGGGCGGCCTGTTGCCCGCGGCCAGCGGCGCCGCGACCGCCGGCGAAGTGCCCATCGGCGGCTTTCTGCGCGACGCCCCATTGCAAGGCCTGAACGGACCATCGCGGCATCTGTCGCAGTTCCTTGGCCGGCAGCTGCTGATCAACGTCTGGGCAAGCTGGTGCCCGCCGTGCCTTGAGGAAATGGCCTCGATCGAGCGCCTGGCATGGATGGAAGGCCGGCCGCCGTTCGCCATGATCGGCATATCCACGGACGATGACCCCGAGCCGGCACGGGCCTACCTGCGCCGTTCCAACGCGACGATCAGCCATTTCATCGACCACGCGTTACGGATCGAGACCATGCTGGGGGCCTCCCGGATTCCCCTCACGGTGCTGGTCGGCGCCGACGGGCGGATTCTCGACAAGATCCACGGCGCACGCGACTGGGACGCGCGTGAGTCGCTGCTGCTGCTCGAGCGCGCCTTTGGCCGCGCCCGCACGGTGGCCGCGCGATGAAGCGGCGGCTTTGCCCCAAGGGCCGACGCGCCCTTGCGACAGCGCTGCTCGCGATACTGCCGCCGGTAGTGGCCGCTCCCCCGGCGTCCGGCGCCATGCCCCACCTCACGTATGCCACCGGTGGCATGCTCTACCAGGGGCTGACGTCGAAGAAGACCTATGAGATCGGCGTCGCGCGCGGGTATATCGGGGCGGTTGCCGACATCGGGGCGGGCGAACCCGTCAATGGATTCCTGTTCTGCGTTCCGGCGACCGTGAAGCTGGAGCAGATGGGCGAGGTGGTGCGCGACTGGCTGGCCCGGCATGCCGAAACGCACACCTATGCGGGCAAGGGCGTGGTTGGCGCGGCGCTGGCCGAGGCCTATCCGTGCACCCGCAAATAGTCTGGCGCAGACCGCGCGGGCAAACCGCGCACAGCGGCGGAGGCAGCATGGCGCAATGGGAACAGGCAATCCGCAAATTCAACGATCCGGTCGTTCGCGAGCTGGCGCAAAGCGGCCAGTCGCGCCGATTCCCCAAGGGCGAACTGCTCATCCGCGAGGGCGACCCCGGCGATGCGCTGTTCGTCATCCTGAGCGGCAAGGTGAAGGTTTACGTCTCGGACCCGCAGGGCCGCGAGATGATCGTCGCCGACTACGCTGCGGGCGATTACGTCGGTGAAATGGCGCTCGACGGCAAGGCGCGCTCGGCTTCCGTCGAGGCAGTGGAGACAACCGTGTGTTCCGTGGTGGCGCGCGATGCGCTGCGCGCGGCGATCCACGCCGATCCCGAGATCGCCATGCGGATCATCGCGACGCTGATCGACCGCAATCGCAACGCGACGGTCAGCCTGAAGAACCTGGCCCTGATGGATGTCTACGGGCGGGTGGCGCGCCTGCTGCTGTCCCTGGAATTCGTTCCAGGAGCCGACGCGCTGTCGTGGAGCCGCGAGCAGATCACGCAGAAGGAAATTGCCAGCCGCGTGGGCGCCTCCCGCGACATGATCAGCCGCATCCTCAAGGACCTGCGCATCGGCGGCTATATCGCCATGCGCGAGAAGCGCATCGCCATCCTGCGCCGCCCACCGGCGCGCTGGTAGGTTTCCGGCAGCAGCATTGCGGGTCCGCATTCGCCGCGCCTGCCGCGCGGCCGGCCCGCACCGGCGAACCGCGGCTCCCCGCCCGTCCCGAAAAGCGCCTCAGGCGGGCTTCCTGCGCAGTATCACCCCCAGCATCACGAGACCGGCCACGACCATCGGCAGCGAAAGCCACTGTCCCATGGACAGGTGCAGGGCCAGCAGGCCCAGAAAGCTGTCCGGCTCGCGGGCGAATTCAGCGACGATGCGCAGCGTGCCGTAGCCGATGAGAAAGGCGCAGGACACCACACCCGGCGTGCGGGGCTTGCGCGAGAAGATCCAGAGCAAGCCGAAGAGCAGCAATCCCTCGAGGCAGAACTGGTAGAGCTGCGAGGGATGGCGCGGCGTGGGCACGGGATCATTGGCCTGCGGAAAGACCATGGCCCACGGCCAGACCGCGGGGTCGGCAGGCCGCCCCCAGAGTTCGCCGTTGATGAAATTGCCCATGCGGCCTGCCGCCAGTCCGAGCGGGATCAGCGGCACGGCAAAGTCCGTCACCTGGAAGAAGGGCTTGCCGTGGCGGCGCGCGAACAGCCAAAGTACCAGGATGACGCCCAGCACTCCGCCGTGCGATGCCATGCCGCCCTTCCACAGCATGGGGATTTCCAGCGGGTTGTGCAGGTAGTAATCGGGCTTGTAAAAGAGCACGTATCCGAGCCGGCCGCCCACGATGACGCCGAACACGCCCCAGAAAAGCAGATCCTCGACCTGCGCCGCGGTAAAGCCGCGCCAGGCATCGCGGGCGCGCAGCCGGCCCAGGACGATGAACAGCACGAACCCGAGCAGGTACATGAGCCCATACCAGCGGACCGCGACCGGGCCTATGGAAAAGGCGATGGGATTGAATTCCGGGTGAGTGAGCATGGCGCCGGCGGCGGCTCCCGATTTGCGAATTAGAATGGCGGATTGTAGTGGCCAGTTCGTGCCGGACCGCCGCGGCGGCAGGATCGCCCCGCGGCAGCCACGGCCTGGCGCGCCATCGCCGTTCCTTTCGAAGAGAGCCCCCGTGCCACACAACGACCGATCCCGCAACGTCACCCAGGGCGTCGCCCGCTCGCCCAACCGCGCGATGTATTACGCGATGGGCTACCGCGACGAGGACTTCGACAAGCCGATGATCGGGGTGGCCAACGCGCACTCCACCATCACGCCCTGCAATTCGGGGCTGCAGCCGCTGGTCGACGCAGCCATCGCGGAAATCGCCCGCAACGCCTGCAATTCGCAGGTCTTTGGCATTCCCACCATTTCCGACGGCATCGGGATGGGCACCGAAGGCATGAAATATTCGCTGGTGTCGCGCGAGGTGATCGCCGACGCCATCGAAACCTGCGTCAACGGCCAGTGGATGGATGCCGCGTTGGTAGTGGGCGGGTGCGACAAGAACATGCCGGGTTCGATGATCGGCATTGCGCGGTGCAACGTCCCGGCCATCTTTGTATACGGCGGAACCGTCAAGCCGGGCCATTACCAGGGCAAGGACCTGACCATCGTCTCGGCCTTCGAGGCGGTAGGCGAGTTCACGGCCGGCCGACTATCGCCGACCGACTTCAAGGAGGTGGAGCGCCGTTGCATACCCGGATCGGGTTCCTGCGGCGGCATGTACACGGCCAATACCATGAGTTCCTCGTACGAGGCCCTGGGCATGAGCCTGATGTACTCCTCGACCATGGCGAACCCGGACGCGGAAAAGCGCGACAGCGCCGCCGAATCGGCCCGGGTGCTGGTCAAGGCCCTGGAAATGGGCCTGCGCCCGCGCGACATCATCACGCGCAAGTCGATAGAAAACGCCGTAAGCCTCATCATGGCGGTGGGCGGATCGACCAACGCCGTGCTGCACTACCTGGCGATCGCGCACGCCGCCGAGGTCGAGTGGACCATCGACGACTTCGAGCGCGTGCGTACCCGCGTCCCCGTTCTGTGCGATCTCAAGCCCTCGGGCCGTTATGTGGCCACCGACCTGCACCAGGCGGGCGGCATTCCGCAGGTGCTCAAGATCCTGCTGGCCAACGGCCTCCTGCACGGCGACTGCATCACCATCACGGGGCAGACCCTGGCCGAGGCCCTGGCCGGCCTGCCCGATCAGCCGCGCGCCGACCAGCACGTCATCCGTCCGTGGTCCGACCCGCTGTACCGGCAGGGCCACCTGGCGATACTCAAGGGCAACCTGGCGCCCGAAGGCTGCGTGGCCAAGATCACCGGCCTCAAGAAGCCTTCGATGACCGGACCGGCACGGGTCTTCGACTCGGAGGACGCCGCCATGGAAGCCATCATGGGCGACCGGATCCGCGCCGGCGACATCGTGGTCATCCGCTACGAAGGGCCGCGCGGCGGCCCGGGCATGCGCGAGATGCTCGCGCCCACCTCGGCCATCGTCGGCAAGGGGCTGGGGGAAAGCGTCGGCCTCATCACCGATGGCCGGTTCTCGGGTGGAACCTGGGGCATGGTGGTGGGGCACGTGGCGCCCGAAGCCTACGTGGGCGGCGCCATCGGCCTGATCCGCGAAGGCGAATCCATCACCATCGACGCCCCCACCCTGACGCTGCAGCTGCATGTCAGCGACGAGGAACTGGCGCGCCGGCGCGCCGAATGGAAACCGCCCGCGCCCCGCTACACACGCGGCGTGCTGGCCAAGTTTGCAACCCTGGTCTCCAGCGCCAGCAAGGGCGCCATCACGGATGGCGATCTGACCTACTGAGAGTTGTCGATTTTCTGTTGGCAAGTTCGCTTCGTAGTGCGACGCCCTTGGACACCGGGCGCTTTTCGCCTGGCGTGGATCCATGCGTCGGTACCGTCGCAGGGCGACGAGTCACGGCGTGATCGGGGCCCGGCGACGAAGGAGTGGGCTATCGACGAGGGCGCGGGGCCCCGGTCGCGTCGTGACGGTGCCCACTCGTGCGATCAACGCAGCAAGTCCCATCGAGATGATGAGCCTGCGTAGGACATAACCCACAACGCTATCGCCGCTCCACCCAGTACAGCGCCCCCATGGCAAAGCAGAACGCCACGAGCGCCGGCAACCCGGCGACCACCACCGGCGGCCAGGTGTTGATCAGGCCCAGGTGCGAGAACAGCTTGTTCATGGCGTAGAACAGCACCCCGATCATGATGCCGGTGAAGATCTTCAGGCTCACCGTGCCGGCACGCACGTGCAGGTAGGCAAAGGGCAGCGCCAGGGCCATCATCACAATGCACACCAGCGGGTAGAAGATCTTCTTCCACAGCGCGATCTCGTAGCGGTCGGTGCGCTGGTGATTCTCGGTGAGATGATTGATGTAATGAATGAGGCTGTAGGCGCTCTGGCGCTCCGGCTGGACCAGCAGCACGCCAAAGATGGCCGGCGTGAGGTCCGATGGCCAGAACGACGTCTGCTCCCGCACGATGTGCGTGCCGCCGGCCGCATCACCAGGCGTGCTCGCGCGGGCGTCAACCGGCGGCAGTTCGGTCGCCACCAGGTCGGTCAGCATCCAGCCGCGCCCTTGCACGTACGTGCCGCGGGACGCGGTGCTCATGGAGCGCAGGTGCAGCTGCGGGTCGAACTCGAAGATCCGCCAGCCATCGACCGAACCATCGGCGTTGACGTGGGAAACGTTGACGAAGCGCATGCGGTCGGTCTGGCCGTCGGCCGAATGGAGCAGGTCGCGCACCCAGACGCCCGATCGGAATTCCCTGCCGATCGAAGCGCCGATGGCGCGCGACTTGAAGCGCTGCGCCAGGTCTTCGGCCGGCGGAGCGACGACTTCACCCAGGACGTAGGCCAGGGCCACCAACCCGAACGCCACTACCAGCACGGCATCACCCAGGCGCCGCGTCGTCATGCCCGACACCCGCATGATGGTGAATTCCGAATTGGCCGCCAGCTTGGAGAGCGCGTAAATGGTGCCGATGAGCGCGGCGATCGGCATCAGTTCATAGGCGTGGGAGGGCGCCAGCAGCGCGACGAACGCCAGGGCATGGATGAACTGGTAATCGGCCTTGCCCAGGTCGGCGAGCTGGTTGATGAGGTCGAACAGCGAAAAGATGCCGATAAGTGCCGCCAGCACGAAGAGGGTGGCGCTGCCGATCTCGCGCCAAAGATAGTGCCGCAGGGTCCGCATGGGTTTGTCCCTCAGGCAGGCGGCCGGGCACGGCCGGGCCAGAAGACCGGCAAGCTCGGCAGCCAGCGCCGCAGCGATACGCGCCGGTAGAAGAGCGCCACCAGGACCAGCACCGCCGCCGCGTGCGCCAGCCACACGGCCGTGCCGAAGCCCATGCGTCCGCGCTGCACGTTTGCCTGCATGATCTGGATGGAGTTGAGGTAGACCAGCGCCAGCAGCGTGGCAAATATCAGGTTGGCGGACCGGCCCACCCGCGGATTAACGTAGGCCAGGGGGACGGCCAGCAGTGCCAGCACCACTGCGGCCACCGGCAGCGCCAGGCGGTAGAGCAGTTCGCCCTGGTTGCGCGGCGTGGGATCGGCGAGCAATTGGCCCGTGGTGAACGTGCGGGCGTTGGAACTGGCCATGGGCGCATCGCCCTGGGTTTCCAGGCGGATGGCATAGCGGTCGAATTCGAGAACGCGGTGCTCGGCCACGCCGGCCGAACCTTCGTAGCGGCGACCGTGGCTCAGCACCAGGAACCGCGCCCCATCACCGTGTGTTTCCACATTGCCCTGGGCCGCAACGATGATGATCTCGCGATTGCCGCTGCGCTGGCTGGCGAACACGCTCTCCACGTGGGCGCCGTCGATATCGAGATTCTCGACGAAGAAGACCCGGTCCGATGCGGCCGACTCTATGAAGCGGCCTGGAGTGACCTTGCTGACGTCGTCCCGGTGCTCGAAACGCTGCCGGGCCTCGGAAATCATGCGCTCGGCCCAGGGCGAGACGAACAATGCCAGGGCTGCCACCACGCCGGCCACGGGCAGGGCGAATCGCAGCACGGGGCGGATCCAGGCAAGCAGGCTCTGGCCAGCGGCAAACCACACCACCATTTCGGAGTCGCGAAAGGCCCGGGACAGGGCGATGAGGACGGAGATGAACACGCTGAGCGTGAGCACCAGCGGCAGGTTGGTCAGCGTGGAGAGCGCCACAATGGAAAACAGCGCTTTGGTGTCGACGTCGCCGCTGGCGGCGTCGCCCAGCATGTGTACCAGCACCTGGGTGAAGACGATGCAGAACAGCACCGAAAACACGGCGCCGGCGCTGTTGGCGATCTCATTGACGATGGCCCGGCGGAAGATCATGTCTCAGTCGCCCAGCGGCGCGGCGCGGCGGGCAGGTTCGGGCCGGATTGCAGTGTCTGCGCAGCCCGGACCGTCGACGCGCCGCCCGGCGCGGCCCGGTGCGATGCAGGCTCTATACTCGCTGCTCAGCATGCACCCGCGCCTCCGGTGCGTCGACCTTGACAGCGAAACCCCCGGCGGCAGCGGGCGGGCCCACGGGACTGGTGTGCCGCCCGCACGCGGCACCGGCGGCTCTCGTCCCGGGCGCTTGAACGACGCGGGATCCAGCGGGGACATTCGGTCGCTGCACGGTGCGCCGCCAACAGTTGGATGGGAATAAGGGAACGGACAACGCGATGGAATTTAACACGAAGGCGGCGGCACCCGAGTCAGTCAAGGCCGACTGCCTGGCCGTAGGATTCTTCGAGGACCTCGGAATGACCGCCACCGCCCGGCGCGTGGACCGGCTTTCGGACGGCGCCATCCGGGCGGCGGTCGCCAGCGGCGACATGAAGGGCAAGCGCGGCAGCATCGTTGTGCTGCGCGGCCTCGCCGGCCTGGGCTGCAGCCGGGTGGCCCTGGTGGGCCTTGGCAAGTCGACGGACTTCGGTGACAAGGCCTACGGCGACGCGGTGGCCGCCACATTGCGCGGGTGCGGGGCCGGGGTGAGCGCCATCGTCTTCGCCGCCACGGAATGGAAGGTGGCAGGCCGCACGGCGCAGTGGAACGCCCGCGCGCTGGTGCTTGCCGCCCGCGCCAGCGCATTTCGCAGCGATGAACTCAAGAGCAAGGTCTCCACCGCCGTCGACGACGATCGCAATCGCAAGCTGCGCATCACCCTGCTGGCCGACAAGCGCGATCGCGCGCTTGACGCGGGGCTGCGCCAGGCAGAAGCCATTGCCAACGGGCTGGAGCTGACAAAGCGCCTGGGCAATCTGCCGGGCAACGTCTGCACGCCCGACTTCCTGGCGGTGCAGGCGCGCAAGCTGGGCCGCGAATGGGGCCTGAAGGTCCAGGTGTTCGACCGGCGCCAGATCGAGGCTCTAGGCATGGGTTCCTTCCTTTCCGTGACCAATGGATCCGTGCAGCCGCCGCGCTTCATCGTGCTGCGCTACCAGGGCGCCGGCGGCGCCGGATTTGCGTCTCCCGTGGCGCTGGTCGGCAAGGGCATAACCTTCGATTCGGGCGGCATCTCGCTCAAGCCGGGCTCGGCCATGGACGAGATGAAGTACGACATGTGCGGCGCCGCGACGGTGCTGGGCACGCTGCGGGCGGTGGCGGAACTCAAGCTCGCGATCAACGTGGTGGGCGTCATTCCCGCGTGCGAGAACCTGCCGTCGGGCAGTGCCACCAAGCCGGGGGACATCGTCACGTCGATGTCCGGCCAGACCATCGAAGTGCTCAATACCGACGCCGAAGGCCGCCTCGTCCTGTGCGATGCGCTCACCTACGTGCAGCGCTTCAAGCCGGCCGCCATCATCGATATTGCCACCCTTACCGGCGCCTGCGTCGTGGCGCTCGGCAACGTGCATACCGGATTGTTCTCGACCGACGATGCGCTGGCCGGCGAGCTTCTTGCGGCCGCCAGCGCCGCGGGTGACCTGGCCTGGCGCATGCCGGTAGACGAGGAATACCAGGACCAGCTCAAGTCGAACTTCGCCGACATGGCCAATATCGGCCTGCCGGGCAACGCCGGCGCGGTCACGGCGGCGTGTTTCCTGGCGCGGTACGTCAAGGGCCAGAGCTGGGCACACCTGGACATCGCCGGAACCGCGTGGCGCGGCGGCGCGGCCAAGGGCGCGACCGGGCGACCGGTGCCGCTGCTCACGGAATTCCTCATCAAGCGCGCCGGCTGACGCCAAGAGACATCGTTTGGACCCTGCCCAAACCAAGGACGCCGCGATAGCAGGCGGCGCGCGGGCGATCGACTTCCATTTCAACGTCGATCACAGCGTCAATTACGCCTGTCGCGTCGTTCGCAAGGCGCGCGCTGCGGGCAAGACCGTGCTGGTTTTCACGCGCGACGGCGCGCGGTGCGCCCGGCTGGACATGGCGCTGTGGACCTTTTCCGCGCTCGATTTCCTGCCCCATGTGCGCCTGCCGTCGGCGCGGGCCGGGCAGACTCCGGTGTGGCTGAGCGCAACGCCGGAACCCGGCAGGCGCGACCTGCTTTTACTGCTGGACGACGAGCCGGCACCCGATTTCGTCAACTGGTTCCCCCGTTTTGAACGGGTGATCGACGTGGTATCTGCCGATCCGGACGACCGCGCGCGGGCGCGGGTCCGCTTCAAGGCCTATCGCGATGCGGGCTTTGCGCCCGTGGCGCATGAAGTGGGTGCGATATGAACCGGCCGCCGGCGCGTTTCCCGGGTGCGCCGCCGGAGCCGGCGCCCGATGACCAGTCGATACCCCTGCTCACCGAACGCTTGGGGCTGCCGCCGCTGGAATTCGACACGACACTGCCGCTGATCGAGCCCACCGGGCAGGCGATCGAGCCCATGCTCGAGGGCCTGACGGCCCTGCCCGATGCGCCGCAGCCGGTCATCGCGCCGCCCCAGACCTCGCTCGCTGGCGGCCTGCATCCGATCGCGGCGCTGCCCTTTCCGCCCATCGCCTTTCCCGACGAGGCGGCACCGGCGCCCCTGGCCCCCCGCAGGCCGTACGTACCGCTGCCACAGTCGGCCGTCGCGGCGCCCGCCCTGCCGCCGGCAGCGAACCCGCCACCGCCGGCGCCGGCGCCGGCGACCCTGGCGACCACTGGATTAGCGGCGCCTGCCGCGGTGCCGGGCGCGGACCTGGCTGCGGAAGCCGTGGCCACGCGCGCCGCCGCGGGCGGCCAGCACTGGGGTCGCATCGAAGTGGAACTGCGCTCGTCGATACTGCGCCAGATCACCGAGCAGTTGCCGCAGGAGATCGACGGCATCGTCCAGGGCCGCATGCAGCAAGCCATCGACCGGCTCCTGGTCAGCCTGGCGGAGGAAATCCATCTTGCAGTCACGGCCTCGCTGGCCGATATCGTCGAGCGCGCCGTACGCGCGGAACTCGACCGCATGCGCAATTCCAATCGAGGTTAGTCGTGACGAATACGTTCAATTCAACGGTGCCGGCCGCGGCACCCGGAACCGCCCTTGCCAAGAGTTTCGATCCCGGCGAGATCGAGCGGCGCTGGTACCCGGTGTGGGAGTCCCGCGGCTACTTCGACGCCGGCGCGCGGCCGGGCCGGACATCGTTCGGCATCCAGCTGCCGCCGCCCAACGTCACCGGCATCCTGCACATGGGGCATGCATTCAACCAGACCATCATGGACGCGCTCACGCGCTATCACCGGATGCTGGGTGACAACACGCTGTGGCTGCCGGGCATCGACCACGCCGGGATCGCCACGCAGATCGTGGTCGAGCGCCAGCTGGAACAGCAGGGTATCCGGCGGCGCGACATGGCCCGGGATGATTTCATCGCCAAGGTCTGGCAGTGGAAGCAGTATTCGGGCGACACGATATTCGCGCAAATGAAGCGCCTGGGCGATTCCTGTGACTGGCAGCGCGCCTACTTCACCATGGATGAGCAGCGATCGCGTGCGGTCGTCGAGGCGTTCGTGCGCCTTTACGAGCAGGGCCTGATCTACCGCGGCAAGCGACTGGTCAACTGGGATCCGAAGCTGCAGACGGCGGTATCGGACCTGGAGGTGGAGTCCGAGGAGGAAGACGGCCGGCTCTGGGAAATACGCTACCCGGGCGCGGACGGCAGCAATGGCCTGGTGGTGGCCACCACGCGCCCCGAAACGCTGCTGGGCGACGTCGCAGTGGCGGTGAACCCCGACGATCCGCGCTATCGGTCCGTTGTCGGCACGCTCCTGCAATTGCCGCTCTGCGAGCGCACCATTCCGGTCGTGGCCGACAGTTTCGTCGACGCGGCATTCGGCACCGGCTGCGTCAAAATCACGCCGGCGCACGATTTCAACGACTTCGCGGTGGCGCAGCGCCACGACCTGCGACCCATTTCCATCTTCACGCTCACGGCCACCGTCAACGACAACGCGCCGGAACGCTTCCGCGGGCTGGATCGTTTTGTGGCGCGCAAGGCCGTCCTGGCCGAACTGCGCGCGGCCGGCCTGCTGGTATCGGAGAAGCCGCACCGACTGATGGTGCCGCGGTGCGGCCGCACCGGTGAAGTGGTCGAGCCGATGCTGTCGGACCAGTGGTACGTAGCGATGAGCAAGCCCACGCCGGACGGCACGCCGCACGCGGGCAAGTCGCTGGCGCAGCTGGCGCTGGACGCCGTCGACAGCGGCGCGGTGCGTATCGTGCCGGACCAGTGGCGCCTGGTGTACCGGCAATGGCTGACCAACATCCAGGACTGGTGCATATCGCGGCAGCTATGGTGGGGGCACCAGATCCCGGCCTGGCACGACGAGCGCGGCAACGTCATAGTGGCGCGCACCGAAGCCGAGGCCCACGCCAAGGGCAGGACCCTGGGGGCCGGGACCCTGCGCCGCGATCCCGACGTGCTCGACACCTGGTTCTCGTCGGCGCTGGTGCCCTTTTCCACGCTGGACCCGCAGGCGCCGGACGGCGCCTTCGAGCGCTACCTGCCCTCGTCGGTCGTGGTCACCGGCCACGAGATCCTGTTTTTCTGGGTGGCGCGGATGATCGTCATGAGCACGCACTTCACCG
>Ga0075030_100002981_pt1 | contig 15450 bp, 10 predicted proteins | sample LitLauG_LLR_2012_FD_71393 | JGI IMG/M metagenome (GOLD analysis project Ga0075030, IMG submission 71393) | Freshwater sediment microbial communities from Pennsylvania, USA - Little Laurel Run_MetaG_LLR_2012 | ecosystem: Environmental > Aquatic > Freshwater > Creek > Sediment | place: USA... | reverse complement strand
TCGGCACCATCTGTCGCATCGTGTGTGCCAGCCCGGCCTACATTGCTGCGCGCGGAACACCACGCAAGCCCGCCGACATCGCGCGGCACGATGCCGTGGTGTTCGACGGCCTGGCCTCGCCACAGAGTTGGGTCTTCAAGACGCGCCGCGCGCAGGTCGCCGTGCCGGCGCATGCACGCCTGATCGTGACCACGGCCGAAGCCGCGGTGGATGCGGCCATCGCCGGCACCGGCATCACGCGTGTGCTGTCCTACCAGGCCGCCGACTCGATCGCTTCCGGGCAATTGATTCGCATTCTGCGCGAATTCGAACCTGAGCCCTGGCCGGTCAGCCTGGTGCATGGCGGCCGCCCGCCGCTGGCGCAGAAACTGCGCGCGTTCCTGGACTTTGCCGCGCCGCGCCTGCGCGGCGCACTGGCCGCCGCCAATCCACTTTAGCTTTCCAGGTCAGCCGCACCAGCGCATTTCCTGGAGCCAAACCCGGCTCATCGATGCCGGCACCGCTCGCTGTCCCTGTCGGTGTGCCCCGACCAGGTGGCGCGCCGGTCAGGTATTCGACCGCGTCGACGCGCGAGATTTCAATTGGAGCCGTGCATTTCCGAAGAGCAGGGGTGCGAGGCACTCCGTAAAGTCGCCCGGCACCCGTGACGACTTCCTGACCGACTGGATACAGCAATGCTCGAAAAACTAAGAATCGGTATGCGACTGTCCCTGGGCTTTGGCCTGCTGCTGACCCTGCTCTGCCTGATGGCAGGGTTCGGCGCCTGGCAGATGTCGAAGCTGGCCGAGAACACGACCTACTTCTCCGTCAAACTGGTCCCCTCTTTCGAGGCCGAACATGCAATCGCCATGGCGATTGCCGACGAGCGCCGCTTCGAGTACCGGCACGTCGCCGTCGGTGACGATGCCGGCAAGAACGAGGCCGAGGCGGAAATCGCCACTGCGCGAAAAGCCATCCAAGCCCAGTTGGAGCGGTATGGGAAGGACCTGATTTCGGATCAGACCGACAGGCAGGACTTCGAGAGGGCGCGCGACTCGATCATCGCCTTCCAGGCCGAATGGGACAAGATTGCCCCGATTTCACGCCTGTCGATCAAGGACCCTTCCAAGAGAGAGCTCGTCGACAGACTGGTCACCGGTGATTCGGCCATGGCGTACAAGGCAGCGCAGGCCGCCGTCACCCAGTGGTGGGGCTACAACATCAAGCTGTCGGCCGACCATACACAGGACGCGGTCAACGACTACAGCCAGGGGCGATGGTCGCTCGGGACCTTCGTGGTCGTCGCGCTGGCATTGGGAATGTGCGCCGGGTATCTCATCACGCGGTCGATCGTCGGGCCTCTGCAGCGCGCCGGTGAACTCGCGTCGAGCGTCGCCGACGGCGATCTGACGAAGCGCGCGAAGGTCAGCGGCAAGGACGAGATTTCATGGCTGCTGCAGTCCCTGAACCTCATGAGCGACAAGCTCGCCGGAATCGTCGGCAAGGTGCGCAGCAGCAGCGACGCCATCGCCACCGGTTCAGCCCAGATCGCCACCGGCAACGCCGACCTGAGCCAGCGCACCGAGAAGCAGGCAAGCAACCTGGAGCAGACTGCCGCTTCGATGGAAGAGCTGTCCGGCACGGTGCAGTCCAATGCCCAGACGGCAGCCACGGCCAACAAGATCGCCGTGGAGGCGTCCGCCGCCGCGCTGAAGGGCGGCCAGGTGGTCGGCTCGGTGGTGGACACGATGCAGGAGATCGCCGCCGCGTCCAGGAAGGTCACGGACATCATCGGCGTGATCGATGGCATCGCGTTCCAGACCAACATCCTGGCCCTGAACGCCGCGGTGGAAGCGGCCCGCGCAGGCGAGCAGGGGCGCGGCTTCGCCGTGGTCGCCAGCGAGGTACGCAATCTCGCGGGCCGCTCGGCCGAAGCGGCCAAGGAGATCAAAGCGCTGATCGGCGCCAGCGTCGACCGGGTGGAAGCGGGCGCGCGCCAGGTCAACGACGCCGGCACTTCGATGGACGATATCGTCTCGCACGTTCAGCGCGTGACCGAGCTGATCGCGGAAATCTCCAATGCCACGGCCGAACAGTCGAGCGGCATCGGCCAGGTCGGAGACGCCGTGACCCAGCTGGACCATGTGACACAGCAGAACGCCGCACTGGTCGAGCAAAGCGCCGCGGCCGCCGAGAGTCTGCGCAACCAGGCAGTTCAACTGTCCGAGTTGATCAGCGTGTTCAAGGTCGATGGCGCAACGGCCTGATCCGATCCGCCTGGATCCGGCCCGCTATCGGCGCTCGGGCGCCTGCGACGGCCGGCCGAAGTTGAAGAAAAAAGTGGCGCCGCGTCCTGGTTCCCCCTGGGCCCAGACCCTGCCGCCGTGCCGGTCCATGATGCGCTTGACGATCGACAGCCCCACGCCGAACCCTTCGTAGCGGTCACCGTGCAGGCGATGGAACGGACGGAACAGGCGTTGGGCCTCGGCGGCGGTGAAGCCGGCGCCGTTGTCCCGGACAAAAATGGTGGGCCGATCCGACCCTCCGATCACCCCCACCTCGACCCTCGGTTCGGGCGCATCGGCGGAAAACTTCAGGGCATTGCCGAGCAAATTGACAACCACCTGACGCGCCAACTCGGGATCGGCGTCCACCTCGGGTAGCGGCGCCACGCTGACCGGTAGTTGCGCCGCTGAACGGGTGATCCGCAACGACTCCAAGGCGTCGCGAACCACGACTTGCAGGTCGACCCGTTGCACGTGCAGCTTGACGTCGCTCGCCCGCGCCAGCGCCAGCAAGGCCGCAACCAGGTTCACGCATTTCTCGGCCTGCCCCTGGATCAATTGCAGCCAGTGAGCCGCCGTGACGGGGTCTCCGGTGACGACGCTGTCCTGCGCCAGCGACGCCAGGCCGGCGATGCCCCCAAGCGGGCCTCGCAGGTCGTGCGACACGCTGCGGTTGAAGCTTTCCAGGCCCTCGATGACTTCGTGCAAGTCCGCCGTGCGCAATTTGACCCGGTGCTCCAGCAGCTCGTTCGAGACACGCAGCTCGGCCTCGGCCTGCTCACGCGCGGCCAGCTCCTGCGCCACCCGCCGCTGCGCTTTCAACAGGCCTGTGCACAGCAGGCTCATGCCCAGCGCGGAAAAGGGCACCAGCGTGACCGTGTTGATCAGTTCCGGCCTGATGTAACCCAGCAGCGCCGCGGCGATCATCACCGGGAAGGCCAGCAGCGCGACGATCACCGGACCCAGGCCGGTACGCCGCTCCCGCATCCTGGCCCACAGCAGCAGCAGGGCCCAGCCCAGCACGTAGGCGGCCATGATGGAAAACGCGACTGCCCGCGTCACCGCCTGGGCGAGCATCGCCGCGACCGCCAGAACCGCGACGGCGGTCGACCATCGGATCAGCCGGCGCGCCATCACGGCCTCGAAGCGGACGAAGTCCAGCAAGCCGGCCGTGATCAGAGTCGCCCCGCATGCGACCAAGGTCGAGGTAGGCCTCGAGGGGGGTAGGGTCAGCCCGACGGCGTAGTACCCCGCTGCCATGAATCCATAGGAGGCGGCCAGGGCGAGGTAGGCCAGCGACAGCAGCAGCGCCCAGCGCAAGCGAAGATCCCGCCAGACGATCGCAAAAAGAATCGCCAGCATGCCTTCCACAAAGACGCCAACCGCCGCGAGCATCTCGAGATTGTTCATCGGGCTCCACGTGGCGCCGTATGGCGTGTCGCTGCTCTGGGGTCCGCGAAAATCCGGGCGAACAGGAATGCCGGACCTCCATCCGCCATGTTATCCCGTGCCGCCCGAGGGCTGAAACGTGCCGCCAGCCCCTTGGATTCCTGGCGGGCAGGCGTACGCCTTCACTTTTTACGACTTCTTGACGGGCGCGCGCCGGGTCCTTGCACCGGTTTGACGCAGCGCGCACTAGTGTTGCCGCATTCGCATCAGGCAAGGCTCAGCAGTGAAACCGTTCGCTTCCTGGATCGTCCTGTATCTGATTGGAGTGGCCTGCTTCGCAGCCTGCGTCGAGCTGGCAATCGCTTGCGCGCGCATCGCTTTCCGCGGCAACCCCGCGGCCGTGCGCCTCGCCGTCATCGGCACCGTACTGGCGTTCACGCAGGTCGCGGTGACGTTCCTGCCGCCGGGCTAGCGCCGGCATCGAAGCGCAGCCGTCCGCGCCAGCAACACCGTAGGAGGTCCCCATGCATCATGTCCGCTTTTCCGCGCTCAAGTCTTCGCTGAATCGTTGGCTCGGTCACGACGATGTGCCGCCCTATGCCGGTGCACCTCGCCCGCGTGTGCAATCGAGCGTGGCGGACCTGCTGCAGCCGGACGACATCGTGCTGGACCTGATCGTCACCGGTCGCAACGAACTGTTCGATGACATCGGCCAGCACATGGAGTGGAAGCACGGGCTTCCGAAGCGGTTTGTCGCATCCAGCCTGGCGCGCCGCGAACAGCTCGGTTCGACCGGTCTGGGCAACGGCGTGGCGATTCCGCACGCGCGCCTCGGTGAAGTCGATCGGGTCCACCTGATGTACCTGCGCCTGAAGTTTCCGATCGCCTTCGATGCGCCGGATCTCGCGCCGGTGTCCGACGTACTGATGATTCTCGCGCCGAAGCCGGCATCCGAAGACCATCTGAAGATCCTGGCAGAAGTCGCGCGGATGTTTTCCGATGCGCGCTTGCGCGAGCAGCTGCACCGGTGCACGCTGCCATCGCAGGTCAAGCAGGTGTTCGATCGCTGGTCAGCGTTTTACGGAACGTCCGCAGCCGCAAGAGCGCCAACCGCCTGAGACGGGTCGAGCGACGTCAGGAATGAATGCGAATCAGTCCTGCCGGGCCCTGGCGAGCGTACCGATGAGGCTGACCCCCTATTCAGAAGCGTTTCGACTTGTCCAAGATCCAAATTCCAATCCTGCTGGCTGACATGATCGGGCGGTTCCCCGTCTGGCCGCCGCGACCGGATCCCGTTGGCCCGCAGGAGTTTGCAAATGCCGTATTCGCACGCTTGGGAGGATCGCGGGGTCGTAAAGCATTTCTCGGGATTCGTGACAGGCGAGGAATTCGCAAGATCGGCCCAGGAAATCGCCGCCGACCGGCGCTTTGATGATCTGCGATTCATCATCTGCGATTTCCTGGACGTCAAGGGCCATTCAATCGATGCCCGATCCATCGAGCGCATCGCGATCACCCGCCTCGGCTCGCTGTATTCGAACCCGAACATCCGGGTGGTCTTGATCACCACCGACGAAAAGGTGGCGAAACTGAAGCTTGCGATTGAACATCCGCGCTTCGGCAAGACTTACGAAACCTGCGTATTCGGCACCGTGCAACAGGCGAGAGACTGGCTCGGCAGCCAGGCCGCCATGCATGAAATGGCCAAGCGCTTCAACGCGCCGAAGACGCCGCGATCGATGCGATCGAAATAGAACTGCGCCTGCACCCCGCAGTTCGTCTTCGGCCCCGCCGGACTCGAATACGCCGGCTGGACACCTGGTCGCCGGATCTTCTCCTTCCTCACTCTTCTTCCACTCTTCAATCGGCGCAGCGTCCTGCGCCGACATCGCGGGCCCGGCGGCACCGGCTTGCAGGCAGGCGAATCAGCCGTCAAGATGCAGCCTGGTTCCGACCTGCAGTTGCCCGCATCGTGTCTTCTTACGCTTTCCACTCGTCTTACGTTGCGTTCCTCCTCGCGGCGCTCGCGCTGGCGATCACGCCCGGTCCTGGCATCGCCTACGTGGTGGCGCGAACCGTCGCCGGAGGCCGGGCCGAGGGACTTGCCTCCTGTCTGGGCACCGCGCTGGGCGGCCTGGTGCACGTGCTGGCCGCGGCCCTGGGCATTTCTCTGCTCATCGCACGGTCGGCGCTGGCCTTCAGCCTGGTCAAGTACGTCGGCGCTGCCTACCTGGTGTTCCTCGGGGTCCGCCTGCTGTTCAAACGCGGGCGCGAGGTCGACCTTCCCGACGTGCTCGCCGAGGGTCCCCGGCGCGCGTTCCGCCAGGGCGTGCTGGTGGAAGCCTTGAACGTGAAGACAGCGCTCTTCTTCCTGGCCTTCCTGCCGCAGTTCGTCAGCGCGGCATACCCGCTCGCCACCCAGCTGGTCGTTCTCGGCTCGATCTGCGTCTGCCTGAACACGCTGGTCGATGTGGCGGCCACCTTCGCTGCCGACCGCCTGCTGCGGTCGGCCGCCGTGCGCGCTGCGAGGGCGCGGATGCTGACCCGGGTTTCCGGCGTCACCATGCTCGGCCTGGGCACCTACCTCGCGCTCGCGAGCCGCGAAGGCTGAGAAAGGTCGCGCATCGCGGCCTCGTTTTTCGGCCGCATCGGGGCGCACCCGCGCTCCGAAAGCTCAATAAACTCCATACCTTCCCTCCCTCCAGGCCTTTGCCCGATGAACGCTGCCGCGTCCGACTTGCTGGCCTGCCGCAACTGCGAGGCCCCGCTCTCGAAGGGGCAGTCGTATTGCGCCGACTGCGGGCAGAAGACCAGCGCCGGACGGCTCTCGATGAAGGAGATCGGCCACGATTTCCTGCACGCCGTCGTGCACGTCGACCACAGCGTGGTTTCGTTGATTCGCACGCTGCCGCTGCGCCCGGGGACCGTTGCGCTCGACTACGTGCAAGGCCGGCGCAAGCGGTATTTCGGTCCGTTCGCGCTGCTGGTGGTGGTCGCCGCGGTGGCGTCGGCCCTGGTTCACATCACCGGCTTTCGCGCGGTCACGACCAACAACCCGAACGTGGTCGCCGACTTCCTGCAGGCGCACGTCAACCTGGTCTTTCTGTTCCAGCTGCCGCTGGTGGCGGCCTTTTCCCGGCTGCTGGATGCGCGCGGGCCGTTCAATTTCGCCGAGCACCTGGTGCTGGGGGCCTATGCCTCGAGCATGCGCGTCCTGTTCGTGGCCGTGATCGTGATTCCAGCCTGGTACGTGTTCTCGCCGGGCGAGACGACCGCGAGGCACCTTTACTACGCTTACCTGCCGATCTGGCCGTTGTACTTCGGCTTCGCGACTTCGCAGTTCCTGCCCGGAAAGCGCGCGATGTCGTTCTGCAAGGGCATCGTGGCCGGGATTCTCGCCTGGGCAGCGACCCAGGCCCTGGGAACGCTGCTGGGTTCCCTGTTCCTGTCGCCGCGGGCTTGAGCCGGGGCACGAGGCCAGGCACCGAGGCCAAGGCGGCGCCGACAAGCCGTTCCGGCCGGGACCTGCTTGCGCCGCCTCCCGACGTCGTACCGCGGCGACGTCGCCTGCTCAACCCAGGCCGACGCGATTGCCCCCGGCCTGCTTGGCCCGCCCCACCGCGGCGCCGGCGTTCTGCAGGAGCCAGAGCGGATCGCCCAGCGACTCGGACCATTGCGCCACACCGACGCTGACGGTGAGCCGCAGCGGCCGCTGATCCAGGCTCTTGAACTCGGTGGATTCCAGGGTCCTGCGGATGCGCTCGGCGACCCGGGCGCCGGCTTCGAGCGCCGTGTCCTGCATGACCAGGCAGAAGACGTCGCCGCTGCAACGCGCGATCCAATCGTCGGCCCGCACGCAGCCCGTGGCGAGCTGCGCAAAGCGGCCCAGCAGGTGGCTGCCGGTTGGATACCCGAAGGTGAGATTGACGCTGGCGAAATGGTCCAGGTCCATCAAGGCGATCGTCAGCGGGCGCTGGTACTTGACATGGCGCTCGATCTCGCGGCCCAGGCGGCGGTCAAAGTGCCGGCGATTGGCCAGCCCCGTCAGGTCGTCCAGGTTCGGTTCGCGCCTGGCGTCTTCGATCAGGTTCTGGGCGAAGCGCGCCGCCAGTTCGGCCATGCGGTCATTCAGGACGCGGGCGACGCTCCTGAAGCGCTCGATCTTCAGGTCACGGTTTCGCGCCACGGCAGGCGCCGTGCCAGCCTCCGCGCCACCCTCCTTCGCCGCCTCGAAAACCACGAGTCGATTGCGCCCGCGCCGTTTCGCTTCATGCAGGGCGTGATCGGCGTCCGCCAGCGGTTCTTCGGGACTGGCGCCCAATTGCACAAACGCGATGCCGGCGCTGGCCGTGACCGCGACCCGGACCGTGCCGGTGCTGCCATCCTGCACCAGAAAGTCGTGCAGGCCCACGCGCTTGAGCAGGCTCTCGACGTCCTTGATGACGGTCTGCTCGTCGTAGCGCGACACCAGGCCGATGAACTCGTCGCCTCCAAAGCGGCCGTATCGGTCACCTGGGGCGGCGCCGCGCTGCATGAGCAGCGCGAATTCGTGCAAAACGGCGTCGGACTTGGCGCGGCCATAGCGGTCATTGACTGCCTTGAAGCGATCCAGGTCGAACAGCACGACCGCGCGGCAGTCGTGCGACCCATCCGCCAGGATGAAGTCCTTCAGCAACGCTTCGATGCGCCTGCGGTTCGGCAGCCCGGTCAACGCATCCTGCAACTGCAAGGCGTCGATTCGCGCGGGAGGCGCCGGCTGCTGCAGCATGCGCCCGAGGCGGAAATTGATCAGCTCGACCGGATAGGGCGCTCGAACGATATCGCTCGATGCGCCGACGAAGTCGAGGGCGGCGATCTCCTGCTCGAGCGAGCCGGCAAGGACCAGCGTCGGGCGCGGATCGGCCTGGTATTCGAGGCGCAGCTGGCGGAAGGTCGCGAACAGGTCGGCCTGCAGCACGCGGACCGCGGCATCGAGGTTGCGCGACTCGCCCGGAAGGCAGCAATGGACCCGGTAGCCGCGCGCCTGCAGCTGCTCCGAAATCTCGCCCAGGTCGAACTGCCGATGCGGTATGACCCAGAGCAGGGCTGTCTGCTGCGAGATCTCGCTTCCCTGCGCGTCATCGCCGGGAGTCGGGCTCAGTGGCGTCTCTGGCTCCATGGGCAGAATCCTTCACGCAACGTCGCATGGGGCCACGCGTCGACCGCACCGCCCGCGCCGCCAGTGCCTCGATAACCGGGCTTCGTTCTGGTGAGGACGATAGCAGTGAAGTCGCTGCGGCGATGACCTGCACGATATTGGGGGCACCCTTCGTGGCGGTCCCTCGCCGCATCGTCACCGCGTATGCTCAGGCCCTCGCCAAGCCGCCGGCCGCTCACGACGATGCATACCGTAAAAAAGCGCGCGCTGCGCGTGCTCTGCCTGCTTCTCGCACCCTTCATCGCCTTGACCACACCCCCATCGATGGCAGCCGAATCCCAGTCCTGGAACTACCCGCCCGCACCGCGTGGCGATCAGGTCGACCAGTTTCACGGCACCAAGGTGGCCGACCCCTATCGCTGGCTGGAGGACGTCGATTCACCGCAGACCCGCGAATGGGTCACGGCCCAGGCCGCGCTGGCTCGCAAGTACCTGGACTCGATCGCCGGGCGCGACCGCATCGCGCAGACCATGAAGCAGGTCTGGAACTACGAACGCTGGTCGCCGCCGTCCCGTCACGGCGGGCGCTGGTTCTTCGGCCACAACGACGGCCTGCAGAACCAGGACGTGCTGATGATGGCGGCCGATCCGGACCACGCCGCGCAGGTGCTGCTGGACCCGAACACGCTGTCGACCGACGGCACCGTCGCGCTCAAGGCCAGCGACGTGACCGATGACGGACGCCTGCTCGCGTACGGGCTGTCCGAAGCGGGTTCGGACTGGGAAGAACTGCGGGTGCGGGAGGTCGAGACCGGCAAGGAACTGCCGGACCGGATCCGCTGGGCCAAGTTCACCCAGCCGAGCTGGACCCACGACGGCTCCGGGTTCTACTACGCGGGCTACGTACCGCCGGCCGAGCAGGACCCCCTGAAAGCGGTCAACGAGTATCACTCGATCTATTTCCACCGGCTGGGCACGCCGCAGTCGGCCGATCGCCGAGTGTACTGGCGCCGCGATGCGCCGGACTGGTTCGTGGGCGGCGGCGTCACCGACGACGGCCGCTACCTGGTGCTGAGCGCGCAGAAAGGCACGGAGTCGCGCAACACCGTGCTGGTGCAGGATCTTTCCAAGGACGACGCGCCGATCGTGCCGGTGATCGAGCAGCCGGTGGCCGAGTTCGAGTTCATCGGCAACGACGGCGACACGCTGTACCTGCGCACCGACCAGGGGGCCGCGAAGTTCCGCATCATCGCGATCCGGCTGAGCGACCCGCGACCCGAGCACTGGAAGACCGTGGTGCCGGAGGCGTCCGACACGCTGGTGGGAGCAACCCTGATCGGCGGCCAGCTGGTCGCGCGCTATCTGCAGGACGCCCATTCGCGCGTGAGCCGTTTCGACCTGACCGGCAAGCCGCTGGGCGACGTGGCGCTGCCGGCGCTGGGTACGGCCGGCGGCTTCGGCGGGCGCCACGACGATCATGTGACCTACTTCAGCTTCAACACCTTCACCTCGCCGCCGCAGACTTACCGCCTGGACCTGAAGACCGGGCAGGTGCAGCTGTGGCGCCGGCCGGCGCTGGCCGGATTCGACCCGGACGCTTTTGAGACGCGCCAGCAGTTCTGCGTCAGCCGCGACGGCACGCGCGTGCCGATCTTCATCGTCTCGCGCAAAGGCACGCCGCGCGATGGCCGGCAGCCGACCATCCTGTACGGCTACGGCGGTTTCAACATCTCGCTGGAGCCGGCGTTTTCGCCGCGCATCGCCACCTGGCTGTCGCTGGGCGGCGTGTATGCCGTGGCCAACCTGCGCGGCGGCGGCGAATACGGCCGCGAGTGGCACGAAGCCGGCATGAAGACGCGCAAGCAGAACGTGTTCGACGACTTCATCGCGGCGGCCGTGTTCCTGCAATCCGAGAAGTGGACCGACCCGACGCACCTGGCGATCATGGGCGGCTCCAACGGCGGGTTGCTGGTGGCGGCGGTCGAGGAACAACGCCCCGAGCTGTTCGCCGCCGCCGTGCCCGCCGTCGGGGTGCTGGACATGCTGCGCTTCCGGGAATTCACGATCGGCAAGGCCTGGGAGTCGGACTACGGCTCGGTGGAGAACGAAGCCGAGTTCAAGGCGATGCTGGCCTACTCGCCCTTGCAAAACATCCGTGCCGGCGCCGGCTACCCGGCCACGCTGGTGGTCACGGCCGACCACGACGACCGGGTCTTCCCGGCGCACAGCTTCAAATTCGGGGCGGCACTGCAGCAGGCCTATCCGGGCGGCCGCCCGATGCTGTTGCGCATCGAGACGCGTGCCGGTCATGGCCAGGGCATGCCGACGTCCAAGCAGATCGACGAATACTCCGACATCTTCGCCTTCATCCTGCAGGCCATCCGGGATCGCGCAGGCGCGGCCAAGGCCAGCGCCGGCTGAGCGCGCATGACCGAATCCGGACCGGGCGAAGCTGCGTTTTCGTGCCACCATCGCATGACCTGGACACCGCCCGCGGATGGGCCGGTACCGCAACACCGGGAAGCGATGAAGTCACCGGGGTCCACCTGAGAGACGGTGTTCGACGGTTTCTTCCGGCGCAAGCCCAGGCGGTCCAGGGGCAGCCTCGCAGCAAGACCACAAATCATGTAATGACACCGCCCTGCGGCCTGAGCGGCATCGCTGACGCGTGAGACCTGCAGTCCGGCGCCAGGCAGCGCGCCGGCATGTATTCTGAAGATCACCGCTCCGCTGGATGATCGCCGTCGCCAAGCCGCTGGCGCGCAACGCTCAACGGGACTACCGCATGCGCAGCCCGACCGCCAACAAGGCCAAGCGCGTCTCCGCCATCGTGTCGGGGGTGTGGCGGCTCGCCGCCATCGCGGCCCTGTCGCTGGTGGCTCTGGTGGCCGCGCTGCATTGGAGCGTGGAGCGACTGAATGAATCGCGGGCGACAGCCCTGCGCACCGCATCGATCGAGAGCGACCTGCAGGCGCTGGGCGAGGACCTGCTGAACGCCGAGACCGGACAGCGCGGCTACCTGCTGACGCAAAACAGCGACTACCTGAATCCCTACCTGGCCGGCGTGGCGAAGGTGCAGGAGCGGATCGCGACCTTGAATCGGCTGGGCGTCGATCCACGCATGGCCGCCGACCTGGCCGAGATCGGGCACCTGACCGCGGCGAAGCTCGATGAGCTGGCCGAGACGATCCGGCTGAACCAGGCCGGCCAGCGCGAGCAGGCGCTGCACATCGTGAACGCCGGTTCCGGCAAGAACCTGATGGACCAGATCCGGGCGGTCCGGTCGCGCATGCTCCAGGTCGAATCGCAGGACCGGCTCGAACGGCGCGTGGCGATCAACGCTCGCGCCTCCACCATTGTCTTGATCGGCTATGCCGGCAGCCTGCTGGCGATCGGCATCCTGCTGGTGTTCGCGATGCGCACGGCGCGTCGGCTGGCGGGTCCGATCCGCGACCTGCTGGCCGGAATCCAGAGCTACCATCTGGGCGCGCTTGATCACGAGATCCCGGTGGTGTACGACGACGAGGTCGGACACATCGCGTCGGCCTTCAACCGGATGGCGCAGCGCCTGCAGGCGGCGCTTGCAGCGGTCGAGGCGCGATCGCGCGAACTCTCCGTCACCAATGCGGAGCTGGCCTCGAGCCAGTCGCGCCTGCAGACCGTGGTCGAAAACATCCCGGCCCTGGTCTCGTACGCCGATCGCGAGCAGCGATACGGCTTCGTCAATTCCAGGTTCTGCGAATCGCTGAACCTGGCGCCCGCCGACATCCTCGGCCGCACCATCCGCGAAGTGCGCGGCGAAGCCTCCTACCTGGAACTGGCGCCGCTGATCGAGTCGGTGATGGCCGGCCAGACGGTTCGCATGGAGCGCAAGATCGAACTGCCGCGCGGGATCCGCTGGATGGACGTGACGCTGGTGCCGGAATTCGCAGCCGACCGGACCGTGGTGGGCTCCTACGGGTTTTCGTACGACGTCACCGAGCGCCGCCAGGCCGAGCAGGCGCTGCGCACCCGCGAGCGGTTTCTGGCGCGCATCGGAGACGTCGCCGGCGCCGCTGCCGGTGTCGGCGGCTGGGAGTTCGACGTGCAAAGCGGCGCGCTGAACTGGTCCGATCAGGTCTGCCGCCTGCTCGACCGCGAGCCGGGATATCGCGCCAGCCTGCAGGAGGCGCTCGACTACTGCGTGCCGGCGTACCGGCCGCTGGTCGAGCAGGCCATCGGCGCCTGCATCGCGCAAGGGCTTCCATTTAACCTGGAACTGGAACTGATCTCCGCGCGCGGTCGATCGTTCTGGGTCCAGGCGACCGGTTTCGCCGAATCGGTCGACGGCAAGACGGTGCGCCTGTTCGGGGCGTTGCAGGACGTCAGCGAGCTGCGCCAGACCGCGCAACGACTGGCGGAGAGCCACGAACGGATGAGAGTGACGCTGGAATCGATCGGCGATGCGGTGATCACCACCGACCAGAATGGCATCGTCGACTGGCTCAATGCCGTCGCCGAGAACATGACCGGTTGGAGCAAGGAAGAGGCCAGCGGCAAGCCGGTGGGCGAGGTGTTCAGGATCGTCGATGCCGAGACCCGCCAGGCCGCCGACAATCCGGTCGCCCGGTGCCTGGAGCAGGGCAAGGTGGTGGGCCTGGCAAACCATACCGTGCTGATCGCCCGCCATGGGGTCGAGCACGGCATCGAGGATTCGGCCGCCCCGATCCGCAACGCGACCGGCCACGTCTACGGCGTGGTCCTGGTATTTCACGACGTCACGGAGCACCGGCGCCTGGCCAGCGAGATGAGCTATCGGGCCAGCCACGATCCGCTCACGAACCTGGTGAACCGCGCCGAGTTCGACCTGCACCTGTCGCGCCTTCTGAAGCGAGGGCGTGCCGACGACGGCATGCACGTGCTGCTGTACATCGACCTGGACGAATTCAAGGTCGTCAACGATTCCTGCGGGCATGCGGCGGGCGACGAATTGCTCAAGAGCGTCAGCGTGTTCCTGACCAGTGCCGTCCGTTCCCACGACACCGTGGCGCGCCTGGGCGGCGACGAGTTCGGGGTGATCCTGGAGCGCTGCAGCGCCGAGCAGGGCCAGGTCATCGCGCAGAAGATCTGCGACCACATGGAGATCTACCGTTTCGCCCACGGCGGCCATCGCTACCGCATCGGTACCAGCATCGGGGTGGTGCCGGTGGATTCGCGCTGGGCCAATTCGGCGGCGATCATGCAGGCCGCGGACACCGCCTGCTACGCCGCCAAGGAGGGCGGCCGCAACCGGGTGCATCTGTGGGGTGACTCGGACGGCGCCGTCCAGACCCGTCACGGCGACATGCGCTGGGTCAACCGCCTCGAGGCGGCCATGGACGAGAACACGTTCCTGCTCTATGGACAGCGCATCGAGTCCATCGGCGCAGGCTCGGGTGGGCAGCAGGACGGCAAGCCGGGCGGCCTGCATTGCGAGGTGCTGCTGCGCCTGAGAGAGCCGGATGGATCGATCATCATGCCGGCGGCCTTCCTGCCCGCTGCCGAGCGGTTTCACCTGGCCTCGCGCATCGATCGCTGGGTACTGCACCACGTCTTCGAGCTGCTCGAATCGTCCAGGGTCGCGGACGATCACATCGAGATGTTCGCCGTCAACCTGTCCGGCCAGTCGATCGGCGACCGTGCCTTCCACCGCGATGCCGTCAGGATGATCCGCGAGGCTGCGTTCGACGTGCGCGTGCTGTGCTTCGAGATCACCGAAACCGCCGCGATCACCAACCTGGCCGACGCCAGGCTGTTCATCGAGGAAGTGCGCAGCCTCGGCGTGAAGGTGGCCCTGGACGATTTCGGCGCCGGCGCCTCGTCATTCGGTTACCTGCGTTCGCTACCGGTGGATTTCCTGAAGATCGATGGCCAGTTCGTCGCCGGCCTGCTGGAAGATCCGCTCGACGACGCCGCCGCGCGCTGTTTTTGCGAAGTGGCGAAGGTCCTTGGCCTGCGCACCATCGCCGAATGCGTGGAGCGGGCGGATACCCGAGAGGCCCTGATGCGCTTGGGCGTGGACATGGCGCAGGGTTACCTGATCCACCGGCCTGAATCGATCAGCCACCTGATATCGGGCAGGACGGCGGCCGACGCGGTCCTGCGCGGGCAGGCGCATTGAGCAGGAGTTCAGGGCCCGCATGCTGTTCGACCCCCACCGCCATGAGCCGCTGACCGACGCACCGTGGGACGAGGCGCGGGCGCGGCGCGCCATCGAACTCATCGCTCACGCGACCGAGGCGGCCTTCGATCCGGACCGGTTCTGGCCGTGGCACCCGCTCGACGCCGACGGTGACGGCACCACCCCGCAGAAAAACCTGTACTGGGGCGCCGCCGGCAATGTGTGGGCGCTATGGCACCTGCAGCAGCACGGCCTGGTCGAGTTGCACCTCAAGCCCGCGGAAATCGCCGAGCGCATCCACCAGGCCTACCTGACCGCGCCCGACACCGGCGAGGTGGTGCCGTCGTACTTCCTGGGCGAGGTCGGCATCCTGCTGGTGCGCTGGCGGGTCGAAAGTTCGATGCACGCATCGATGCGCGGATCGATGCCCGGGTTGGAGCGTTGCCTGGAGCGGCTGGCGGCGGCCATCAAGAAGAATCGCGGCAACCCGGTCAACGAACGGCTGTGGGGCGCGCCCGGCA
>Ga0075030_100002978_pt1 | contig 15458 bp, 10 predicted proteins | sample LitLauG_LLR_2012_FD_71393 | JGI IMG/M metagenome (GOLD analysis project Ga0075030, IMG submission 71393) | Freshwater sediment microbial communities from Pennsylvania, USA - Little Laurel Run_MetaG_LLR_2012 | ecosystem: Environmental > Aquatic > Freshwater > Creek > Sediment | place: USA... | reverse complement strand
GGATCGCCGTGTTTTCCCCTCCTTCGCGCAAGCGGTCCGAAAGCATGCCGCCGCCAATGCGAATCGCTGAGGTCAACACGGAGTAGAGCGCGGTCAGTAATCCTGCTTTCACCGCGCTGACGCCGAAATAAGATCGCCAATAGGTCGGGAACCACGCCGTCAGCGCGATGAAGCCCCCGAAGGTCGTGAAGTAGACCCACACGAGCGCCCAGGTTTTCCACGTGCGAGCCGAAACCTTCAGGCTCTGGACCAGACTCCCTGCTGGAAACAAGGACTGTCCGCTCGCGCGTGCCAAGCTACGGGCCTGCTCTGGATTCACGCCTTGCTGAAGAAGCTGGAAGAAGCACGCATTGCGGCCAAGCAGAGCGTAGAGAATCGTGCCTGCCAGCAAGAACACGAACCACGCCGCATAGGATTTGGCCAGCCCCAGGCTGGCAAGGGCGACCGGCAACAGGAACGAAAACACTCCCGGAGCCAGGTTGCCCACGCCTCCGTAGATGGCCAGCGCACGGCCCTGTTTGGCCTGAGGAAACCAGTAGGAAACCTGGCTGATCCCAACTGAAAAAGTGGCGATACCGCAGCCGCAGAGAATGCCGAGCAGCAGAAGAAGAGGGTAGAGACTGCGCGACAGGTGATCGGGATAGAGAGCAGAAATCACCGCGAGCAGACCGGCCATTCCCAGCAGGGAGAGGGTGAGCAACACCAGAAAGGGCTTGCGTCCTCCGGTGGTATCAACCCACGCCGAAAAAGGAATGCGGAGCAGCGATCCGGACAATGCCGGTGCCGACACTAGGAATCCCACCATGATGGGCGAGAGATGCATCACCTCCTGAAATCGGCTGGCGGTCGGCCCGAACAGTGCGACGGACGCGAATCCGGCAGCGAATCCCAGGGTCGCTGCGAACAGGCTGCCATTGGGTGTTCCTTTGAGTTGATTCACGATTCCATTCCCTTCTTAGTTCGTCAGATTCCTCATCGACCAGAGCAGCCCGGCAAACGTGCCCATCCAGGCGGTAACGGCGATGTACACGAAGTAATGTGGAATCCACAGCAGGAACGGCAGGTCCAGAGCCTGCGCCAGCTGAAACGTGCTTACCGTGTACATACCCAGCGGGAATACGGCGCCCCAGTAGAGAGGGTCGTACGTCAACCGGAATCGCTTGTAGACATGTCGCCAAATAGCGAGGGTCACCAGCATGGGAATCCACCACGTGGCTGTTGCCCAGAAGAAAACTGTGAAGCCCTTGAGAAACGGGAGTAGCGCCATCAGGAAGGGTGCGCGATTGGCGTTCAGGATCAGGTTGGTGCCCGCCAGCGTGGAAATCGCCATCGCCCCCATGTTGATCCAATAGGGCGGCATGAGATCGGAAGGCAGAAAACGGAAGAATGTGTAGCGGTAAAAGATCAGCGAAATAACCCAGATGTACAGCATCCCTCCACACAGCCACATGCAAAGCGAGAAGAACAGTATCTCGGTTTCGTGTGCCGGAAACCGGCTGGCAAGGAGCGTGCCCAAGCTGGACACGGCCTGAGTGGCGACCACAGCAATTAACCATCCTCCGTGAATGCCTTCCGCCAGAGATGGCTTGTCTTCCTTGACGGTGAAGCCAGTGAAGATTGCGTAGGTGAAACCAGCCCACAGCGGCAGGGCAAGAAACCACATGGCGGTTGCCACGGTGTAGTGACCAAAAATGATGATCTGTTGCCGCCCCAATACGCTTGTCCCGGCCACGATGGTAAAGAAGCCTGGCCCACGTTTGTGGTCAATCATGTCCCTGAAGAAATCTCGGGGAAACAAAATCGCGCGAGCCAGTGTGAGCGTCCATAGCACAACAAAGACGCCAATATTCAGCCACGAGAGGCCGACGGCGAGCGATCGCAACCCGGTCAGTTGGGAGGCAATGGCCACGATTCCGGTCGCCATCACCATGGCGAAATAGGCTGGATGGAGATTCTTGACCGCATCAAGGATGGCTTCCCGCAGCATCCTCTTGACTGGCTCGTGAGGCACGCCATCGACGGGCCGGTCTATCACGACCGTCGTCGCACTCTCCCGATCAGGCTCTATCGCTCCCATGATTGCGGTTACCGTTCGTTATTTCCCGCGTGCGCTATGACCACAGATCACGCGTGATAGTGCAGGCTCTCCGCCAGATATGGATCTCGGACCGGAACCAGCGGCGCACGACGCAGGGCTGCAAGAAATCCGAGGCCGAATGCGCCCACCAGGCCCGCGACCAAGCCGATCTCCCAAATTCCGATTCGTGGTTTTCCACCCGAGAATGGCGGCATGATCATCAGGTAGAGATCCAGCCAGCGTCCGGCGAGCAGCACAATGCTGACTCTCACCAGGATTCCGGTCCTCTGTTTGTTCATCCTCGGCAACAACGCGAAGAACGGAATCACCCAATTCAGAACAAGATTCAGGACAAATAGCGGTTGCCAGAATCCATGCAGGCGCCGGATGTAGTACACCGTTTCATCCGGCAGATTCGCGTACCAGATCAGCATGTACTGGCTGAACCACAAGTAAGCCCAGAACGTACTGAAAGCGAAAAGCAACTTACCCACATCGTGGAGATGCTGCTCGCGGATGACAGTCTTCAGAGGGCTGTGCCTCTGCAGCCACACCAGCAACAGCGCGAGTGTCGCCAAACCACTCAGGAATGCACCAGCGAAATTGTAGAAGCCAAAAATCGTGCTGTACCATTCCGGCTCCAGCGACATGATCCAGTCGAAACTCGCCAGCCAGAATGTGACCCCGAAGAACACCAAGAAAAACGCTGCCAGGGCGGTGCCGCGGCGGGTGTGGCTAAGATCACCGTCGGAATCCTGCTGACGGGAGATCCTTACCATAAGCCAGGCGAACCCAAGCCAGCCCAACAGGTAGACGACAGCACGAATGCGGAAAAAAGGAAGGCTCAACCACATCAGCTTGAACCCCGGAGCGTCACCTTCAACATGCACGCCGCCGGTCCACGGATAGATCGACGGATGGAGAATCACAACACTCAGAACTCCGAGTGCTCCGAACGGAAGCACGCCGGCCATCGCTTCGGGCACGCGTCGCAGGGCAGTGCTCCAGTGAGCGCCACTGACATATTGGATCGCGATCCACGCCATCCCGGCCAGCGCTAACCCCAACAAGTAGTAGCTAACGAGCAGGAGGTTAAGCCAAATTCTTTGTGGCGCGAAGAATAGACCTGCGGCCAAGGTCGCCGCGCCGATCCCAGCCAGCAACTGCATTCGACCGACAATCTTGGTGTTCGGTTCGAAGGTGAAGTCCTGCGCATTCATGGCTGTCCCCCAGAGGCCTTCGCGGTGTCACCCTGCGCAGCCTTCAATGGTGAAGTGGAGGGCACAGCCGGCGTTGTTACCGGTGTGGCCGTCGCCTGCATGGTGCGCACATAGAGGATCGCGTTCCAGCGGTCCTCGCGGGAAAGCTGGCTTGCATAAGACGGCATGTTGTTTTGGCCGTAGGTGAGCACGTGGAACAGTTGCCCGTCCTTCATCTTCAGCGCGTGCTCAGCAAGGAGTGATGGTGGCGGCGGATAGCCGCGCTGCGCGACCGGTCCGTTCCCCGCTCCACCGGCACCGTGGCAGACTGCACAAAAGTTGGAAAACACAAAAGCGCCGCGTTCTCGGGCCCGCACATTGGTGACATCCACAGGACTTCTGAGTTCGTCTCCCGCGCGCAGTGCATCTTGTGGTGTGGCCGTGTAGTGCAATGGCATGTAACCGCGTGCGATCGAGCCCGGCTCCGGGCGCCGCAACGTACTTGCATCCGCAAAATTCGGGTTGGGAGCAAAGGCGTTGTAACGCGGGGAGTGCACCATTTGCGGAAGAAACTCGAAATTCGGCCTGGTGGGATCTGCGCTGAAGATCCAGCTGGCTGCCACCGACACGATCACAGCCAGAAGCAGGAACCCATTCAGTATCACGCGTCCCTTCACGCGACCTCCCCAGTGATCTGCTCTTCCACATCCACGGCGTGGAGTTTCTCGAACATCTTCCCAACCTCGGCGGGATCGAAGGTCGAGTCAGTCTCTTCTAGAACAACCGCGAAGCGGTTGTCGGTGACTCCAGCCACAGGCAGCACCGCGCGTTTCGCGGGGTAGAGCCGGCACACAAAGAAGAAGGAGAGCACTGCTCCAACTGCTGCGAACAGCACCATCACCTCGAACGTGACCGGCACAAAGGCAGGCAGGGAGTTGAACGGCTTACCTCCCACGTTGACAGGCCAGTCCACCGCGGTTGTCCAAAACTCGAACCATACTTTCAAGCCGCCACCCAACAGTCCCAATGCGAAAACCACCCAGGGCAGGCGAGATGGAGCGAGTCCCATCGCTTCTTCGACTCCGTGAACCGCGTACGGTGCATAGACATCTACCACCTTGAAGCCGCGCTGACGTGAGGCACGGACAGCGGCCAAGGTGTCGTCTTCGTTCTCGAAAACTCCGATCAGCAGTCGCTTACTCATGTGCGGACTCCCGCTGAGGCTTGCCGTACTTCAGAACTCCCTTGACCTCGGCCACAGCAATAACCGGTATGAAGCGGCAGAACAACAGGAACAACGTGAAGAACAAACCAAAGCTGCCCAGCAGCGTCGCCACTTCGACCCGTGTTGGCGCGTAGTGGAACCAGTTCGCGGGGATGAAGTCTCGCGATAAAGAAGTAACAATTATGATGAAACGCTCGAACCACATCCCCACGTTTACCAAAATGCAAATCGCAAATACGGCCGGAACATAGGATCGAACTCGGCGAAACCAAAGCAACTGCGGAACAAAGACGTTGCAACAGACCATGGTCCAGTAGCCCCAGAACAAGGGCCCCAAGGCGCGGTTCAGGAACACGAATTGTTCGTAGGAACTCCCAGAGTACAGTGCGGTGAAGAACTCGGTCCCGTACGCCAATCCCACGATGCCGCTTGTGGTGATCACCAGTTTGCACATGCGGTCGATGTGGCGGATGGTAATGTATTCCTCAAGGTGCATCAGCCTGCGAGCAATGATCATCAACGTGAGCACCATCGCCATGCCGGAAAAGATTGCCCCCGCCACGAAGTACGGCGGGAAGATGGTGGCGTGCCAGCCCGGAAGCACCGCCGTGGCAAAATCCCAGCTCACGATGGTGTGTACCGAAATGACCAACGGAGTACCGAGGCCCGCCAGCATCAGGTACACAACCTCATAGCGCTGCCACGCCCGATAGGAGCCGTTCCAGCCCAGGCTGAGCACCCCGGCGAGTTTGCGCCGCCATTTGGCGGTAGCGCGGTCACGAATGGTGGCGAGGTCCGGCAGCATTCCGATAAACCAGAACATTGCCGAGACCGTGAAGTAAGTGGAAATGGCGAAAAAGTCCCACACCAGCGGTGAGCGGAAGTTTACCCAGAGCGATCCACGAGTGTTTGGATACGGAAACATCCAGTAGGCAAACCATGGCCGGCCGGTGTGGATGACGGGAAAAATCCCGGCACACATGACGGCAAAGATCGTCATTGCTTCTGCAGCCCGATTGACTGACGTGCGCCAGCGCTGCCGGAACAAGAAGAGGATGGCGGAGATCAGCGTGCCCGCGTGGCCGATTCCGATCCAGAAAACGAAGTTGGTAATGTCGAACGCCCATCCTACGGTACGGTTCAGCCCCCAAGTCCCTACACCAACCGCAATCTGGTAGGCGATCGCGGCAGCTCCCAGCAGCAGAAACGAGAACGAGATCACCAGCGCCACCCACCACAACGCGGTGGGACGCGCCTCCATGGGCGCACACACATCGTGCGTAACTTGCCCAATCGACTTGTCGCCCTCGATAAGAGGCGGTCGCAGCGCTATCGCGGCTTCAGCCATGATGTTCTTCCTTGCTCTCCTCTTTTCCCTGTTGGGGGCGATTGCGCACGATGGTCAGATATCCCACGGAAGGTCGCACGTTCAGTTCCTCCAGCACCCGGTAGCGCCGCGGGTTCGCCATCATCCTGCTGACCCGGCTGGTGGGATCGTTGAGGTCACCGAAGTAAATCGCCTGCGCGGGACAGGACTGTTGGCACGCGGCCTGCACGGCGCCGTCTGAAACTTTCTCACCCCGCCCCTTGGCTTCGATCTTGCCTTCCTGAATGCGCTGCACGCAGAACGTACATTTCTCCATCACCCCGCGCGAACGGACGGCAACATCGGGATTCAGCACCAGGTTCTGGAGTTGGTCGTCGTGCGCGTAGTTGAACCAGTTGAAGCGCCGCGCCTTGTAAGGACAGTTGTTGGCGCAATAGCGGGTACCAATACAGCGGTTGTAGACCTGCTGGTTCAGACCGTCCTCACTGTGCACGGTAGCCAGCACCGGACATACAGTTTCACAAGGTGCGTTTTCGCATTGCTGGCACATCAATGGCTCGTACGCGACCTCGATCTGGCCGGATTCTGTTTCCGAGTAGTAGCGGTCGATGCGCAGCCAGTGCATCTCGCGGTTCCGGCGAATTTCGTCCCGGCCTACGACCGGAATGTTGTTCTCCACCTGGCAGGCGATCACACAGGAGGAACATCCGGTACAGGCGTTTTGGTCAATCACCATCCCCCAACGTGGCCCATTGTAGGGATGGTCTGTGGGCCACAAATCTTCCTTCTCTTCGTGGTCTTCCACACCGGCGTGCGGGTCTTTGAGATACGCCGGCAGAGTCGTTTCCTGAACCACAGGACGCGGCCCACTCCCCGCGGGCGTGAGCTTCTTGGGGACGGTGAGCGTGTTGTGGGTCTGCGTCGACGCCAATTCACGCTGCCTGCCAGTGCGGATGACCTTGACCTGAGCGCCGTCGTATTTCAGAACACCGTCACTCAGTCTTAGGAACGGAGCGGCATTTACGCCGACGACACCGTTGTCTCCAACGCTCAGTAAGGCATCGATCCACTGCGGCCCGACCCTAGCGAAGCGAGCGCTCAACCTGCTGCCGTAGCCAAGTGCGACAGCAACGACCTTATCCTGCTGGCCCGCCTGGATATACGCAGGAAGTTCGAATGCATTCCCATCGCTGGCCCCCAGACGAACCACATCTCCGTCCGCCACTCCAAGCTGTTGGGCAGCGGCCGGGGAGACGCACGCGTAGTTGTCCCACGTTACTTTGCTGATTGGATCCGGAAGTTCGTGCAGCCACGGGTTGTATGCATTGCGGCCGTCGCGCATGGCGACGGTGGGGTACAGCACGAGGGCGAAAGCGCCTGTCTCCGGCCGCGGAGCTTTCAGAATTGGTCGGACTGCTTGCGCATTCAATTCTTTTGGCTTGATCGGAAGTGGTTCAACCTCGGCAAACCCATCGTGGACCGCGCGGTCCCAGAACACGTCGAAGTTCGCTTCTTTCTTCTGACGAGGAAAGATGTCTGCCTTCCAGTGTTCACGCAGGAGGTTATAAGCCGGCTTGGGTTTCGCGTTCCAAGTTGCGATCGTCTCCACGAGCGACCGCGTGTCCCCCAGCGGATGGATCGTCGGCTGAGACACACTGACCAGCCCGCTCACCGGCTCGGCATCGCTCCACGATTCCAGATCGTGCTGCTCGGGCAGAACGTAGCGTGCCAAGGCAGCGGTTTCGTCCACGCGCTGTGCAAAGCTGACCAGCAGGGGCACCTTTTGCAGTGCCCCCGCCAAGCCGTCACCGCCCGGCAAATCGAAAGCCGGGTTGACTCCGTAGATAAAAAGAGCCTTGACCTTGCCGTCCCTCAACTCGTCGACAAGTCCTTCCAGTTCTCTGTCGCTTCCTTGTGCCTGCAGTGACGGATTCTCAACATCAAGCGTTGAGCCGTAGTTCCCCAGCAGGTGGTTGAGGTAGTTGCCCAGAAGCTGCTGCTGTAGATCGTTTGTGCCGCACAGGATCAAGCTCCGTCCGCGTGCGCGGCAAAGACGGTCTGCCAGTTCGTCTAAGAACGCCGAATCAACGGAACAGTCCTCCAACTCAGTGGACGCGAGAATCCCTCCGACCCTGCGTGCAACTCTCTGTGCCAGGTGTGTAAGTACAAGACCCATTTCTCCAGGCGCAACTGCAAGTCGCCGGTCGGCCTTGCTTCCCGTCACGGTCATGCGCGGCTCGAATTGCACGTGATAGGAGACGTGCTTTGCTTCCAGATCGCGTCCGGCACGATAGTCCGCGGTGTATTCGACGGGCGAGATCCACGTCCCCAGAAAATCGGCATCAAAGCTGACTATGACTTCGGCTTTGCCGAAGTGAAACCGCGGAAGGACACGCACGCCATGCGTTTGCTCATGGGCATCGAGCAGAGCGGAGTTTGAGAGTGGGTCATAGACGACGTGGCGTGGGTCGGGGAAACCCGTGAGGAACTCTCGGATCGCAGCGCGTGTAGTCGGACTGGTGATGGTTCCACTCAAGAATCGAACCGCACCACGATCACTGCGGATGTTCGCGAGCTCGGTCTGGATCTCGCGGTCGACTTCGGCCCACGAGGATTTCTTCCCATCTTTCAAAGGGTGCTGCAGACGTTGCGAATCGTAGAGGCCAAGAATGCTCGCCTGTCCCGTGGCACACAATCCGCCGCGCGAAACCGGATGCTGCGGATTCCCTTCCAGTTTGATGGGCCGGCCGTCGCGCACCTTGGCGAGTAACCCACAACCGGCGCTGCACCCCGCACATGTGGAGGCATAGAAAAGTGAACGTCCCGGAACCATCTCCTCGGGTTGCGAAAGCAAAGGGATTGCCCTTTGGACAGGAGCGCGGCTGCAACCGGTGGCGAAGGCCACACCTAGCGTGAACCCGGTCGCCTTTAGGAAATCGCGGCGGCGAAACTGGCGCGGCCCGCCTTCCGGAAACTCGTCCGCACGCGCATTCAAGACGTCGGGCGCAGCGTCCCGTTCTTTCAGGCTCTTCCAATACCGTCTTGTTCTTTGCTTACTCAAACGGCTCTCCTCAGTAATGGCAGGTCGAACAGTCAATGGACGCATACACCCGATGGGTCACAGGCACCGTGCCCTGTGCCGCTGGGGCTGGTGCGCTAGTGAAATTTCCATTGCCATCAAGCCCGGAGCGATCCACTCCGCGATGGCAATTTACACACCAACCCATGCTCAAATCCTCGACTTGGCGGACACGTTCCATGGTCTCGACTGGACCGTGGCACTTCTGGCACGCGACTCCAGCGTTCACATGGGGACGGTGGTCGAAATAGACGAAGTCCGGGAGGTTGTGAACTTTCACCCAGGTGATCGGCGTGGTCTGTCTGACCGGATCGGACTGCACCTTCTCGTTTAACGCTAGCGCGTCGTAAATTTTCTGGATTTCAGGAGAGACCACTTTCCGGGGTTCACGCTTCTCTTTCTTGGCCAATTCGTCTTCCGCGCGGATTGCTCCCAGTGGGGCCGACACGAATCTGTGACAATTCATGCAGACGTTCGCGGCGGGTATCCCGGCGTGTCGACTCTTCTCCGCTCCCGAATGGCAGTACAGGCACTGCACTTGCAGCTCGCCAGCATGCAGGCGGTGGGAAAAGGCGACCGGCTGCGTCGGCTCATAGCCGAGCTGGTTGCCGGGCAAGGCGTACGCGTTAAACTTCGGCACCAGGATCAGGAGGCTGAACCCCAGTGCGGTCACAAGCACCAGCGTTACAAACGGGCTCCCGAGGTACTGCAGCAGACCAGACGGCTTTGGACGTGGCGTTGCCATCCCGTCAGTCCCTTACCCCGCTCGCTCTGCGTGGCCACACCGGCAGGATCCCAATCCCGTACCAACGCACCAACTGCGGTTTGCGCCACAGGTAGGGCAACGGCGCAACCAGGGCATGCACCAGACGCGTGAACGGGAAAAATCCGACAATCAACCAGCCATTGACCACGTGGAATTTCACGATTAGCGGCATGGTCACGAGATAGCTGATGTCTGGCCGAAACAAGAAAATGGAATGCAGATAGGGCGCCGCAGACGTCGAATACCACGAAGTTCCCCAAGGGTAGAAGATGGCCACGTAGATTCCCGCGGCGGCCTGCAGGATCAGCATGGACTCAACGATCCAGTCAGCCGGGGTAGTCACCGTTCGTGCTTTCGGATAGCGGATTCGCCGCTCGATCACACCCACGAAACCCACCAGCGCCATCAGGGCAAAAGCCAGGCTGAAGATCTCAAGCACGTAAAGCCGTAGCGGCCGGCTGTTCCAGAGCAGCACTTGGCGCGGGATCAGCAGTCCCATCAGGTGGCCCATCAAGATAGCGAAAATGCCGTAGTGCAGCGCGGTCAAACCCCAGAAGTGCTGGTTGTTTTCCAGAAACTGCGACGATAAGCTGGAGTAGGTGAAGGGGGCCTTGCGATAGCGCATGATCGTGCCCAGAAAAAATACGAACAGGGCCACGTAAGGCAGCATCGCGAACAGCAGCAGGTTCATGGTTGGATTTGTCATCGCTTTGGTCCTTCAAGCCAATACTTTCAGTAACGGTTCACTCTCCGGAGCGGTGAGCGGTATCTCCGGGAACTGGCTGCGAAGCAAACTACGGACCGCCAGCAGCACGTTTTCAAACGGGTTCTTCTTGTCGCACACGGCCTGAAGCATCTTCTCCAGCGCAGGCAGCACGCAGGCTGCGACGAAGTCGGCGGCAGTTTCATGCTCCATCTGCTCCACCAACCGCAAGACGTGCGTGAGGTGATCTGGAAGTTCGGTGGATTCCGCCAGCCCATGCCGCCGCAACTCCTCGCGCACCCGGACCAGCAGGAGCCCACGTTCGTAGTTCTCGCCGAACAGGTGCCAGCCCAATTCCAGGGAGCACATCGGGTTGAGATCGAACGTCTGGGTGAACAACTCCTGGAGTTGGTCGGTTCTCAGTCCCCGCATCTGGACGGCGAACTGCTGCAGTTGCTCGCGGCACTCTTCCGGAGCAACCTGCACGCTCGCTTCAATCTGCTGCGGATAGTCCGCCTCGGGATAGGTGAGGAGTGCAACCAGCGAGTTGTAGATAGCGGCATCCTGCATCACATCCCCCGGTGCGGCGCACTCACGAAGCCAAAGCCCGCGTTTGCCTTGTGCTCCATTGGGTCTTCCATCATCTGCAGGGCCTCTTCGCGGTGCATCGGTGGAATCACGAATCGGTCTTCGAAAGTGCAGAGCGAAGTGAGTTGGTAGATTGCCTCAGCCTCTTCGGACGAGCAGTCTGCCTCGGCCAACATGCGGTTGGCGACTTCGATCGTCACATCGCCAACAGTCAGCGCCCGCCGGTACCAGCGCACCGCTTTTTGTTTACGCAGGGCGTAGCGCACTTTGTTTTCCTGACCTGCGCCCAGCAGCTTGGCCAGGTAAGCCACGGGAACACGCGACTGTTCGATGTCGTGAAACAGGTCACCCGACACGTGGTCAATCACGCCGCCCTCCTGGCTCGCCATCACGGGCGACATGGGAGGCACGTAAAACAGCATGGGGAAGGTGCGGTATTCGAGGTGGGGCGGCAACGCCAGCTTCCACACCTTCACAAACTGGTAGACGGGAGACTTCTGTGCCGATTCGATGACCGAGTCGTGCACTCCGCTGGCCCGAGCCGCCGCGATCACTTCAGGGTCGAACGGATCCAGAATGAGCGAACGCTGTCCTTCAATCAGTTGTTCGTCCGGCAGCTTGGCGACTTCCTCGATTCGTCCTGCGTCGTAGAGCAACACGCCCAGATAACGAATTCGTCCGACGCAAGAGTGGAAGCATGCCGGCGCTTGCCCGGTTTCCAGGCGCGGAAAGCACAGAATGCATTTCTCCGATTTTCCTGTAGACCAATTGAAGTAGGTCTTCTTATACGGGCACGCGGCCACACAGGCACGCCATCCGCGGCAGCGCTTCTGGTCAATCAGCACGATGCCATCTTCTCCGCGTTTATAGAGCGCGCCTGACGGGCACGCCGCCACACACGAAGGGTTCAGGCAGTGATTGCAAATGCGTGGGAAGTAGAAGAACACCAGGCGCTCGGTAGCGAACAGTTGCTCGCGCTGCTCCGGTGTCAAGCTCTCCAGGTTAGGATCGTTTTGCGCGTACACCGGCGACCCACCTAGATCGTCATCCCAGTTCGGTCCGGCTTCCACGTTGATGTACTCGCCTGTGACCATCGAGATCGGCTTGGCCGTGGGCTGATCCGCGCCTTCGGGCGCGTTGAACAAGTTTTGGTAGTCATAGGTCCACGGCTCGTAGTAATCGTCCAGGGTGGGCTGGTTGGGATTGTGGAAGATGTTGAACAGGGCGCTACTCTTGTTCTGGGACCTGAGCTCAAGGTCGCCGTTCTTCTTTTCCCAGCCGCCTTTATACCGCTCTTGGTCTTCCCAACGCGTGGGGAAACCTGTGCCGGGCTTGGTTTCCACGTTGTTCCACCACATGTATTCCGTGCCCTTGCGATCGGTCCAGATGTTCTTGCAGGCGATCGAGCAGGTGTGGCAGCCAATGCACTTGTCGAGGTGAAACACCATCGATACTTGTGAGCGTACATTCATGGTCAGTTCTCAATTCCCGCTGGTTCGTTCTCAGTTGCTTTGTCGATACACATCTTCACCACTTCAGTTCCGGCAGCTTGCGCACTAGCACGTGCGTATCGCGGTTACATCCAGTCGGTCCCCAATAATTAAAGTGGTATGTGAATTGTCCATAGCCGCCTGCCATCAGGTTCGGTTTCAGCCGCGTGCGGGTGAGGCTGTTGTGACCGCCAGCACGGCGGTTGCCGCGCAGGGGCGAGGTCGGCACCGAGTAAGTGCGTTCCGGTGAGTGATATTGAATGCAAATGCCGCGGGGAATACGAACACTGACAGCGGCACGCGTGACCACCACTCCGTTGTCGTTGTGCACTTCGACCCAGTCGTTGTCAACGATGTCGATTTCAGCCGCATCCTTATCGTTAATCCAGAACGGTTCCACCCCGCGCGACAGCGTGGTCATGCGGTGGTTGTCGCCATACGTCGAATGGATATGCCATTTGCCGTGTGGCGTCAGGTAGTTGAGCATCTTGGTCGGCCCGACTTCCTTGCTGAACTTCAAGTCGGCATACTGCGTGGGCAACGGCTTCGGCTTGTAGACCGGCAGGTTCTCGCCGAACTGTATATAAAGGGGATGGTCGAGATAGAAGTGCTGCCGCCCGGTCAACGTTCGCCACGGCATCAGGCACTCTACGTTGTAGGTGAAAGGCGAATACGCCCGCCCGTTCTCGGTCAGCCCCGACCACATGGGGCTATTGAGCAAGCGGTGGGGATGTGCCTGCAGGTCCTTGTAGCTCAGCCGCACGCCGCGGTTCTTTTCCGCCAAGTGCACTAGAGGTACACCCGCTTTTTCTTCCAGTTCCTTATAAGAGCGGTAGGCAAGTTCGCCGTTGGTGACAGTGGCGAAACGCAGAATGAGGTTGCAGGCATGCTGGTCTTCCAGCAGAGACGGATACTTCTTACCATCCCACGCAACCGTGGGGCACGTCTTCAATGCCGTGTCGTATTCGTCCTCGATCCCGTAGTGCGTGCCGTGCGCTCCGAGTCCGCCGGACCGCGCCAGTGGACCGAAAGAGATGTACTGGTTGTAGAGGTTCTTGTAGTCCCTTGAGACTACCTTCAGTCCAGGCATGGTCTTGCCTGGAATCGCTTCCACTTCTCCGCTTAGCCAGTCTTTGATTTCAGGCTGCGCGATCTCGGCCGCCGTATCGTGCGCCAGGGGCGAGGTAACCAGATCTTTCACCGGTTCGGGAAAATGCTTCTCCGCCAGTTCCGAGAACTTCTTCGCGATCGCACGGAAGATTTGCCAGTCGCTCTTGGACTCCCAAGCCGGAGGCACGGCCTCGGACAGCGGGTGGATGAAGCTGTGCATGTCGGTGGTGTTGAGGTCGGCCTTCTCGTACCAGGTAGCCGCGGGCAACACGATGTCCGAATACAGCGCGGATGTGTCCATGCGGAAGTTGAGGTCCACCACCAGGTCCATCTTTCCCTGGGGCGCAGTTTTGTGCCACTCCACCTCGCGAGCACTGCCTTCCGCCAGGTTGTCATCGGAAATCGCGTTGTTGTGGGTGCCCAGGTAGTGCTTGAGAAAATACTCGTGGCCTTTGGCGCTGGCCATCAGTGCGTTCCCGCGCCAGATGTACCATATCCGCGGCCAATTCTCAGGCGCATCCGGATCTTCCACTGAGAACTTCAGCTTGCGCTCTTTCAATTGCTCGACTGCATAGTTGACGACGGCTTCGTCGCTCTTGGCTCCGGAGGCTGCCGCTTCTTTCACTACTTCCAACGGATTCTTTTGAAATTGGGGATAAAACGGTAGCCATCCCGAGCGCACCGCTCGCACCTGCAAATCCATGGTGTGCCCATGAGCAAATGAAGCTTTGCCGTTGGCAGGAGGAACGGTGTGATAGTCGGTGAAGTCGCGCTCGTAGCGCCATTGGTCGGTATGCACATAGTGCCAACTCGGCGCATTCTGCAGGCGGGCTGCGGGGAACCAGTCGCGGCCAAATGCAATCGCCGACCACGGTTCGCCCGGCGCCAGTTTTTCCTGCCCCACGTAGTGCGCCAATCCTCCGCCGTTCACGCCAATACAACCGCAGAACATCAGCGCGTGAATTGCCGCTCTATACATCAAATTGCCGTGGTACCAGTGGTTGATGCCAGCGCCGATAATCACCGTGCACTTGCCATTGGTAAGTTCCGCGGTGTTTGCCCATTCCCGCGCAAAGCGGAGCAACACTTGCCGGCTCATGCCCGTGTATTTTTCAGTCCAGGCCGGCGTGTAGGGCTGGCTCTCGTCGTCATAGCTGGCCGGATATTCACCTGCCAGTCCGCGCGACACTCCGTACTGCGCCATCAGCAAGTCATAAACGGTGGTGACGGTTACCGTCTCTCCGCTCACACTCTTCAGGCGTCGTACTGGAACAGATCGGGTGATCGTGCGTCCGTCGCCGAAATCATTCAGCGCCACCGGAACCACCGAATCGCTCTGCTCCAGGAAAGTCAGCTTTGGATCGATGGCCGAGCCATCGACGCCGTCTTTCATCAGCAGGTTCCACTTGCCCTTCTCTTTTCCCCAGCGGAAACCAACGCTCCCCATCGGCATCTTGGGGCGGTTCTCCGCCGCATCCCACATGAGGAATTTCCAGTCGCCGTTCTCAATGCTTTCGTAGCCTGGCAGCCGGTTCGCGCGCAGCAATTTCCCCGCCTGCCACTTCCCATTGTGCTCCGTGAGTTCCACCAGGTAGGGTGAGTCCGTGTATTGCTTCGCATAATTCAGGAAGTACGGCGTCTTCTTCTCGTGATGAAATTCCTTAAGCAGGACGTGGTTCACGGCCATCCACCAGGCACCGTCTTGTCCAGCGTTGATCGCCACCCACTCGTCTGCGTACTTCGAGACTTGCGAGAAATCAGGAGAAAAGACCCACATCTTCGAGCCGTTGTGACGCGCTTCGGCGGCGAAGTGACAGTCTGGCGTGCGAGTCATGTTCAGATTCGATCCCATCACCGCCAGAAGTTTGGCGTTGTACCAGTCGGCCGATTCCTG
>Ga0075030_100002975_pt1 | contig 15467 bp, 14 predicted proteins | sample LitLauG_LLR_2012_FD_71393 | JGI IMG/M metagenome (GOLD analysis project Ga0075030, IMG submission 71393) | Freshwater sediment microbial communities from Pennsylvania, USA - Little Laurel Run_MetaG_LLR_2012 | ecosystem: Environmental > Aquatic > Freshwater > Creek > Sediment | place: USA... | reverse complement strand
CCCATGCACGGCAACACGCAAACCACCTCCGGCGGCGTCAAAACCCGCCACTTCGCCGATATCTACAACGAAGTGGAGCAGGCCTTCGATATCCACCGGGCCATGGGCCAGAAACTCGGCGGCGTACACGTCGAATTGACGGGCGAGAATGTCACCGAGTGCCTGGGCGGTGCGCGCGGCCAGAGTGAACAAGACCTGGCGCGCGCCTATGAATCCGAGGTCGATCCGCGCCTGAATTACGAGCAGTCGCTGGAGTTGGCGTTCCTGATCGCGAGGAAGATGCGGACCGAAGGGCGGTAACTAACCGAAGGCAGCTTGAGGTTGAGCGCCGAAAAGGCATACCATAAGAATAATGAGAACTCGTACAGTCGCTCTGGCGCTGGCCCTGCTATTCGGAGCGAGCGCCATGGTCGAAGCCAAATCCCAGCCGCGAGCGGCCAAAGCCCAGAAATACAAAGGGAAGAAATACAAAGCCAAGAAATTTAAGGCGCAGAAGTACAAAGGTACGAAGTTCAAGCAGCCCAAACGCTGATTAATTCCCGCGTCCAGCGCCGCTGCAGGAAATGTGGCTTACCTCCTGCCCGGATTCCAGCCGCTCAGGCTATAGGCCGTCCCGCCCGCCTCAGCCTCGCCGCGTGAGCTGCCGCCGCAACAGGTCCAGCGCGATTTGCGAGGCGAAGCTGCGAATCCGCTCCCGGTCGCCCAGGAAATGCCGCTGTAAAACCTCGATCCCGGTGGGGCCCGCGAGGCCTATGTACGCCGTTCCGATCGGCTTCGCTTCCGTGCCGCCGCCGGGTCCGGCTACTCCCGTAATCGAGAGCGCGTATGTCGACTTGGTCCGGCGCAGCGCTCCGAAGGCCATTGCTCCCGCCGTCTCCTTGCTCACGGCTCCATGCTCGGCCAGGATCTCGGGCGTCACACCCAGCATCTCGATCTTCATTTCGTTGCTGTAGGTGATGAAGCCCCCGACAAAATAATCCGAACTGCCGGGTGTGGAGGTGAATCGCTCGCCCAGCAGGCCGCCCGTGCAGCTTTCCGCTACCGAGACCGTCGCGCGTCCCTTGCGCAGCAGGTCGCCTATCACCGCCTCGATCGAATCTCCATTGCGCGAATAAATCCGATCGCCCAGCAGCAGCTCGATCGGTCCGGCCACCTCCGATAGCAGCGCGTCAGCTTCCGCTTCCGTCACGCAGCGCGCGCGCAAGTGGATCTGAATGTCGCCCGCGGCCGCCAGGATGGTGGTCGCCGGGTTCTCGTACTTCTTGTAGACGGGCGCGATGAGCTGGTCCAGATCCGATTCGCCCATGCCGGCCACGCGCAGCTCGATGGTGCGAATCACCTGGGGCGGCGCCAGACGCGCCAGGCGCGGCAGGCACTGCCGCTCGAACATGGCTTTCAACTCGTGCGGCGGGCCGGGCAGCAGCATCAGGACCGCGCCGGATTCCTCCAGCCATTGGCCGGGCGCGGTGCCGCGGTCGTTGGGCAGGATGTCGGCGCCTTCGATGAGATACGCCTGCCGCTTGTTGACCTCCGCCATTTTGCGGTTGAGCCGGGCGAAGCGCTGTTGCAGCGCATCGGCGATCTCGGAATGGTAGATCAGCCGGCGGTCCAGCGCCCGGGCCACGGCCTCGCGCGTCAAATCGTCTTCGGTCGGCCCCAAGCCTCCCGACAAAATCAAAATCTCGGACCGCGAGATAGCCAGCCGCACGGCGCTCGCGAGCCGCTCCAGGTGATCGCCGATCACATACTTGCTTACCACTTCAACGCCCAGATTATTCAGTTCGGCGGTGAGGTAAAGCGAATTGGTGTCGACCCGCTGGGGCGTCAGCATCTCCGAACCGACCGCAACGATTTCGGCGTTCATCCGGCGAGCGGGCGCCCCTTGATGCCTACGTCGACGCGATGAATGGCGTTGGTGGTGCTGATCACCATGGCGCGCGATGGAGTGAAGGCCATTCCGACAATGCCGGGACCGGACACGAACAGGTCGGCGCGCTTATCGGGATAGATCCGCACCACGCCCTTCCGGCCCGAAATCGATGCGGCGACGTAGAGGCGCCCCTGGTCGTCAAAGGCCATACCCTGCGGGCGTCCCAGCCCGCGATAGAAAATCTCTACTTCGCCCTCCGTAGAAATCCGGTGCACGCAATCGAAACTCGACGTCGTGGGACCCGTGACGTAGAGATAATCGTCCGGCCCGAACGCCAGGTGATAAGCGGCAATGGACGGCTCCAGCGTGGCAAACACAAAAATCTGCCGGTTGGGGCTGATTTTGAAAATAGTGCCACTGCGGTCGCCTACGTACAGGTTATGCTTGCTGTCAAAAGCGATTCCCGTAGCTACGCCCATACCCTCCACGTACGTGGACAGGTTCCCATTCGGCGTCACCTGGTAGATGAAACCTTCGTAGCGGCTCGAAATGTACAGCATTCCCTGCTCGTCGAAAGCCATGCTCGTGGCGTTCATCAAGTCGTTGATGAACGGCTTCATGGTGAAGTTCAAGTCGATTTTGTAAACCGCCACCGGCACCTTTTGCCCGCGCGAGCCGCTGAAGGTCGCATAAATATTGCCGAACGAGTCGATGGCGGGGTTGGTCACCGGATGCAGCCCGTCGGCAATCAGGACACCCACGTCGCAAGCCCACGATTCGCTGGACTGCTCCCCGTTTTCGATCACCAGTTCCCCGGCCGTAGCGCCTTCCGGCACGCGCGCGATAATGAACGAATCCGACCCGATGATAATGGGAGCAACCACGTCGCCGATCGTGACGCGCGGCCGTTCGGATCGCACAAATCCCTTCCCTCGAATCTGCAGTTCGCCGCCGGCGATGGCGGCGGCCGGGGTTACTTGTGAAATCTGAGGCCGCGGGTCGGATGATTTCCGGAGAGCCATTTAATAAAGATTGAAACATCCCGCCGCGAATAACACAAGTGCGGCATAGCCGCCGGCCATCATGTCGTCCGTCACGATGCCCAGTCCTTCGGGCAAAGACTCCAGTTGACGCACCGGCGCCGGCTTCCAGATATCGAACAAACGAAAAAACGCGAAGGCGGCGGCGTAGCTCTTCCAGTTCAGGGGGTGGGCTCCCGCCAGCGCCACCCATTGTCCGAGCACTTCGTCGACCACCACCAGGCCGGGGTCCTTCAACTTTAGTTCGCGGGCCGTGCGTGTGGCGCACCACACCGCCGGCGCATACCCGGCGGCGGCCAGCAAACCGAAGTGCCACGCGGAGAAGTTCGCGAACTCGTGCAGCGGAATGGCGATCGCCAGAGCCGCCAGGGAACCGGCGGTACCCGGCGCCACCGGCGCGTACCCGCAGCCGAACCACGTCGAAACCAGCTTCGCCAGGTTATTCCTCGTCCAGGTCTTCATGGCGTGTTTCGGGCCTGAGGGGTGAGGAGATCACGTACTTCTCCGTAGCCCAGTTGCCCAGATCGATAATGCGGCAACGCTCGCTGCAAAACGGAAAGTCCGTACTTCCCGCCGGCACCTCTTTTTTACAAATCGGACACTTCAACGTCAACATGCTGGCATCGGCGAAATCTGAACCAGCGGTGCGGGCACCAAGGGAATCGCCGGTTCCGTGGGCGCGAGCAGCGTGCCCACCACATCGTAATCGTGCGATTCGGTAATGTAAAGGCGGCGGATTTCGCCGCCCCGCGGCTCGGCTCCTTGGAAGTCGTTAATCAACGTCACACCGTCGATTCCGGGCGCTTGGGTGGCTAGGCGCGCCTCCCAAAGCAGGTCGGTCTCCGGCGAGCGGCCCTCCACCAGCACGGGGACTTCGCTTCCGACCAGCGTGCGATTCCGGCCGCGCGCAATCCTCCGCTGGATAGCCATCAAGCGCCGCTTGCGGTTTTGCATAGTTCGGCCGTCGACTTTCCCATCGAGCGGGTAACTGGCGCTCGTGTCCTCATCGGAATAGGTGAACACACCCAGGTTGTCGAACCGGGCGGCTTCCACGAACTGGCACAGCTCTTCGAAATCGGCCGCCGTCTCACCCGGAAAGCCGGTGATGAAACTGGTGCGGATGGCCACCCCTGGAATCGTGCGGCGGACGCGCTCCAGCAGCTTCAAGAAAATCTCACCCGAAGCCCCGCGCTTCATGCGTTTCAAAACACCCGCGCTGGCGTGCTGCAACGGCATATCGATGTATTTGACCAGAGCGCCGTGCAACGCAATGGTATCGAGCAGCTTCTGGGTAACCTTGTTGGGATACGCATACAGAAAGCGGATCCACTTCTCTTGCGGCGTTTCGATGGCCGCCAGCCGTGCGAGCAAATGGGCCAGACCATCGCGCAGTCCGAGGTCTTCTCCGTAACTGGTGGTGTCCTGGCCGATCAGGTTAATTTCGCGGACCCCCTGCTGGAAAAGCCGCGTGGCCTCGGAGAGGACCGATTCGAAGCGGCGGCTACGGAACGCGCCACGATACTGCGGGATCACACAAAACGTGCACGGGTGGTCGCAGCCCTCGGCGATCTTGATGTAGGCGAAGTGACGCGGTGTGGCCCGCACCCGCGGAGTGAGATCGTGATAAAGATACGGCTGGATCGGGTTCTGCGGGACTTCTTTGCCTTCGCACAGCGCCACGATCGATTCCAGTTCGTTCGTGCCGAGGAGCGCGTCCACCTCCGGCATATCCTTGCGAATGTCGCCCCGGTAACGCTCCACCAGGCAACCGGCCACAATCAATTTCCGGGCGCGGCCGACCTTCTTGTACTCGGCCATCTCGAGGATCGTATCGATGGATTCCTTCTTGGCCGGGTCGATGAAGCTGCACGTGTTTACCACGAGAACTTCGGCCTGGTCCGGTTGGGACGTCAACTCATGGCCCTGGGCCACAAGCTGGCCCATCATGACTTCGCTATCGACGAGATTCTTGGGACAACCCAGACTGACAAAACCGATCTTCATTATGGGGCGGGCACTCCGTGAGCGGCGCTCCCTTCAGCATACCATCCGCTCTCACGAACTCCCGATCAGCACTCCCGTGACAAACACCAGCGCCCCTCCCAACCCCACTTGGAGAGCCGCCGACAGTGGCGGTGTTTCCATGTACCGATGCCGCACCCAGGTGATCGCGGCCAACTCCAGCACCACCACCACGATGGCCGCGGTCATGGCGGGGCCAAAGGCCGGCAGGAGAAACGGCACGGTATGCCCGATGCCGCCGAGCGCCGTCATGAGGCCGCAGATGAGGCCCCGGATCCACGGATGGCCGCGGCCGGTGAGGCTTCCATCGTCGGAGAGCGCTTCGGCGAACCCCATGCTGATGCCTGCCCCGAGGGAGGCGGCCAGTCCGACCACAAACGCGTCCTTGGGATTGTGGGTGGCCAGCGCGGCGGCGAACACCGGCGCCAGCGTCGAAACGGAGCCATCCATCAGCCCTGCCAGGCCCGGCTGCACGATCTGCAGCACAAACAGGCGCCGGTTGGCCTCGTCCTCCTGGCGTTTTACCTCGCCGGGCAGCTTCTCCTCCCCCAACTCCCCGGCCCGATCCGCGTGCGTCCGCTCTTCCAACGCAAGGTCGTCGAGCAGTTGCCGTACCCGCGCATCTTCGGCCCGAGCCGCGGCTCTTTCATAAAATCGCCGCGTTTCGACTTCCATCGCGGCTGCCTGGTTCCGGACGGTCTCCAGGCCGAGCGGCTTCACCAGCCACACGGGCCGCCGGTGCACGAACCCGCGCACGTCCTGCCGCCGGATGAGCGGTATGTGATCGCCGAATTTTTCACGATACAGTTCCAACAGCCGCCGCCGGTGACTCGACTCTTCCTCCTGCATACCCGAGAACACCGCCGCCGAGCCCGGAAAATTCTCCCGCAGCCCTTCCACGAAGTCGGCGTAAATCCTCTCGTCTTCTTCTTCGAGCGAGATCGCAAGCGCCAGAATCTCGCGTTCCGAGAGGCTCTGAAAATCGCGCATAGTCGATCAATACCATATTGGGCAATCGGAATCCGCGACGATACACGCAGGGGATCTCGAGGAATCCCGTACCCAGCGTGTGGGAGACCTCGAAGACGGCGCCCAGAACTTCTCGCTCCAACCATCCAGGAATGTGTGATCCGTGTTCATCTGCGTTGATCTTTACCGCGGCCAAGGTCAGTAACAGACAGCCGCATGCCGTTAGAATTACAGTCTCCGCGCCGCTTTCTGTCCCTCCGCACGCCACATCGGCGAAATCTAACGACCGGGCGTCTTCGCACCTTTCCTTCAATTTCTATTGGATCCCCCGCCTCCATAGGCCTTGGGGTTCTGATAGAATCACGGTCAGCCTGAAGTTTGATCTTAGTCGGGGCGCCACACTCATGCCCAACCAACTTCTTCGGGCTACGCAAAAACATGGACCTCAATAAAACGATTCAAGACCTGTATGCCGAGAAAGAAAAGCTCGAGCGGGTGATTGCTTCTTTGGAAGAACTCAGGGCCGCCGCCGGCGGTTCCCCCGTTGTGCCGAAAGCGGGACGCCGTGGCAGGAAATCCATGGATGCCGGCGAGCGCCTGGAAGTCTCCGCGCGCATGAAGAAGTATTGGGCCGGCCGGCGGCAGCGGTCTGCCGGTGATTCCAAGGCGAATGCGGCTTCCCGGCCAAACTAGACTGCCGCGGAAAAGGCCTTCCCAGGCTCGAATGCTTGTGCCCTGGTCTACTTGCCGGGTAGATGATCCAGATCCCGGTTGTTTTCGTTGCAGATGAATTCCAGCAACTCGGCCTCGGGCAACAGGTGCACATCTTCCGTTACCGTCCAGGGCTTGGTATAGGCCTTGGCGTCGTCGATCGTGATCTGAATATCCATATGCCCGAAGTCTTTCCGGCGGAAGCGCTCGATGACGTGCAGGGCATCGGTCGAGGGCCGGCCTAACTGATCGAGCCACGCCTTGCCATTGAAACCCCTGGTATCGACCACCAACGTTTCCCCCTCCCACTTTCCGGTCGAGTAGCCCATCCAAGTGGGGTTCACATCGCGCGCCGGCTCGCGCCCATCCAGAAAAACCTGGCGCCATAGATTGAAAGCCTCATAGACAATCACCAGGAATTCCGGCGTCTGGACGATCTTCCACGGCGCTGGGGCAGCGTCGATCTTAGGCACGCCCTGCGGCAGGCAGTTCGCGTCCGGGTCTTCTTTGGAATGCGACCCGTCGGTGCGCTGATCGAAGAGTGCCTTGGCCCACGGCTGGAACGGGACTCCGTCCGGTTTGAGGTCGACGGCGATGTCCCGGAGGTATTTGTTGGCATTGGGTTCCCAGACGCCGGACAGATCGGGCTTGCCATCGCGCAGCTTCGGCGCCGGCGCCGAGAGATTCGGCTTCCCGTCGGCGGAGCGCGGGATTCCGGCTGGCGGCACTTTAATCCATTGCGCAGACACTGGAGTGCACCCCAGCGATACGATCGCCAGCACAGCGGCGGATAGGATCTGCATTTCGCCCTCGCGTTATCGGCGATTATACACCGGATCTACAGGATTGCGCCGGAAAGTAGCTGGCGTACAAAACGTCGGCCCGTTTCCGCCCTTCTGGCGCGAAGATGCCGTCAACTTGATTCGTGATGCGGTTCGGTAAACGTGTTCAGGCAGCCTGGTGCGTTGGCTGGTGGTGAAGGCGCATCAATTGCTCCGGCTTCAGTGCGACCATGGCGTAGGCCCGGCCGTTGTCATCGCAGAACTCGACCTCATAAACGCCCGGGACCCAATTCTCGACGACGGTGCCAACTTGACCGCGGACTCCGGACTCGAACCGTTTGGGCTTGATGGACCATAGCTACGCTAGCTCCCGAACGGCCCGGTTGGATGCCGGCGGAATGGATCTACCACTTGAACCGGACCGTATTTCCTGCCGTCCTGGAAGTCTTCGCTCAAGAGCCATCGGCAGCCGGAGCGCTCGGCTGAGGCCAGGATGAGCGCGTCCCAATAGCTGATCCCGGCATGATCCGCCCAGTGCCAGGCACGCTGCACCAGCAGGAGGCTGAATCCCGAGACCGGCCACTGCGCATAGGCCTCCACGACGGCGCGCGCCACGCCCGCCGGTGCTTGCATTTTGCCCGTCGCATTGACGTAAAACTCGTGGAGTACCTGCCAGCTTACACAGCCTGCACGGTGTTCCCATAAGGCGTCCCGCCACTGCAGCGCGGCAGCCTGTTTGGAGGGACTGGAGGCATCCAGGGTGTAAAGCAGAACGTTCGTGTCCACAAACCAAAGATTAACGGCCCTGGTAGAGCTCATCTCGCTTCAGCCGCTTGGACGCATCGAAACCCGGAATCGCCTTGATCTTCTTAATACGCTCGTACGCCCGCCAATACTCGTCGGCTCTCCTCATCTCCTCTTCGAGCATCCGCCCCACCAGCTTGGAAACGGAGGTGTTTTCTTCGGCCGCTTTCTTGCGCGCCCAGAGTGCCGTTTCCTCGCTGACAGTAATGGTCATATTCTTTAACACGAAATCAGTGTAACACGAAGTTCGTGGGCCCTGGTTTCCCCGCCACGGAGCCCGCTGCCGTATAATTGAGTCATAAGAACCGTGAACCGGGTCTCAGTCCACATATAAAAGGAACGTCAATCGGTGTCGACATTAGAAGTCTCCCCGCACGAGTCCTCGTCCGGCCAGCCGCGCGAGCCGGTAATCAACGATTTCAGCATTCAGATTGCGACAGTCAACGGATCCGGCAGCCAAACCGCCAACTCCGTGCTGCTGCGCGCGCTGTTTCAAATGGGCATCCCCGTTTGCGGAAAGAACATGTTTCCTTCCAACATCGCGGGGCTGCCGACATGGTTCACCATCCGCGCCTCCAAGGACGGGTACATGAGCCGCCGCAAGGAAGTGGATTTCCTGGTGGCCATGAACGCGGAAACCGCGCGGGAAGACGTCATGAAGCTCGACAGCGGGGCGGCCGTCGTTTATGACGAGCCGCTGCGGCTGAAGGAACTGCGCAGCGATCTGCATTTCTATCCCGTGCCGTTCGATAAGCTCGTGGCGCCGGTTTGTCCCGAGGCGAAGTTGCGCAAGCTGGTGCGCAATATGATTTATGACGGGGTCGTGGCGTGGCTGCTCTCCCTCGAGATGCCGGAAGTCCGCAACGCGCTGGTCAAGCAGTTCGGGAAGCGCAAGGCCAAGGCCGCCGAGCTCAACTGGGGCGCGGCCCAGGCGGGCTACGACTGGGCCGCCCACACCCTCACCAAGACCGACCCTTACGTGGCGGAGCGCATGAATGCGACCGCCGGCAAGATCATCATCGACGGTAATTCGGCCTGCGCTTTGGGTGCGATGTTTGCCGGCGTGACGGTGGTGACGTGGTATCCCATTACGCCCTCCTCCTCGCTGGTGGAATCGCTGATCGGTTACCTGAAGCGGTTCCGGCACGACCCCGAGACCGGAAAAGCGACTTACGCGGTCGTGCAGGCCGAAGACGAGCTGGCATCGGTCGGGATGGCGTTGAGCGCGGGATGGGCCGGCGCGCGCGCCATGACTTCCACATCCGGACCCGGAATTTCGTTGATGTCCGAGTTTATCGGGTTGGGCTACTACGCCGAACTGCCGGCGGTCATCTTCGACGTAGAGCGCGTGGGACCATCGACCGGCCTGCCTACCCGCACCGCGCAAGGCGACATCCTGAACAACGCGCTCCTTTCGCACGGTGATACCAGGCATCCCATGTTTTTCCCCAGTTCGCCGCGAGAGTGCTTTTCCATGGTCGGAGACGCTTTCGATCTGGCCGAGTGGTTCCAGACCCCCGTGTTCGTGATGACCGATTTGGACCTGGGGATGAACAACTGGATGACCGACCCGTTTCCTTATCCCGAAAAACCGATCCAGCGTGGAAAGGTGCTGACGGCGCAGGACCTGGACAATCTCGGCGGGTTCGCCCGTTACCAGGATGTGGACGGCGACGGCATCGGATACCGCACGCTTCCTGGCACCAACCACACCGCCGCGGCCTACTTTACGCGGGGCAGCGGGCACAATGAGAAGGCCCAGTACACCGAACGCGAGGACGATTACGTGAACAACATGGACCGCCTGGCGCATAAGTTTGAGACCATGCGGAAACACGTTCCACCGCCCGTGGTGGACCTCCACGACGGAGCCTCTATCGGGTTTGTGGCGGTGGGGAGTTCGGATTATGCGGTGCGCGAAAGCGCGGACCAGTTGCGCAACGAATACGACATCCAGACCAGCTATTTGCGTCTGCGCGCGTATCCCTTCACTGAAGAGTTGAAGGACTTTATCCGGCGGCACGAAAGAGTCTACGTAGTGGAGCAGAACCGCGACGGCCAGTTGCTGGGACTGATGCGTCTGGAGTTCGAGGCGGAGCTGATCGCGAAACTGCGCAGCGTGCGGTATTACGGCGGGATGCCGCTGGATGCACGGACCGTGACCGACGAAGTGGTCCGGCAGGAGGGCCAATGAGCGCCACCATCACGCCTCCACCCAAGAAGGTGAATCGCATCGGGCTGGAGGTTCTTAGCTATAAGGGCAGCAAAACCACTCTTTGCGCGGGCTGCGGCCATAACTCCATTTCCGAACGTGTCGTGGAATGCTTTTACGAACTTGGTGTAGAGCCGTGGAAGGTGGCCAAGTTCTCCGGCATCGGGTGCTCCTCGAAATCGCCTGCCTACTTCCTGGGACAGTCGCACGGATTCAATAGCGTGCACGGACGCATGCCCTCGGTGGCCACGGGTGCGATCCTGGCGAATCGCAACCTGCTCGGGCTGGGAGTCACGGGGGACGGCGACACGGCCTCCATCGGTATCGGCCAATTCATGCACATGGTCCGCCGCAATGTTCCCCTGATCTACATCATCGAGGACAACGGCGTTTACGGACTGACGAAGGGCCAGTTCTCGGCTACCGCCGACGTGGGCTCCACCCAGAAGAGCGGGGCGCCCAATGAACTGCCTCCCTTCGATTGCTGTGCGCTGGCGCTCAAGTGGGGAGCCACGTTCGTGGCGCGCTCGTTCAGCGGCGATAAGAAGCAACTGCAAACCTTGTTGAAGGCCGCCATCGCGCACCAGGGGCTCTCGGTGATCGACGTCGTGTCCCCCTGCGTGACCTTCAACGACCACGACGGCTCCACCAAGAGCTACTCGTACGTCAAAGACCACGAAGAAACGCTGCACGAATTGGATTTCGTGCCGTTTTATCAGGACATTTCCGTGGAGATTCCCGAAGGGGAGGTGCGGGATATCGAATTGCACGATGGCTCTCACCTGCGAATCCGCAAACTGGATCGCGATTTCGATCCCACGAATCGGCTATCCGCCCTGGCGGCGCTCGAGGAGGCCGAGTCTAACGGGGAAGTCTTGACCGGCGTGCTCTACGTCAACACTTCCCGACCAACCTTACTAGACGTACTGAACCTAGTGGACGAGCCGCTCGCTACCTTGCCGGAGAGCCGTATACGGCCACCGTCCGCCGTGTTAGATGAGGTAATGGAAGAACTCCGCTAGGGCTCGCCAAATTCGATTGATTTGGTTACAGACCGATGTTACTATCAACACGGTCTGTCATCCTCCGAGACAGATTGCAGTAGACTTCAGAGCCCCACTCTAGTCTGGTGTGGGGCTTTTTTTGTGGCCGCTAATGCTGCGCGTGACGAAGCGTCTAGGTTGTAGGCCGCTTCCCGGCTCCCTTTACCGAGTTGCGACCGATAGTGAGCGGTGGGCACTGATACCATGGAAGCGCAAGCAGCTATCGGGATGGAACCGGCCATATCTTCCGCGGCGGACCTGGAGCAGATCTTCCGCGAGAATCACGCCCAGGTATTCCGGGCGGCGTACCGCGTAACCGGCAACGCCGATGACGCCGAGGATGTGCTGCAAACGGTCTTCCTGAGGATGCTGAAGCGCGACCCCGGCGCCAGTCCGGTGGAGAATGTCGCCAGCTTTCTTCATCGCTCGGCGGTGAACGCGGCGCTGGACCTGGTGCGCTCGCGGCGGAACATCCGGAACGTTCCCCTGGATGAGTGGGAGCCGGTGTTGGCCGATTCGGCTCACCGAAGGCCGGATCGGGCGCAGACGTCCAGCGAGATCCGGGAATGGCTGCGGGAAGCGATGGCGCGGCTGAACCCGCGCATCGCCCAGATGTTCATTCTCCGGTTTTTCGAAGGCAAAGACAATCCGGAAATCGCGCGCCTGCTGGATACCACACCCGGAACGGTGGCAGTGACTTTATCGCGGACGCGCGACAAGCTGGAAAAGGAATTTCGATCGTACCTGGGAGGTGTTCAATGACCCCCGAAAATACTCACATGGACCCCGCCCTCGAGCGCGCCGTCTCTGAAATCCGCGACGAACCAATTCCCGGCGAGGTGATCGAGGCGGCGGGCGCCCGTGTGTGGGCGCGGCTTTCCGGGCCCGGGGACCATATCCGGCACTGCGCCGATTTTCAGGCGTTGTTGCCGGATTTCCGCGCTGGAAGGCTCCCCGCGGCGCGCGCGATGCTGGTCCAGGACCATTTGCATGAATGCGTGGCCTGCCGGCGCGTGCTCGAAGGCAAGGTGACACCCATGCCGGTCCGCGCACCGGCCCGGAAGGCCCATCCCGCCGCGCGCTGGGCGGTGGCTGCCGGCGTGGTGGCCGCCGGCGGCCTGGTGGTGTGGTTCTCCATCGTGCAGTTGGGAACTGGTTCGGGCCGCGCGATTGTCCAGTCGGTCAATGGGACGCTGTTCGAGGTCTCCCCGGCCGGCCTCCGCATGATGTCCGCGGGCGAGGTTCTCCCTGACGGCGTCGAGATCCGGACGGCGCGCGATTCCGGCGCCATGCTGGCGTTGCGCGACGGGTCGGTGGTGGAGATGCGGGAGCGCTCCGATTTCTCCACGTCGCAAGCCGGCGGCGAGACCACCGTTCGCCTGGGCCACGGCAGCATCATCGTACAGGCGGCCAAGCGGCACTCCGGCCACCTCTATATAGCCACGGCCGACTGCCGCATCGCCGTAACAGGTACGCTTTTCAGCGTCAGCGCCGGGGTGAAGGGGTCGCGAGTTTCGGTGATCGAGGGCCAGGTACGCATCACCCACGACAACCAGGAGAAAGTGCTGCATCCGGGTGACCAGGATTCCACTGGCGACAACTTGGAACCGGCCTCCTTTAACGAGGATTTCGCCTGGAGCCGGAACGCCGCTTTGCAGCGGCAATTGACGGCATTGCGGGAAGACCTGGGGCGGCTGCACATGCCGCAGATGCGCTATTCGAGCCGCCTGCTCGGGCTTTTGCCCGCGTCGACCGTTTTCTTTGCCAGCATCCCCAACCTGTCGCAGTATTTGAGCGAGGCGCAGAACGTGTTTCGCCGGAAGGCGGCGGAGAGCCCGGAACTAGGCGCCTGGCTGGCGGGTCCGGGGGCCTCGATCGAGCCGGTGCTGGAGAAATTGCGCACCGCCAATGAGTATCTCGGAGAGGAGATCGCGATTTTCGGCACGGAGACATCCGGCGCCCCGGTATTCCTGGCGGAAGCCAAGCGCGAGGGATTTCCCGAATTCCTTAAGAAGGCCGGACTGGCACTGGCGTTTGAGACCCGCTCCGGATTGATTCTGTTTAGCCCGCGCCGGGAAGCGATGGCGGCGGCCCTGGATTCGAGTTTTCAGAAGACGCCGTTCTATGCGCGAATCACCCAGGCGTATCGCCAGGGGGCCGGGCTTTTGTTATGTGCCGATTTGGCGCGGGTGGCGCCGCAAACCACGCTCTCGGGAATGAGGTATCTGATCGCCGAGCAGAAGGAGACCGGGCAACACATCGAGACGCGCGCCACCATTGGATTCGATGGGCCCCGGACGGGTGTGACGGCGTGGCTGGCGGCGCCCTCACCCATCGGTGCGCTCGACTATGTCTCTCCGGAGGCAACTTTCGTCATGGCATTTGCGATAACCAGTCCCGCGGCGATTCTGGAGCAGGTGCCGGAGATGCTGCCCCAGCGCCAGGGAGAAGAGGCGCGGCGCGAAGTGGCAGCCAGCTTAGGCGGTGAATTCGCCTTTGGCCTGGACGGGCCGCCGTTCCCGGTGCCCTCCTGGAAGCTGGTGGCCGAGGTCTATGACCCCGCCCGTTTCCAAGCGGGGATGGATCAGTTTGTGAGGGAGGCGAATCGCGAAATCACGGGTAACGGTGGGAAGCCTCTGCGCACGGCGCAGGAGCAGGCCGACGGCCGCACCGATTACCTGATTGGCGCGGGCGAGCCCAACCCGCTGACGCAAGCCTATTACACCTTCTCTCGCGGATACCTGATTGCCGCCCCCACGCGCGCTTTGCTGACGCGAGCGCTGCAGACGCAGACGAACGGAGTCGGGATTACCCGGTCCGCCAACTTCACCGCGTTGATTCCGCGCGACCGTTACGCCAATTTTTCCGGAGTCGTGTATCAGAACCTGGGGAGCACGCTGGCGCCTTTCGCGAGCCTGTTCGCGCCCCAACGAGCCGGAAGCCTGGGCAACCTCAAGCCGTTCCTGATCGCGGCTTATGGCGAGCCGGACCGGGTGGCGGTGGCGGCAACCGGCGACGTGCTCGGCATGAGCCTGAACAGCTTCCTGACGGGAAGCGTGTTCCGTATGGCTACCAACGCCCTGCCGTGGGCGCAGGTCTTGGGAACAACCGGAGCGCGATCTTCGTCTCGATGAATAATGGACCCGGTCATTGAGCTGGATGGTCTCGAAGTCCGTTTCGGCGGGCGGCCGATTCTCAAAAAGTTGAAGGCTTCGCTGACCGGGCGGTCCATCGGCCTGCTGGGGCCCAACGGGGCGGGAAAATCCACGCTGCTGAACACGCTGTTGGGCTTTCATCGGCCCTCGGCTGGAACCGCGCGAGTTCTCGGGCACGACGTGCGCACGCATGCCCGGGAGGTGCGGGGGCTCATCGGCTATATGCCGGAAAACGACGCGTTCATCGCTTCCATGAGCGGCGTGCGGTTCGTACGGCTCATGGCGGAACTGGCGGGGCTGCCGCCGGAGCAAGCCCTGGAGCGTGCGCACGAAGCGTTCTTCTACGTGGGCCTGGGTGAAGTTCGCTACCGCGCGCTGGGCACCTATTCGCTGGGCATGAAGCAATCCGCCAAGCTGGCCCAGGCCATCGCCCATGGGCCGCGCTTGCTGTTTCTGGATGAGCCGACCAACGGACTCGACCCTCCGCAGCGCGCGCGCATGATCCAGCTCATACAGGAAATCCGCGATCGCGGCGATCTTTCCCTCATCCTCTCCTCGCACCTGCTGCGCGACGTGGAGGAGTGCTGCGACCAGGTGCTCATCCTAAAAGACGGCAATATCGCGGCCTACTGCAACCTGGAAGAAGAGCGGCGCGCCAACCGGCGCTTCCTGGAACTGGAGACGCGCGCCGATTCCAACGGGTGCTTCCTGGAGGCCTTGGAGAGACTCGGCTGCCAGACGGCGCAGGGCGCGCAGGGGCGTATCAAGCTGGTGCTGCCCGAGGGACTGGAGGTCCGCCGGCTCTATGCGGTGGCCGCCGAGCAGGAGGTGCAGATTCGCCGCCTGAGCCATAAACGCG
>Ga0075030_100002973_pt1 | contig 15468 bp, 14 predicted proteins | sample LitLauG_LLR_2012_FD_71393 | JGI IMG/M metagenome (GOLD analysis project Ga0075030, IMG submission 71393) | Freshwater sediment microbial communities from Pennsylvania, USA - Little Laurel Run_MetaG_LLR_2012 | ecosystem: Environmental > Aquatic > Freshwater > Creek > Sediment | place: USA... | reverse complement strand
GGCTGATGCGGCGCATGTAAATCCGTTCGTCAGGGAGGAACAGCGTCCTGCTATGCAGCGAAACGCCCAGCAGGATAATATCAGCAGACTTCCGGTCTTCCACTCGGGGGATGGTGGCAGCAATTTCAACAATCGCGGCCGGGGTAATGGTCACTAAAATGAGGGCGTCAAAACAAACCGCCAGGTTCCTGCAAATTTGTTACCGGCACGGGGCCGGCCGGATAATTAGAAACTCTTAGTGCCGGTAAAGAATCACTATAAGCTTTTCAGCAACTTGCGGCCGAAATTCACATAGTCTTCATTTTTTGCCGCTTTCGCCAGTTCAATGGTTTTAGTGGCACTTGCTCGGGCACCGGCTTTATCTCCCATGGACACCTGAATTTTCGCTTTGAGCAGAAACATGTAGAAGGCGGTGGGATTTTCTGCCGTCGCCTTGTCGATGAACTCCAAGGCTTTCGAATAATTTTTGTCATAATCAAAATAAAATCCGGCAGCCTGATAAAATGGTTTTTTATCTGTTTGCAGTGCGGCTTCCAACTGCGTACGGATACGCTCCCGTATATGGGTGACTATGGGAACCGCCACATCAGTGTACGCCCAACGGAAGTCGAGCTCGCAGCTTTCATTTTTTAGATTCGCCAACTGCATCGTAAAGGTCTCAAATTTTTTATTGACGAGTTGAACCATAGCGGTATAACGCAAGACATCATCACTTTCTTTGAAGCCGGCAGCACCGGGATAGGCGGTGCCTTTGCTCAATACAACCAGCCATTGGTCTTTGCGGGGGATCGTATAGATCACATAGGTTCCGGAGTCCAGTGTCGTTGTACCAATAGTTACGCTGTCTGTGAAATGAATTGTCGTAGCACTATTTGCACCGGTTCTCCAGGGTCTTCCCAGCGGAACCAATTCGCTGTTGTCTCCGAAAACATGTCGGCCTTTAAGGCCCGGGCGGCTATAGGTCAACTCGATTTTTCCAAGGCCGAAGTCCTGTATAATGGTTTGGGTTGGACTGGCGGCAGGCATGGCAAGCTGGGCGGACAATGTATTGTCGAAGATCAGCAGTGCGAAAGCGGCAAACCAAATTCTTTTCATGTGTGTTGTTTGTGCAAACCTAATGATTGTAATGGCAAAATGGGCAACATTTGAAGAAATCCCGGGTTTCCTGCAACCGGCCTGGGAGTTTGTCTCCTTCCCGGAATTGCAGGGCTCCTATATCCTGAAAAAAACTGTTGACAAAAATGCCTACTGGTTTTAAAACTTGATTCAAATTACTGATTTGACTTTATCTTCGCTCAAAAGAGTCAATATGAATTTACACGAATACCAGGCCAAAGAGTTATTGAAGAAATACAATGTTCCGGTTCAGGAAGGGATTGCGTGCAGCACAATTGCTGAAGCCGAAGAGGCCTACCGGTATATCAATAGTCAATATGGGAGCAGGTTTGCGGTTATCAAAGCGCAGATACATGCCGGTGGCAGGGGCAAGGGCACCATTGTCGGAACAGACCAGCGGGGCGTCGCTGTTGCCAAGAATGTAGAAGATGTCAAGAAGATAGCCGGCAACATCCTGGGAGGTACCCTGGTGACCATACAGACGGGAGAAACTGGCAAGGTCGTGAGCAAGGTGCTGGTGGCCCAGGACGTGTATTATGAGGGACCCGAAAAAGTGAAGGAGATCTACCTGTCCATTTTGTTGGATCGTTCCAAGGGGAAAAACGTCATTATGTACAGCACCGAAGGCGGCGTTAATATTGAAGATGTGGCTCATGAAACGCCGGACAAGATATTTAAAGAGTGGGTACATCCCGGCGGACCTTTACCTGGTTTCCAGGCGCGGAAAATCGGGTTTAATTTGGGTCTTAAAGGTGATGCCTTTAAAAATTTAGTGAAGTTTGTTACCAATTTATACAATGCCTATGTCGGTCTTGATTGCAGCATGTTGGAAATCAATCCCCTTTTTAAGACCAGTGACAACAAAATAATCGCGGTAGACTGTAAAATGAATATAGATGATAATTCACTAATGCGTCATCCGGATATTGCGGCGCTCCGCGATATTTCAGAAGAGGATCCTACGGAAGTCGAGGCGGCAAAATTCAATTTGAATTTTGTAAAGCTGGATGGCAATGTTGGATGCATGGTCAACGGCGCCGGACTGGCAATGGCGACGATGGATATGATAAAACTAAGCGGAGGTGAACCCGCTAATTTTCTCGATGTCGGCGGAACAGCGAACGCTCAAACGGTTGAAGCCGGTTTCAGGATCATTTTGAAAGACCCCAAAGTGAAAGCGATTCTCATCAATATTTTCGGCGGCATCGTGCGGTGTGATCGGGTAGCACAGGGCGTTATAGACGCGTATGAATCAATAGGCAATATAGAAATTCCCATAATTGTTCGCTTGCAGGGTACAAACGCCGAAGTTGCCAAGGAACTGATTGATAAAAGCGGTCTGAAGGTGCAGTCTGCGATATTATTGAGCGAAGCAGCTGACCTGGTTAATAAAGCCGTCGCTTAAGTTATGGGGCGGGTGGCCGTTTGTAGAATTTAAACCCGCCTTCCTGCTTCATTAGCTGGCAACCCAGGCAGCTGGTATCAAAAGAGGCATTGGTAACCTTAACTACAAAGTAAGCAGGTATGGTAATGGGTCCTTTCAACAGGAATTGTTCGTCTGCTTCCCCATATACCGGAGTGGCCGGTTTTTCGGCATAAAAATATTGAGCGTAGCTTTTAAAGCCGATCGGCCAGATATACACGTTTTTCCCTTTCAGCGATTCATAGAAATCTATCGCTGGTCCTTGTGAATATCTTTCAATCTTGGGCACTACTGCCAATAGATAGGTAAAAAGACAGACGGCGGTGGAATAGAAAATAAATAAGATCCCTTTCAAAAACTCTTTCCGGGCTAATAATATTACCGCAGCAACTACCAGCACAAAATACCCAATACCAATATAACTTTCCAAACCGCTCCACGCAACCGGCACATTTAGACTTGCGACCGCAAAAGGGTCATGCAGATAGGGGATAATCAGATTTTTGTGCATGGCGACAAATGGTAGGGCGGCCATCAAAAATGAAAATACAAAGCCACCGAAAGCCAGCAATACGATCACATAAACGGACATACTGGATTTACTTTCTATGAGGTGCGTGAGATATACGGCCGCCAGGAAAGCGAGCGGCATATACGTTAAGGAGGAATAGTGTACTATTTTAGTAGTCGTTAAGCTGAAAAGAATCATCACAGTCCAGAATAAGATCTTCATCAGGAGCCTGAAATCATTCTTGCCGAAGATGCGTGGGCTCCCAAAAACAGGAAGAGCAATTATAGAAATGGGGAAACACCCGATGGCTACCACGACAAAATGATAGTAAAATGGTTCGCCATGGCTGGCGACCGGGTGGAGGAATAAATCGGCCTGGTAAGATAAAAATTCTTTTAGAAACCAAAACCCATTGTTGATCACTTCGATCCCAAACCAGAAGAAACAAACGGCGATGTACAATAACAGGAAAACAGCGATTTTTTTAATATGGGGGAAATGGCTAAATCTTTTGAAAATAAAATACACCAGGAACGAGATCAGGAAGATCAGTAAGCCCACCGGTCCTTTCGTTAACGTTGACAGCCCGATAAATAAACCGGCCAGGGCAGGAAATAACAGTTTTTTTTGATTGGATATTGCAGTTACATCCCTAAACATGAAATAGATTCCCAGGAAAATGAAGTAGTTAAATACGGGATCAATAATGGCAGACTTAAAATACAGGTGTGGCAAAAAAGTGCCAAAATAGCTCAACGCCCAAATAAATCCGAACAGCGGATTCTTGTGTCTTTTGCCAATGAAAAAAAGAGTAACCAGAGTGATGATGCCGAAAACAGCGTTGGGAAGACGCGCCGCGAATTCGTTGATCCCGAATAATTTCATGCACCCCGCCTGCAGCCAAAAAAATAACGGTGGTTTTTCCCAGAATGGTTGAAAATTGACCTGGACGCGGTGATAGTTACCAGAAACAATCATTTCCCGCGCAGACTCCGCAAAATTAATTTCATCCCAGTCAAACAAATGCACCCGGCCGAGAAAGGGAAGGAAAAAAGCCATCCCAGACAGGACAATAATGGTCAGGTATGTTTTGGTTTGCAGTTTGCTGTTCAGCGGGTGAGCAATTTCCATTGGTAAATTTTGTGCCTGGTGAGAAAATAAAGGAACGAAACTTTTACCACTCCAAGCCCGTAGGTGATGCTTCTTTTCAGATTAATCGAGGAAGCCTCTTTAAAATATTTGGTGGGGCAGGTGATTTCGGCAATTTCAAAATTATTATAAAATATTTGGGCGATCATCTGGTTATCGAAAATGAAATCATCTGAGTTTTGATCGAAATCTATTTTCAGCAGGACCTCTCGGTGATAGGCCCGGTAACCCGTGTGGTATTCAGACAACTTTTCGTTCATTAATACATTTTGAAGGAGCGTCAAGGCCCTGTTGGCAATATACTTGTATAATGGCATGCCACCTTTCAAGGCACCTTTCCCCAATATCCGGCTGCCAAACACCACTTTATACAAATCATTGCCGATCACGGAAATCATTGCCAGCAAGAGTTTTGGTGTATACTGGTAGTCGGGGTGGAGCATGATAATGATATCCGCATTTAACTCGAGTGCCTTATGATAACAGCTTTTTTGATTGCCCCCGTAACCACGGTTAACCGTGTGCTGTACAATATGGCGGAGGCCTATTCCTTTAGCGATTTCGATGGTATTGTCTGAACTCTTATCATCAACCAGCACAATTTCATCCACAATGTCCGCCGGGATTTCCGCGATCGTTTTCTCAATGGTATTGGCGGCGTTGTAAGCGGGAAGAACGACAACTACTTTTTTATCCTGGTACATTTTAACGCTTAAAAATATCTGTTAATTACTGCAAAAATCCCTGCAAAATTAAATCTTTACAAAGTAATGGTTTCATTTAATTCAGCTCGGGTATAAGCGTTGAAAGACCCGCATGCAGTTACAGGGGAGGCCATCACTCACTTATGGCTTTACCTGTCGGCCTAACAGGATGCCTTGTTCGAAAGGCGGGCCGAATGCCGACCTGGGCCTGCGGGCGGCGTTTAGGAAAGGGGGGCTGTCAGATTTTGGCAACGACGTACATTTCGTCCATCGTTGGTGCAGGGCTGCCGCCCGCTTTTTCCAGCGTGATTGCAAAGGCCTGAGCGCTGCCGAATGATTTCATTCTTTGAATGTGGTATACGCCTTTTTCAGTCGAGATCATCCCGGCATCAACCGGCTTTCCGTCTACGATCGCCCATAACTGGTACTGTTTCCCTTCGGGAACGGAAGGCAGATTGCTTGGATCAACGTATACCTCTCCGGTATTTTTCATCCAGTAAATTTTGGCGAGGGCTTCCGGTGCCCGGGGGGTTCCTTTGAGCACTACCGGCAGCGAGTTTTTGTCGCTCATGACGCTGATATCATCTTTCATCGCCAGGTTCGCCTGCTCATTTTGTTTCATTTTTTCCTGGGCGACCTGCAAATCCTCGCTGGCTGTCTGGTATTTGGCATAGTATGAAAAATTCAGAGCAATGCTTCCGACCAGCAGGATAACCATCGCCGCGGCGGCAATTTTGAAGAAGGTAGGAATGAGGTACACTCTCGCAGGGGCTTTTTCCGCCTCCGAATTCGTATTGCTGCCTGTGAAACCGTCCGTTGTAAGGCTTAGGCGCGAAAATATTTTGTCTTTTGCAGAGGGCGCAGCAGGAATGGCAAAAGCGCTGGCGTAGGTTTCCAGGGCTAATTCTATGGCTGTCAGTTCTTCGGCAACTTCCGGGTACAATTGCAGACAGGATTCTACCTCCTGCGTCTCTTCAAAAGATGTCAGGCCCATGGCATATAGCTCAAGTAATCCGGATGATATGATGTCTTCTTTGTTCAATTTTATGTTAATACTTTTCTTAATTCTAATATGGCCGATCTCATCCTGGTCTTGACAGTACCCAGCGGAATATTGAGTTTCTTCGAAATTTCTTCCTGGGTAAAGCCTCCGAAGTACGCAAGATCAATGATTTCTTTCTGATCGTTTTTGAGAAGGGTCAAGTGTTTTCTGATTCCAAGAGCGTCAAACTTTTCAGTAGTATTGGCTTTGTCGGTGATATTATTTACGGCATTCTCAGAGTTTTGGATTTTTGCCTGCTTCTTATACCCCTTGCTTCTGATCGTGTCAATGGTTAAATTCCGGGTGAGATTTAACATCCAGGTGAAAAGCCGTCCCTTGGAGGCGTCATAATTGGTAAAATTATTCCAGATTTTAATAAAAGCTTCCTGGAGAACATCTTCAGCAACTTCCCGATTTTCGAGCATCTTATAGATGACTCCGAACAGGACGCCGGAATAATTATCATAGAGGTAGGAAAAGGCAGACTGGTCCCTGTTTTTCAAAAGGTATATCAGTTCTTCTTCACTATATTTTCGTACGTCCGGCAAAAACAATTATTAAGAGATGAAATGTTCTGTTGCTTGATAATCTTAAAGATATGATTTTTTATCATTCAGCAAAATATCGGATGCCTTCGAAAACCGGATGACCCGGCTGCCGGAGGGGGAAGTAACCGAAGGGAAAATTATGACTTTTCAAAATACGCGACGCTGGCGCCTACCCAATCTTTATCCATATTATAGCGTACTCCAATCATTTTGCCCTTGCTTAATCTTGCCAGGTTGGTAACAGCGATGGGGCGGTCGGCACCTTCTTTCCAAAAATAGAATATCCGGATTTCTGCTTTTGCCGCCGCACCGGGTGTCTTGATCACATCGCCATAAGTGACCTTCCGCTGCAAGATCCAGTTGTGAGGATCGGGAATCCTGTCGATGTCTTCCGGCGTAACGTCAATGATGACGCCTTGTCCCGCAAAGGAAAACAGGGGTTTCAAAACAAACCTGGACAGGTCGGCCGGCACTTGCTTGACTTCGTGGAGAAAGAATGTTTCGGGGACAAATGGGTTTTTGATGAAAGGCAGGGTAAATTTGCTGACTCGGTAAAACCAGTTCGGGTGGGGAACCCATTCGACATCAAGAGGCTGGGTGATGTCGACGATGGTGCCGAGGTCATTTTTCACCGTTTTGAGCTCGTCAAATATGATCCGGTTGTAAATTCTCTTGACCTCAATCTTCTTTCCGTCCTTGTGGTAATAAAGTTTTTTTCCCTCTGTGGTGAGTTCAGTCAAACAGACAATGGGGATATTCAAATAATCCCGAGTGCAATAAAAATCAATTCTTGTCTTCTGTTCGTGCGGTTTTATTTCCAGGAGGATTACGTTTTCAGGATCGTGCTGCCCGATGATGATTTCACGCAAAAAATGCAGGTAGGTGTCGGCGTTATATCCGTTGAGGTAGGTGGTGAATGTTTCGGGGATCCGGAAATGTCTTTCCAACACGGAAGGGTAATAGACCTGGAATCCAAACAGGGATGGAAATCCCTGCATTTCTATCAATTGGGGTTCCAGCGTGCCATCCTCATTTTTGCAGATGCCGAAATCAAAAGCAATACAATGCGGATGCCTCGTTTCATTGGGCACATTTTCGCCGGTTGGAATAGCGCTGCGTGTAAGCTCCATAAATCCGGGATCGTTGATCAAATCAACGATCGATTCACAGGCGCCAATCATTTTTTGGGTGAAGTCAGCCGGGACAAAAATGGGCGTTTCTGCTATGCGGAACTGAATAGCCCCGGGGTGCTTACTGTTCAGATCTCTTAAAAATGCCGTATATTTTTCTTGCGTAAAGCTATTATTGAATTGTTCTCTGAACCTGGCGATCATGGGGGCATAATTTTGCGGAAAGTTAGGAAGAAAGAGATGAAAATCGGCAAATGCCCGTTGGGCAGGGGCAGGACGGACGACCGTTGGAAGCGCCTTGCGGCTTAAGCTGTCACTGCCGTAAGGCTATTGAGGGCAATGGTCAGGAATTTGGGAATGATGTGCGCGTTGGTCCACATAATTTTGTCTGGGTCGTTTAACTGCTCGATCATGGATTGCCATTTTTGTTCTCCATGATTATTGATCACCATTCTCTTTTTTTCTTCGGTCTGCAGGTACATACTCATACCGATTGCATCTGCCTCAGGATGAAATTGGGTGCCAATAAAATAATCGCTGAAGCGCATGGCCATGATAGCTCTTTCATACGGCAGGTGAGGTCTGTCTTTCTCTATGCATAATATCTTGGCGCCGCTGTACAATATATTCATCCTGGGTTCGATTACCTGGTAGTCGCGGCTGTCAACGGCATAAAAAGGATCTGTCATCCCTTCAAAAACGGGTTCTTGTTTTCCGTCTTCCAGCAGGTGCATGGGGAATACGCCGAAGGACGTTGATTTTCGCGCGCAAACGGTGGCGAGCTGCCAATACCTGCAGGCGAGTTGAAAGGAGTGGCAAATAAAAAAGACGTGCTTTTTCTGAGAATTGCGGCAATCGCTGTTCCATTCTTGAACAGCTTCCAGCCATCGGAAATAATGTAATTCCCATTCAGACCCCTCGCTTTCCAGCGGGTTTCCGGGGCCCCCGGTGCTGATGTAGGCATCATAGCTGAGATCGGGAACCCGGTTTTCAAGTCTGACTTCAAATTCCTCCTGCTCAATTTCGATTTGATGGACCTGGCTGAAATGATCAATAATTTGGCGGATGCATCGCATTCCCTGGTTCGGCTGTCCTTCGTATAAGTCTAATATGGCAATTCGGAATTTCTGCTTTTCAGTTAAGTTCATCCTGCAAAGATAAAATATTTAAGCACTGCCTGAGTGACAGGCCATCAGGGACTTTGCATTTCGCAACTTTGCTGCTAACCGTCAAATAGCACTGAGCCGCCCTAAGTATTACGTGAATTTTTTTTCATGGGAACGCTATATTCAGGAAAGTAATTTAGTCGGTAAAAAACAATAGGGATCAATCGAAAACCTCTTTTCAAATTCCATATATTGTTCACCAAGTTCCAGTTCAATGAATGAAGCGCCTTCTCTAATTTCCCATAGGTATAACTTTTTCTGCGGGGCAAAGCGACTAAAAATTTCGGGGAGCATGTCGGGCAAGAGGCCATTCCAACAGGCCACTTCCAATTTTTCTTTTTCGCTCAGGTGATTAAAACTGATCCCATCACTGGTTTCGCAAAAATGGCCTGAGGTAAAACTGGTTCCCGTTACTAATAAAATTTCCTGTTGCGCAGACTTCTTTTCCATACTTTTTTAGTTTTCTTTTAATAAAATATCAGCCGGCTGCACAGGTATGGGATTGTATAAAAATTACGCCCAAGCGCAATAGACATTACTTACGTCATCTAAAAGGAAATGAGGATTAGCGCCGGAAATTATATTTGCCTTTACCGTATTCGGGCGACAAATCAATGACTATAGGCTAGCGATCTTCAAAAAAGATAATGGTCAAAAAGGCAGATGTACTTGTGTTACTGCGAATTTACGCAACATTTTTTTTATATACAAGATGAGCCAAAAATTAAAGTAGAATTACTCATCCAAAAAAGGCATCTTGAAACGGGTAAGATCCAGTGCTGTAGCAGCGGTTGATCTTCAGGCGGCGGGACGCAAAGCAGGAGGCGCTCCAGCGTTCCTCTACGATCAACCGGACCGGGGGAGGCAAAGTGAAACATGCAACAGGAGTCCACCTGTCCCGGAGGCGGCGCTCCACGGGGTGAACTCTAGATCCCGCTCAAAAATTGACTGTGAATATAGTCAACGACGGCCTGCAAACTTTTGGTCTGATCAAATATTTTCAATTGCCGGTCTGCCCCCGTGCCCACTTCGAGCATCCGGTGCACCTGTTGGACAGTATCGCGAATTCCCAAAGGGGCCGTGACGTCATCGATAAAGTCCAGTAATTCGTAGATCAGCACGCGGGTGTTGACTTCAGTTTCCTTGCCGAAATCAATCATGCTGCCTTCGATCCCATAGCGGCCGGCGCGCCATTTGTTTTCGTTGATCAGCGCACGCGGGTATATTATAAAATTAAGATTTTGGGTACGCAGCTTATACAACTTGGCACAAATGCCCTGGAATAAGGCGGCGATGGTGATGGTCTCCTGGACTGTCAGCGGTACGTCACAAATCCGGAATTCCACCGTGTTAAAAAACGGGTGCACGCGCAGGTCCCACCATATTTTTTTTGCATTGTCAATACAGTTGGTTTTGACCAGCAGCTTTACATAATTATCGTAGGCTTCTATACTGTCAAAAAAATCGGGTATGCCCGTGCGCGGGAACTTGTCAAAAACCTTTGTTCGGAAAGACTTATACCCCGTTAGCCTCCCTTCCCAAAAAGGGGAGTTAGTGCTCAGGGCATAGATGTGGGGTAAAAAATACCGCGCAGAATTGGCGATGTGAATGGCCATTTCCCTGGTTTCCATCCCTACATGCACATGAAGGCCAAAGATGAGATTACTTCGGGCGGCTTCCTGCAATTCATTGACGATTTGGCTGTAGCGGGCGTGATCTGTTATCAGCTGGCTCTCCCAATGGCTGAAGGGGTGGGTTCCGGAGGCGCCCACCCATAGGCCAAGACTATCGGCAATATCGCTGATCGTTTTTCGCAGGTTGGCCACATCCATGTATGCTTCGTCGATATTCTGGCAAATGTCTGTACCTACTTCAACTACGGCCTGGTGCATTTCAGCTTTTACCTTGTCTTTAATCACCTTTTCGCCTTCCTGAACGATTTTTTGCTCATGGCTTTTCAGGTCACGGGTCACCGGATCGATGACCATATATTCTTCCTCAATGCCTAGTGTAAAATGTTTGTATGAAATTCCTGCCATGGTAATGAATTAAGATAAGTGGATGTTGGTTAAGGTTTTTTGTCAGGGCGCGCAGGGACAGCGAGGGGGGCACCGATAGCGGCCTTGCGGCTATTCAATACAACGTTGCCCCTTCGGTGCTTTTTCGCAGGTATTCACCCCAGGTCAGGTTATCCTTTCCCTCCTGGTAAGATTGGGCTTTTTCAATAGCGAACATCGATGCCGCCTCCACCACCCAATCAAAATTTTCCTTGCCGACACTGGTTATTTCAGCATCGGGTGCCGGATTACAGAAATCAATAGCATAGGGCACGCCGTTGCGCAGGGCGAGCTCCACCGTGTTGAAGTCGTAGCCCAGGTATTTATTGATCCTTAAAACGATGTCGGTCATTAACTCGAGCCTTTGGTTATCTGGTTTAAAGTCAGCTACGTATCTTAAGTGATGCGGGTTCCGCGGTTCATACGGCATGATGCGGACGTATTTGCCGCCAATACAATAACAGCGATAATATTCATCAAAAACAATTTCTTCCTGCAGCATCATGACTAACTCTCCGGTTTCCCCATGTTTTTCAAAAAGATCCTTGGGGTCACTCACTTTGTACACATTTTTCCATCCCCCTCCGGCAAAAGGTTTCATATATGCAGGAAATCCAATATAACTGAAGATACTTTCCCAGTCCAGCGGATAGGCTAGGTTGGAAAACGAAACGTCGCTTGTATCAGCGGGAAGGCTTTTCGATGGAAGAATCACGGTTTTGGGAACTGGAACATCGATTTTAGTCGCCAGGCAATTATTAAAAAACTTTTCATCAGCACTCCACCAGAAAGGATTGTTGATGACTGCGGTACCGCACAGGGCAGCATTTTTCAGGTAGGCGCGGTAAAAGGGGATGTCCTGCGAAATGCGATCAATGATTACTGCATACCCACTGCTTTCGCCCTGCATCACTTTATCAATTCGGACCGGCTCCGCCCAGATACCCTCAATATTCTTACTGTTAATTCTTTCGACAAAAGCCTCCGGAAAGCTTCTTTCTTTTCCGAATAAAATGCCAATTTTTTTCATGAGCTGTGTTTGACTGGTGAGATAATGTGAATATGGCACACGGCTTTAGCGCCGTAGTTTCCCGACCCAATTTAACAAAAAAAATTTCAGAACAAGAAACTGCCTTTGCTATTTTCCGTTTTTGAATTCTATTTTATTTATTTTTGGTCGAATATGCAAACGGAAAAACCAACCCTGGTAACTGCTGAGAAACGTCTGCTGTCTTCGACACTTTTAAGAAGGGTCGTTGTCTTACATATTTATTCGTGCGCACCTAAATTGCCACACCATAACTTGCCCCTGCTGTTGATTAATGACGGGCAGGACCTGGACCAGATGAAATTCAAGACGATCCTTTCCGACCTGTATCATTCCCATGAAATTGAACCGGTTTTCTTTGTGGGAATCGAATGCGGACCAAAGCGAACGAGTGAATATGCGACCGCGAAATACCTGGATTTCGAAGGCCGCGGTGCCGATGCTCCTGTTTACCAGCTGTTTATCCTTACAGAATTGCTTCCCTACCTGCACCTCCACTACACAGGATGGCTGTCGAATGAAAAATCGATTTGTGGTTTCTCCATGGGGGGCTTAAGCGCTATGGATATTGCCTGGAACCATCCCCATGAATTCAAAAACGTGGGCGTTTTCAGCGGCTCTTTCTGGTGGCGTCTTTTAAGCCAGGACGACCCTCGTTTCAATGAGGAAAATGACAGAATTATGCATTTGCAAATACGGGGCGGCCAACACGTGTCCGGTCTTAAATTCTTTTTTGAAGCCGGTGCGCTGGATGAGACGGCTGACAGGAACCACAACGGGGTTATCGACTCTGTCGACGATACGCGGGATCTGATCAAAGAACTGGTCAAAAAAGGCTATGCACTCGGCCGGGATATTCAATACCTGGAGTTAAAAGATGGCAGACATGATGTTCCTACGTGGGGCAAAGCGTTTCCCAAGTTTTTGAAATGGGCTTGGGGTAACCATCGGTGATTGCTCAATGATATAACGGGGATTGGCAGGACCTTCGTGGGCTATTCGAGGTTCATTTTTTCCAGGATTTTCTTAAAGCCAGGTTCGTTCCTGATGGGATCAAAAGTGGGATCTACTTTAATGCAATACATCCAGAGGTCCCTGGAAGCAAGGGCCTTATTCAGCCATTTTAGCGCTTCATCGTAATTCTTTAAAATGACATTGACCTGTGCCAAAAAGAAAGGAGACTGGCCAGGCGTGGCCCGGATGCTTTCTTCCAGCGTTGTCTTTGCCAGCAAAAAATTACCGGTGGACGCATAGGCATAACTGCGAACGGTCGCGGGGCAATAATCTATGGTGGAGGTTTCGGAACTATCCATTTCACGGATAACCTGAAACGCTTCGGGATATCTTTTCAATGCTATCAGCACATAGGCCAGGTTGCCTTTCGCCAAGGAGAATCTTGGCTCCAGCGCCATCGTTTTTTTTAATTGTTCATAAGCCGCGTCATATTGGTGCGCATAGTACAGATTTCTGCCGAGGACGTAGTTCAAATTCGACCCGAGCGGATCCAGTTCAAGGGCCTTATTTATTTCACCCAGGCCTTTTGGAGTACTCTCGCCGGTATACTGCAATAAATTTCCATAGAATTTATGGGCGTTCGAATAGTTGGTGTTGTACGCAATGGCTTTCTCCAATGTTTTTTTTGAATTGACCCAGTCGTAATCGAATACGCACTGAATGAATCCAATGGTGGTCAGGGCTTCAGCTAAAGTACTGTCCAGCGATAAGGCTTTGTAGGCATACTCCCGGGCAAGAGGTATGGCTTCGGGTTGTGACAATCCTTTTTGATTATAAATATAAAGATCTGCCAGTCCTGAATAGGCGAGGGCATAATCCGGGTCCAGTTCAATGGCATGTTTATAATTGGTTTCCGCACTGTCGAAGGCTTCTTTGGATCGTTTGTCCCAAAATAAACGACCCCTTCGATAATATTGGTAGGCAGCGGCGCTGGAAGTGGGACTTTTATTAATGCTGTTTTTTTCTTCGTCGGTGAGTTTTGCATGCAGTTTTTTGGCAATTATCTGAGCAACTTCACTCTGCATCGAAAAGACATCATTAAGATTCCTTACATAGCTGTCGGCCCAAATATGTTCTTGATTTTTGGCGTCAATCAGCTGCGCAGTGATCCGGACCTCGTTGCCTGCTTTTTGTACACTGCCTTCCAGGTAGGCCGCGACGCCCAGGACATCTGCAATCTGGTCCAGCGGCTTCTTACTCTTTTTAAACTGCACGGCGGAAGTTCTGCCGATCACTTTGATATCTGAAATTTTGGCTATTTGCGTCGTGATTTCTTCTGTAATTCCATTAATAAGAGCATCTTGGGCCGAGTCGTTCGTATAGTTTTCAAATGGCAGCACGACAACCGATTTGCCGAGTTCAGTCAATACTTCTTTTTTGCTTTGAAAACGAAAAATAAAGAAGGTCACGCAGGCCAGCAGGAGCAATCCAACAAGGTAGGCCAGGTACCTTTTATAAATGGTCTTATGATCGGGTTCTTTGACCTTACCGCGGAGGTCTTTTTTTGCCGGAACTTTCAATCCAATATTACTCAGGGCGTAGACTTGCATTGGTTCGTCCACATTTTTGAATTCGAATGAGCCGATAAGGACCGATGAAAACTCAGGCTGATTACGTATTTTGTCGAATATCTCCCTGGAAAAAAGAATCGTGTTGGCTTCTCCCAGCGATTGAATGCGCGAGGTAATATTTACGCCGTCCCCCATCACTTTTTCGCCTTCAAAAAATATTTCGCCGACATGCAATCCAACCCGCAGTGGCACGATCGTATCCTGCTGGAATTCCCGCTGCATATCAATGGAGCAGCGTAAGGCCTGGGTAACGCTGGAAAAGGTACAAAGACTCCCATCCCCGTAATCATTGAGGATTTGTCCACCATGGCGGGCAATCGATTGCTGCAAGACGCGCACATATTTCTTGGTGACATGGACGGCATTTTGCTCATCCTTCTGCATCATGGCCGTGTAACCGACAATGTCCGTAAAAAGAATAGCGGCTAACTGGCGTTGCTTGTTTGACATGGAGGATGCTCGTCATTTTCGAGTCGGATAAATATCTGTAATATAAGTCATTTCTTGTATCTAAAAATGTCCTTTCCATCCAACAGCTTGATTACATGGAAATCATACCTCTCTAGCCGCCGGGTGCGGCAGTCGTCCACGAAACAAGATGACGATTTTTGGCAACGGTTATCCCGGAATATATTGTCTTGCAAGCAGGGAATTTTCGGTTCTTTGTACCCTTCAGAACATTCAGGGGTCGGAGCGCCTGAGGCGGTTTTGCCAGCGGGAAGTTGCCAGCGTTAATCCGTCAGATCATTGGATAGTGGCAACGGGTGCTTTGGGAGAGATAGCATTAAAAAATAGTTCGGCGTGGTCAAACCGGAGACATATTGGGGGTGCTGTGGTCTCGGACCTCCAACATTGGAGGAAACTGCGAGTTTTACACATAATCACTGCATTGGACAAATATTCCATGCAATTACGGTAATTCTTCCGGCAGGCACTAGGTCTTTTTCAGGCCTTTGTTAGATAAAGTTTTGCATTCCAAAACCGTACCC
>Ga0075030_100002972_pt1 | contig 15469 bp, 1 predicted proteins | sample LitLauG_LLR_2012_FD_71393 | JGI IMG/M metagenome (GOLD analysis project Ga0075030, IMG submission 71393) | Freshwater sediment microbial communities from Pennsylvania, USA - Little Laurel Run_MetaG_LLR_2012 | ecosystem: Environmental > Aquatic > Freshwater > Creek > Sediment | place: USA... | reverse complement strand
GGAATAATGTAATTGAGAGCGCCCACGTCGAGCGCCCGCTGCACGCTGTGCACGCGGTCAAACTCGGCCGCCATCTCACCTAACTTTTCTGAGTGTACGACCTTGAAGAGTTCCTCCCACTGGGCGCGCAACTTGCCCTTTTCCGCGCCTTCCGCCTGGGACATGGCTTGGGTCAAGGCCTGGAGGCGCTGGTCTTTCTTGGCCCGGGCTTCAACTTCACCGGCAAAGACGACGGCTGCCGCGGGTGCGCCGCCGATGACGGAGGCATAAGTTCCCTCCAAGGCTGCCACTTCGAGATTTTCGTTCAGCCCCCGCGAGAAGACCACGTAAGCGCCGCCGTGATAGCGGGAGATCACGCAGAAGACGATGGGGCCTTTGAAGTTGATTACGGCGCGTCCAATCTCGGCGCCGTATTCGAGCTGCAGCCGGCGCATCGACTCCGGCGAGCCATCAAACCCGGAGAGGTTGGCCAGGATCACCACGGGGCGATTGTTGCTGGCGGCGTTGATGGCGCGCGCCACCTTCTTTGAAGACTGCGGGAAAAGCGTGCCCGAAGTCCATTGCTCCGGCCCGTCGGCGGGGACAAATCCGATGCGGGTCAGGGGCCGCGATTCGATGCCGATCAGACACACGGGATAGCCGCCGAGATGAGCGTCCCAAACGACCGCGGTCTCTGCCGCGCGCATGCCGGCCCAGCGCTCCAGCGGCGCATGGTCCTGGTCCGTGGCAGCCATCATCACTTTGCGAATATCAAAGGACTTCTTGCGCCCAGGGTTCGTATCGTCCGACATGATGTCGCCGATCTTTTCGAACTCGCCCTCTCCGCCGTGAGGATGGAGTCGAACATCCCGGTCGATCGGATCGACAGTCGCGGCTGGCCGGGGGAAACGTTCGCCCGGCGCCACGTAGGTGTGGTCATAGTGGCGCATAAGAATGTGGCAGGCTTCATCGATGTCGCGCGCCCAATACTGCGCCTGGCCGTTGATACCCATGATGCGGTCGTAGCCGCCGATTCCCTGGTTGTCCTCAGCTGAGATGCTGCCGGAATAGTCCAACGCACGCTTGCCGGTGAGCACCATGGCCGCCTTCGGCGTCATGATCAGAATGCCCTTGGTGTGCATGAGCATGGTAGCTTCGGCGTTCCAGTACGGTTGGGCGCCGACGTTGATGCCATTGACCACCAGGTTCACTTCGCCACCTGCCTGCGTGAATTCCACCAAACCGCGTAGAACGCGGGCGATCCAATCCATGTTTTCTACGCCGCTGTCCATGGAGATCTTGGCGCCGGCTGAGATCGGGAACCATTCCAGAGGAACGCCTTTCGCCTGGGCCAGTTCCAGTGCTGCGAGGATGCGGCGGCATTCCGGTTCCGCGATGGCGCCCAGGTCTTTGCTTGGGTCTCCCATCACCAGCACGCGTGTCATGCCTTCGGGATACCGGGTGGTGAAGTTCCGGATAACACCAACAATGATGTTGGACTTGTTCTGACCGTAAGGACGATCGATAGCGACCAGACGGCCCGCGGCGTCAAGATCATGCTCGACAAAATCGCCGGCGGGTAATTCCGCCCGCGTGTGTTCCGGAGCGGGCGTGAGCATCCTGATGATTTCGTACGGGTAGATGAGCCCGCGCTGGCGCATGCGGACGACTTTCTGGTCGTATTCGGTCAGCGGTTTGATCGGTTGCAACTGGTTGGCGGGCCGGAAGGTAATGAGCATATTGCTGCCGCCCGGGCTCGAAATGCGCACCACCATATCGCGCAACTCGCCGGTCGCCGGACTGGGAATGCGGATGCGCACGATCACTTGTTCCAGCCCCAGGCCTTCGGTGGCGGGGGACAGTTTGCGCACAAGATCGCCCAATTCATCCCGCGTAAGATTGAACGGCGGCCACACGTTGAGCAGTATGCGATTCCAATGCAGGCGTTGATAGGTCGTGCGCCGCGATTGAAACAGCCGTATGCCGGCCATCGCTTCCATCAACATGCGCTCCAGATACGGCAGTTGCACGCTGCGACCTGTCTCATCGCGCACCGGGGTCATGTCCCGCACCTCCGCGCACGCGAACAGCCGCTCGTCCTTCGGATTATCGCGGGCCACGGCATGAAGCAGGTAGACATCTTCGACCGACGGCAGCCGCTCAATTTTGAAATTGCCGAGCCGCCACAGATGCAGCCTTTCCGCCATCATGGCATGGATACCGCGGTAGAGCTTCTCCTCTTCATAGGCATCCCCGCCGGCATTTGGACGATAGGTGAAATGCTGCGCCCCTCCCAAAGCTGGACCGGTGGCGGCAACCGTCGCCACCATCCGCCGGATTGAGCGTGGGAAGCCAGCCCGGTTGAGCATCGCACCCACTTCCAGTTGCGTGGTTCCCGGCTCGCTTAGCGAGCCCGAATGGCTGACGTAGAAATCGATCACGATGTCGTGGTCCGCCGGGATTTCGGCGATCAAGGGAAACAACGTCCGCGCCGCCTCGGAGAGCCGGGAATACTCGGCATGCGTAGTGAAGAGATGGAGGCGCCTTCCCTCATAGTCGTACTCGCCCGAGGCGCAGCATTGCCCGTCCACCGCCACCGTGCGGAAGTTCTCGAGCTTGCGAATCCGGTAGTAGCGCCAGGTGAGCGCCTCCAGCATCAACGTGCGGAGGGCCTCGTCGGCGGCGCCAAATCGGCCGGAGAAGAGGCTAACCAGGGGCTGTGGACATTCGACGAGCGCTCGGATTCGCTCGTGGCGGTCGGCGGCATCGGGATGAGCAGCCAGATACGCGAGGTGCTCCTCCATCTGCTCGTACACTAGCTGGCGCGCCCTCTCAAACAGCGGCTGATCGAAGTAGCGATAGCGCACCTCCCGCGCCAGGTCGGTGACGGAGGGATAGAGCCCGTTGGTCAGCGACGCCATCTTATCGAGCAGCGTCCGCAGAGAGTCCTCGGCTTGTGGCGACAGCGTCTGCGCGCAATGCAAACGCCGTTCGAGGATGCCCACAACGGGCGCGACTTGCTGTTCCACGCGTTGATGCGATTTGTAGATCCACAGCAGGCTTTCCTCGAGTTCGGGAGAGCGATCCAGCGTCTTCACACCATAGTGGGCCAGCGCGCGCTGCAGTGCGCTGACAAAAGCTGGTGGGAGCGTCTCACCGCCCGTCTCCAGCATCCGCAGGTAAGAGAAGAGATAGGCCTCGGCGCTGGGTTCTTCACCGCTGGCCCGGTGGTTGACTTCGGGCTCCCGCTGGAACAAGGAACATATGTCGACAAAAATATTGAGGATCTCATCTTCACGGTGGGTTATTTCGTCGCTGTCCGCCGGACGATTCTGTCGCCATTCGGCGAGGAGCCGCGCTGTGTGTTTCGGATCGACGTCAAAGCCCAACATGAGTTGGCGAAGTTCATCCAGGCTCTGATGGCAACTCGATGGACCGGTCGCCAGGTTTCCATCCGACGAAAGCGACGCGCCAAACACCACTCCCTCGGCGGCCGCAACGGTGTCGCCACTGGAGTCGGGGTCGATCTGCAGGAGTGGAGCTCCGGTGTCCACCTGCACGTTGGGAATGATCATTACGTGCCGGACTTTCCCCGAAAATGGGGCCACAACCTGGGTCTCCATCTTCATGGCTTCGAGCACAGCCAGACGGTCCCCAACTGCAACTGTGTCACCCGGCTTGACGAGAACGGAAACCACTACCGCCGGTGCCGGCGCGTGCACCACGCCACCGTCATCCCGATCAATGCGGTGTGAAACGCCGTCTACCTCGATCCGATAGCTCAGTCCCTGGACTACGGAGAGGACACGAAAACGCCGTCCGAATACGGTAAGCCAGGATTCGAACTGGTCCAAGCGATCGATTTGGGCATCGATGCGTGCCCCATTCACCTCTACCCGGTAGCGCTGCGGGCCGAGGCGGTAAGTTTTGGGCGAGTAGCAATGGCCTCGATAGCGCAGGTCCGCAGTCCGGCCCACCTCGCTCCGGATCTGCGGCCGTCCGCGCACCGCCGCCGCATAAAACTGTGCCTGCTCCACGGCTAATTGGGCGTCGTAAGACTCAATCGCGGCCTGTACCAGTGCCACGTCGGCGTAACGCCTGGAGAGGTGCTCACCGCTTGAGGCCAGACGGTCCATCCACCCGGTATGGACATGACCACTCTGCACTTCGGGGCGGCTCAGCAATTCCAACAGAAACGCCTTGTTACTGGCGCCGCCCTTGACGACAACCACGCTCTCGCGGAGCGCTCGCTGCAGCCGCGAAAGCGCTTCATTGCGGGTCCGGCCGTACGCGATAATCTTGGCGATCATCGAGTCGAATTCCGATGAGATGGTGTCACCTTCCGCCACGCCGGTGTCGATGCGAATCCCAGGTCCCGGCAAAATCCGGAACCTTTCAATCGTGCCCGGAGCCGGAGCAAAGCCATTGTCCGGATCTTCAGCATTCAGCCGCACCTCAATGGCGTGACCGATGGTTCGCGGCGGTTCACCCTCGAGGCGGCCACCGCGCGCGACGTGAATCTGAAGTTTCACGAGATCAAGCCCAGTCGTGCATTCGGTCACCGGATGTTCAACTTGCAACCGGGTGTTCATCTCCATGAACGAGAAGCAATTGATTTCCGGTTGATACAAAAATTCGAACGTGCCAGCATTGGTGTAGCCTGCTGCCTGACTCAAGCGCACCGCCGCCTCACGCAAAAACAGATCTTGGTCCGGAGAAAGCGCGGGCGACGGCCCTTCCTCGAGGATTTTCTGGTGGCGTCGCTGGATGGTACAGTCGCGCACACCGGCCGCCCATGTGGTGCCGTAGTGGTCGGCAATCACCTGGACCTCGACGTGCCGCGCGTCCTGCACAAGTTGTTCCATGAAAACGGTTGGGTCGCCAAAGGCCTTGAACGCTTCGGCGCGGGCGCTGGCAAAGGCTTGCGGGAGGTCGGCCGCCGAACGCACCACGCGAATCCCGTGACCGCCGCCTCCGGCTGTGGCTTTAATAAGGAACGGATAACCCAGCCGCTCCGCATGACATTGGGCCTCGGCCAGCGTTTCCACCGGTCCATTGCTCCAGGGAGCGACCGGTATCTGCGCCTGCTCGGCCAACCGCTTCGAGGCGATCTTGTCGCCCACGTGCCGCATCACATCGCCATCTGGGCCGATGAACACGACGCCCATCTCGCGGCAGAGGTCGGCGAATGCGGCGTGCTCGGCGACAAAGCCCCAGCCTACCCAGACCGCGTCCGCCCGCGCAGCCACCAACGCCTGACTGACACGGCCATAGTCAACGTATCTGCTCTTGGTCTTATGGGTAATGGGGTCGAGGACCTGCGCAGGGCCTAGACAAACCGCTTCGTCGGCTTCCCGCACAAACATGCTGTGGCGGTCAGGCTCGGTGAACAGGGCGATGGTGCGCAACGACGTACCATTTTCTTGATTGAAATCGCGGGCAGCGTGGATGAAACGCATGGCGGCTTCGCCGCGATTCACGATGGCGACGCGTTGAAATTCGTGTTTCATAGAGTCCCCGATCAAGAGATTCTCAAAGCCAGATCGTCAGCGCAACCAGTCGTCAGAACAGCCAAGTCAGGCTCTTCATACAGCGACCTCTTCCAGCGACATCGCAGCCTGTAGCGCCTTCAGGGTTTCGGCATCCACGGCGCCGGGAAACTCTGCCGTGCGGTAGCCGCTGAGATGCAGGTAAAGGTTTCCTTTCGTATCGACCACTTCGGCATCGAAGCTGCCGCGACCAAGGTCGGGAGTCACCACCGCGTACAAGCGAGTGTCATCCGATTCCGGAACCGCTCCTAATGATGAGAGACGATCGATGTGCAGAGGCAGACCCATACGGCCCTGCACGCCCATCTCCCAGACTCCAGCGGTTTGGAAGCAAAGCTCAACCAGACGCGGCGCTAACACTGTCGGCAGCTCCAACGGCAGATGGTTTGCCGGCAACCCCTTCGCCAGCAATCCGACAATCCGATGTCCGTCCCACCACGCCCGCTCAATCACCTGGTATGCGGGTCCGTGGAAGTAGAGGCGATAGATGTCCGCGGCTTCCACGATGTGGCCGTCCGGCGCTCCCAGTGCCGGCACAGTCACCACGCCGGGGTTCTGTTTGTCCAATCGAACGAGACCCGTGAAGTGCGTTGTGACTTGTAGCTCCGCCTGGTTGGGGAGGGGTCGACTCCCGATCAAGCGGCAGTCAGCGATTAAACCATCGCCCTGCGGATGGATGGCCGCGTCGACCGTTATGGGCCGCGGTTTGTTCCGATAGAACTTGAACGGCGACAGGAAGTTCACTTCTTCGAGCGCCGCGACATGCCAGCCGGGAAGCAGGCACAGTGCAGCTTCGGCAAACGCCTCCAGGCCCATGACGCCCGGCAACACCGGTCTGCCCTCAATTTGATGATCGTGGAGGAAAGGTTGAACGACCGGATCCAGGGTCGTCTCGATGGCGACACCTGACTGAATGTTCACGCTCGCGACCTTGCCGATCATGATTCCTCGTGTCGGCAAGCTTTTTGAGGCTTCGAACGCGGATGTCTCGAATCCACCATTGGCGTCCCACTCGTTCATCAGAACGCCCAGGCGCTGACCGATGACAATCTCACCCTTGGTGCCTCCTGTAGTTAATTCTCGGCGGATCAAAGGAACCCCCGCCTCGAGCGGCAGCATATCGATGCCTGCCAGTTCCATCATTTTTGGGATGGAGCCGCGCGTGGCCATGCCGACGCCGCCCCATGCCGACCAGTCAATGACGATGCCGCGGGTCGCGGGCCGGGAGGTGCGGAAGCTCGATGTGATCTTGCATAACAGGTCGTTGGCCGAGCTGTAATCGGTTTGTCCGCCGTTGCCAAAGCGTCCGGCTATCGAACTGAATGCCACCGTTGCCCCCAGGGGCATGTCGCCGATGGCATGCAGAAGATTGAACCAACCGTCGCTCTTGACGTCGAAGACCAGATCGAATTCCGCCGGAGTCTTGTCCGGCAGGAAGTGGCTGCGTTCCGTGCCGGCGGCGTGCAGGAGCACGTCGATCCGCCCGCTGCGCTCCCGCACCTGCTTGATGACTCTGGCCACAGCGTGCGCGTCGGTGAGGTTGACGCTGAAGTAGTGCGCGATGCCGCCCGCAGCCTTCACGGCGGCAATCGCGCTGCTCGCCATTTGCGCTCGTTCGAGCCCGGCCAGTTCCTTTTCAACCAGCGCTGGCGTGGCGCGCTCGCCCCGTGCCTGGATGCGCGCGAAGAGATCGCGCTTGAGAGCGTCTTTGTCGCTGACGAAGCGCTGGAGATCGGGATTCTCCGGGTCAGGCTCGGGTACCAGATCAAGCAGGTAGAACGTGCCTCCCGAGGCCGTTGCCAAATCGGCGGTGATGCCCGATACGATGCTTCCGGCTGCGCCGGTTACGCAGAAGACCGTGTTGCTATCCAGCGTTAGACCGGGCTTGCCATCAGTGGACGGCTGTTCTTGTAGCCCGACCGTCCAGCGCAGGCCGTCCTTATAGCCGATTTCGACTGCGCCCGGATCACGCAGGGTCTCCTCAATCAGGATGTCGGCGATTTCCGACGCCTTTCGTTCCGCTTCAAAGTCGACCGCCTTGGCCAGAGCGTCCAAGCGCTCCCAGTTATAGGTTTTGGTGAAACCGACCACCGCGCCACCGAGCGGCGCTGTCGCTCCGGCCTGGTCGTAGCCATGCTGTCCACCGAGACGTGTTGCCGACACGAGGAACGTGCCCCGCGCCGCAATCTGCTCGTACAAAACGCGCATCGTGGCATACAGCGATTTAACGCGCACTCGCAGAGCTTCATGCCAGGTGGCGAGGTTCAGCGAACTCAATGGTCCCTCGTTATCGAGCGCGGGCAGCCAGTAAACGCCGTGCACCGCGCCCGCAGCCAGCCAGTTGTTGAGACAATTCTGCAACGCATCGATATCCAGCGTTTCGCTGGGGTGTAGGGTGATGCGGAGAACTTCTACGCCCAGCGTCTCCAGTCGTTGCGCCAGAGCGTCCGCTACACCAGATTGGTCTGGCATGATGACCACGCGACGACCGTACGCGAGCGTCACGCCGGTGGGTTTGCAAAGATCAAGCGGCGGACGCAAGTTGGCAACCGGCACGCGGCGGGGAATAAGATTGGTGGCGTCGAAACTGGCGGGGACCGGACGCGGAGTCGGCTTGGCGGCAGATGCGACCTGCGGCGGTTTTGCCTGCGTTGGTTCTGGCTTTACTTGCGTGTTCGAAACGGATGCGGCTGGCGCTTTGGCCACGCCGGGCCGCCGGTCGCGAGCGAACTTGATCACGCTGGCGAGAGTCGGGAAATCGCGTAGCTTGAGGTTCTCATCGCGCGGAATGTTATACGCGGCGCGTACGGCTGCGAACATCTCTGCCTGTTTCACGGTGTCCACACCGAGATCGGCTTCGAGATCCAGATCCAAGTCCAACATATCTTTTGGATAGCCGGTCTTCTCGGCCACGATCTCAAGGACCTTTTCCTTAATGGACTCGTCTGTGACCGGTTGCGCAACGGCAGGTGTCGTGGCGGGAGCAGGTGTCGCCGCGGGTGTGGTGGCGACCTTCGGAGTCGGCGGAGGCGCGGCGGCGGGCACGACGGGCTGCCGGTCGCGGGCGAACTTGATCACACTGGCGAGAGTCGGGAAGTCACGGAGTTTGAGATTCTCATCCCGCGGAATGTTGTAGGCGGCTCGTACGGCTGCGAACATCTCCGCTTGCTTCACGGTATCGACACCGAGATCCGCTTCGAGATCGAGATCCAAATCCAGCATATCTTTTGGATAGCCCGTTTTCTCGGCCACGATCTCCAGCACTTTCTCCTTGATCGCGTCGTCAGTTACCGCTTGGGCCACAACTACTGGCGCGGGCACAGATGTCGTGCTGATGGTTGGCTCGATAATTGTGGACGAGATTGGCGCAGGTTCTCCCGCTAAGTCGGGACGCTTCGCATACACGAACTGAATGACGCGCGCCAACGTGGGATAGTCGCGCAGCTTAAGATTTTCGTCGCGCGGAATGCCATACGCGGCCCGAATGGCCGCGAACATTTCGGCCTGTTTCACGGTGTCGACGCCGAGGTCGGCTTCGAGATCAAGATCCAAATCCAGCATGTCTTGCGGATAGCCTGTCTTCTCTACGACCAGCGCGAGGATGCGTTCCTTTACATCATCGCCAGTGACGACTCGCGGGGATGGCGCAGCGGGCGCCGGGCTTTTTGTCGCCACAGGAGTTGCCGACGTAGTGATTTTGCCTTCTTCTTTCGCCACCGCCGGGGTTGCAGCCAGGTCGGGGCGCTTCTTATACACGAACTGAATGACGCGAGCCAACGTGGGGTAGTCGCGCAGCTTAAGATTTTCGTCGCGCGGAATGTCATACGCCGCGCGAATGGCCGCGAACATTTCCGCCTGCTTCACGGTGTCGACGCCCAGGTCGGCTTCGAGATCGAGATCCAGGTCCAGCATGTCTTGCGGGTAGCCGGTCTTCTCGACGACCAGAGCGAGGATGCGTTGATTGACGGCGTCGGGAGTGGCGGCTTGCGCCGAGGGCGCGGGTGTCGGCTTCTCGGCCACCACAGCGGTTTTCGGCGCGGCGGTTTTGACTTCTTCCTTCGCTGGTGCCGGGGTGGTAGCCAGGTCGGGCCGCTTCTCATACACGAAGCGGATGACGTGTGCCAGTGTGGGATAGTCGCGTAGTTTGCGGTTTTCATCCCGCGGGATGTTGTAGATCTCGCGGATGGCGGCAAAGACCTCCGCCTGCTTGACGGTGTCGACGCCCAGATCGGCCTCGAGATCGAGATCCAGGTCGAGCATGTCCCCCGGATAGCCGGTCTTCTCGGCCACTAGAGCGAGCACTCTCGCCTTCACCAAATCGGTCTTTGCTTCGATCTTTGCATTGAATTGTGGATCGACCTTGGCCGTCGGTCTTGCCGGTGCAAGAGGAGGAGTAAGAGCGGGAGCGGACGCGACGACTTGGACTTTAGGCGTCGGTTGAGCGACCGCAACGGGCGCTGGTGGCGCCGGTTTCGCGGTGACGACCGGCGTCGGTGGTGGTGCCTGGGTTGTGCGAGCTGGCGCCGTCGTTTTTGCGGTCGCCGTTTGTGACTGTCGCGCAATTTCGGTGACCCGCGCTGCCGCCACTTGATCGCGCACCCGCAGCGTGCGATGAACCACTTCCAGATCGGCATCCGGATGTCCTGCAATTCCGCTCAGCCAGGTACTCCAGGCACTCTCATCGGTGATGCGATAGCCATAGCCGAGAGCGTTCGGACTGCGACGGATCCCGTCTTTTGTCTTGATCCAATGCAGGAGCATCATGCTGATCTGCGAGCCGAACCCGGCTCCCAGGTGTATGGCGTACTCGACGGGATAGCTACCACCTTTCGACAGGTTCAACGGCCCGAGCTCAGGATCGACTTCCTTGAAGTTGGCGACTGGTGGTACGCAGCCGGTTTCGAGGGCCTTGACCGCGACCACATCTTCGATGCCCGTTCCCATGGCGTGACCGGTGAAGCCCTTGGTATTGGCGATCACGATGCGGTCCGCGACGTCGCCGAAGACCTTGCGCAGTGCGTGGATCTCAGCGGAGGCGCTGCCGCCGCGCGCCGGGGTGTAGGTTTCATGAGAAACGAAAACCGTCTGCGGCGCGATCTGGCGGCGCGAATTGCCGCTTTGCGCCTCGGCTTGGGAGACCAAGGTCTCCATCACTTGGCCGATGTGCTGGACATCGAGACGAGTAGCGTGGAATGCGCTGTTGTTCGTCGTAGTGGACAACACTTCGCAGATGGGTTGAATCCCTCGTTCCCGCGCCGCGGCTGCGCTCTCCACCACCAGACCTGCGGCGCCCATGCCGATCAGCATGCCGTGCCGCCGGCGGTCGAAGGGAATGGCAGCGTCGGTGACGACGTCGTCGGTGGCGGCCGCGCCGGTGGCCAGGAAGCCGGAGCCCATCCAATCGATCAGATGGTCGGTGGTGATGTCGTCGGCCGAGATAATAATCACGCGGCTGCACCGCCCGGCGCGGATCCAATCCTGCGCCAGTCCAATTCCCTGCGTGTTGCTCGCGCAAGCAGCGTTGATTTGCGTGTTAGGTCCGCGAGCGCCGATGAATTCGGCAAATTGCGAGTGTCCCATCGGCAGGACGCGGAGCAAGAAGCGCCGGTTGAAGACGTAAGGTTCTTTATCGATGGAGGCGCGCAGTTCGGTGATGCGCTGTTTGATCTCTTGTACCAGATTGGAGTGACCATTTCCCTGAACCGCACGAGCCAGGACGCTCTCCAGTGTGGCCAGTTGTTCGCGACGTTCGTGGTCCGCATAATACCGGGCCATCTCATCGGCAAACGAATCGTATCCCGGGAAGGCTGAGGCAAAAATTACGCCCGTATCGTCGCGCATGGAATCAGGCAATCCCCAGCGCTCCGGCAGTTGCGTTCCTTTGGTGGTGGTTTTATAGCGCATTACCAGCGGGATGCCGGCGTCGCGCAATGCATCGAGTCCCGCAGCGATCGCCAGTTGAGTGACACGGTCGAAGGCGCCCACGCGTTCGGCGGAGAGGCCATACTCTTTTTCCAGATCAAAAGCGCCTCCGCGACCCGCCAACTTGATCACGTCCGCGACATCGGTGAGGGTTTCAAACCTTGGTTCTCCGGCGTCGCTCTTCACCAGGCGCGTGATGTGTTTGTCGAGCATGGCTTGCCGGAAGTGCGCCGGGATCAAGTTGATAAGCTGCTCCCCGCGCAGAATGCGGGCGACGTTGCTGTCATCGAAGATGTGCTCGGTTCCGGGCAGGCCTAGCGCCGCGCCGGTAATGACGACGGGCTCAGAGGTGGGGCGTCCATTTTGCTTGACCGCTTCCGCCGGGGACACTGCCACGGGAATTGGTTTTGAAGTTTCGGTTGGCGACGAAGCAGTCGTTACCGGACTTGCCACGGGCTCGGTTGCGGTTTCAGAGATTCCGCGGCCCAGTCCGGCCGCATAAAGGCCGCACAGCGCCTGGTTGAACGATGCGATATCGCCGGTCTTCGGGTGATTGGTGAACAACGAAACCACATCGCCTTTAGGCCCGAGTACATCCTCGGCAAATCCCTGCAGCGCCTTCTTGGGGCCAACCTCAACGAACACGCGGGCGCCTGCGTCATAAAGCGTACGCAGGCCTTTCACAAACTGGACGGGAGCGGCGACTTGTTTGGAGAGCATGTCCAGCATCTGGGGGACAACGTTCGGCCCGGTTGGATAGAACTCGCCACTCACATTCGCCACGATTGGGATACGCGGCGATTCCAGATGAAGTTGTTCGAGACTTGCGCGCAGTGGTACGCTCGCCCCGGCCACGATGGAGGTGTGGAACGCGTGGCTGACCGGCAGTACGGCCACCTCGTACCCGGCTTTCTGGAAAATCTCTATTGTTTTCTTGACGGCTTCAGTGGCGCCGCCGATGACGGTCTGGTGCTCGCTGTTGATGTTGGCAATCACCACGTATCCGTCAATGGTTTTCAGAGTGCGCTCGACTTCCTCGAGCGGGGCAAAGACGGCGGCCATCAGACCCTTATCATTCACCGCTACCTGGGTCATGCCGCGGCCGCGGGCGCTGACCGCTTGCAGCGCATCCTCGAAGGGGAGACCGCCGGAAGCAATCAGTGCGCCGTATTCGCCGACACTGTGCCCCATGGTGAAATCGGGCGTGATGTCATAGGCCTCAAGCAGTTTGGTCATTGCAGTATCAATGGCCATTACTGCCGGCTGGGTGATCTCGGTCTGGCGCAGATTTTCATCCGCTTTGGCTACGGCCTGTGGATCGTTCGGGTCAACGTAGATGTACTCGGTGAGCGGTTTGCCGAGAACAGGAGTCATGATGCGATCGGCTTCGGCAAACACTTCGGCTACGATCGGTTCGGCGGCACGAATTGGATTCAGCATGTTCACGTACTGCGAACCCTGGCCGGTATAGAGGAATGCCACCTTGGGCGCGGGACCGTTTCCGCGGAAGATGCCTTGTGCCCGCAGAGCTTTCCAGATCGCGGGCTGATTGGCCGCCAGCGCTTTGAGAGCAGAGGTCGCTTTGGCTGCCAGTTCGGCGGCGTTCGCGTAGTCGATGGCCAGGCGCTCGGGGGCGCGCAGGTCGGATTCTGCCGGAGCGGTTGGCGCTGGGGCTTGGCCTGCTTTCGCATCCTTCTCTATGGCGCGCAGACGCTCGACCAGCGCAGCTTCGGAAGCGGCGCCGATTACCAAGGCCCCGCGCAACGGAGCTTTATAAGAAGGACAGCTGGCAGTGACCGAGGAAGCAGTGACCGGCGAAGAGGCGCGGGAAGCACTTTCCACGGTCCTCATGGTCACGGGCGTTGGCGTAAGCTCCCTCACCGTCGGAGGTATGTCGGTGACCGCTACCGATCGCTTGCCGTTTCCGTTCAGCTTGCCCGGAATGTATTCCTCGAGCACGGCGTGGAAGTTGGTGCCGCCAAAACCAAAGGCGCTCAAGCCGGCACGGCGTACGCCATCCGGAGGCATGGTCCACGGCTTCAGTTCGGTATTGACGTAGAGCGGAGAATGGGCAAAGTCGATATTGGGATTGAGATGCTCGCAATGTACGCTCGGCGGCAGGACCTTGTCCCGAAGAGCCAGCGCGGTTTTCAGCAGTCCTGCGGCGCCGGCCGCTCCCTTGAGGTGCCCGAAGTTCGACTTGACCGAACCCAGCGCCACGGAGTGTGCGGGCAGATGAGAACTAGCGAGCACGTCGATCATGCTCTGTGCTTCGACCACGTCGCCCACGGCGGTGGATGTGCCATGACCCTCGATCAAAGTCACGGTACCGGGCGATAGTCCGGCATTTTCCCAGGCGCGCTCGATGGCAAATTTTTGGCCGACCGGATTGGGCGCGGTGATGCCTTTTCCCTTGCCGTCGCTCGATCCGCCCATGCCACGCAGCACGACGTAGATTTTGTCTCCGTCATGCTCGGCGTCAGCGAGACGCTTCAGCAGAAAGATCGCGGCGCCTTCGCCCATGACGAAGCCGTCGGCTCCTTCGGCGTACGGACGCGTGCCGCTCGCCGAGAGCGCACCGATCTTGCAGAACTTGACGAAGCTTGAGACGCCCATGTTGCGGTCAAGGCCTCCGGCGACGGCCACGTCGTAATGGTGTTGTACCAGCCCTTCGGTTGCGGTGCTGATCGCTGCCATGGCCGAGGCGCAGGCGGCGTCACAGACGTAGTTCGGACCGTGGAAGTTGAAAACGTTTGCAATGCGGCCGGCAATGCAGTTGGACAATTCGCCGGGCATGGTGTCTTCCGTGATTTCAGGAAAGAGATTTCCCATGCGCTCATGGAATTGGTCCGTAATGTCGTGGCGGACCCCTTCCGGCAACTTGGCGAAACTGGCGGATTTTTCCAGTTCACGCGCGAATTCCGGAAAGAGTATCCGGGTCACGGTGAAGTAGTGTTTTTCTCCCCCGATGGCATTGCCCAGGATCACTGCCGTGCGGTCGGTGTTGAGCGGACGCTTGGGATAGCCATAATCTTCCAATGCTTCGCGGGTGCAGGCGATGGCCCATTTTTGCGACTCATCCATACCCGCGACCACGCGCGGAGGGATCGGCAAACGCCACTTGAGCGGGTCCCACACATAGTTGCGCACCCAGCCCCCGATTTTCGAATAAGTCTTGTCCGGCACACTGTGGTCCGGATCGTAATAGAGCGCTGGATCCCAGCGCTCAGGCTGTACTTCAGAGATGCTGTAGCGGCCGTTCTTCACGTTTTCCCAAAATTCGGACACGTTCGCGGCGTCGGGCAGAATGGCTCCCGCACCCACGATCGCAATGGCTCGATTCGCGGTGTTTTCCATGATGACGCTCCTGCGTATGTAAGAGAGGGTCTCCGGCCCCTGAGAGCGGGCCGGACACCGGCAACAACGTTTATGAAAGATCTACGCGGCCGCTACCGTATGTTTGGCAACGCGGCCGTACAGTACATCTGCTACGTAATCCATATCTGAAATCAGGCCCGACTGCGCGCGGTGAATCGCGGGCAATCCCAAACTGGTTTCGAACGCGGCGATCTCGGAGTCAATGACGCCCCCTGCTCCGATGACCCAACGCAGCCCTTCTTCGGCCACCTTGAGTGCGGCGTCGCGAGCAAAGACCCGGCTGATCGCCGCGAGTGCGGTTGCATCGAAACGGCGATTCGCTTTTTCGTTGAGCTTGCCGTCGGCCGCCAGTGCTGCACGACGCGACAAACTGCCGGCGCACTCGGCATACGCGATCAACTCGCCCAGGCGCAGCAGAATGTGTTGAAAGCGTGTCAGGCGTGCCACGCGCGCTTTTTCCATAACCTCGGCCAGCGCGTGCAAAGAGAGTGCCGCGATATCCGCGCCCACGTTTGCATGGGAGACGTGCAACGTTTCGAACTCTTTTGCGCGGTCGTGGTAGTACTGCCCGCGGGTTTTGAGGTGGTTCTGCCAGCGGTCGCGGCTGATGGTCATCTCCATGATCTCGGAGGTGCCTTCGT
>Ga0075030_100002970_pt1 | contig 15471 bp, 10 predicted proteins | sample LitLauG_LLR_2012_FD_71393 | JGI IMG/M metagenome (GOLD analysis project Ga0075030, IMG submission 71393) | Freshwater sediment microbial communities from Pennsylvania, USA - Little Laurel Run_MetaG_LLR_2012 | ecosystem: Environmental > Aquatic > Freshwater > Creek > Sediment | place: USA... | reverse complement strand
CCACGGCGACGCGCAGGACATCGCCAACCGTTACGTGTTCAACATCCAGAAGCTGACCAACGACCACCCCTATTTCACCGGCTACGTGAAGACCAAGGACCTGCCGGAAATCCTCTCCGATCCCGAGCGGCTGGAGCCGTTGCAGGACGAATGGGGCTACCTGCTGATCTGGGCGACGCTCGGCATCGCCTGCGTCACCGCCGCCGTGTTGATGGCGATCCCGGTGCTGTTCGGCTGGCGCACGATCTTCTCCAAAACCCCCGGAAAGGCGCGCACGCTGCTCTATTTCGGCTGCCTCGGCGCCGGTTACATCATGGTCGAGGTCGGGCTGATCGCCCATTTCGTCATGGCGCTGGGCAACCCCACCGTCTCGGCGACCATCCTCATCACCGGCATGCTGGTGTTCTCGGGGCTGGGCGCACTGGTGTCGGAAAAAGTGTTGCCGATCGTTAAGACTTTCATGCCCATCCTGTTCGTCGTGACGGCGGCGATCCTGCTGGGCTATGGCTTGTTTCTCAACGACGCGCTCGACGCCATCGGCGCGCTGCCTTACGCTGAGCGTCTGGCTTTGTGCTTCGCGTTCGTGGCGCCGCCGGCGTTCCTGATGGGCTTCCCGATGTCGGTCGCCATGACCACGCTGGGGCGGCTCGGCAAGGACACGATGTTCATATGGGCCTGGGGCGTCAATGGCTGCTTCTCGGTCATTGGCGCCGCCGCCGCCCCGGTGCTGGCGACGCAGTTCGGCCTCGGCTCGGTGATCGAGGTCGCGGCGGTCGCTTATTTCCTGGCGTGGCCCGCCTTCGGCGGCGTGCTGTCGCGCAGGGCGGTCTAGCGTGGGAGATGCGCGTGAGGGGCTTGGCCGTCTGTCTGTTGGGCGTAGCGCTGGCGCTGGCCGGCTGCGCCTCTCCGCCTAACGCGCCGCAGGTGTCGACCGCCGCCCCCGCTCAACTCAGCAACGCCGGGGGCGTCGACGTCGCCTATGTCGAGTTCAAGAACTCGGCCTTCCCGTATCACGGAACCATTCCCGCCTCCGGGGACAGCGAGGACGCCGGCCGACCCTTCCTGAACGTCGAGGAGAACGGGCGGCTCGGCCACAAGTCGCCGCGCGGCGGCGTTCACTGGGAGGACGAGACCTACAGCGACCGGCGCGTGCTGGTCGCCGCCTCGCCGAATTTCGACCCGAAGGCGCCCGGCGTCATCGTCGTCTATTTCCACGGCAACAACGCCACGCTTGCCCGCGACGTCGTCGGGCGCCAGCAAGCGCCGCGTCAGGTTGCCGCCTCCCGGCTCAACGCCGTGTTGGTGGCGCCGCAATTGGCGGTCGACGCGCGCGATTCCAGCGCCGGCAATTTCTGGCGCGAGGGCGGTTTCGGCGCGTTTCTTGAGGAAGCGGAAACCAAGATCGCCAAATATTTCCCCAACGCAAGTCGCGCCGATTTCGAGCGGATGCCGGTGGTGATCGTCGCTTATAGCGGCGGCTATTTACCGGCTGCTTTCTCTCTTGCGCATGGTGGGGCGCGCGATCGCATCAAAGGCGTGGTTTTGCTCGACGCGCTCTATGGCGAGCCCGACAAATTTGCGCGCTGGATCGAACAGGAGCGCGGCCGCGCCTTCTTCGTCAGCTCCTATTCGACATCCTCGCGCGCGGAAAATATGGCGATGCGGGCGCGGCTGGAGCGCGATGGCGTGCCGTCCATCTCGGGGGTGCCGGCGACGCTTGGGCCGGGCGTGGTCGCCTTTGTCGACGCCGGCGATGTGTCGCACGACGATTTCGTTAATTCCGCCTGGACCAGCGACCCCCTCACCGACGTGCTCTCGCGCGTGAGCCGCTGACCTTTGTCGCCGTCAGCGCCGGTTGTATGCGGTCGATTTTATGAACGGTAAACACTTTTGATGTCCCTTTAGTCGCATGCGATGCATGCCCGTAACCTTTCTCCTGAAGCAGACCTTCGGCATGTCCCATGCCGCGTGACTCTGTTGCGGAACTCTCGCAGATGATCCTGAGCCATCCCGGCTTTGCGGATGCGTCGCGCCGCTATGCGGTCGAGTATACCCAGTGGCGCGAGCAACTCGGTATGCTTAACAAGGTCATCGCCAACGCCGCACGACTTCGTATCCTCGAAAATCTGATCTACCTGCATACGGTCCGCTTCGAAGACGAAGGCCGGCGCGGCGCCTCCTTCGAGCGCATCGCCGAACTCTCCGGGTTCACCGACCAGATCGGCACTCGCGCTGTGCGCACGCTGTTGCGCATCGCCCAGATCGGCGGCCTCGTCGTCGGCGGACGCGACGCCGAGGACGGGCGGTTGAGAGTCTACCAGCCGACCGAAACCCTGATGGCGCATGCCCGCGAATATGCGGTCATCATTTTGCGGCCGCTCGACTACGTGTTTGCGCACCTGCGGATCAGCGAGCAGATGGCGCACGATCCGGCCTATTACAGTTACGTCGTTTCCGCCTTCGGACGGGTCTATGTCGCCATGGGGATGCGGACGTCCAAAACCTCCGATCCCTTCCGCGATCTGATGCGGCTCGAAGGCGCGTCGCCGATCCTCGTCACCGTCCTCGACTGCCATTTCCAGGGCCGCGACATCCCCGCCGCCCCGGAGTTTGCGCGCCGCTTCCTCGTCTCGCAGAGCCAGGCGCGCGCTGTCCTCAAGGCCGCCGAAGCGCAGGGGCTGATCCGGTCCGGGCCTAGGGGACGCCTGATCGACGCCAAGCCTTTGGAAAAAGCGATGTTCGGGGCCTATGCGCGCTTTCTCGCTTTCGCCGCCATAAACGGCTTTGGAGTCAATTCGCCCGGCGTCGCATAAATAACAATTTTTGAATGGAGATTTTTACCACATCGGCTTACGTCACGGTGGGTCAAACCTAAATCCTGGGGAACGCTGCGCCGGAATAGGGCGCAACAGGGCCCCGAAGTGAGGAGGGTTCGACGCCATGATCCATACGGCCGAAGTCACCGATCATTTCGCCAGCGCCATCGCTGCAGACCCCCATTTCGACGCCGCCGTCGTGAGCTACGTCGAGGCGCTCGTCGCCTGGCGTCGCGGGCTCGGCAATTTCAATAAGGTTGTGTCGTGCGGCGCCCGCCAGCGCATCATGAAGAGCGTGCTGCGCCTTCATTACGGCAACGCCACCGACAATCCCGACGACGGCGCGACTTTCGAGCGCTTGCTCAATCTCGCGAATCCAGAAGACGGTTCGGACACCTGCGGCCCGCGCGTGTTGCGCACGGTGATCGCGCTCGCCCAGCGCACCGGACACCTGCATGTGACGAAGGGCTGGTTCGACCGGCGCCTGAAAATCCTGCGGCCGACCGAGAAATGGATCGCGCAGGAGGTCGAGCGGCACGAGGCGGCGCTGCAGAGCCTGCAACTGCTGGCGCTGGACCGCAGCCGCTTCTCCAACCCGCCGCGCGGCGCCGCGTTGGTTGCGCGCCTTGCGACCGCCTCGCAGTTCGACCACGCCTGCGGCCTCACCCTGGGGGCGCCGGATGGCGGCTTGCGAGCGGTCTGCGCGCTCGACGGCGGGCTCGCCACGGTCTTCGCGGTGGCTGACGCCTTCCTGCGGGATAAGCGGATTCCCTCGCACAAGGAGATCGGTTCGAGCTTCCGGCTTTCCGCAAGCCAGGCGCGCAAGATCTTGCGGCTGGCGGCCGATCACGATTTGGTCGTGTTCGACCGCCTGGGCAAGATTTCGGACGCTTCGGGTCTGGTGAAACAAGGACGGCGAGTGATCGCGCACGAACTCGCGGCCTATGCGCGCTGCATCGCTCCGGCGCGTCAGCCGAGCGCCGACATCGTCATGCCGGTCGCCGCACTGGCGAAGAGCGCCACCGAACACGCAAATTAACGAAAAACGGCGGGGCCGGCGCCCCGCCTAATGAACGGGCTGCGCGCCGGGATCGAGCGCCGCCAGACGATCCTTAGGCACGACCACCCCCGCCGCCATCGCCTTGACCAGGCAATCGCGGGCGCGCTGGGCGTCGCCCGGCGCGAACACGACGCCAAGCTTGGCTAGCATCGCCGGATCGTAAGTGTCGGCCAGCGCGACCCATGCGCGCCCGTCGCCCGCATCCGCCGCGCGGTTGAGGAACAGCCGGGCGTTTGACAGATCGCCCTTCGCCAGTGCGACAAGGCCGCGCACGCTCCAACGCGCGGCGTCCTGTGAAGCCGGCCTGGTCAGCGCAGGCGTATCGGTCTTGAGCGTGACCGGGGCCGTGACTGCGGGGGTCGGCGCCTCAGCCGCCGCCACGACGGTCGGGTTCGACGAGGGGGCCGGCGTCGGCCCTTCGGGCTTGGCCGCAGCGGCCATGGCGGGCGGGGACGGGACGACAGGACGCAGCGCGACCTTATCGGGGGCCGCCGAGGCGGCGGGCGAAGGTTTGGCGGCCGGCGTCTCGGTCGCGACGGCCAGCGTCGCGGCGGGCTGCGGCGTCAAAGCCGCAGGCGCCGACGCTACGACGAATTGCGGCTTCTCCACCGCGCTGCGCGGCCTGACCGCGTTGGGCTCCAGACGCGGGAGCAACGCCAGACCCAGGCCGCCGGCGACGACGCCGGCCACCAGTCCTGCTCCCGCCTTGAACACGATACTCACAACGCACGCTCCCTCATGGCCCCACGCCTTTCGCCCGCAAAAGGTCGGCGTAGAGTTTATCCGCCAGCCCCGACGATCCCGCATCTCCCGCCGCCGTTTTGGCGGTCTCCCTGAACGCGTCCAGGGCGGGATCGGCGGCGACGGGGTGTTTGGCGATCCAGTCGCGCGCGCAGGCCAAACGCGGCCAGTCGGTCTCGGCCGCCAGATTGACCTCGCGCCACTTGGGATCGGCGGCGGACCCCAGCAAAGGTTGATGCCGCTCGAACAAAGCCGCCACGAAAGGCGCATCCTGCGCCGCCCGCGTCGATCCGTCGGCCGCGTCCACGGCGATCAGGCCGAACGGCGCGCTGACCGTCTCCACGCTGCCGTCGTCCGGCACGAGCTTGGGCAAATCCTTCGCCGTCAGCCGCGCGGGCGCATAGCCGCTGAGCGCATCGCGCCAGGGCAGCGCCAACGCATGCAGCTTGCCGGATTTGGAGGCGTCGTTGACGGCGCGCGATTCATCGGCGCCCAGAACCACCATGGCGTCGATCTGCCCGGAGGCCAGCGCGACCAGCGATGGCGTCAAACCCAGATGCACCACCTTAGGCGTGACGCCGAGTTTGGCGAACACGGCTTGTCCAGAGGCGTCGACCACGCCGCCCGCCTCACCGAAGGCGACCGGGCGGCCTTCCAGATGCGGGAGATCGGCGACATTGGCGTTGGCGATCACCACCAGAGGTTCGGAGGCCAAACGCGCGACCAAAGGCGATTTGGCGCGCATGTCGGCGAATTTCGGATCTACGGCCAGCACGTCGATGGGCGCGACGGCGAAATCGCCGCCGTCGGTCTCGGCGAATTTGGCGAGGGCGTCGGGCGAGGTCTTGCCCGCCCAGGCGCGCGCTTTGAGGCCAGCTGCCTTGGCGGAATTGACCAATTCGGTCGCCATGCGCAGCGAGGTCGCGTCATCGGGATCGACCAGCACGATGAATTCATGCGCCGAAGACGCGGCCAGCACGGCGGCCTTGGCGGGCTTCGCCTCAGGAGTTTCTTCGGGTTTGGACTCGGCTTTTTTGTCGGGCTTGTCGTTGTCGGCCTCTTCCGACTTGGCGTTCGCCCGGGCATGGCCATGCGATCGCCAGGCGCCGTGATAAAGCACGCGATGGCCGTTGTGAAAGACGGGATGATCGTAGCGGATCATCGTCTCGGCCCTGGCCGAACCGCCGGCCAGACCCACCGCCGCGATCATCAACGCGACCGCCGCCTGCGAGACCGCCGGGCTTTTCCAAGCGGCGGCGACCTTGTTTCCCCGATCGTACATAGCCTCAACGTTGTCGGGAAAATGAGACGCTAAGATGGCGAAGCCTCCCCTTGCTGTGCCTGCGCCCAGTCCAAAAAAGCGTTGTCCAAGGTCGAGGCGGGCAATTCTTCGAATTTCGAGGAGTCGAGCCATAACAAGAACGCGCGTATCTTGAAGCCCGGAAACATCGCCTCGACTGCCGCTCGGTAAAGCGCGAGCTGACGCCGGTATTCCGCGCGCACGACCGCCGAGCCGGTCTTGAAATCGGCGATCCAGACCTCGTCCCCCGCGACCGCCAGCCGGTCGATACGCCCTTCCACCAGCGCCCCCGCCATCCGCGCCGCGAAGCCGACCTCGGCCCGCGAGCCCTCGCCGAACAGCGGCGCCAGCGCGGGAGTCTCGATCAGCGCCAGCAGGCGCTCGGCCAGGTCATCGCGGGCGAGGGGAAATCTTGCGACGAACGCCAGCGCAGCCGGGCGACGGCGCTCGGGCGGCAGGGCCGGCAGGCTTTGCATGAGCCGGTGGGCGAGGCGGCCCTCTTCGATCCGCGCGAGCCGCTCGGGGCCGACCTCGCCCGCCACGCGGCGGGCAGGAGCGGCAGGCGCGTAGACGATTTCGCGCGGCGCGGGGGCGCCGGCCCAGTCGGGCGGCGGCGGCGGCGTTAAAGGAAGCGTCGACGCCGCCTCTCCAGCGCCCGTGGCCCCCCGGCCCAGCCGCAGGATCGTCTCGGGCGGGCTCCACCAACTCGGGATCGGTTGCGCATGCGGCGCAAGGCCAGCGCCGATCAGGCTCGCCCAATTGTCGGGCGGCGGCTCTTTTGGCCCCCGGAACCCCGATACAACCAGCCGCTGCGCGGCGCGGGTCATCGCGACATAGAGCAGCCGCCGATGCTCGCCCGCTGCGCCTTCGCGCGCGAGGGCGCGGGCGCCCGCCATCGCTTCGCAATCGTCGGCCGCCGAAGGCGCCCAGACGAACAGCGGCGCGGCGCCGGGCAGGCGCAGCCATTTCGGGTCGAAACGGCCGGTTGGGGCGCCCCCCGTGTCGGGCAGGAACACGATTGGCGCCTCCAGTCCCTTGGCGGCGTGCACCGTCATCACCCGCACCTGATCGACGCCCGCCTCCATGTCGCGCTTAATTTCGCTGTCGGCCGCCTCGATCTCGCTCAAGAACCGCGTCAGCGACGGCGCCTCTCCGCGCTCGTGCGCCAGCGCGCGGGCGAGGAACTCGTCGATCACGTCGCCCGCCTCCGGCCCCAACCGGCCTACCAAAGCGCGCCGGCCGCCCTCGGCGCCGAGTAGCCGCGCGAAGAAATCGAACGGGCCGAGGCCGGCGCGCGCGCGCCACGCGGCGAGCTTTCCCGCCGCCGCCGCAAAGTCGGGATTGGCCGCCAACGCCGCCGACAGCGAGCCTGGTCGAGATGGGCACAGACGGATCAGCGCCTCATCGTTCAGGCCGATCAGCGGCGATTTCAGCACGGCGGCGAGCGAGAGATCGTCGTCGGGATGAAGCGCGGCGCGCGCCGCCGCGCACAGGTCAAGTACGGCGATGTGGGCGGCCAGCGTCAGCCGGTCGGCGCCGGCGGCGGGCACGTTTTGGCGACGCAGCGCCCGCGTCAGCGCCTCGAACAAGAGTCCGCGCGAGCGCACGAGGATTAGCACGTCGCCGGGGCGGATCGGGCGCGGGCCGGCGCCGCCGATGATGCGCTCAGGCGAACCCGGCGCCGTCCAGCGCGCAATTTGTTCGGCAATGCGGTCGGCCAGCACCTGTGAAGGATGCGTCAGCTTTTGCGCGTCGAGCGGCAGCTTCCATTCGCCGGGCTCGGGCGGAGGGTCGAGCGCCAGCGTCGGCCAGATTTCGACGAGGCCGGGGTAATCGCGGATCGCGGCGTGCGGCGGGGCGGAAGGGTCCGCCGCGCTGACGCCGCGCCAGACCTCGGCCACGCCAAACACCTTGTCGACGGCGTCGAGCACGACCGGCGACGAGCGGAACGAATGGATCAAGGGTTGCTCGACGAACGGAAGCTTGGCGTTGACATGGGCGCGGGCGAAGAAGCGGCGTTGTTCGTCGAACAGATGCGGCTCGGCGCCCTGAAACGAAAAGATCGATTGTTTCTCGTCGCCGACTGCAAAGAACGTGCGCCCCTGCGCGCCCACGCCCATGCCGGAGAGAAAATCTTCCGCCAGTTTAGCCAGGATGCTCCATTGGGCGCGCGAGGTGTCCTGCGCCTCGTCAACCAGAATATGCTCGACGCCCCGGTCGAGCTTGAACAACACCCAGGCCGCGTCGCCGCGCTCGAATAAATTTTGTGTCTTGGCGATCAGATCGTCGAAATCGAGCGCCGAGCGGTCGGCCTTGGCGCGGCGGTAGGCCGTCTCGCACGCGCGCGAGATCAACAATAGATCGCGGCTGCGCGCCACCGCCGCCGCCGCGCGCTTCTTGTCGAGCAACGCGAACAGCCGGTCGCGCTCCTCATAAAGTGCAAAGACGATATCAGGGAAACGCTCCGTCGTCGCCCTGGTGGCGAGGACCTTGCGCGGCGTTTGTTTCTCGGTGAGGAAGGCGTTCAGATAAAGCGGCAGCCGCGTCTCGTCGTCGTTGAGGGCCGCCGCGGCGGTCAGCACGTCGGCGAGCTTGCGGTCGTTGGTTGAGCCTTGCGCCAACGCCTGCGCCCAGCGTTTCCACACAGCGGCGCCGACAGACAGCATTTCGCGGGCGATCCCCGCCTCGTCTTCGCCTGGCTTGAGGCCGAGGCGCTCGGCCAGCTTGCGCGCGTAGGCGTCGGGCGTCCCCTGCGCGGCGAAGTCGTCGCTGAGCCGCGCGGTTTCGGCGATCAACGGCGCAAACCCCTCCGCCCCGACCGCCGCCGCCACACGCGCCAGCGCCTCGCTCAAGGTTACGTCGCGCTCGGCGCCCGCGAACACATGGGCCTGCGAAAGATCGCGCAGCACCGCCGAATCGCGCTCGTCAAGCGCGCGAAACGCGGCGGGCACGTTGGCCTCGAAGGGAAACAGATGCAGCACGCGCTCGCAGAAAGCGTGGATGGTTTGTATCTTCAACCCGCCCGGCGTCTCCAAAACGCGCGCGAACAATTTGCGGGCGCGCTCCAGATCGGCGGGGCCGGGCTTGGGGGCGCCCGCCCCGACGATATCGGCGGCGAGGTCGGAATCGTCCAACTGCGTCCATTTGGACAGGCGATCAAAAACCCGCTCCGCCATATTGGCCGCCGCCGCCTTGGTGAAGGTCAAACAAAGGATCTTCGAGGGCGCCGCGCCCGTCAGCAACAGCCGGATCACCCGCAGCGCCAGCACATGCGTCTTGCCTGATCCCGCATTGGCCGACACCCACGCGGACAGCGCGGGATCGGAGGCGCGGCGTTGGCGGGCGCTGGCGTTGTCGAGTTGCGCGCTCATGTCTCGTCGCTCTCGGCGAGCGACCATTCGGCGACGCGCGCCAGATGGTCGTAGTCGGCGCCCTTGGCGGCGAATTTCGGATAGGGGCGCGAAACATAGCCTTTGGTTGGATCACGGTATTCGCTGAGCAGCGACTTCAGACCCGTGAAATGCTCCTCGGCGACCTCTGCAAAATGGGCGTCCTTGAACCGGATCGCCCTCACCATGCCGCCGTCCTTGCCGCCGAGCTTGAGATAGATCGCGCCCTGCGTCGTAAAGGCGCCGACGCCTGCGAAGGCGCCGCGCTTCAACAAGGCGGCTTGCAGCGTCATTTGCGGCGAGAAGCCGACCTTGACTTCGTTGAGCCCCGGCGGCGCGCCGGTCTTGTAGTCGATGATCGTCGCCGTAGCGTCAGGAGCGATCTCGATGCGGTCGGCGCGCGCGGTCAGCGTGAAGGCCGAGCCGTCGGCGAGCGCGAATTCGAGCCGCCCCTCCTGCTCGATGAAGATGTCCACCGCCTGCTCGCGGCGCTGCTCGTCGAAGCCAAGAAACACCTCCAGCGCCTCTTGGATGCGCGGCCAGCGCAGCGCGCGAAATTCGGGATCGGCGTTGAGCGTCGCGAAGGCGGCGTTGGCCACCTGATAAAGCCGCGCGCGTCCCAGGTCGGGCGCGCTGCGGGCGTAAGTCTCCAGCGCCTTATGCCAAACGTCGCCCAGCGCCGCCGCCGTCAGTTCAGCGCCCACAGGCGGCAGCGGCGAGAGCTTCAGGATGCGCTCGGCATAAATGGCGTAGGGGTCGCGGCGCAACGTCTCGATGCGGGTGACGCTGAGCCGCGTCGGGCGCAGCTTGACGGGGGGCGCGGGCGCGGGACGCTCGGCGGGCGGCGAGACTTGCGGCGCATCTACCTGGTTGGCGATCTCCAGATAGCGCGCGCCGCGCGCCCGCAGGGCGTCATAGGCGGACCCGCCCGCCAGCGCGGCGATGCGGCGCAGTAACCGCGAGGCGACGGTCGGCGTCCCGTCGCGCTTGAGCGCCCGCGTGAAGATCACGTCACGCCCGCCCATCGCTTCAACAAAGTCATGCGCGGTCTGGCCGATGCGGCGCTCGGGCGGAGAGAGGCCCAAATCAGCGCGCATCTGGCGGTTGAGGAAAGCGTCGGTGCTGGCGGCGGGCGGCCATACGGTCTCATCCAACCCGGCCAGCACCACGCGGTCGAAGCGCAGCAAGCGCGCTTCCAACAGGCCCAGCAGCGCCAATCGCGGATGACCGCGCGGCGAGGGCGGCGCGCGGCCCGCCGCCAGCGTCTCGAACATCTCGGCGTAATCGACGAGCCCGCAGGTGAACGCGTCGCCCGAAGCCAGCGCCCATTCGTCCAGCAGATCGGCGACGCCCTCCCCTATTTCGTCAGTCGCAGCAAGCGCGACCAGCGCGGCGCGATGGGCGCCAATCAGATCAACCAGAGGTTTTTTGTCGGCCCCGCGCAACGGACGCAGCGCGGCGTCGATATCGCCGAGCAGCTTTTCGGCGGCGGTGAGGTCGTCGGGCGTGAGCGCCTTGATCGCGGGATGGGCGAAAACGTTCGCGACGGCTTCGCGCGCGGCGGCGAGCGCGGCGGGGCGATTCTCCAGTCCCGTCGCCGGCAGGGGCGCGCGCAAGACGCCCAGCTCCAGCGCGCGCGCAGCGGCGGCGATGTTTTCGCGCCCGACATGAACCGAGGGACAAGCCAGCAGCGCCGCCACGGCGGGGGCGGAAAAATCGCGCGCGGCGGCGAGCGTCAGGCGAGCGAACACGCCTTCGGGCGTGGCGCCGAGCGTGGCGCCGGAAGAATTCTCGACCTCGATCCCCCAGCGCGCCAGATCGGCGGCGACGCGCCGCGCGATCGCCGGATCGGGCGTCACCAGCGCCGCCGTGCGGCCCGGCGTCTCCAAAGTTTCGCGCAAGGCGAGCGCGGCGGCGAGTGATTCTTGCGCCTGCGTCTCGGCTTCAATCAGCGCCATACCTTCCAGCGCGGGGGCGGGGTCGAGCTTGGCGTCGCGCCACAGATGCGTCGTCTCGGCGGGGCGCAGGGCCTGCGAGAGAAAGGCGGCGCGGGCGTCGGCCTCGCCCAGTTGTTTGATGTCGTCGCGCACGGCGCCGAGACGCTTCATCAACCGGGCGAGCGCGGCTTGCGGATGCGTGGCGGCGGTCGGTTCGACGCCCTCGGCGAGCGCGGCGAAATCGGCGTCGGCGAGCGCCATGTCGAGCCCCGGCAACACAACGGCCCCGTTGGGCGCGCGCGCGACGGCGTCAATCAAGCGCGCGGTGGCCGCATTGACGCCGGTGGAGCCGCCGATGATGGTCGGCCCGCGCTGGCCAATTCGCCCGATTTCGCGCGCCACCGCCGCCTCCGCCCGCTCCGCGCGGTCGGACAGGCCCTTTTCAGTCAACCAGGACGGCCACGCCTCGAAGGCGATCTTGAGAAAATCCAGCGTTATCCGCCAATAGGGATCGAACGAATCCGCCACCAGCGAACCCAATCGCTCGAACGCGACGCCTTCGATGCGCAGATCGTCAATCAAGGCGGCCAGATCGCTCGCCAGCGCCAAAGCCTGCGCGGGCGTGGAGGCGACGAGCGCCGGCTCGCTGGGGTCCGTCTCCAGCCCGTCCGGCCCCATGCGGCGGATCGCGCCTTTCAGCGCTTGCCCCCACTGCGCGATCAACCGCGCCAGCGTCATCCGCCGTTGCAGGTCGCCAACCGCAGGGCGCGCGTCGAGCGGCTCGTCTTCAACCTCGGCGAGTTCCCCCTCTTCGGTCGAGAACGCGCCCAGCGGCACGATGCGCGGCAGCGCCAGCCCCTCCCGCCCGCTGGCTTCAACCAGCGCCTTGGCGAAGGCGCGCGCCGCGCGTTGCGTCGGCAGGTAGACGACGGCCTCGCTGAGGCGCAGCGGGTCGGCGCCGGGGAATCCCTCGACGAGGCGGCCCTCCAGCAGCGCCGAGGCCAGCGTCGGCAGGAACGGCGCGTTGGCCGGTATGTTGAAGAGCCGCAGCACGCTGCGTCCTATCACGATTCGCGCGCTCTCCAGCGCCGCCTTGCCGGCCAGACCACAAGATGCGTCCCCATCCAGCCGAGCAGGCCCGCCACCGCCGCCAGCACCGCCGATTCGTAAGACGTCGGCACGGCGGGCTGGAAATCGGCGAAGGCGCGGCGCGCGGTTTGTGCGTCATAGGACTGGAAGAACCCGACCAGCCGCCGCACTGGCGCTCCCGAAGCATAGGCCTCCAACGCGTCGCGTAGCCGGTTCAGCCGCGCCTTGTCTTCGGCCATGTCGCGCCCGCGAGCCTGCGCCAGCGAATCGCCGTTCGCCTCCAGCCTCTGGATCGCGCCGTCCGGGCTCAAACCTTCCCCCGCCGCCTCGGCGTCGAAGGTCGCAACGATGCGCGTCAGTTCGTCCACCGCGCCAGCGAGCCGCTGGCGGTATTGCTGGGCGAATTCGGGCGCCTGCGCGCCCAACAGCCCGCACGCCAGCCCGACCGCCAGCGCGAGCCTGCGCAACAAAAGCTCCATCCGCCTGCCCCCGAGTTGACGCGCGACACCCTCCCGCCTTTATGGCGGTTATGTGACAATCGTTGCGGCGAGGGAGGACGGCGATCAAGGGACTTCCCACATTCACGGGCTGGCGCCCCCGCGATTTCGGCGCCGACGTGCTGGCGGGCGTGACGCTCGCCGCCATCGCCATCCCCGAACATATGGCCACGGCGCGTCTGGGCGGCCTGCCGCCCGAAATGGGTTTTCTGGCGCTGGCGGGCGGCGCCGTCGGCTTTGCTTTGTTGGGCGCCAGCCGGCGGCTCTCGGTGGGCGCGGATTCCACCATCACGCCGATCTTCGCGGGGGCGTTGGCGATGGCCGGCGCGCCCTATCTGGGCGAAGTGGCGCTGCTGGCGTTGCTGGTCGGCCTGGTGCTGGTGGTGGCGGGCGCGTTGCGGTTGGGCTTCGTCGCCGACCTGCTGTCGATCCCCGTGACGACGGGATTTCTGGCGGGCGTCTCGGCGCATATTCTCACCAGTCAGGCGTCTTCGCTGATGGGCCTTCCCGCCGTGCATGGGCCGACGCCGATCCAGCTCTGGACGCTGGCGCATGAACTGGGCGCCGCGCACGCATTGACGCTGGCGCTCGGACTGGGCGTAACGGCCTTCATCGTCGCGGGCGAAAAGCTCGCGCCGCGTTTTCCCAGCGCGCTGGTCGCGGTGGTGGCGGCGACCGTGCTGACTGTGGTTTTCCATCTGGACGTCGAAACTCTCGGCGCGCTCGCCAGCGCCAAGCTGAGCCTTAAGCCGCCTCCCGTCACCTACGACGCGCTGCGCCAGACGGCGGGCCTCGCGGTGATCGTCGCGGCGGTGGTGATGATGCAGACGGCGGCGACGTCGCGCGCCTTCGTCGACGATCCCGCGCGCGGGGCCAACGTCGACCGCGACTTCATCGGCGTCGGCGCCGCCAACATGCTGTCGGCTTTCCTCGGCGCGTTCCCGGTCAACGCCAGCCCGCCGCGCACGGCGGTCGTCGCCGAAACCGGCGGGCGCTCGCAACTGGGCGGCCTCGTCGCGGCGGCGCTGGCGATGGGCCTGGCGCTTTGGGGCGCCGGCGTGCTGGCGCATGTGCCGCACGCGGCGCTGGCCGGAGTTCTGGTGTTTGTCGCTATGCGCATTTTGCGGGTCGGCGCGATGATCGACGTCCTGCGGCGTTCGCCCGCCGAGTTTGGCCTCATCGTGCTGACCTTCGCGGCCATCGTGGCGCTGCCCATCGAGCAAGGCGTCGGCGCGGGCATCGGCCTGTCGATCCTGCACGGCCTGTGGACGGTGACGCGCGCGCGCATCGTCGAGTTCGTCCGGATTCCCGGCACGTCGATCTGGTGGCCGAAATCGGCCAAGCAGACCGGCGAGACGCTGCCCGGCGTCGAGGTGATCGGCGTGCAGGCGCCTTTGTCGTTCCTCAACGCCAATTCGCTGCATGACGCGCTGCTGAAACACACGGGCGCAAAACTGCTGGTCATCGAGGCCAACGCCATCGCCGAGATCGATTATACCGGCGCCAAGGTTCTCGCCGACGCCGTGACGCGATTGCAGGCGGCGGGCGTGACGGTCGCCGTGGCGCGGCTCGAAGCGGTGCGCGCGCAGGCGGGTTTCGAGCGGCAGGGGCTGACGGCGCTGATCGGCGAAAACCACATATTCCACAGCGTCGAGGAGGCGCTGCGGGCGCTGGCGCCCATTGACGTGCAAGTGTCTCAAGCCGAGGGTATGCAAACCTAACGGAGGCAAGCGATGTCGTCATTCAACGGTTTTGCGAGCCACGACATCGCGCTCGGCGAGGCGACGATCTTCGCCCGCGTCGGCGGCTCGGGGCCGCCGCTGCTGCTGATCCATGGCTACCCTCAGTCGCATCTGATGTGGGCGCGGGTGGCGGCGGTTCTGGCGGCCAAGCACACAGTCGTCGCCATGGACTTGCGCGGCTACGGCCGCTCCTCCGCGCCGCCCTCGCGCAACGGCGAGCGCTACACCAAGCGCGTGATGGCCAAGGACGCCGTGGCGCTGATGGACACTCTCGGCCATTCGACGTTTGCGGTGGCGGGCCACGACCGCGGCGGGCGTGTCGCCTATCGCCTGGCGCTCGACCATCCGCAGGTCGTCAGCAAAATCGCCGTGCTCGACATCGTGCCGACGTGGGAGATGTGGGCCGGCATGAACGCGGCGCGCGCGATGCAGGTCTATCACTGGATGTTCCTCGCCCAGCCCGAGCCGCTTCCCGAGACGCTGATCTCCGGCGCGCCGGATTTCTATATCGACCAGAAATTGGCGAGTTGGTGCGGCGACAAATCGCTGCGCGCGTTCTTGCCTGACGCGCTCGACGCCTACCGCGCCGCGTTTCACGATCCCGCGCGCGTTCATGCGAGCTGCGAGGATTATCGCGCGGGGGCGACGATTGATCGCGCTCTCGACGATTCCGACCGCGCGGCGGGCCGCAAAATCGCGGCGCCGCTGCTGGCTTTATGGGGCGCGAAGGGCATCCCCGCGCAGGGCGAAGACCCGCTGACGGCGTGGCGGCGCTGGGCGAGCGACGTGCGCGGGCTAGGGATCGACGCCGGGCACTTCCTCCCCGAAGAAGCGCCGGACGCCACCGCCAAGGCGCTGATGGAGTTCTTCTGATGAAACGTCTCGGTCTCGTCGCCCTCG
>Ga0075030_100002968_pt1 | contig 15478 bp, 11 predicted proteins | sample LitLauG_LLR_2012_FD_71393 | JGI IMG/M metagenome (GOLD analysis project Ga0075030, IMG submission 71393) | Freshwater sediment microbial communities from Pennsylvania, USA - Little Laurel Run_MetaG_LLR_2012 | ecosystem: Environmental > Aquatic > Freshwater > Creek > Sediment | place: USA... | reverse complement strand
TGGCCAGCGTGATTGACCGCGCCGCGCATGAGGACGTCCAGTACATCGAGTTCATGTACACCGCCGACGGAGGCGCCGCCGCAAAACTCGGCATGAAACTCGGCTGGGACGACGACTTTGCCCGGATGCGGGAAAAGCTGTTGTCCGAAGGCCTGAAGGAAACCGTCGACGCTACCAGCCAAACACTCGCGGCAGATGATGTCCACGCTCGCTCCGCATTGAAGTGCGAAACGGCTCAGCCCAACCCCGGTTGCGGCGTCACCGTTCGCTATCTCTACCAGGTGTTGCGTGGGTTGCCGCGAGAGGCCGTCTTTGCGCAAATCTTGCTGGGATTCGAACTGGCATCCTCCGATCCGCGCTTCGTCGGACTCAACCTGGTCATGCCCGAAGACTGGTATGTGCCGCTCCGCGACTTCCGTCAGCACATGGCCATGCTCGACTACCTTCATGGTGTTTATCCCAAGGTGCACATCAGTCTACATGCGGGCGAACTCGCGATGGGCCTGGTCAAGCCGGAAGACCTGCGCTTCCACATTCGCGAATCGATCGAGCGTGGACACGCGGAACGCATCGGCCACGGCGTTGATATCATGCTCGAAGACGATGCCATCGGACTGATGCAAGAGATGGCTGCCAAGAATGTGCTGGTCGAGATTAATCTCACCTCAAACGATCAGATTCTCGGAGTGAGCGGAGACGATCACCCACTGCCCACCTATCTGAAGTACGGCGTTCCAGTCGCGATCTCAACCGACGACGAGGGCGTGGCTCGATCAGACATGACGCACGAGTACCTGCGCGCAGTCGAAGCCTACTCTCTGCCCTATCCCGTGATGAAGCGGATCGTCCGGCAAGGCCTCGAGCATAGCTTCCTTCCGGGCGCGAGTTTGTGGGCGTCGACGAAAGGCGCGTTCCGCGCGGTGTCGGCCTGTGCCGCGGATCGCATGGGGTCCGAAAAGCCATCAGCGGCGTGCGGGAAATTTCTCGCAGCCAACGAGCGCGCTCGCGAACAGTGGCGACTCGAAGCAGAGTTCACAAAGTTCGAAAGGAAATTCTGATCGCTGCGATGCCAGAACAATTCACGCTCGCTGACTCGGCTGCGCAGTTCATCCTGCAGCGCACTCCATTGCAGCCACGCATTGCTCTCGTACTCGGCTCCGGATTGGGTGCTTTTGCCGATTCGCTGGCCGAGGCTGTTCGCATTCCCTATGCCGAGATTCCGGCCTTCCCGCGCTCAACCGCGATTGGTCACGCAGGCCAGCTGGTGATTGGCAAAGCCGAAGGCGTCGCGGTGGCCGCGATGCAAGGTCGAGTCCACCTTTATGAAGGTTATTCTGCGCAGGAGGTCGCCTTCCCGATGCGCGTGTTCGGGCGGATGGGCGTGCGCGCCGTTATCCTTACAAACGCGGCCGGAGGCATCACCCGTAGTTATTCGCAAGGCGCTCTCGTGCTGGTGCGAGATCATATCAATCTGCAGGGACACAATCCGCTGGTAGGCCCGAACGACGACCGCTTCGGCGTCCGCTTTCCCGACATGTCGCACGCTTACGATCGCAGCTACCGCGACGTGACCCGCCAGGAAGCGGCGAAGCTCGGCATTCCCTTACACGAGGGCGTCTACGCAGCATTGCTCGGCCCGAGCTACGAAACACCGGCCGAGATCGAATACCTGAGGCGCATCGGCGCCGATCTGGTGGGCATGTCCACGGTCACCGAGGTGATCGCAGCGCGCCACATGGGGATCAAAGTGCTCGCCATCTCGTGCGTCACGAATATGGCGGCGGGAATTCTCGATCAACCGCTCTCCCACGCCGAGGTGATGGAAACCGGCGAGCGCGTTCGGGGAATTTTCGAAGCACTGCTGCGTGCGGTGCTGCCGCGTCTTGCCGCTGATGTGAGCCAGTGACTCGCGGGGCGCAACCTGACACGCTCGGCTTGCGCCTTCGCGGGACGGACGAATGCGTCCGTCCCCACGTGGGCATTCTTAGAACAAGAACTTCGCTCCGAGTTGGATCACGCGCGGGCCGCCGCCACCCAGGCCGGGATTGGTTTGGGCAACGTCAGGCGTCTGCGTAATCAAGCCGTCATAGCACTGGAGCGCGGGGTCGCATATCACGTTGCCCGACGAATCGTAGCCAGGATTGATGTTGTGATTCGGCAAGGCGAAGTTCGGATGGTTTAGCAGGTTGAAGAACTCAGCTCGCAGTTGCAGACTCAACCGTTCGGAAATCCTCGTGTTCTTGGTGATGGAGAAATCCCAGTTGCGAAAACCAGGACCGTGCACAGAGTTCCGACCGAGGTTGCCAAACGTTCCATTGGCAGGTTGGCTGAATGCCAAGGGGTTCAGGTATCCCGTGGCTGGGGTCCAATGAGGCAGAATTGGACTCACTCCCGGTACGACATTCGGCCGCTGGTTGAAGTAGAAGCGCCCGCTGTTGTCGAATGAATTGGCAATCGGGATGGGTCGTCCGCTTTGGACCCCGATAATCGTGTTCAATTCCCATCCGGCACCAAAGGCATGAAGAGCTTCCCAGCGCGGAAGCTCGTAGTTCAGCGCAGCGGTGAACCGGTGGCGCGTGTCGAACAACGACGGACCGTACTCCGCCTTCAAATTGCCCGGATCTTGCGGGAAAGCCGCGCCGGGTACAAAGTCGATTCCATCCGAGGCGTAATCAAGAGTTTTTGACCACACATAACTCGCGAAGCCAGAGAACCCGCGCGTGCGCTGGATATTTGTGCTGAGTTGCAGCGCGTGGTAGTTCGAGGAACTGGATGGAGCCAGCTGGTCGATCGCCTGGAAGTTGCCGTTCGGACGGTTGCCATTCGCGTCAGGTTCGTTCAAGTCCGTGAGGCGAACGAGTCGCGTACCCTTGCTTCCCACGTAACCGACTTCGACCGATGCGTTCTCCGCGAATTTCTGCTGCACGTTCAGGTTCCAGTTCTGTGTGTAGGGCGAGCGGAAATTCCGCGGAGTGACGAACACCGGATAGGGTCCGCCAGTAGGATACGGTCCTCCGGTCGGGGCACTCATGATCGGCGGATTCGGGCTCGAATTGGTTCCGTTAAAGGCGGTCGGATCGAAATTCATCGGCAAGACCGGTCTCGGACCGATCGGATTCGTGGCAACTCCTGCGGAACTCGTGAAGTTTGCGATCAGCAAATCCTGCGGAACATAGTCGTAGTAAATTCCGTAACCGCCGCGCACGACAGTTCTCTTCAATCCATTCCACGCAAAGCCGATGCGGGGAGCGAAATCGCGGAGATCGCGATTGTAGAGCCCGTTTACTCCATCGGTGCCGACCATTGCCAGATTTCCGTCCTGGCCAAGGTTTGACAGTAGATTGTTCTTTTCGCTCATAGGGCCGAAGTATTCCCAGCGCAGTCCCAGGTTGAGCGTCAGATTCGACGAGACGCGGTAGTCGTCCTGCCCGAAGAAGCTGAAGCCATTGTTGTTAGTTGTACGCTGCGTGTTGCCCATGTCGACGGAAACGAAGGAGCAGCAGAAATTGAAATCCTGCGTTCCACCGGTGTAGAAGTCGGCCAGCGCATCAACTACAGGATCGGGGCTAAGTCCAACGCCTGCGGTGAACTGGTAGATCCCGCGCTCGAGATTGTCGTTGAAGTTGCTGATGCTGGCCCTGCGGAATTCCGCGCCAAACTTAAACGTGTGCTTCCCGTGCAGCCAGGTGAAGTTATCAAGGATCTGGTAGGTTCCGCTGGTGCGGCCGCGAGGCACACTGAAGCCGGTGGCTCCGAGGTTCTCGATGCCCGTGAAGTCGAACTCGGGAAGTCCCAACTTGCCGGTTCCGAAGTTGAGCCCGATGGACTGCGGATCAAAATTCGCATCGAGGGAACTGAATGACGTGCGGTAACGACTGTACCCAAAGCGTACTTCATTGATCTTGGTCGGGCCCAAGGTCGAAAGGAAGCTGAGAGAGAGTACTTGCACTCGCGTAGGCGACGTTTGCGCGAACTGAGGAAGACGCGATCCAGCACCGTAGCCGCCGGGTGAGCCGAAGGGAAAGACCTGCGAATTACGAGAAAAAGCGTAGCGGCCAGTCAGTAAATGGTTGGCGGTGAGGGTGTGATCGATTTTGACGATCAGGTTGTCACCGTCGTTCTTGTCGCGTACCTCGTCGGCAATTTGTCCGGTCGAGCTTTGCGGATAGAAGGCGAGGATCGCGTCGAGGCCGGGATTGATGACTCCGCCATTCAGCGGCATTGCAATCGCCCGGGCGTGTTGAATCTGGAGTTGCGTCGGCACGAGCAACAAGAAGTCGCTTCCCACCCGCTCGCGTTGCCCTTCATAAGCTCCGAAGAAGAAGGTCCTGTCCTTGACGACCGGGCCGCCCAACGATACACCGAAGTTGTTGTTCTGAAAAACGGACTTGTGCGGCTCGGTGTTGAAGTAGTTCCGCGCGTCAAGAGCGCTGTTGCGAAGGAATTCAAAAGCCAATCCGTGAAGGTGATTCGTTCCCGATTTCGTGACGATATTGACGACCGATCCGCTGTTGCGGCCGTATTCGGCTCCGAAACTGGATTGAAGATTGAATTCCTGGATGGCATCAATGGGCAGCAGCGAAGCGGGTGCTCCTCCAATACCCACTTGATTCAGCGCTGAGTTGTTGAAGAACGGATCATTGTTGTCGGTGCCGTCGAGCGTGTAGTTGTTCGAGCGATCGCGGTTGCCGTTGATATTGAATTGTCCGAAGCCGCCCTGGGTTCCTGCTACTCCGGAGGGATCAACCGTGGCTCCGGGAGTAAGCGCGACGAGTTTGCCGAAGTCGCGTCCGTTGAGCGGCAACTCCGTGACAAGGCGTTGTTCGACGACCTGCCCGAGGACATCGCGGGTGGTGTCGACAACCGGCGCTTCTTCAGTGACGGTGATGTTTTCAGAATGTTGCTGGACCTTGAGCAGGCCGAAGTCGGCGGTGGTGTCAAGGCCTACGTTGACGACGACGTTCTGCGCTACCGCGGCAAAGCCCGGCGCGTTGACTTCGACGGTGTAGGTGCCGGCGGGCAACTCAGCCAGTACGAAGGTGCCTTCATCGGTCGAGGTTGTTTGGCGGGTGAGGCCGGTGTCGAGATTCTTGGCGTTGATCTTCGCGCCGGCGACGAGGCTGCCACTAGGGTCGGTGACTTTGCCGCGGATCGATCCGCGGAAGCTTTGAGCAAGAAGCAGAGTGGGGAACAGCGCGGCAACGATTATGAACAAGAAGAATCGCGCTGCGTGAGACGACGAATGGACGGGTTTCATAATTCGTACTCTCCGAAGAAAAGTGCGTTAGACGCTCTATTTATTTCGGGCGCGGGATGAAAAGCGCCGCCGGCGGCTTGATGCCATACGTCGCGGCGAAACTGTTTTGGTTGATGGCCAAGCCGAGATGTCCGCGAGAATCGATGTACAGCAGTGGTTGGCCCAGCGGCACATCGCTAAATGTCTTCACGAACTTGATCTTCATCTCTTTGCCGTTGATCGTGACCGAAACGTCTTGCCCCCGCTGATAGCCGAGCTTGAGAAAGTCTTCCGCGTTGACGTTGGTGACGAGATTGCCGAACGGCCCGTCTGTCGCGATGACGACGGCGTTGAGGCCGCGCTCGTCGACGGTGGCCGTCTTCAGGTCAAGACGCACGAGATCTTTAAGCGGAATCTCAGAACCGACCGTGGTCCAGTCGTCGCCACGAGCGAGATGCGCGCCTGCCGGCGAGAAGATGTCGCGGCCATGAAACGTGGACGAGAGTTTGCTTCCAATCATCCAGTTGGGATTGGTGATCTCGCGCGCGGCTTCCAGTCCGTCACGTTGCTCAATCAGCGTGAGCAGGCCGTTATCGGGCAGGACGAAGTACTGTCCCTTTTTCGATTTCGCGACGATCGCTTTGCGGGTGCTGCCCACACCGGGATCGACGACCACTACGAAAACGCTACCCGCTGGATAGTAAGGCGTGGCGCCGTACAGAAAGCGTGCGCCATCGAGAATCGAGAAGGGTGTGACCTGGTGCGTCAGGTCGAAGATGCGGGCGTCGGGCGCGATGCTATACATGACGCCGCGGCAGATCGCGACCGAGTCGTCGACAACCCCGAAGTCGGTCATAAAGACGATAGTAGGAGGATATTTCTGTGAGGCCTGGGTGGCGGAGCTTGACTGCGCTACAGCCGCCAGCGCAAGAAGAAGGAAGGCCACGAAAGACACGGCGACGTGACGGCGAAGAATGCTCCGTGTTTGAAACGGAATCATGCAGTTTGCCCCTCTTTATATATAAGTCTACAAATTTACTAGAGTTTAAAGTGCGGCGTCGAGCCAGATGCGGGAGCGCACGCGATAGGCACTTCTATTTCAGTCGAGCCCACAATTCTACAGCAAAGAACGCGACCGTTTGCCAGGGCAGCCTGGCCCTTCCATTGGGTGCAATACAGGTTCGACACGATTTTCGGCGTGCGGCAGGGCGGCAACTCTTTGTCGACGGATGGCAGTCTATAATGCTTCGTGCATCTCGATCGTGGAGGATGTTTATGACGCAAGTGATCCCGGAAAAATACAAGGATTTATTCCAGAAACGCGCGTTTGCGAGTTTGGGCACGCTGATGCCCGATGGTCGTCCGCAGGTCACACCGGTGTGGGTGGACTTTGACGGCGAGCACGTGATTTTCAATTCGGCCAAGGGCCGGCAGAAAGATCGCAACGTGCGCCGCGATCCGCGTGTCGCGTTGGCGATTATTGATCCGGAAAATCCGTATCGTTATCTGGAGATCCGAGGGCGTGTGGCCGAGATCACGGAAGACGGCGCAGCGGAGCACATTAATAAGATGGCCAAGAAGTATTTGGGAGTCGATAAGTATCCCTACGGTCAGCCGGGAGAGGTGCGGGTGCTGTACAAGATCAAGCCGGAACATACGACGGTAATGGGTTAGGACGCGGGCCTAAGGCCCTGCGTTTGTCAGATGGCGCGGCCGTGAAGCGTGGCTCTTCCACAATTCTGCTGAGGGCGAGGTGCGAGGATCTTCACCCGCGAATTCAATCTCTGTTTTCTGGGTTTCGGAAACGTGAACCGGACGCTGGTCCGTTTGCTGGGCGAGCGTGCGGAACAACTGCGTTCGCGGTACGGGATTGAGTTTCGCGTTACCGGGATCGCTTCGAGGAAATTGGGGTGGATTGCGGATGCGAGCGGGCTGGATGCAGAGTCTCTGGTTGCCTCGAGTTCCAATTCAAGTGGTAGCAGTTCGCGGGCAGGAGTGCCCGCGCCACACAGTCCGGTTCAGTCCTCCGATGTTCGTTCTTGGCTCGCAGCTGCTCGGGCTGACGTTTTGTTCGAGGCTACTTCTCTGAACGTTACGGACGGACAGCCTGCGGTGGATCACATTCGCGCGGCACTGGAGCATGGGGCACACGCGATCACAGCGAACAAGGGACCGATTGTGCATGCGTACCGCGAATTGCGCGATCTGGCTGCCGCGCGAGGGAAACGATTTCTATTCGAATCGACCGTGATGGATGGCGTCCCGATCTTCTCTTTGTTCGATCAGTTGCCCGTGATTCATCTGCAGGAGTTTCACGGGATTCTCAATTCGACGACGAATGTAATCCTCGGCGAGATGGAGCAAGGATTGAGTTTTGATGAAGCCATCGCGAAGGCGCAGGCACTCGGTGTGGCCGAGACCGATGCGTCGCACGACATCGATGGGTGGGATGCAGCGGTGAAGACGGCGGCGCTGATCACGGTGCTGATGGATGTGCCCGTCCGGCTGGATGAAATCGAACGCGAGGGCATTCGCGATTTGACCGGGAACGCGGTGCGCAACGCGCGACGCGATGGATGGCCGTTCAAACTGGTATGTCGCGCCAAGAGGACTACAAGTGGTGTCCAAGCAAGCGTGCGTCCTGAGAAAGTGATGATCACGCAGCCGATGGGGCGGATTTCGGGCACGTCGTCGTACGTGTATTTTGAGACGGATATTTTCCCGGGGCTGGCTATTACGGAAGAGAATCCCGGTCTGTACGCCACAGCGTATGGGCTACTAGCCGATTTCGTAAGAGCCGTTTCCTGATCTTCTCGGCATGATTTAATAGAAATTTATGGACATCACGACCGAAGTTGCTCCCACTCTCGATCTCTCCTACGTTCGCTCTCAGTTTCCCTCGCTTGCACAAACCGTAAACGGCCATCCTGCGGCATTTCTCGATGGCCCCGGCGGCACGCAGGTTCCACAGCGGGTGATCGACGCGATTTCGCGCTACCTCAGCCGTGACAATGCCAACACGGGCGGGGCGTATGCGACCAGCCGTCACACGGACGCCATGATAGCGGAGGCGCGCAAGGCCATGGGCGACTTCTTGCATTGCGCTGCGGAGGAAGTGGTGTTCGGGCCGAACATGACTTCGCTCACGTTTGCAATTTCGCGGGCGATTGGGCGCGAGTTGGGCCCCGGGGACGAAATCGTGGTGACTCGGCTCGATCATGACGCGAACGTTTCGCCGTGGCTTGCGATGGCCGAGGATCGCGGCGTGACGGTGCGGTGGGCGGAGATTCACGACGAAAACTGCACGCTCGATATTGCCGACCTCGCTTCGAAGATCAATGACAAGACGAAGCTGGTGGCAGTGGGATACGCGTCGAATGCCGTGGGCACGATTAATCCGGCGAAGGTGATTGTGAAGCTGGCGCATGCGGCGGGGGCGTTGGCGTTCGTCGATGCGGTGCACTATGGACCGCATGGGTTAATTGATGTCGCGGCGCTGGATTGCGATTTCCTGGTCTGCTCCACTTATAAATTCTTTGGTCCGCACATGGGCGTGCTTTACGGGAAGCGAGAGCATCTGCAGCGGGTGCGTCCATATAAGGTACGCCCGAATACGAATGCAATTCCGAATTGCTGGGAGTGGGGCACGCTGAATCACGAGTGCATTGCGGGGATCACGGAGTGCGTCGAGTACATCGCCGATCTCGGACGCAGGAGCCAACCTTTGCTCGACGGACAAACGGGGCGGATGTCCCCACAAGTTCCGGTGACGCGGCGGGCGGCCATTGAGGCAGCGTACGCAGCGATTCATGAACACGAGCGCGGGCTCCTGGAACGCATGATGGACGGGTTACGTGGGATTCCGGGATTGAAGATTTATGGCATTAGCAATCCAGAACGATTCAACGAGCGGTGCACGACTTTTGCTCTCCGGATTGATGGGCATACGCCGCTGGAGTTGGCGACCAAGCTGGGCGAGCGCGGGATCTTCACGTGGGACGGGAACTATTACGCGTTGAACTTGACAGAGCATCTCGAGGTGGAGAAGTCGGGAGGGTTTCTCCGGATCGGGCTCGTGCATTACAACACCAGCGAAGAAGTGGATCGGGTGATTTCGGTGTTAAGGGAGATTGTCGGCGCGTGATGGCTGCCTAAACGAGCGCCTGTATTGCAGTGGGCTGAGAAGAATCTTTAACCACAAAGTTCACAGAGAAAGTCCGCGGAGAAGCACGGGATCGGAACTGCGTGGCGCTTCGAAGAAAATCATCCTGAGCCTCCGATTCTTATCCATTCAGTTGTGCGTAGGTGGAGCGGCGCAGGAATTGCCCTTGGCCGGGGCGCCCGAGAAAGTTGTCCTTGTCGACCACGACTTGCCCCCGAGATAACACTACGTCTGGCATTCCAGTCACCTCAATTCCTTCGAACATCGAATAATCCACGCGCATGTGGTGCGTCTTGGCACTGATGGTGTGCTTGCGCTTGGGATCGAAGATGACCAGGTCGGCGTCGCTCCCGACGGCGATAGTCCCTTTGCGCGGATAGAGCCCAAACAGTTTCGCCGGGGTCGTCGAAACCAATTCCACAAAACGGCTCGCACTGAAACGTCCTCCCGCGACCCCGCCAGAGTAAATCAGGCTCATGCGATTTTCGACGCCGGGCCCGCCGTTGGGAATCTTCGTGAAATCGTCTTTTCCTAGTTCCTTCTGCTCCTTGAAACAGAACGGGCAATGGTCGGTGGAGACGACCTGCAGGTGATCGCGCTTCAATCCGTTCCAGAGTTTTTCCTGATGCCACTTCTCGCGCAGCGGCGGAGTGAAGACGTACTTGGCTCCTTCGAACCCAGGAGCATCGAAGTTTTCGATTGAGAGATACAAATACTGCGGGCAGGTCTCAGCGTAGACCGGCAGTCCGCGGTCGCGGGCTTCGCGAACCTTCTCCAGCGCTTCGTTGCAGCTGAGGTGCACGATGTAGATGGGCGCTCCTGCCATTTCAGCCAGCGCGATGGCGCGGGAGGTGGCTTCGGCCTCGGCCGTGGTGGGGCGCGTGAGCGCGTGATACTTCGGCGCCTTCTTCCCCTCAGCCAGCGCCTGCTGCACGATCACGTCGATGGCGCTGCCGTTTTCGGCGTGCATGCAAATGAGGCCGCCGTTCTTCGACGTGGTCTGAAGCGCTTTGAAGATGCTGCCGTCGTCGAGCATGAAGACGCCGGGATAAGCCATGAAGAGCTTGAAGCTGGTGACGCCTTCGCGGACGAGGTCGTTCATCTCGGAGAGTTGTCCGCCGGAGATGTCGGTCATGATGCAGTGGAAAGCGTAATCGCACACAGCCTTGCTGCTGGCTTTCGACATCCAAGTGTCGAAAGCCTGGCGCAGGGGCTGTCCTTTGTATTGAATGGCGAAGTCGATGAGGGTGGTCGTGCCACCGAAGGCCGCGGCGCGCGTACCGGTTTCAAAATCATCGGCGCTGGTGGTACCGCCAAAGGGCATGTCGAGGTGCGTGTGAACATCAATTCCGCCGGGGAGGACGAGCCGGTTCGTGGCGTCGATAGTCTTGGTCGCATTTTCAATGGGCAGGTCGGCGCCAATCGCGACGATCTTGCCGGCCGTGATGGCCACGTCGGCGGGGTAGGAGTCGATGGCGGTGACTACGGTGCCGTTCTTGATGATGGTGTCGAAGCCCATGCGTCCTCCGGGGATGAAGAGGATTGTATGCTACACTGCCGCTCCTTGGGAGTGCAGACGCGCAAGGTGAAGTGAGGCTCCGCTATGAAATTTGGCATCACGATTAAACCGGACATCTCGATTGACCGCATCGTGGGGCTGACGCGGCAGGCCGAGCGCGCGGGTTTTGAATACGGCTGGATTTTCGATTCGCACGTACTGTGGATGGAGTGCTATCCGCTGATGACGCTGATGGCGACCAACACCGAGCGGATGCGGATCGGGACGTGCGTGACCAACCCAGCGACGCGCGATCTCACGGTGACGGCGAGTTTGTTCGCGACCTTGAACCTGATTTCGGACGGGAGGATGGAACTAGGGATCGGGCGCGGCGACAGTTCGCGGCGCGTGATGGGCAAGAAGCCGGTGAGTTGGTCGCAGCTCGAAGCGGCGTTGAAGGAGTTTCGCGATCTGACGTCCGGGCGTGAAGTGCAGCATGACGGCCAGCCGACGCGGCTGACGTGGGCGAAGATTCCTCCGCGGGTGTGGGTGGCCGGCTATGGGCCGAAGGTACTGCACATGGCGGGACGCGTGGCCGATGGAATCATTTTGCAATTTGCCGATCCGGCCCTGATTGATTGGTGCATGGGATTTGTGAGGGAGGGAGCAAGCACCGCGGGGCGGGACGCCAGCAAGATCGAGGTGATGTCCGCGGCTCCGGTGTGGGTTTCGAAAGATTTAAGCGTAGGGCGGGACCGAGTGCGGTGGTTCCCTGCTCTGGTCTCGAACCATGTGATGGATTTGATCCGGCAGTACAAGCCGGAGGATTTGCCGGAGGCGCTGACGTCGTACGTGCAGGACCGGGGACATTATGACTACCAGCATCATTGCGAAGTAGGTAGCGACAATGCGGAGTTTGTGTCCGATGAAGTGATCGACCGGTTCTGCCTGCTGGGGACGGCGGAGGATCATCGCAAGAAGTTGAGAGAGCTGGCGCGGGCGGGCGTGACACAATTCAACATCTATCTCATGTGCGGCGATGAGGAGCAGACGCTGGAGCAGTATGAGCGGGATGTGTTGCCGGAATTTGTCGGCACGGGGAAGGTGTAGATATGCAGTTCATGAGCCGAGACAGAAATAAGGCGCACCGGACGAATGCGTCCGGGGCCACGTGTTTGGTGGCGCTTCTTGCGTTCATGCCGGTGGGCGCTCTGGGACAGGCTCTGCTGGTCGTGAATCAGGGCGACACGAACGTGAGCATTGTGGACCCGGTTGTGGGTAAAGAGGTTGCGACTGTTGCGGAGAAGACTGAGGGTGTTCACGGGCACGAAGTTGCGGTGTCGGGGGATGGGCGCACGGCGTTTGTGCCGATCTATGGCAGCACGGGAGTGGGGAAGCCGGGCCTCGATGGACAAGAGATGCTGGTGATCGATTTGGCGTCGCGAGCGATCGTGGATCATATCGATTTTGGTCACGGCGTAAGACCGCATTTCCCGCTGTTCGATCCCGTGAGCGGGATGCTCTATGTCACTACGGAGTTGGATAAGACAATCACGATCGTCGATCCGAAGACGAAAAAGATTGTGGGCACGATTCCGACCGGACAGGAAGAGTCGCATATGCTGGCCGTGTCGCATGACGGCAAGCGCGGCTACACAGCGAATGTCGGGCCGGGCACGGTGTCGGTGTTGGATATGAGCGGACGCAAGACGGTTGCGGTGATTCCAGTCGCAGAACACGTGCAGCGGATCGCGGTATCGGCCGATGACAAGTGGGTGTTCACTTCGGATGTAACCAAGCCGCAGCTTGCGGTGATTGATACGGCTACGAATCGGGTGAAGACCTGGGTTCCCCTGCCTGGAATGGGTTACGGAGCGGCTGCGACGCCCAATGGCAAGTGGCTGTTGGTTGCGGTGCCTGCTACGAACCAGGTCGCGGTCGTGGATGTGGGGAAGATGGATGTGGCGCGGAAGCTCGATGTTGCGGCGCTGCCGCAGGAAATTCTGATTCCTCCTGACGGCAAAGTTGCGTATGTTTCCTGCGCGAAAGACGGGAAGGTTGCGGTGATCGATCTCGAGAAATGGGATGTGCAGAAGACGATTACTGCGGGCAAGTTTGCGGACGGACTTGCGTGGGCGAAGTGAGGCATCAGCGCGTTTGCCAGTCCGCCATGGCAGGTCGACCTTTCATCATCGCGTAATAAGCCACGAACGAGACTGCAAATCCCACGAACCACGAATAGTCATAAAGCGCGTGCATTGACGGAACGGCCAAGCCAGCGAGGGCTGTACCGGCTCCCAGTGCAAGTGCGATGACGGCCCGCCAGTTGAATCCGCGAGAATACTCGTACGCGCCGTCGCGAAGATACAAATCATCTACCCGCAGCACCCTGTGTCGTATGACGAAGTAGTCGGAGATCATAATGCCCGCGACCGGGCCTAAGAACGCCGCGTATCCACCCAGCCAGCCGAAGATGAATGTGCCGTAATCGCGAAGGAGTTTCCACGGCATCATGGCCACCCCCATGAAGCAGGTGATCACGCCACCGGTGCGAAAGCTGATGCCGCGCGGCCAGAGATTCGAAAAATCATTTGCTGGTGAGACGACATTCGCTCCAATGTTTACATTCAGCGTCGCGAGCAGGATCGCGATCAGAGAAATCACGACTGCGATCGGAGAGTGAAACTGGCTGAGCAGTTGCACCGGATCCCAGATCGCTCTGCCGTAAATGACGACCGTGGCCGAGGTCACCACGATTCCTACGAAAGCATACAGCGTCATGGTAGTCGGCAGTGCGAGGGCTTGCCCGATCACCTGCTCGCGTTGATTGCGCGCAAAGCGCGTGAAGTCTGGAATGTTGAGCGAGACAGTCGCCCAGAATCCGACGGTGCCGTTTAGGGCAGGGACAAGGAATTTCAGGAAATCGGGGAAGCTTGTGAATCGGGAAGGGACTGAAAACATGGGACCAAAGCCGCCCGCCGCGCGATATGCCCAACCGAGGAGAAGCAATCCCACGCCCAGCAGGATCGGCGCGCTGATGCCCTGCAAGATACGGATGTACTCGATTCCCTTCAGCACGACTGCGAGGTTGATGAGCCAAAAAATAAAGAAGCACAGAGCTGGGCCGTAGGCGAAATTTCTCCACCCAGGGAAGAGCGTGGCGAGCAGGGTGCTGATGGCTTCGCCCCCAATCCACGTTTGTATGCCGAACCATCCGCAGGCGACGAGCGCGCGCAGAACTGCGGCGACGTTCGCGCCGAGAACTCCGAACGATGCACGAGCCAGCACGGGAAAGGGGATTCCGTATTTCGCTCCCGGGTGCGAATTGAGCAGCATGGGGACCAGCACGATCACGTTGCCAAGAAAGATTGTCGCGACCGCTTGCCGCCAATTCATTCCGCCCTGGATCAAACTCGCGGCGAGCATATAGGTCAGGATGTTGACCGACATCGAGACCCAGAGCGCCGCGAAGTTGTAAGTGCCCCAGTGGCGGCGTTCGGCGGTCGCGGGCGCGAGGTCAGGGTTGTAGAGCGGACTGGACTCGATGCGAGAGCGGAGGTCGGTGGAAGCGGTGGACATGACAATTAAGTAATTGGGAAATTGAGTAATTGGGAATAGAAAAATGTCGTGCGACAACAATTACTCAATTACCAAATTTCTCAATTACCCAATTCGATCAGTCTGCTGCCGCTGCCGACGTACTCTGCTGCGTGATTGGACCGTAGCTCTCTGGCCGCCGGTCGCGGTAGAACTGCCACACCTTGCGGACCTCGGTGATCATGTCGAGGTCGAGATCGGCGACGACCACTTCGTCTTTGTCGCGGCTGGCCTGGGCAATGATCTTGCCCCGCGGATTGCAGAAGTAACTCTTGCCGTAGAATTCGCCGATGCTCCAGGGTTTTTCGGTACCGACGCGATTGATCGCTCCCACGAAATATCCGTTGGCAACGGCGTGGGCGGGTTGCTCGAGCTCCCACAGATACTCGGAGAGCCCCGCGACCGTTGCCGATGGATTGAAGACAATCTCGGCGCCGTTCAGGCCGAGAATGCGCGCTCCCTCCGGAAAGTGACGGTCGTAGCAGATGTAGACGCCGACCTTCGCGTACTTGGTTTCGAAGACCGGATAGCCGAGATCGCCTGGAGTGAAATAAAACTTCTCCCAGAATCCTGGGTGGCAGTGCGGGATGTGATGCTTGCGGTACTTGCCGAGGTAGCGCCCGTCGGAGTCGATGACGGCGGCTGTGTTGAAGTAGACGCCGGGCATCTGCTCTTCATAGACAGGAACGACGATCGCCATTCGATGCTTCGCCGCGATCTTCTGCATGAGCTGCGTCGTAGGTCCGTCGGGGACGCGCTCGGTGAGTTCGTACCAGCGGGCGTTCTGCTCGGCACAGAAATAGGGCCCGTAGAAAAGTTCCTGCAGGCAGAGAATCTGTGTCTTCTTCTTGGCGGCCTGCTCGATCAGCTTGAGGTGCTTGTCGATCATGGCCTTGCGAATCTGCGGCAGCGGCCGCTCGGTCGATAGCGCGTTGCTGGCTTGGATCAGGGCGCAGCGAACAGTGCGGGGCATGGGGCCTCCAGA
>Ga0075030_100002960_pt1 | contig 15492 bp, 17 predicted proteins | sample LitLauG_LLR_2012_FD_71393 | JGI IMG/M metagenome (GOLD analysis project Ga0075030, IMG submission 71393) | Freshwater sediment microbial communities from Pennsylvania, USA - Little Laurel Run_MetaG_LLR_2012 | ecosystem: Environmental > Aquatic > Freshwater > Creek > Sediment | place: USA... | reverse complement strand
GTGAAGGGTGTGCAGTTTCAGGAATTACGCGACGCCGGCGATCCGGCAGAGTTGGCGACCGCACACGCCGAGGCCGGCGCAGATGAGATTGTATTGCTCGATGTGAAAGCAACTCAGGAGAACCGGGCGACGCTCATCGACACGGTGCGCAGAACGGCTCGCCAGATCTTCATCCCGTTTACGGTGGGAGGAGGAATTCGCTCGCTCGAGGATGCCGCCGCCGTTTTCGACGCGGGGGCCGACAAAATCACCATCAATTCCGCGGCTCTCGCGAATCCGGCTTTGATTACTTGCATCGCCGATCGCTACGGATCACAAGCCGTTGTCCTGGCAATCGATGCCAAGCGCACCGGCGATACTGCGAACTTCGAAGCCTATGTCAGTGGAGGTAAGAAACCAGCCGGCCGGGATGCCGTTGTTTGGGCGCGCGAGGCCGCGGAACTCGGCGCCGGCGAGATTCTGTTGACCTCGATGGATCGCGACGGCACCCGCGCGGGCTTCGATTGCGAATTGACGCGCGCCGTTTCCCAATTCGTGTCTATCCCCGTGATTGCTTCCGGCGGAGGCGGCGACACCAATAGTTTTGCCGACGTTTTCCAAAATGGATATGCCGACGCCGCCCTTGCCGCGTCGATCTTTCACTTTGGCCTTCGGAGTGTCTCGGATCTGAAGCGAGACTTACACCGTGCGGGCATTCCCATGAGGTGGCCATGCTAATTCCCTCAATCGATCTGATGAGCGGAAAGATCGTGCAACTCGTGCAAGGCGAGCGCAAAGCGCTGGAGTTTTCTGATTTTCACGAATGGATTGAGCGCTTCTCCTCGTTTTCTATGGTTCAAGTCATCGATCTCGATGCCGCTAAAGGTGAGGGGAGCAACGCGGAATTGATCTCTGAATTCACTCACCGGCTCCCCTGTCAGGTGGGCGGCGGAATCCGCACGATCGCGGCCGCCGACAAGATGCTTTCCCTCGGAGCTCGACGCGTCATTCTCGGATCAGCTCTCATCCGCGAGGGGAAACCTGCTACCGCTTTCGCGAGCAGCGCTGCCGCTACACTCGGGTCGCGGAGCTTAGTGTTTGCTGTCGACTCGAAGGGGGGACAAGTTGCGATTCGAGGTTGGCGCGAAGTCGTGCCGATAACGCCAGCCGACATGATTGCGGCACTTGAACCCTATTGCGACGCGTTCCTTTATACCCACATAGACACCGAGGGGCTCATGCAAGGAATTCCCACGCAGGTTGTGCGTCAGCTTCGCGCGGTGACGACCAAGCAATTGATAGCCGCGGGGGGTATTGCAACATCGGAAGAGATTGCGCAACTTGACGAGATGGGTGTCGACGCCGTCGTCGGGATGGCGATTTACACAGGAAGAGTCAACCTTGCGGCCATCGCAGCAAACATGCGATCCGCAGAATGATGATCCTCGTTGACTTCACCACCTCTTGAGAAATCGGCCGCAACGCGCACGCGATCGGATGAAACTGAGAGCCCAGATGCGATCGATGAAAATCTTTACAAACCACATCTTTACAGTAGCTTACACGGAATTTACAGCGGTCTTACAAGTTTTTACCGCCGCTTTTCTCCCACTGAGCTAGGCTTCAGCAAGGGTTTGCTTGGATTGGCGATGCATCGACTGTATGTACGACAGGAGAAAATGTCGTGACCACCACAGGTTGGAACGAAAACTTTGAACGAAAAAATCGACACACCACCAGCGATTCCCGATTTGCGATTGCCACTTCCCCATCCGAATCGGATATGCACGCTGTAGGGGATCTGCTCTGCGAACTGCAGGGCTTGTTGGAGGAGTATGCCCCGGCTTGGTATAGCGAGGACCTCCACAATAGGATTGAGGCTGCTGTTCGCGCGGCAGGATCCCGCTGATTCCCTGATCACACCTCTCCCATTAACTACGGCTTGAACTTGTAGCCCATACCCGGAACGGTGAGAATCAGTTCTGGCTTCTTGGGATCCTTTTCTAATTTCTGCCGCAAGCTTGCAATGTGCACGTCGACCGTGCGCGTGAACGTCCCGTCTTCGTACCCCCAGACTTCATGCAGGAGATCGTTTCTGGAAAGAGTGACTCCTGGATTCTCCATGAAATATCGCAGCAGCTGAAATTCGCGCGCCGATAATGCGACCGATTTGCCTTCGCGGGTCACTTCCGTTCCCCGGATGTCCATGCGGATCGGCCCCAACTGATAGACGCTTTGCAGTGGACGCCCCGGCGCCCTCCGAAGAAGCGCCTCGATGCGGGCCATCAGTTCGAGCGTGTCAAAGGGCTTAGTGACGTAGTCATCGGCTCCCAGTTTCAGGCCCAGTACTTTGTCCACGGTTTGATCGCGTGCGGTCAGGACCAGGATCGGTGTGGCCAAACCAGCCTTGCGGATGTCCCGACAGACATCGAGCCCGCTGCGATTGGGCAGCATGATATCCATGATGATGAGGTCATATGGCATCCCGGTGGCTTTGTCGAGGCCTTGCTCTCCGTCGCAGGCGAGGTCCACAACGTAGCCTTCGCTGCGCAGGCGATCTCCGAGCGTCATTCGTAGTGCCTCCTCGTCTTCCACGAGCAGAATGTTCTCGTTCATCGCTGGTCCTTTCTGGCATGACCGACTTGATTCTCGTTCAATTCCTCGTAAACCGGGAGGCGCAGTGTGAATACTGTCCCCACCCCGACTTCGCTGGCCACCGATAGCCTGCCGCCCATCGCTTCCGCCAGACTCTTGGCGATCGGCAATCCCAAGCCTGCACCATGAATCTGTTCCGCAACCACTGAAGGACTCCGATAGAAAGGTTCGAAGATCCGCGGCAGCTCCGATCGATCAATTCCCTTCCCTCGATCATAAACACTGATGCGCACTTCCCGGTTGCGGCGGTCTTTCGTCTCTTCACAAGTAGCATCGATGGCAATCCACCGCGCCTTCTCACCGTACTTTAAAGCATTGGTAATGAGGTTCTGCAAACACTGAGAGAGCGCAGGTGCATCTCCCAGTACCTTCGGCAGCGACGGAGAGATGTGCTGCTCCAGCACAAACCCAGCCTTCCGCACCAGTTCGCTCGTCCCGGTCACGGCCGAGTCGATGATCTCGGAAATGCGGATCGGGCGCATTACATAACGACCCTTGCCGTCTTGCGTCGCGGCAAACAGCAGCACCTGGCTGATCAGGCCGTTGATTTGGTTGGATTGATTGCGAATCACAGTGCCGTATTTCGCCATTTGTTCCTTTCCGCTGACGACCCCGTCCGCAATATTGTCCACCGCCGAACAGAGCACGGCCAGGGGCGTACGGAGTTCGTGGGAAACCGATGCCGCAAAATCCATCTGCATCCGAGCCAGTTGCAGCGTGCTCGCCATCTTGCTCTTTTGCAGCACCCAAACAAAGATACTGACGAGAAACACAGTACACAACAGCACGAACACAAGTTGCAGCACCGAACGGCGCGAGAGAGCCGCTACATTCGCGAGGCGCTGGGAAGCCTGCTCGTCATAGAGTCTCTGAGTCTCTTCCAGGTCCTGACGCACCTGATCGAATTTCGGAATGCCCTGCGCCAAGTCGAGAGCTACTGCTTCCTTGGTGCTGCCTTCCAGAATCGATGCGAGCACTTCGTTTCTTACACCCAAATAGTCGGACCAGTCTCGCTGCAGCCGCTGGCCCAACTCCACCTCCCGCTGAAATTGGGCTTCTTGCAGATATTCTTTGATCCCTTTGCTCACCCGGCTGTCAGCTTCGCGTGACTGATCGGCATAAACAACCTGCAGATTACTGTCGCTGGTGCTGAGCGCATAGAGAGTGCTGCGGCGAGTTTCCTGCGCTTCATATTGCAAGCTGCCGATCCGGCGAAGTCCCAGTACTGACCGGGCATACATGCGCTGCACTTCATGATTCGCGGAACGCACATCGCGAATCACGAAATACACAACCCCGGCTTCCATTGCGACCAGCAACACCAACAACAATGCCGAACTGTAGCGGGAGAAAAACCCGGGGTCTTTTCCAACGCGTGGAGCGAAGGAAGCAGTACTCCCAGACATGCTCAGTTGGGTTCGTTCGCTCATCTATCTCTCGGCACGAAGCGGGATATGCAGGGCGTAATCCGCATCGTTCGGTGAATGCCCATCGATCTTGATGACTTTGACGGAATCGTCCGCATCAGAGGGTCGCAAATAGCCAATCGCCCCCGGCACATTGAATACGAACTTGCGGACCCCGACGGGCGTGGAGAGGGTCTTGGGCGAAACCAGAACCTCCCCTGTCAACAATCCTTGCAGGAAGCGCCGGCGAAAATCGGATTCGCTCATGCGGCAGACATCGTGCAGCACCGTTTCGCGTTCGGGCTGTCCCGGCTCCATCATCACGAGCGTGATTCTTCGCCCATTGGGCCAATGGCTGCGCTCACCGAGAAACACAGCGCGCAGTTCAGCGCTCGAGAGATTGTCAACAGGATTCGCCTGGTTCACGATAACCGCGAGGTTATCCTGTTTCGCCTGGGATGCGGCAACGCGGTCCGGCGGCCCCAGCAACATTGCCGTGCCGGCAGCAAGCATCACCAGAATGGTTGCACATTGGCGGATCGTCGGCATCGGCATTCTCAGAAAGTAAATCCGACTTGAGCTTCCAAGCCCTGGGTTGCACGCTGGTTTCGCAGGGCGGTGTAGTCATATTGCAGCTTCAGGGCCACCGATTCGCTGGCGTCGAAGCGCAAGCCTGCTTGAGGGCCGGCGCGAAGCTGAATATCCGGGAAGATCGGCTCATCGCTTCGAGCGTTGATGTACTGATATCGGAAATAAGGCCGATAGGAGCCCCATCGACGGGAAATCTGGCTAAACCAGGCTGGCGTCTCGTACAGCCGCCCCTCCTCCGGTGTGTGGCGAATAACCAAAGCTTCGTTCAGCCATTCGAAGTTGGTCGTTGTGTATACAGCGTGAGCCGCGAGAATGGTTTCGCCCACCGGCATCGGACTAGCAGCGGGAACGAGCAAATCGTTGTACGCCGAGAATCCAACCTGTAGACCTGGGACGTTGGTCGGTCGCGCGAATAAGGCGACGTTGAACGCCTTATGGGTTTTGTCTGTAATGATGTTCTGTACTGGTTCCTGATCAATAGGATCGCGCGACTCTCGGCCGTTGCCCACCTCGACAATGTAGTGCAGCCCTACCGAACCGGAGGGAATCCGTCCGTAAGCCTCCACACCGACATTATGAATGGGGAGGATGCCACCTTGATCCTCAAACGCAAACAGCAATGGTCGCCCCGTTGTGGTCTGCAGCCAAGTGCTATGGTGATAAGCCGTGTTGTAGTACCCAATCGCGGTGTGATACCGGCCTGCAGAAATGCTGAAGTAGTCGTTTTGCGAATATGTGAGGAGGTAACGCTCTACGTCGACGCCGAAACTGTTAGCAAAGCCGCGCTGTTTACCATAAATATTGTCTGGCCCCGCCTCAAAAACAACCTCACCTAGAAATTTAAACTTGTCCGAAATGTCGGAGGTTACAAAGAGATTTAGCTGCCCCAAGGTGAATGTCGTCTTATCAGCCGATGGCTGAATGAACGCCGGCGGATGATAGTTGTCGCCGCGCAGTGTGACATCCCCGAAGCCACGGATGCGCAATAAGGTTTTGCTGAGGTCCATGCGTTCAGCCTCAGCGTGCTCGGTGGGTTCGGCTTCGTGCTCCTGTGGCGGGGTCGCTTGTGGTGCTGAAGCCGACTGATTTTGCGGTGCAGGTTGCGGATGGGAGGCATCCGAAGGTCCCGACGCAACGGAGGTATGTGCCGGAGCCGCCTCATCCTTTGCCGGGACTGCTATCGGAGAGTGCTGGGCCGCCTCCAGTTGCTGGACCCGAGCCTCGAGCTTATCGATCCGTTCCATCAGGAGCCTGATCGTTTGCTGGTCAGTGGTCGGGGGTTCCGACGATTGAGCCTGCAACAAGCCGATGCTCAAGAACATGGCCAACGCGGGCAATAGAAGAATATAGGTGGCAAACCTGCCAATCGAACGCCGGCGCGCGGCTCCGATCAGGGAGAGAATCGAGAACATCGTCGTGAACCTCCTTAGTCCCAGGAATGAAGCGCCCAGTCGCAAGACGTCGCCTCGCAATATCAATACCCTAGCGGTCATCCGGCGAATTCTGTTACCGGAGACTCCAGGTGCCTAAGCGCGTTCTCTTTTCATCGTGCGCGCGCGAATCTGCTTGAAATGTAGGGGAGGAAAGGGCCACGTAAAGCTACCTCATTTTAAGGGCTCTTTCAACCGCTGCATGCCAATGCGATGGACGAGTGGGAACGGAAGTAACGCAGAGTCGGCAAAGGCCAGCCTTCACCTCGTCCCGGCGTAGATGAGGGTCAACTACTTGTTGGAGATCACAAAGTTGACGACCGTGGGCTGGTTCGCCGAAACGCTCACCGATTTTTCCCAAGTCTTTGGCTCGGTAAAAATGGGCCGTTCGACTTTGTGTTCCGTCAGAACATCATAGGCGTGTTCTGATCCTGCCAGGGTCCAGCCTTCATGCCATGCCACAATCTGGTAGGTTCCGGGCGGCACATCGGTGAATTCGAATCTCCCGCTTTCATCCGTGACCGCATAATAAGGATGAGAAACCACCATCATCTCCGCATTCATCCACACATGGCCGCCATTGCAGCGAAGATGAACCAATCCGGGCGTAGCCATGGTGCGGCTTGTGACCTGGTTGGTAAACGGGAACGGCAGGTTGAAACTGGCTGCGCCGTCCATATGAATCGTATGGAGGGTTGCATCAGAACTCTGCATACTCAGGGCAGCATTCTGGGGCACAAGAAGGATGTGTGGGATGTACCGGCAACGCTTCTGGTCCAGATGCCGTCTTTGCTCTGGCAAATCCAATGCCTTGCCCGCTGAAATGTCCTTGAGATAAACGACGGTATTGGCGACTCCACTGTCTGGACCGAGGATCAAGCGCTCCAGATCCGCGCTCTTTTTTGAGTCGGGATCACAGATTTGAGGGTCTTTCGTGATAGGAAAGGTCAGGTTGCGAGGGACCGGGCCGGACCACTTCACCGATCCCGAAATAGTGCCTCCGTCAACGACAGTGACTGCCTTGTATTGACTTTGACCAAACGCAAAAACAGCCGTGCTGACACAAACAAACAACAACTTCAACTGTCGGGCCATAAAGGTACTCCGCACGGCGTCAACGGTTCAAAACGGGGGTTTGACCGCGATGCCAGTAACTTGCCCTTGCTTCCGCACATCCCCGCCGCACGTCGCGAAAAGAGCGACGGGGGGCCGGGGGTGGGGACGCCACCTGCCTGATTCCATCAGGAGCCTTTAGGGCGGCGTGTGATTGGAATCACAATCAATCTGCGCCCGACGCCGCGAGGTGTCGAGATTACTAAAGTGGAGGACGACGAAAGATCTCTATTGCATTGGTAGGCCTGGACTTTCAGCGTGGCGATCGGCGGCACGACCGGCTCCATAGTATTCCGCTAATGCGCCCAGTTCTTCGGCAGTGAGTTGCCGGGCAATTGTGCGCATCACCATATTAATATCGTTGGCTCGCGTGCCGTCGGCAAAGTGTTGCAGTTGCGTGAGGACATAATGCCCGTTTTGGGTGCTGAGAGCAGGCGCTCCTTTCACGTATGCGACGGGGCCGTGGCAGGCTTGGCATGGCGGGATACCGCGATGCCCGTCTCCAAATCCCACAAGCTTCTGGGCGGCGGCCCGCAGTTTCGCGAAATCAGTCGTGGCCTGCGGAAAAGCGCGATTATCCTGCGGATCGGCGAACGTAGGCAGCAAAGAAAAATACGCGCTTACGTCAGCAATATCCCGCGGTGAAAGCGGCACAACTATGGGCTGCATCACGGGCGAGATCCGTTTCCCGGACCGGAAATCCTCCAGCTGCTTCCAGATTGAGAGCCGGTCGATCCCAGCCAGATTGGGGACGAACGGCTCCGCGCTGAAGCCCTCTGACCCGTGACAGTGCCCACAACGCCGAGCCAGCAACATCCCCCGGAAAGGATCTCCGTTTGAAGCCTGTTTGATCGTCTCTGGGGTCCACGCCACGTTCGAGGACACTCGAACGGCCGGCGCAGAATTTTCCGGCGGATCACCGCTCAAAGGCAAAGGAACGCCCACACCCCACAGCATGATGGCCCATCCGAGTGCGCGAGCGATGCGGCTAGCGGGAGTCACAGCTTCTCCTTTGATCCGCGTGCATTCCAGTAAACTCATTTGCGGAAACGACCTCAAGTCTGGCTCTCATGGCGAAATGACCCGCGCCGCAGAATTCACCGCATGGCGCTTCGAATGTGCCAGCCTTCGCGAATTCGGTGGTCACCTCACTCACCGCACCGGGCACGGCCTTCAGGCTGAAGTCAGTGTCGCTGATCTTTAACAGGTGGACTTGATCGGCGCTGGTCACGCGAAAATGTACCGGGACGCCCGAAGGCACCACAACGCATTGCGGAACAAATACGTATTGCTGGGCGAGAATCCTCACGGTAAAGGATCCGTCGGACTCTCGGGTCGTCCCTAGATTGCTTTCGACGAACTCGCCGCCAAGGTGAAGAGTGGCGGGATCAATTCCAGTACCACCACCAAAGAAATGCCAGACTGGAAGGTCGACTTCGTAAAACCGGGTCGCCAGAATAATGCAGCCCACCATCGCAATCGATATCGCGAAACCAAGTTTCTGACGCATGCCAGACTCGGGCTCAGCGCTTGTAAGCGATCATCATCGCGAGTACCACGGGGAGATACAGAACGGAAGCATGCAAGACCCGGCTAGCCGCCGCACGCTCGGTTGAACGCAAAAGCTGGCCGGCATAATAAAGGAGGTACGTTCCCGAGACCGCCATCGCGGCCAGATACACCATTCCCGCGTACGAGACTACGGGCAGCATCGTCGTCAGAATCAACAAAGCGGTAAAGCCCAGAATCTCCGCCCGCGTAAAACGGGAATGCCGATCAAACTCGGGCAGCATCCGGTAGCCCGCGCGGGCATAATCTTCGCGATACATCAACGCGATTGCCAAAAAGTGGGGGAACTGCCACAGGAAGAGCACCGCAAACGGGAACCAAGCCTTCCCACTGATCACGCCTGACGCGCCCGCCCAACCAATCAATGTAGGCATGGCTCCTGGGATCGCACCGAGGGCGGTGCACAGGGGTGTTTTGCGCTTCAACGGCGTATAGATCATCAGATAAGAAAGCAACGTAAAGATCGCGAGCGACGCCGACAGCATGTTGACCGTCATCGCGAGATAAAGGCCGCCCGCAATGCTAACGTTGAGGCCAAACCAAAATGCCTCGCTGGGGTTAATGCGGCCTGAGGGCAACGGGCGTGCCGCGGTGCGGCGCATCTGGCCATCCCAGCCGCGCTCCATCCACTGATTCAAAGTGGCGGTACCGCTGGCCACCAGCAGCGTCCCGATCAACGTATTAATAAGACCGGCCACGTGTAGTGGGCCGCGTGACCCCAAATAAAATCCCGCCGACGTCGTCATTAAAATCAGCAGGTTGACTTCGGGCTTGGTGAGGGTGATGTAGTCGCGCAGCTTCGACTTGAGCCCTTGCGGAAGAACCGGATTCGCCAACACCTGTGTGGTCGCCATGTTACCAATCTTGCCCGGAGTCTTTGCCTTCTTCATCCGTGCATCGAACTTCATTGCTCTTGCGATGTACGACGAAAATCAGCCCGACCGATGCCAAGGTGGGAGGAACGATCAACACCAGAATTCCGCTCTTCAACGCCTGGATCATCCGCGCCCCCGACGATGCTGCCTGCGTATAGCACAGCGAACAACTCTGGGAAAACATCGGGAGCGGCGCCAGCAGAATCACCAGCGCTACAAAAGCCAGCGCCGCATAGCGAGATGTTTTAGAAGCCATACACCTTACCTCAGTTCCAGCAGTGAGACACAATCACCTTGCCCACGGAACTCCGTTCAACCCGCGGAAACTATCCGTCCATCCGTATTGCATGGCAAGAAGAACAAATATGGTGAAGACCGCGACGAACCAGAGCAATCCCCGACTATCCACCCACAAATGCATGAAAAACAAAACAGCCAAAACGGCTTCCCCGCAAGCCAGTAGCATCATGCGCGTGAACATCTGGCCGCCATCAATGTTCGAATACGCCACAATGAACTGAAGCGCGGCGATAATCAGGATACACACGTACACCGCGACGTATTTACTCGCTTTGCTCTGATGTTCCCCAGCAGTTGCCATGGCTTCAGCTCCTGAGCGTGTTAGTGAGATAGGTTCAACAGATAGACTAGCGGCACAACGAACATCCAAACCAGGTCGACGAAGTGCCAATACAGGCCGGTGATCTCGACGTCGTCCGAGTTGTAGCGGCCGCCTTTATAGCGAATACCCACAACGAGGAGCGCGATCACGCCTGACGTTACGTGCAGCAAGTGCAATCCTGTAACGCTGAAGAACGAAGCGCCGAACAGAGCCGAGCCCCACGGATTTTGAAAGAGCCTTACACCTTCATCAATCAGCCCCATCCACTCGCGGATATGCAGGAGGGCAAAGACCGCCCCCAAAGCGGCCGTAATCATGGTCCAGCGGAACGCGCGCGCCTTGTCACCTGACTTGGCAGCGTCAATGCCAAACAGCATCGTCAAGCTGCTGGTGACCAGGACAAACGTCATGATCGCGACATTGGTGATCCCATGAAATGGGCGTGGCCAGTGGCTGTCTTGCACGCGAAGAAAACCGTACGCCACCAGGCACGCCGCGAACGTGGCCGAGTCGGCGATGATGAACAGCCACATGGCCATCTTCTTGGCCGGAATCGACCATACCGGCGGCACTCCATCGGCGGCATGTCCGTGTATGGAGAGATTGGCGTAGCTCAAGGAGCCCTCCTTGTGAACTTGGGTTCTACAACACCAGCAACTACAACTTTGCCCACAACAACCACAGCAGATACACCCACAGGCCGTCCATGAAATGCCAGTAATGCGATGTGGCGTCGAGGGTGCTCTTTCGCAGCGTCGAGCGGTGCAGCTTATAAATGACGCGCGCCAGTCCGCCCAAACCACCTGAAATATGCAGAGCATGCGCGACAGTCAGGACATAGAAAAACGAACTGTTCGGATTCGTGGCCAGATACAGTCCTTGCGACCGCAACTGGAACCAGGCAAGAATTTGCCCCGCCACAAAGAAGCAGCCCAGCAGCAGCGCCGCTTTCAGCCAAAGCGCGGGATTCGAGACAGCTCCCTTGCCGGTCATGAAGTCGCGCACCTGCCGGCGGCCTACCTCCAGCGCCACGCTGCTAGCCAGCAGAATCGCAGTATTAAAAAAGAGAATCGGGGGGAGGGTCAGATGGTGCCAGTCGTTTCCCGCGCCTTGCCGCACGATGAGAGCGCTGGTGAACGCGAGAAACGTCATCGTGATTGACGCGAGCACAACCCAGATGCCGGTCGTTGCTGGTGGCGGAGAATATTTTGTGACCGCGCGAAGGCTTCCGTTCGGAGGAACCGACGGACGTCCGCCGCCGTTGCCCGTATGACTCGGCCAGCGATGACGATCTTCCACGACATCCGGTTTCGGTGGTTGTACGATGGTCGCCATAAATTCACTACCTCTTAAATGATGCTTACTCAGCTAACCTAAGCTTCGTCGTGCCCGTTTTTCACAAGCTCGGGTGAAGTTTGCATGATGTAATCCCCTTCTTTTCCCTCGACGCCGTATTGATACGGGTCGTGATAAACAACGGGGAACGTGCCGCCGAAATTGTTGAACGGTGGCGGCGAAGAAGGGGTGCTCCATTCCAGCGAAGTAGCCTCCCATGGATTTGCGGTAGCGACTTCGCCTTTGAATCTGCTGTAAATCAGGTTGTAGAGGAAAACCAGTTGCGCCAACCCGGTGATGATGGCCGCGACCGTAATGAACCGGTGCAGCGGAATCAACGGTTGCAGGTAGTCATCGGTAAACGCCTGATAACGGCGAACGTTGCCGGCCAGTCCCAGATAATGGAATGGCATGAAAATACAGTAGGCACCGACAAAGCTGAGTACGAAGTGAAGCTTGCCCAGCTTCTCATTCATCATTCGTCCGAACATCTTCGGGAACCAGAAGTACGTTCCAGCAAAGATGCCGAACATCGCCGCCACGCCCATCACGAGATGGAAGTGACCGACCACAAAATACGTGGCGTGCAGCATGATGTCGATCGAGGGCTGGGCGAGGAAAAATCCGCTGATCCCGCCGCTGATGAACATTGAAACGAATCCCAGGGCGAACAGAGACGCGGTATTGATCCGTATTTTCGCGCCGTACAGACTTCCCATCCAGATCAGCACCACAATGGTCGAAGGGATCGTGATGACCAGCGTCGGGAACGAGAACACCAGCGACGACACCGGGTTCATACCACTCACAAACATGTGATGGCCGTAAACCATGTAGCTCAGAACGGCCAGCGCTCCCATCGCGTAGACCATCACGCGATGGCTCAACAGAGGTTTGCGTAAGCTGGAAGTGAGGATGTGCGACACAATCCCCATCCCAGGCACGATGGCGATGTAAACCTCGGGATGCCCGAAGAACCAGAACAGGTGTTGCCAGAGAAGAGTCGAACCGCCTGCATGTGGCTGCACTTGCCCGTTGAAAACGAGACCGCCCGGCACAAAGAAACTCGTGCCGGCCACGTGATCAAGGATGAGCAGAATGCAGGCTGGCATCAATACGGCAAACGCGGTCAGGCCCATGACCGACGTGATGAACCATCCCCAAACCGTTAGGGGAAGTCGCCACATGCTCAGGCCCTTGGTCCGCATGTCGAGGGTGGTCGTAATGAAATTGAGCGAGCCGAACAACTGGCCAACGCAGAACAATCCAATCGAAATCGCCCAGAGGATGACTCCGCTTCCCTGCCCGGGCCCGGAGACCGCGCCCACAGCGCTAAGCGGCGCATACTGCGTCCATCCGCCTAGGGTTGGACCTTCACCGACGAAGAAAGACGACAGCAGCACCAGGAAACCGCTGAAGGTCACCCAGAACGACATCATGTTGAAATGGGGGAAGGGCATGTCTTCGGCGCCGACTTGTATCGGCAAAAAGTAATTGCCGAACGCTGCAAACGGCGCCGTAGTCAAAACAAAAAAGACCATGAAGGTCGCGTGCATGGTCATCAACTGCAGATAGTATTCCGGAGTGATCACGCCACCCGGTGCCCCCGTTTTCGATAGCGCCTGCAGACCGGGGATCGCCGCACTCGTCCAGCCCAAGTGAATGCGCATCAGCCACGACAAAAACATGCCGATGTAGGCCGCGATCAAGGCCATCCCGTAATACTGCTTTCCGATGACCTTGTGGTCGAGGCTGAACACGTGCTTCCGGATGAAGCTGGTCGGTTCGCCGTGATGGTGCACTTCATGTGCCGTCGCGTCGTGATTTGCAGCCACTTGGTGCATGACTCACCTCAGGGAGAATTAGGTTCCTCGCTGCAACTGCTCTTACTGCAACGCCGCCTGCTTCTTCAGCCAATCTTCGTAATCCGGCTGCGACAGGACGCTCAAATACGCCTTCATGTTGTAGTGCCCCAAGCCGCAAAGTTGCGTACACACGATTTCGTAGCGCCCCACTTTGGTCGCCGTGAAATGTACTGAGACATCCATTCCTGGAACGAAATCCTGCTGGATACGAACTTCCGGCACAAAGAACGAATGTCCCACATCCTTGGAATGCATCAGCAAGTGGACCTCTTTGTTCACCGGGATTGCGAGTTCCGCGGTGACTATGTCGTCCTTGGCCGCCGGATCATTCGTCTGGTCGATACCAAAGAAATTCTCCGAGGCCTCGTTGATCATCTCGGGGTGAAGCTGCCCGAACTTCCCATCAGGGCCGGGATAGCGGAAGTAAAACGCGAACTGTCCGGCCTGCGCCTGGATCTGCACCGCGTCCGCCGCTGGTGGCGTGAAGTAGACGCTGCCCCAGGCTTTCGCCCCGAACACACCCAGCGCCAGCACTTCGGTTCCGACGAGCAGGAAGCCAGCCCAGACCATCGCCTTCGCGCCACCAGGAAACGTCTTCAGCTTGTCTTCGGGACGTCGGTTCGAAAACATCCAGATGAAGATCGCCAGGATGATCTGCGATGCCACGAAGCAGACTCCGGCCTCGATCATGGTTTCATTCGTCTGTTCGTCAATGAGAATGCCGTGAGTCGAGATGTCCTGCGGCGGCGCCCATGTGTGCATCATGATCGGCAGCGCCGACGCGATCGTGATCAGGATGATGATGACTGCGAAGAACTTCGCCATAAACGTCCCCTCGTCTCCGGGTCAGTTCTGAAGTTACCCGTGGTCTCGGAGCCGCCGCACGCATCGCGCGGGCGGCTCTCACCTGGCATGACAGCTTTATTTACCTTTGAAAGTGAAGTCAGCGGTTGCGGACTGTCCGCCTGCAACAGTCACCTTGGCCGTCTGCGTTCCTAAATCTTCCTGCCACGCCGTGACGGTGTAGTTTCCGGGCGGCACATTGTTAATGGTGTAAGAACCATTGGCATCGGTCGTCGCGTACGGTCCTTTCACCACCACGAACCATCCGTGCATCCAGGGATGAATGTTGCACTGCACCGGAATGACCTCGGCCGCCTTCCAACTTTTCTCAACCGGCGCGGCCCCCGGCGGCTGCGACTGATTCCACGGAATGTTGCCTGTCATCGGATTCGGCAGCGGATGGATGTTGTGCGTCGTCTGATCGCTGGTCGTGACCTTGAATTTCTGGTTCACGTCCATCGCCAGAACGTGGGGCGTATACACGCAATTCTTCTGATCGAACACCGGAACTGTCGACGGCACCTCCGACTGAGCGCTCGCCGGCAAACCTTCAGAGATATAAAGAACGACATTCTCAAGCCCGTTACCCTGGCCCACTACCACGGTCTCCAGGTGCGCCGGATTGTCGGCATGCTGCTTCACACAGTAAGGGTCCTTCGACATATCGATGCCTTTCATATGAGGCGCGGTCCCATTCAACTTCACCGTTCCTGTGATCTTGCCCTCTCCGGCGGCGCTGACTTGGTGTCCAAGATTCAAAACTCCGTAGCTCATCAATACGAGCAATGAGAGAAGTGCTACAAACGCATGTCTGGATAAATTCTTCATCGAGTTCATTCCTCCCTGGGTAAGGCGCGGCATCTCGGCCGCTGCGTCCATGGTTGATTACTGTTGCCCCGCCGGCGCATTGGGATCGACGGGCTTCAAGTCCAGCTTTTTGGCGATTTCTTTTTCTTTGCTCTTCTCGCGTTCGAGAGTCTTGAGATAGAAGACAAGGTCCCATGCCTCATCCGGCTTGATGTTGTCGGCAAACGATGGCATTGGCGTGCCATCCAGTCCGGTCATGAAGATTCGGTAGAGATCCTTGTCGGTCGAACCGCACTTCGGGCGTGCGCCTTCGGTGAAGTTGAAAGGCAAGATGGGCCGGCCGAGATCATCCGTCAAGGTCGACGAGGAGGGACCATTCGCCTGGCCCGTCACCCCGTGGCA
>Ga0075030_100002957_pt1 | contig 15497 bp, 15 predicted proteins | sample LitLauG_LLR_2012_FD_71393 | JGI IMG/M metagenome (GOLD analysis project Ga0075030, IMG submission 71393) | Freshwater sediment microbial communities from Pennsylvania, USA - Little Laurel Run_MetaG_LLR_2012 | ecosystem: Environmental > Aquatic > Freshwater > Creek > Sediment | place: USA... | reverse complement strand
CTTGAATAGGACGCCGATGACGATGAGGGAGAATCCAGTGGACCTGCAGAATTCCGATAGTCGTCCGATTGGCGACCCCGGAGGGAGTCGAACCCCCAACCCTCAGATCCGAAGTCTGATGCTCTATCCAGTTGAGCTACGGGGCCGCATTTGTGCCGGCAGGTTCGGAAGGGCGGTCAATTTGACGCCGTCGAACCTACGCGCCGATTGTACACACGCACGCGCCGGTTGCAAGCGGGAGAAGCCTGCCATTTCTGCCTGAGGCGCGGTTCCTAAGACTGCACGATGATGCTGCCGGTCATCTTGGGATGCATGCGGCAGTAGTATGGCAATTCTCCGGGCTCTGTAAAGCGGAACTGGAACTTCTGGTCGGTATCGAGCGCCGCGGACTTGAACTTGCCCTGCGTGCTGTCGACGGTATGCGGGATGTCGTCATGGTTCGTCCACGTCACCTCGGTGCCTGCTTTCACGGTGAGGGCTCCGGGGGTGAAGGCGAAGTTGTCGATCTTCACCTCAGGAGTTGTCCCGGCCGCCCCGACTGCTGCGGCTTGCGGCCTTTCCGAGGCGCCTCCGTTCCCGGCAGTCGAAGTTCCGGAGCCTCCAAGCGGCGAATCGACGATGGCAAGACTGCTGCCGCTTACCAGGTAGTTCACATCCGTGATTCCCAGAACTCGCTGCAACTGGTCGGCGGGCACCTTCATCGGGCCCGCCGAGGGAGCAGATCCAGGCGCAGGTTGTGGAAACGCGGTTGACATCGCGGTATGGAAGGAGACCTTCCCTTCGACCTTCTGCATGACCTGGTGAATATGGCCGTTCAGCACCGTCACCGAGCCAAATCTCTTCACGTACGACAGGGCTTGCTCGCTGTCGTCGGTTCCCCAGCCCCAATCCGGATAGATCGTCCACAGCGGAATATGAGCAAACAGTACGATGGGTGTGCTTGCTGAACGAGTCTTGAGATCAGCCTCCAGCCACTCCAGTTGCTCGTGACCGAGTGATCCCAACCCTCCGGCCTTCAAGTTGGCGACGTTGACCAGACCCAAGAAATGTACGCCCCTGTGGTCGAAGCTGTACCACCCGTTGCCCTTCGTTCCCTTGCCGTAGCGCGCGAGGTATTGCTCGCCGTTGTCGGTCAGCATGTCATGCTCGCCTGGCACAAAATAGAGTTGTTGCGGCGATACGCCCTTCAGCGCCTGGTCGAGGGTATCGAATTCACTGGGCTTCGAAAGCTGGGTCAAATCTCCGGTGTGAATGATGAAGTCCGGCTTTTGAGGCATCGCGTTGATCTTGGCGATCGCGGTCTGCAGAGTAGCGGTAACGTCGGGGTTTGCCGGCTTGTTGAAACCGATGTGGCTGTCGCTGATCTGAACGAAAGTGAAATCGGCTCCTTTGGTGTCTTTCCCAGCACTCTTGCCGAATGCCCGGGACACCGGAATTCCACCGGCCAAGGTCCACACGAGCCCAGTGCCCGCCCACGCCATACATTTCAGAAACCCGCGGCGGTCGACACCGTCGTTGTCTAGGTCCTGCAACCTCTGGTCGATAAAGTCGTTCTGCTGGTCCATGTGTCCTCCGAAGGTAGTGGGCTTCGGAGGTATAACTGGCGAGGCTTCCTTTTATTCCCAGCTGGGAGAGAACGAATGTCCAGTGAGGACGCTCGAAGTGGTGCTGCTTCCGGAGAGTGGTCGGCAGGCGCTAACTGAGCCCGTTCACGCCGCTCAGGAACCCGCCCAGATGTGCCGTCAAGGCAACCATAGAACCAGCGAACAGTTCGATCGGCAGGCGATAGCTCGGCAAGGTTTTGCTTCGGCGGCGTGCCCGGAAATGCACCCACCACACCAGCCAGATCATGGTGCTCGAGACGCATGCCAAGACCAGATGCAGCCGCAGGATGCCTTTCAATTTCTGGCCCTCTAGTTGAAACTGCCAGGCCAGGATGCCGGTCGCCAGAGCCGGGACCGTTGAAATTGCGGCAACAAGAAAGTTGTAGTAGGTCGTATCGGCCAAGCTGCGGCGCTTCATCCAGTGGGAGAGGAGGTCAAATGCAACCGCAGTAAGAAACACGGCGATGGGAAAGTGCACCAGCACCACGTGCTGCGCGTGCTTGGCCAATATCGTCGACTTTAGATCAAAAGGATGCAACGCCGTCCGCCTTCACCGCTCGCACATCGCGCCGGGGTGGATCTCGCTTCCCCACGAGCAGTCAAGTCCAGAACTCGATTGGACGGCGTTTTATTCCCGCGAGACGCTTCCGTTTATCAAACAACTGGTTCGCCTTGTCTAGTTCTTGAACCCGATACGAAAACAGTACGCAAAGCGACCCGGGGCCGACCCGGGAGGGTGAATGTGCAGCCCGTCGGGCACTTGGTGAAAATCGAGCTTGGCATCGGACCCGAGCAGAACAACCGACCCGACCTTCAGGCCACCGGCAGCTTCGCTCCCCAGAGAATGGATGACCACTTCACCGGTAGAAGGCCAACCCAATTCAATCGCGTACAGGGTGTTTCCCTTTGCAGTGAAGCGGAAGTCGTCCGGCGTGTAAGTTGAGGTATCGATGTCGTGAAACGAACCGGCGGAAACCTTAGTAGGACCCTCACCGTAAATTCTCCAGGGCCGCGTGCCATAAATCGCGTCGCCATTGACTTTCAACCAGGCACCAACCTCCCGCAACACCTGCTGCACTTCCCCGGGGATCGTTCCGTCCGATCGCGGGCCAATGTTCAACAGCAGGTTCCCGTTCTTGCTCACGATGTCGATAAGTTGGTGAACGATGAACTGTGGCGACTTGAAGGTGTCATTCTGAATGTAGCCCCAGGACTTGTTACTGATCGAAGTGTCAGTTTGCCAATGCAGAGGACGTATATCAGCGAGCTGGCCGCGCTCCAAATCAAGCACCGCGGACTGCTCCTGTATCGCGTAGTCCTTGTAATTGATCACACCGATATGGTCACCGTAGTTGAGGGACGAATTGTAGTAGAAGGCCACGAAGCGAGTCAGGTCTTCACGAACGGAGGGCTGCCCGATCCACCAATCGAAATACATGATCTCGGGATGATAGTTCTGGACAATTTCCGCTGAACGCGCCAGCCAATCGTGCGTCCACGATTTCGAAACGAAAGAAAAGTCATTGGACAACGGCGTAGTTCGTTTGTTTTCGAGCCACTGGTGTGCAGGCCCGTAGAATACAGCGTACGCAGGATCGTTTATATCGGACGGAATCGCACGTCCGACACCCAGGAAGAAGTTGTGTTCGACGCGATGGGAGGAGGCTCCCAGGTGCAGCCCTTCGGCGCGAACGGCTTTGGCCAGATCCCCCATCAGATCCCGATGCGGCCCCATTTTTGCGGCAGTCCAGTCCGAAAGGCCGCTGTCGTACATGGCGAAGCCGTCATGATGCTCGAACACCGGAACCACGTACTTTGCACCGGCCTCTTTGAACAGTCGCGCCCAGGCAGCCGGATCAAATTTCTCGGCTTTGAAGGACGGTATGAAGTCCTTGTACCCGAACTTGTCCTGCGAGCCATACGTGGCCAGATGATGCTTGTATTCGTCCGAGCCTTCGATGTACATCAAGCGCGGGTACCATTCGCTGCCGAACGCAGGCACCGAATAGACACCCCGGTGAATAAAGATGCCGAACTTCGCGTCCTCATACCAGTCGGGCACCTTGTAGCTCTTGAGCGACTCCCAGTCAGCGCGAAAGCGGCCTTCCCGATTGATGCGATCCACGTCCTCGAGAATGGCAGAGCGCGCAGCGTCATACTTCGCACTTGCTTTCTGCCAGGTCTGGTCGATGGTCAACGGGTCTTCGGAGACTGTCGGAGCGGTGGGAGTTTGGGCGAGCATGCCCCGAGAAATTCCAGCCAGAAGCAACATCGCCAGGAAAAACGAAGAGGACCGCATGAGACCTCGTAGAGACATCGACTAAACGCCTCCTGAGACGAAATTTGCTAAACCTTCAGAACGCTCCGCTCGGGTTACCGGTAGGCGGACCATTCGCAACGGCGACCCGAGAGCTGCGACTACTATCCTCTGTCCAAAGAAACGATGATCTTTTTGAAGCGCGCAGGATCGTCACTCCAGGCTTTAAGGGCACCTGGAGCCTCTTCGATAGGGACAACAGAACTGAGTGCGTCTGCAACCGGGAAGCGATGCTCTTCAAGCATTCGGATCACTCTATGGAAATCCTCTGGCAAGGCATTGCGCGAGCCCAAAATGTCCAACTCCTTCTGCACGAATAGACGGGTCTCGTAGGTGACCAACTCTTTGGCATAGCCGATGTAGACGACCCGACCAGTGAACGCCACTTCTTCCACTGCCGCGCGGAACATCTGCGCTGAGCCGACCGCCTCGATCACAACATCCGGCCCGAGGCCATTTGTCAGTTCGAGAAGGGTCTCGTGCAACAGCTGACTCCTGGTATTCACAGTGTGGTCTGCGCCCGCCTTCCTAGCGAGACTTAGTTTCTCGTCGCTTACGTCCACTCCGATCGTCCTGGCCCCGTAACCATGTGAAGCGGCGATTACGCCGAGTCCAACGCCGCCACAGCCAAACACGGCTACCGAATCCTCGGGCGCCACCCGTCCCCGGGCCGCGGCGTGGAAGCCCACCGTCAGAGGTTCCACCAGGCACAGTTCCGTGAGTGTCAGCTGGGCTGGATAGAGTTTTTCCGCAGGCATCACGATGTATTCAGTCAACGCTCCATCCCGCTGAACACCAAGAGTCTTATTGAACTCGCAAGCATTCGGCCGGCCGCGAAGGCAAGAAGCGCAACGGCCGCAGTTCGTGTACGGCGACATGGTCACATTGACTCCGGCCCCCAAGGTCGCGTGCTGCTTGCTTCCTTCGACGATTGTCGCCGCCACCTCGTGGCCCGGAATGCGTGGAAACGCAACCAGTGGGTTCATCCCCCGGAAAGAATTCAGGTCGCTTCCGCAGAGCCCAATCATTCGCACCTTCAGTAGAAGACCCTCGTCGGTGACCGCAGGCTCGCCAATCGTTTCCACGGCCGCTTCGCCCGGTTTCTTGATGACGACCGCTTTCACTCGCCTGCCCTCCGTGCCGCGGCATTCGCCCTGAGCCGATACACCTCAGTGGCTGTTCTTCCCAGGATGCGGTCCTGTTCAGATACCGAAAGGCCACCGATCAGGGCTTGCAGCGTGTCGACCCATTTTCGATACGTGGATGCCAGCAGGCAAACCGGCCAATCCGATCCAGCCATGAGCCGACCCGCGCCAAACGCGTCCAACACGACGTCAACATAAGGTCGCAGATCTTCTTGCGTCCACGTCGACCAGTGTGCTTCTGTTACCATGCCTGAAATCTTGCAGTAGACGTTGTCTCTTCGCGCGAGCTCGCAGATGTTGCGCCGCCACGGATCCAGAATGCGATCGCGAATTCGCGGCTTGGCCACGTGGTCCAGAATAAACACCTGTTGTGGGTGTCGATCGACGAACTGGATGGCGGCAGGCAGATGCCGTTCGAAGATCAGAATATCGTAGACGAGACCGGAGTCTCGCATGGCTCGGATGCCTTGATTGAATTCGGTGCCGAGAATAAAGTTCTCGTCCGGTTCGTCCTGAATGATGTGGCGGAGCCCTTTGAGCTTTGACTCCCCGCGTAGACGTTCCAGTTCGGCCGGGAATTGCCGGGCTGGCAATCGGTGCCCAGCCAACCACGCCTGCGATAGCCTGCGAACCCGCGGCCAATGACAGGAGCCAGTCCGTTTCCTCGCGGGTCTGCTTGGCCTGCACCGCCACCGCTCCGGCGAACCCGGCCGCAGATAGTTCGCCCTTTAGGTCCTCGACCAGGAAATCGTGTCGCAACTGCGGCATGTTCTCACCTATCCAGGCATACTCCTGTGGTGAGTAACGCCAAAGGTGGTGGTGAGCATCGATTTTCTCAGCCATGCTTCTCAGGGAGACTTACTTATTGGGATCCGCTATGAGTGGCTGTCGGTCTCGCTTCCACTCGGCGGCCGTTGTTAGCAGATTCACAACTCCGAAGGACAAGGACTCCTTCGCCAGAAGAACGCCTCTTTGCGTCGACGATAGCCCAGCTGCGTCTCAAATGGCGCATTCCGGTGGCCATGATAGAGCTTTTGACGCTCTTACGGCAGCCATATTTCGATCGAGAATCGCGCCAACGGCGCGCCTATACCCTCGCGAACGGATCTTAAAAGGCTTCCAAAAAGCTGCACGAGGCGGCCGCCAGACCACGCCGGGAGTTCTCCGGTGAACAGTTTGTAGGCCGTGAGGTCTGCGCTGCCTGCCACGGACAAAAAAAAGTGCTCGATCCAGAACCGCGATGCGCACGCTCTACACAGCACCGCCGCGAGTGCCTTGCTCCGGTCCCACCCACAGATGACCTTTCGATCAGGATCGTACTCGTACGAGATCGTAAGCCATGGCCACAAGATTCTCTATGGCGTAAGCAGTGGCAAAGAGACACTGAGTGAACCGGTACTCTACGCGTTCGGAGACGCGCACATCGCCCGAACATACGTCTGTCGTCACAATGGAAAGCTGTATGAAGGACGTGTCAGCTACTACAACGGAATTGACGGGTTGGTTGGACCATCGGGGATGCGTTGAACCCGCCGCCGAGCCTTGATGAGGCCGCTGGGCATGACATCAACAGTGACGAAGCGCGCGACTGTTTCAGAATCACGGCACCCTCGCCACGGTCGGGACCAAGCTTCACCTCGACGGATTGGTCCCCAGCGGTATCACTTTCCCATATACCTTATACGCCAGATCGAGTTAGAGCCATCGTCGGTAACCAGCAACGAACCATCTGGAGCTACCGCGATGCCCACCGGACGTCCCCAAACGTGCTCGTTGTCGATGACGAACCCGGTCATGAAATCTTCATACTCGCCACTGGCATGGCCAGTCTGATGCAGCGGCACGCGAATCACTTCGTAGCCCACACGCGTCGATTTGTTCCACGAGCCATGCTCAGAGGCAAAAATATCCCCCTGGTACTCTGTCGGAAACGATTTGCCCTCATAGAACGTCATTTCCAGCGACGCGTTGTGGGGCTGCAATATGACATCCGGGGTTATCACTTTGTCCTTGAGCTCCGGGTGCTTACCCTCATGCCGCGGGTCCTGATGGCCGCCCATGTACCACCACGGCCAACCATAGAAGCCGCCGTCCTGCACATGGGTGATGTAATCCGGAACCAGATTGTCCCCGAGGGCGTCGCGCTCGTTGACCGAGCACCACAATTCTCCTGTTTGCGTGTTCACCGCGAGCCCTACGGCGTTGCGAATACCGGATGCATAGATCCGCATCTCCGAACCATCCGGGTTAAATTCCAGGATATCGGCACGATTCTTCTCCTGGGGCGTTGTGTCCGGGTCGTCCACATTCGATCCTGAACCCACCGAGACAAACATTTTCTTGCCGTCCCGAGTAAATTGAATGTCCCGAGTCCAGTGGCTATCGCCTGCAGGCACGTCGGCGATGTGCTCGGCTTCTCCGCGAGCTTTCGTGTCGCCGTTCCGATACGGGAAGCGCACAACCGAACCTGTGTTCCCCACGTAGACCCACTGTGGATCAGGGCCCGGCGGATAGAAGTTGATACCAAAGGGCCGGTCCAGGCCGCTGGCAAAAACTGCCATCAGCTCGGGCTTTCCTTTGCCGGTGATGCCTCGAAAGACACGGATGTCGCCCGCACGGCTTTCGGCCACGAAGAAATCGCCGTTCGGAGCAGTGCGAATCAACCGGGGCTCATCCAGCCCCGCGGCATATTGCTCGACCTCGAAGCCCGCCGGGACCTGAGGCCACGCACCTTCGGGACGCGCTACTACCTTCGGTCCGTTGCCTGCCGAAGGCGTGGTAAAGGGAGGGGGAAGGTCGTTCAGCGTAATTTTGCGAACATTCCCAGGCTTCTCAAAACGGTAATCCGTGAAGGGCGGCTTGGGAGGCGGGGCGTTGGACCCCGCGCTATCGCTGGGCGATGCCGCGGCAACTTTGCCCGGAACCGCCTTGGAACTCGCGAGCGCCTTTACATAGGTAATGATCTGCCATCTCTGCAGCTTGGGCAGCGATGCCCAGGCCGGCATTCCGTTCGGCACGTCGCCCTTGGTGATAAACCAGAACAACTCACCCGAAGTCACGGAACCGATCTTCCCGTGGACGAAAGAGGGGATGTTCCCCGATCCTTCTCCCTTCTCACCGTGGCATCGTGCGCACCGCAAGTGGTACAGCGGCTTGCCAGCCACCGCGGCTTGCGGGTCGTTCTCAAAAGGGTTGACCGTCTCCCTTGCTGAGGCAGGAGCGTTGTGGAAACTGGAATTTTGAGCTTTCGACGAAGGACAAAGGGTTGCTGCAATAACAATCGCTGCTGCGCATGCGAGAGAGCGCGAGTTCACTTTCAACATTGCCTCCAATGTCTGAAAAGTCGCTGTGCCAGTCTGGGCGCTTCGACCTAGTACCCCTTCACCTTGACCACAACATAATCGAAATCGTGAGAGCCGTCGAGCAGGACCTGGTGCGGCACGCGCGCCGGAATGCGGATCACATCCCCGGCGGAGATTTTCCTTCGGACGCCGCCCTGGATGGTCCCGTTCCGCTTCTCGTGGGGACCAACGGTTTCCCCATTGAGTAATGTTCCGCCAATCAACAACGTCGCAGAACCTGACTGCACAAAAAAAACATCGATCTGAGTCTCGTGCCATTCCACCTGACCGTCTGCCTCCCGATGCACCAGCAGGAAGCTTTCGTTACTGTAGTCGGAAAGCTGCCGTACGGCGAAGTGGTGGGGATCGCCAGCGACTTCCGGGCTCATTGATGATGCCAGCTGCTTTAGCGACGCAGGGGTCCACTGCTCGAAACCGGGGGGCCCTGCCTCCTGCGCTGTGACGACAAGAACCAGAATCACCAGCCAACCGAGTAGCCAAAGTCTTCTCATCGGTTCCTCACTCGCAAACCTCGCTTCGCGGCGTTAACGCGCACCGCGACGCGTCTTGTCATTCAAAGAAAGTCTCGGCACCTTCCACCTCCAGTTGCGCCGCACCTCGGAAAGGGACCGTCAGTGTCCCACTTTGCGAGTCAAAATGATAGTCGCTTCCCACGCGCAGCGTTGTTCCGTTCTTCCTGACTTGAGCCGTCTTCCGGCAGTGTGCCTCCAGGGTGCCATTCGCTCCCAAGTCGCCGAGCTCAATCGTCAGTCCGCCGCTTCTGGGCGCCGATTTTATGATCTGCACCCCGCTTCCGGTAAAATAGGAAATTCACTTGCCTGTTTCGCCGAGGGAAAGACTTCGATTCGTAACTTCGGTTCCCAGTTCGCATCCCAGTTGTTGTTGAGCTTTACGATGTCACCACGGGAAATGATCGAGCCTTCTCGCACGAACAGCGGAATCATCCCTAAGAAAACGATGTGACCCCGCGAGTTGTGATGGAAGCCGAGGACACCGAAACCATCAAACGGCTGGTGGAATCAGGCTTCGGCAATTCGATCCTTCCCGAGCACGCGCTCCGCCAGCGCACTCGTTTCTTTTGGACTTTCAGGGTTGAAGGCCACCACTTGACGAGAAGCCTGGCACTGGCAACGGTGAGCACGGACTATTCACGCAAGCTCACGGACTCTATTGCAAATTTTCTGCTAACGCTCCTGCGAGATTGAGGCTCGCCTGGCAGGATCGGGAGGAGGAGTTAGTCTGCGCGGCCGTTGGTCCAGTGTGCGAAATTCTCGCAGAAAAGACGATTCACGTCACGCTCGATATCCTTTCGACTCACGCTGCCTCCGTCCCTGTATAGCAATCGATACGATTCGGTGAGAATGGGCGCCATAGTCGCGCGAGTGTTTCGCCATTTGTAGATCACTTGTTCCAGGACGCGGGCATCGGAATGTTGCGGGATGAAGCTTGTGCCGAGCAGTTCCAGACGCTCGCGCGTGATCTCTTCGACGATGGAAGGATTGTTGAGGAACCACCAACATCCGAAAGGCATCAGGTTGCTGAACTTGCGCGCATAGACGCACAGTTCATGCTGATTCTCACGGCTCAGGACGCTCACCAGAAACCGGTTGTCCGGATAGTCTCGACACAAATTCTCGAGCGCAACCAGATCCGCACGACCGACAGCATCGCCCGCCAGTCGAATCCTTGGATTCACCTGGCGCCTTACTCCGATCATGAGCGAGAGCGGCAACCCGAACTCGCGGCATGAGGGCAGGACGGATTCACTCAACAATTTTCCAAGAACACCGTCTTCCGGGAACTGGAACGTGAACGGCAGTGAAACCGCCATGTAAACCGGTCGCATCCGGGCATACCAGTCCACCAGAAACCTGCGAACCTCTGCGATCGACTTGCCTGAAGCTCGCTCGTCTACGGCGTAGCCCTGAGCGGCAAGCTGTTGCCAATGATTTGGCCACCCCCACAGAATACGGTCCAGACGCAGGACGGCTCGAAACTGAGAATGGCCCTCGACTCCGTTCAACCAGACCGGTCCCTCCTCCGAATCCAAGGGATCGTTCGTCATCACGACTGTCCTCACCCCAGACATCTCAAGTACTTTTCGGATGTGCGAGTCCACCATTTGCGCCTGGAAGAACGAACGCGCCTCTTGCAGGTCAGGGCTCTCGGTGGGCAGGTCGAAGGCCTTGAGCACTGACACGACTCCGCGGGTGGCTTCGGAAATCGGACTGTTCTCCACGAACAGGGCTTGCCAGATAGCGCCCGCCTGCTCTCGCTTGCTCAGCGACCAGTACCGCTCGGGCTTCATGTCTGACGAGCGAAAGAACTCCGCCTCCAGGTAATGATAGGTGAGCAGTTCGTCGATACCCCACAATCCCAACTTGCCGAACTCGGCGGGATACAGGTGAGTGTGCATGTCGATGAACTGGGTCGTCGACAAGACCTCTTTGACCGTGGCTTGGAGACTGTCTGCAGAAAGCGCATCCGTCGAGCGCTGCGCCGTTCCCGGAGTCGGATGCTTAAAGGATGTGGCTTCCATTCTTATCCCTGCGTTTGTGCTCCGAGAACGTTTTCTCTCATGCCGATGAAAGCCCAGAAAAAGCCCCTGGGGGCCTAGATTGCCGGAATATAGGGCCCGCCCGCCAGCGTGTCAAAGGAAAAAAACTGAAAGCTGGATTCAGCGAGACTTGACGAAAGCGGCGCCCACAGCGCACAGACCGGGCGTGCCGGGCAGCAATCACAGGATCTACAGAAACAGAAGTATCGCGTGAACGGGTATCGGGTTTTGCTCACTCGAGCAAGACACGGAATGATCATTTATGTTCCCAAGCCAGATCGCTCGGATTCGTCGCGACTCCACGTGCAACTCGACGCAACTGCGCAGTTTCTGATTCAATGTGGTTCGGCGGACTGGTCACTCCATTGACCTGGAACGGATGACCTATTAATCCTTTCGCTTCAGCTCTTCCATCACGCTCTGAATCAGTTCCTTCGCGTCGGCCAGGCTCTTCATCACCATCTGCACGTCCATCACCGGCTTCCCCGGCCAGCGCTGGCTCTGGCAATAGACGCCGTGCTGCCCCACCAGCGCCATTGCGTCGGTCACCAGGTCCATTGTGACCGCGAGACGCCCGCGCGGAACGCCCATCATCGTTTCGAAATGCTCCAACTCTTCCTGCTTCTCGTCGAATACCGGCATGGCTCGATTGTAACGTGCGTGCCCACTGGAGGATAATAAACACGGCAAGAACGCACATAGCATTTGGCATTTGGCCTCTTCAGATCGTGCCGCAGCCCTACGATCACACAACGTCGTTTCGAACGTCCAATGGTTAAGACCGTCGAACCAGGCTTCTCGTAATGGAGCCTGAACCGCTAAATGCCAACTGCTAAGTGCCAATTGCTCCAAAGGAGATTCTCATGCAGAAACGAATCGCATTCCTGATGTGTACCCTCCTCACGCTCACTGTCTTCGTCGCCGCTCAGCGCCCCAGTCCTGCCGCCAGCGCGCAGTGCAAATTCGCCGACGGCAAGAGCATCAAGGTTGCCTACTCTAGCCCCCGCGCCAAGGGCCGCCAGATTTACGGTGGTCTTGTTCCCTACGGCCAGGTGTGGCGTACCGGCGCCAATGAAGCCACCACCTTCGTGACCGACGCCAACCTGAGTATCGGCGGAAGAGACATCGCCGCCGGCAGTTACACCATCTTCACCGTCCCCAACCAGGACAAATGGTCGCTGATCGTCAACAAGAAAAATGCCGAGTGGGGCATCCCCTACAAGTACGAAGCCGATGAACTCGGCCGATACGACATGAGCGTCTCCAAGACGGCCGCCGCGGTCGAGAACTTCACCATCTCCTTCCACGAGATGGGCACCGGCTGCCACATGTACCTCGACTGGGAAAACACTCGGGCGACCATCGAGATTTCCGAGAAGAAATAACTGGCATCGACCAAAACAAGCGGATGACGAACCACTAGGGACACAAGGCCGCACCTTCGCTTATCTCCTTCGTGCGCCCTTGGTGTCCTTCGTGGTTCTGTGTTTTTTCGCGCTTTGCCCTCGGCACGACCGCGGCTCTTCACCACGACAAGGAACCGTTACGTCCCTCCGTGCCCCTCTGTGTCCCCTGTGGTGAACCGTTTTTCTTTGCGTCCTCTGCGCCACCTCCGCGCCCTCCGCGGTTAAAAGCTCTCGCCTTTTTCCGCCGCGCAAGTCACATATTGTTTTCAAAGAGAAGGACTATAATCCCCTCGTAAAACCCACCAGCATTCCGCGGGAGGTTCCCATGCCCGTGTACGATTATCTCTGCCACGATTGCCACAAAGAATTCGAGAAAATCCTCACCCTGAACGAGCACGACAAGGAGAACATCACCTGTCCGCACTGCGGCAGCAGTAACGTCGAGCAGGAAGCCAACGCATTTTTCGCCGTCACATCCAGAAAAAGCTAACCCCAAAAGCAACGGGGATTTCCGTCCTCCAATTGCCATTCGGCAATCGCGAAGCGAAAATCCCCGTGTCCTCTGTGGTTAAGTTTGTGCGGACTAGCCCTGCCTCGGCCTCCACCGCAGCACCGGCTTGCGTGCGGCTGCCGTCTCATCCAGCCTCGAAACCCGCGTAGTGTGCGGCGCATCCAGCACCGTCTGCGGGTCTTCTTCCACTTCCTGCGCGATCGACTTCATCGCCTCGATAAACAGGTCCATCTCCTCTTTGCCTTCGCTCTCCGTCGGCTCAATCATCAGCGCACCCGGCACAATCAGCGGAAACGCCGTCGTGTACGGATGAAACCCGTAATCGATCAGCCGCTTGGCAATGTCCATCGTCTTCACGCCCTTTTTCGCCTGCACTTTGTCGCTGAAGACGACCTCGTGCATGCTGGGCGTCGCATAGGGCAGATCGTAGACTCCCTCCAGCCCCTTACGGATGTAGTTCGCGTTCAGCACCGCGTCTTCGGTCGTCTGCCGCAACCCATCCGGCCCATTCGCCAGGATGTACGCCAGCGCCCGCACAAACATTCCAAAATTTCCATAGAACGATCGCACTCGCCCTACCGACTGCGGCCGGTTGTACTCGAACCCCAGCGTCCCGTCTCCCTTGAGCACCACCACGGGCTTCGGCAGGAACGGCTCCAGCGGCTCCTTCACCGCCACCGGACCCGACCCCGGCCCGCCTCCGCCATGCGGCGTCGAAAACGTCTTGTGCAGGTTCAGGTGCATCACGTCCACGCCGAAGTCTCCCGGCCGCACCTTCCCGACCAGCGCGTTCATATTCGCGCCGTCCATATACAACAGGCCGCCCTTGGCATGCAGGATCTCGGCGATCTTATGAATCTCCTGCTCGAACACACCCAGCGTATTCGGATTGGTCAGCATGAGCGCAGCCACGTCTTCGTTCATCTGCGCTTCCAGCGCCGACACCTCCACCATGCCCCGCTCGTTCGACTTCAAATTCTCCACTGAGTAGCCGACCATGGCCGCCGTGGCGGGGTTCGTCCCGTGCGCCGAATCCGGAATCAGAATCTTCTTCCTCGGGTTCCCTTTCGCCTGGTGATACGCGCGCACCATCAACAACCCCGTCAGCTCGCCATGCGCGCCCGCTGCCGGCTGCAGGGTGATGGCATCCATCCCCGTGATTTCCAGCAGGCAATCACTCAGCGTCTGGATAATGCGCAACGCCCCCTGCGAAATCTTCTCAGGCTGGTACGGATGCCCGTTCGCGATCCCCTCCAGACGTGCCACCACCTCGTTCACCCGCGGGTTGTACTTCATCGTGCACGACCCCAGCGGATACATACCCAGATCGATCGCGTAATTCCACGTGGAAAGCCGCGTGAAGTGCCGGATGATTTCGATCTCGCTCACCTCCGGCATATTCCCCAGATCCTTGCGCTCGGACGCGCCCAGCAGTTCCGCCGTGTCCACCTCGGGCACGTCCAGGGGAGGCAGCTTCCATGCCGCCTTCCCGGGCGACGATTTTTCGAAGATCAGCCCTTCGTTCTGGTTCACGTGGCGCGTCGCTTTGCGGGTCATCTGCTTCATCGCGCCACCTCCTCCACCACGTGCTCGCCGCTCGGCTCTTCCGCTTCGCTCTCCGCCAGCAGGCCAACCGCGGTGTCGATCGCGCTTCGCGTCGTCATCTCCGTGCAACACCACAGCGCCGCATTTCCCAGTTCCGGATAGAACTTCTTGAGCGGCAACCCGCCCACCAGCTTGTGCCCCAGCAGACGGCTATTGATCACATAAGGATCTTCCGTGGTCCGCACCGCGAATTCATTGAAGCGCGGCGCCCGCGCGAATAAGACCTCCGCATGCTTACCGAACTGCTCGGCGGCGTAGGCCGTCTTCGCCAGGTTCTGCTTGGCTAGTTCCCGCAAACCCACTTTGCCGTAAACGTTCATGAAGATGTTCACCATCAGCGCCACCAGCGCCTGGTTGGTGCAGATGTTCGACGTTGCCTTCTCCCGCCGGATGTGCTGTTCGCGGGTGGCCAGCGTCAGCACGAACCCGCGCTTGCCGTTACGATCCGTCGTCTGCCCCACCAGCCTTCCCGGCATCTGCCGGACAAATTTCTCTCGCGTGGCGATCACCCCGCAGTACGGTCCACCGAATCCTAGCGGCACGCCGAACGACTGCGCCTCCATCGCCACGATATCCGCCTCACGCGGCGGCTCCACGATCCCCAGTGACACCGCCTCCGCAATTGAGACCACCAGCAGGGCTCCGTTCTTGTGCGCCACCTCGGCAATCGCGGCCACATCTTCGACCGTGCCAAAGAAGTTCGGCGACTGGATCAGCACGCAAGCCGTGTCCGCCGTAATGGCCTGCTCCACTTCTCTCAGGTTCAACCGCCCCGTCTCCGCGTAACCAGCCGTCGCCACCGGCAGCCCCTGGTTCTGCGCGTAGGTGGCCAGAACCTCGCGGTACTCCGGATGCACGCTCTTCGCGATCACCACCGAGTTCCGTCCAGTCACCCGCACCGCCATCATCGCCGCCTCGGCCGCCGCGGTCGAACCGTCGTACATCGAGGCGTTGGCCACTTCCATCCCGGTCAGCTCGCAGATCATGGTC
>Ga0075030_100002953_pt1 | contig 15510 bp, 12 predicted proteins | sample LitLauG_LLR_2012_FD_71393 | JGI IMG/M metagenome (GOLD analysis project Ga0075030, IMG submission 71393) | Freshwater sediment microbial communities from Pennsylvania, USA - Little Laurel Run_MetaG_LLR_2012 | ecosystem: Environmental > Aquatic > Freshwater > Creek > Sediment | place: USA... | reverse complement strand
CAAGGGACGATCGCGCCCACCACGCCCACCGGCTCGCGCAAGGCGTAAGTGAGAAACGGGCCATCCACCGGAAGAACGGTTCCGAACGTCTTGTTGGCCCATTCGCCGTAGTACTGCAGGGTGGAGGCGCCCGGGCCGACGTCCCCGCGGAGGGCCTCTCGAAATGTCTTGCCGTTGTTCATCGACTCCAAGAGGGCAAACTCTTCGCGCCGCTCCCACAGGGCCAGGCCGAGCTTGCGGATCAGCCGGCCGCGCTCGCTGGCGTTCATCTTGGACCACGGCCCGGTTTCGAAGGCCCGGCGCGCGGCCTTGACCGCGCGGTCGACGTCCTTGGCGCCGGCGGCGGGGGCGTCGCAGATCTTCACCCCCGTGGCAGGGTTGGTCACCGGCAGGGTACCGCCGTCCGCGGGGTCCACCCACGCGTCGTCGATGAAAAGCTTCAACGGCGGAAGTTTTGCCGTCAGGGTCCGGGGATCGGTGGGAGTGGCCATGGACGAGACGCGGACTCTAGGCACCCCTTCCGGGTGCCGCAACAGATTGCCGCAGTGCAGGTTGTTGGCCCCTGGCGACCTGCGGAATACTGACAATGCGCATGCCTCCTCGGTCCGCACCCTTCGCCTTCGACCGCTCCGCGCTCGAACTGGAAAACCACTGGCTGGTGTTGCCGACCAAGGAGGAAGGCACCTACGGCTTCTGGTGCGTCTACTTGGACGTCACGGCTGGCTTTAGCGCTAGAAACTTTGGCACCTTCGTTCTGGACGAGTCAGGGCATGCGACGGCCCTCCCGCTGAAGGAGATGCTGACGGTGCGCATGCATGGGGATTTCCAAGCGGCACCCATGCCGCCCGCAATCCGCAACGACCTCGGGCTGGAAGCCGTGCCGGAGTTCCTCAAGTTCTACGCATCAGACGTCTCGACGCCCGAGTACCGCCTCGCACGAGGCAGGCATCTCAATGGAGTGGGGCGCTTCAAGCAGGCGCTGCGGCTCCTGGAGCCGCTCGCTGTCGAGGATGCGTCCCGTCAGGGGCTGTCGTACGAACTCGGGTTTGCCTATAACGCGCTCAAGCAGCCCGAGCGCGCTGTGGGCGTCCTGGTGAGGGCAGCTGCGGAGGACGCCTCCAATCCATACGTCGCGGGCGAGTTGGGGTACGCGTATTTGAAACTCGGCCGCAACAAGGAGGCGGTGAAGATTCTGCTGCGATCGGTAACCCAAGTGCCCGCCAGCAATCCCGTGCAGCGAGGCCAGCAGGCTCTTCACCTTGCCCGGGCCTACCACGCGATGGGTGAGGGCCACCAAGCACAAGAGTGGTTTGGCAAGGCGAAGGAGTGGTCGCCGCCAGGCTCGTCGGTCGGCCGCTTCTTCCGCGAACTGGACGCGAAAGCCCAAAGCCGGAGCCTCGGCCCTTCGCGGAAGTGATTGCTCAAGGACGGCCGCCCGCGACCTTGCGTCAGTAGCTCGCGCGGTACGCCTGCCACATGTCGTCCACGAACGACGGCTGCCCAAACTCTCCGGCGTAGTATTGCGCCGTTTGCTTCTGCCGCTCCCACGAAGAGCTGTAGTCGAACCCGCTCTGCGACTTGATCGCTGCCACCGCGACCGTGTCGTCTTCCTCCATCCAGCGGTCGACGTAGTCGAAGAACGCCGGGTAGTTCCACGCCGTTTGCGCGTGAAGCATTCGCATTGCCAGGGCTTCTCCCACCCAGGGCATCGAGGTGCAGCATCGGCGGTACGCTTCTCCGAGCTGCTCGGTGGGCGAAATGAGCGGCCACTGCGCCGGCTGGAGTTGCTCGTAGGGCCCGTACAGCCCTGCGCTCACCGGGGTTCCGTCGGGATGAACGCCGTAGTGTCCGCCGTAGATGGCCGTCGCCCCCTGCCAGGCGGCCGTGAAGCCGCCCGGAATCTTGTTGATGTAGACCGACTGCATGTCTTCGCCGAAGTGGTCCGGGTAGGCCGCGGAGACGTTCTGCAGGGCGGGCTCATTGAGCAACACACCGGCGAAGATGATCGGCAACTTTCGTCCGCTGCGGTGCCCGCCAAATGCCGACCACGCGTAGCCGGCCTTGACGCATCCGTAGAGGTCGATCCCGTATTGAACGAGGTAGTTGGTCAGGTTGATTTTCTGACCGGCGGGCACGTTCAACATCAGCGCCAGCGACGCAAAGCCGACCGCAGACCCCACTTGGGCGCCGTAGGCAGGCATGTAGCTGGCGGGCGCATCCCAACCGAAGCCGGGGGTGTCGATCCAGGGCCGGCGAAACCAACTCTCGAATTGGGCGAGCGCGGGTGTGCTGCTCGGGTTGGGCGGGGCCAGCGACTGCAGCAGCCCCCGCTGGACATTGTGGGCGTAGTAGAGCGACTGAGTGCGGTCGCAATAGGACGGCCGAAAGGCATCCGCCGCCGGCACCGCGCTCAAGACCGTCAGCACCGAGTACGACGAGACGGGGCTGGTGGCCGCGTTGGACGAACTCATCACCTCGGGCAGTTGGCAGGTATTCGTCCCCCCGCAGGTCCCTCCCCCAGGGCATGCGCCAGCCGTGCAGGTTGGCAAGCTCACCGCGGACACCAGCGCACTGCCTGGCGTGAGCGCGAGCGGCGGATAGGACCGGTCCGACGCGCTGAACCACCAAGATTGGTCCACCCCGTCGTTGTACCGCTGGTCGAACCCGCTCTTGGCATCCGCGGTAGGTAGGTTGACCACCGAGCCATTCAAGTAGGGCGCGGCGTTCATCGGCGGGGGGTCGATCGCCGTGACCGTGGCCGGTCCCACCACGAAATAGTCGCCGTTGACGAACTGCCCCGCCAGGATCGGCTGGGCGAAGGTCCAGGTGACACCATCCTTGGTGATCGAGGTCACGAAGTTCACTGCGGCGCCGGCATCGGTACCGGCGACGCCCGCGTCCGAGGGAGGGCTCCCGCCGTCCGGCAGGGGCGGAGTTCCGCCGTCGGGTGATGGCGCCGCTCCGCTGTCCGGCGAGTGCAAATGGGTCCCTGGGCCGCCCGGGTTCCCCAAGGTGCAAGACACGATCGGCAACAACGCGAGCCATCGCATGCGTCTCCTCCTTGAAGCCCTGCTAGTAACCCATGCCGAAGTGGGTGGTGGTTCCCGTGGGCACGCCTTGGGTCCACTCCACCTCCACGAAACCGTGGCGTGAATTGGCCAGGGCATCCAGGTGCCCTGCCACGGTCCGCGACGCCGTCTCAATCACGTCGCCCGAGTCTCCCACGTAGACGTACTTGCCGTCTCGCGAGTGCAACAGCCACCCGTCCCTCGGGCAGTCGTAGGCGCACGGCGACTCATTGCCGGGGAAGATGTTCGAATTGAGCGAGACGGTGGCCCGGAGCTGAGGTGAGTCCGAGCTGTCGTACACGCGGACCTGGTTGTAAGGTGCGTCCAGCACCCAAAGCTCGGTTCCATCCGGCGACAAAGAAATGCCGTGGCTCGCCGCGGTCGCCGAGTAGTTGGAAGGAATGGAGCCGAAGTTCACCGAGGCGACGATCTGGCCCGTGGCCACGTCCCCCACCGAGTAGCCCCGGTACCGGGTCCAGGTGATGTAGACGCGAGTCTCCGCGGCATTGACAGTGAACGGCCTCACGCCCGCCTGGCTCGACGGAGATGGGCCCACCGCGCCGGCGCCGATGCCGTGGATCACCAAGCTGTTGCTCTGCCGCCCGCCCTCGTAACGGTGGCCGTTCCGAGCGATGGTGTTGTGCGGAGCAAGGCCCCCTTGCTCCGTGCCGATTTGCGAGCCATCGGCCTCGTTGAGGATGTACCAAGTGCTGGTGCTCGAGACCTCGCCTGCCGCGAGGTAGATCTTCCCAGCGAAGATGCCCATCTGGTCGATGCCGTGGTTGAACGCCACGTCGTAAACCACGCTGCCCGACCCCATGTTCCAGGCCAGCAGGTGCCCATTGGACGAATCGTCGTCCGCTCCGTGCGCCATGTAGAGGTTCCCCGTTTGCGGGTCCGCGTCAATGCCCCGAACGCCGTCGGTGAGCGGCAACCCGGACCAGGTGCCCACTTCGATCCAGGTGCCCTCGGCATAGGCGTGCAACGTCCCATCGTCGTTCGCGACGTAGAGCAGAGCTCCGGTAAACCCGCTGTCGCCCCCGGTGCTCGGGCCTGCGTCGGCCCCCGGGCCGGTCACCCCGGCATCGATCACCGCCCCTCCACTGTCAGCCGCGTCGGCAGGGCCTCCGTCGGCCGCCGCGGCGACGGCCCCGTCTGTGCTCGGGGGGCTGCCCCCCAAGGTCAGGGAATCGATGCACCCGGTAAGCAGCGCGGAGGCGAGCAGAATGGGTTTGATGTGCATGGTCAAGCCCTCTTCCCGCGAGCCACGAAGTCTTCCCTCGCGCTAGAATCGAGCGCGCAAACCCCTTTCAGCGCGTGCGGCTCCTCGCTTTCACCGTCGTCGCCTTCTTCACCTGGCACCCCGCCTGGGCCGGTGGGTTGACGCACGTGCAAAACCAGACTGCCGTAGGCTCAGGAACAAGCACCCTCACCGCGACGTTCCCGCAAGCCGTCGGGGCGGGAGACCTCTTGGTCGGCGTCTTTGCTTTTCACGGAAACACCCCCACCTTCACCGTGCAAGACAACATCAATGGTGCGTGGACGTTTGCCAACGGCGTGAACGCGGCGGACGTCTACTACTTCGAGAACAGCCAGGGGGCAGCGGCCGGAACACTCACCGTCACGTTCACCACGGGCGTCGTCGGTTGGCCCCGCATCTCCATGGACGAATTCGCCGGGGTGGCCACCTCTGGGTCGCTCGACCAGAGTTCCACTGGAACCACCACCGGCACCCTGTGGTCTGCCGCCGCGACGGGTCCGATTCCGGCCGGAGAATTGGTTTACGCAGGCGTGGGTTCGCCCGACGGCGGGATCGCCTTCACCGCCGGAAGCACGAATGGGGTCAACATGACGCTCGGCGGCCAATCCGCCGGCGCCATTGGCTCCATTGCAAGCGAGTACGTCCTGTCGTCCGCCGCTGGCACCCAGGACTCGACCCTGACCGCGTCGCCCTTTGCTTTCGTCAACGGCGCCCAAGCGACGTTCAAGCCCAACCCCGACGCGGGGAGCCCCGCCTCCGGTGGCCCGGCGTGGCTCTTCGCCGGCTGCAGCACCGCCGACCCTCACCCGGCGGTGTGCTGGGTGGCGCTGTGCGGCGCCCTGCTCTGCGTCAGGGCGCGCGCTTCAAGAGGTCGAGCGCTTCGAGCGCCGGCGGGGAAGACGGAAAGCGCTGGATAACCCGCCGCAGCTCCGCCCGGGCCGGGGCGCTCTTGCCCTGGCTCAGTAGCGCCCGTGCCAACTTCACCCGTGTGGAGGCCTCCAAGAGCGGTGGCTGCGACCTTTGCAAAAACGCCCGGAGTTCCCGCTCCGCACCAGCCGGATCTCCCAGGCGGTCTTGCAAGAGCTCCGCCAAGAACAGGCGCGCGCCTTCCGCGTCGGCCGGCGCCGCGTGGGCGATGACGTCCCGGTAAGCTGCGGCCGCCTGCGCGTGCTCGCCCAACACCCGCAGGCAATCCGCGAGTTCGCGCCAACCCTCGCGCTGCGCGGGATGAACTCGCAGCGCCCGCCGAATCTCCGCGACGACCTCGTGGCACTTGCCGGCTGCGGGCGCATGCCGCCACCGAGCGATTGCGTCTGGCGGGATGGAGAGCGCGACCGGCGGTGCCGCCGCTTCCGGCGCTTGGGTCGTCGGCGCGGCGCCGGCGTCTTCCCCTGGAGGGGGCGGCGACGCGGAAAGTTCGGGGAAGTCTGCCCCGGCCCAATTGCCCAATCGGCCTTGGCTCGCTTCCACCTGGAGCGACTGCCCGGCGTTCACTTCCCAGGTGTCCCCGGAACGGGAACCCACTCGCACCCGTCCCTCCGCCACGTCGACATTGAGAACGTCACCGTCGGACCGGACTCGAAAGCGCGTCCCCACCACGGATACGGTGTACCGGCCGGCTTCCACCTCGAACACCTGCCCGAGCTGCTTCTTGGAAACGGCCGCCGCCACCGCGCCTCGCGCCAACTTCAAGCGGACCCCTGCGCGGTCGTGCTGAACGAGCTGGAGACTCGTGCGGGGAGCGACCCCCAAGCGATCGCCCCCGACGCGCAGCACTCCGCTCCAGCCCTCCGCGGGCCCTTGGCCGTCACCTGACAGGGGGCGCTCGTCCCCGTTCGCTGCGACCGTGAAAATGGGCAGCAATTGGGGCGGGCGGCTCCATTGCCAGGCAATGGCGGCGGCGGCGCAGGCACAGGCGCCAGCCAGGGCCCACCCCACCGCCTTGACCCGGCGGGACGGGGCGGAGCGCTGAGCGACCTTGCGCATCAACCGCTGCACTTCCGCCGCGGGCGGCGGCTCCAAGAGCCGCTCGGCGCCCTGCCGGACCGCCTGGGAAAGGCGCCGGTCGGCGTCCACCAGCGACGAACAATCGCGGCACGACAAGAGGTGCGCCTCGAAGCCAGAGCGGTCTTCTGGCCCGAGCGCCTGATCGAGGTAGGCCTGCAGTGGGTCGTGCGGGGTGGCCACTAGGCTTCCCTCCCGAGGACGTCTCGGGCCGCTCGCCGAGCCTGGGAGAGCCGGTTGGCAACCGTCTTGAGGCTGATTCCCAGCGCCGCCGCCACCTCGTCCGGGGACAGGTGCTCCACGTGAGTCAGCACCGCCACCTCCCGCAGATGCACCGGCAGTTGCTCGAGCAGGCTCTGGGCATCGTGTTTGGCCTCTGCCGGCGCCGGCGACACCGGCGCAACTTCCGCGGGCCGAAAGAAGCGGGCCAATAGACCCGCTCGGGAGCGCCTCCGGTCGTTCATGCGCCGGGCCTTCTTGAGCGCCATGCCGCAGAGCCAGCCGCGCAGCGTGTCACCCGGGCGGAAGCGGTGGCACACATCGAGCAGCGTCAGAAAGACCTCATGGCAGGTGTCTTCTGCGTCGGCCGCGCTGAGGCGACTGCCTTGCCGCTGAACCACCGCGTTCACGATGCCTCGATGGCGCTCGTAGAGCAGGCCCAATGCCGCAGTGTCTCCCTGTTGAAGTCTCTTCATGAGTTCGTCGTCCGACGGTTCGACCCCTGTTCCCGCGGCGGCCTGTTTTCTTCCTTCAAAAAACATGCCTACAGGCCCCTCCACGCCACCGACACCCCCACCAGCAGCTCGGCCGTCGGAAAGCGATAGGCGGGTTGAGCAATCGAGACATCGAGCTCGGGGCGTTCAGGCCAAAATCCAACACCCACCTGGATACCCAGCTCGAGGTGGGGAGCCACCTGCCCGCGCCCATGCACCCCGAACTCGAAGCGCCCCAGGGCTCGGCTGGTGGACGCGCCGGAGACCTCGAAGAGGCCGTAGTCGAGCGCGGCGGCGCCGTAGGGGCCCAAGGCCATGCGCCCCCAACGCAGATTCCAGCGCGCCAGGACGACCGGCCCGGCGAGGAAGAACCAGGCGCCGGGCACGCCCGGCCGGTCGACCACCCCATGGCGGGCTTCGGCACCAAACGACAGCTCCAGGTCTGCCGCCAGCTCCCGCTCGACTGCCACCGCTCCGTGAATCGCCGGGACGGCGTCGGCGCCGCCGGCCAACGGGTAGGGGGCTTGGATCTTGAGCGAGATCGCCCAAGGGCTGGCGGCGGGCTCCTGAGGAACGGGGGCCGGCACCGCGGCGGCCGGGGGTGCCGTCGGCATCTGGCTTCGCACCGTTTGGACGACTCGGCTCAGCTCCGCGGGAAGGCTTGCCGCCGGCTCGAAGAGGTACGCCGTCCCCAGCAGCTCCCGCGCCATCAAGGCGAGCGACGATTCGGACAGCGGTGAACGGTCGGTCTCGATGGTCCTGATGAACGCGCGGCCGGATCCCAGGGCGACCAGGTGGAGCATCACCTGGTGCGCCAGTGGAAAAGACATCCACAGGATGACCGCGGCGTCGTTGCGCTTGGCTTCGGGGAGAGCAGCGGCGATCTGCTTGGCGAGCGGCAGCTCGTCGAAAGCGGGGTCTGGCGCCTGCTCGCTCAACAGCATGAACTCGTCGAGGGAAGCGCTCAGGGCATCGAAGAGGCGGCGTTCGTGCTGGCGCGCTTCGGGCGTCTTGCCGGACCGAATCAGCAGGACCGCGGGGGGTGGCGCGACTCCGAAGGTGGCGGCGGCCAAAAGCCCGACGACAGTGAGCGCACCCGGCACGCTGCCAAGCATGCCCCAAGGTCGGGGCGCGCGCACTTCCTCACCACGGTCGTCTTCGACGAGCGCCCGCCCCCGCTGCGGCCGCGAGGAGCCCCAACGCGGCCAGCGCCTCGGGCGTTGGGGTGCTGGCGCAGCCGCCGACCCACTCGCCCCCGCGAACAACTGGGGCGGAACTGCCCGCGTCAGCGTTGCCTGGCTCCGGGCCCGCGTCAGCGGATGCGCCCTCTCCCAGGCCGCTGTCCGGAGCACGGGTCACGCCGCCCGCGTCCGCCGCGGGAGAACCCGCATCCAGAACGGGTTGGCCCGTCCATTGATACGCGCCTATGTCCCATGCGCCGGTGACGGGTCTCGCCAGCGCCCCCCTAAATCCACCGTAGGTCGCGTCATTCGCGAGAGAGGCCATCGCTCCGATCGCGAGGCTCGAAAGGTTCACCCCCTGCCCCACCGTGGGCGAGGCGGCCGAAGCAGGAGAATAGGAAAACGGCGCTCCGTCGCTCGGCCCGTTGAATCCGGTCGCCGACGCGGACAGCAGATTGGCCGTGTTGGTAAAATTCGCGGCGGACACGTCCAGCTGGATCAGGCTCCCGCCGGAAATACAGGCGTTGTTCTGCAGGTCAAGGACACCGAAGTTGCCGTTGCCTCGGCCGACGGTCCGCAGGCAGGCGCCGTTCCCGCCGACGATGGTGTTGTTCCACGCGTGAACCTCGCAGCTCCCCAGTCGAGTGCTCACCGAGTCAAACTGGAAGGGGATGGGGGGCGAGGCGGCGCTACCCACGAACGCGATGTTGTTCCAGAGGTAGTCGATCTCGACCCCGGTCGACGGCGCAGCGCCCTGGGTGAGAATGCCCACCGCCGTGCAGTCGTGCCAGACGTTGTTGTAGAAGTAGTTCGTGCTGGTGACGCCGTTGCCCATCACGATCGGTTCGATGCAGTTCTCGTGATCCGTCGAGTCGAAAGAGCGGTTGATCGGGCCAATCAGGTTGTCGTGGACGACGGCGTTGGCGTTGGGAAGCAGGCCGTTGCTCATGTTCCGCACCACGTTGTGGTCGAGCAGCGGAATCTTCGACACAGCCTCCCCACTGTCGGACGCCCCCACTCCGTCGAAGAGGCAATTGGTGACTCTCGACCCAGCGTTGAACGGAGGGCCCGCGTAACCGTCCACGGCGATCATCACATCGGACGTCGCTCCCGGGTGCGTCCAGCCGTGGGCGTAGCAGTTGGAAACGGTGACGTTCTGGCTGGTGTAGAGGGTGATCAGCTGCGCGTTGCCGTACGACGGCGAACCGGTCCACTTCAGACCCGTCAACTCCATCCCGTCAAAGACGATGTTGTCGATGCCGTCGTCGTAGATGAAGCGGTTGAGACCGGCGGTGATCTCGGTCCCTTGGGCGTCGAAGGTATAGGCACCGATGGTGGCGCCGTTCTGCACCCGCCCGGGAGGCGTTCCCCAGGAGGCATCGAAGGTGTAGCGATCGGGCAAACCGGGGGCGCCTCCGGCGCCGACGCTCAGTTCAAAGCAGGGATTGGGCCAGCGCTCGCCCATCTTGAAGATGAATGTGTCGCCCGCCGCGTGCGAGTACGAAGGGGCATTCCCGGACCCGGTGCACGCGGACGCGGCCTGCATGTACGGGTGCGTCTTCCACGGCGCGGCCTTCGTCCCCGGGTTGGCGTTACTGCCGCCCGAGTAGTCAATGTAGTAGGTGGCGCCGCGGGCAACACAGGTGTGCAACAGGACGGCCGCGACCAGCAGCTGCCGGGCCCAAGACTGGGAAGGGTGGAAGAGCATGGTGAAGGCTCTTCCCGCGGGGCGCAGAATCCTCCCGGCTTTAGCGACACGCCCCAGGCTCGTCTATCGACGCCGGGCTATGGCGCGGTGCCCGCCTTCGTAGGACCGTCGCTCTGGCGCACGGCGCCCCCGGTATTCGCGAAGGTACGCGGGCTCCTCGCGGTAGCCGTGCCACCTGCCCCCTTCGCGATACTGCCACCGATCGCCGTACCAATACGCAGCGTGGCCCTCGAAATAGACCGGCGATGTGGTCGCGATGAAGCCGGAAGGGGGCCCCACGTTGATCTCGATCTGGGCCTGGGCGGCGCCCGAGGCGAGCGATACAACGGCCAACAGCGTTGCGAGAATTCGAGTCATGGCAGACCCCTAGTTGAAGGATACGGCGGGTGAATGGCTGGCGTGTTCGCGCAGGTGCTCGGCCAGGACCCCGCGCTGCTCCTGCGTCAACAAGGGCGTGACCGTTTCGTAGAACAGCGCCATCCGCGCCGAGCCGTGCGTAGCGAGCAGGCCGTTGGCGTTGCCCAGCACGGTTCGGGCGTCGAACGAATCGTCTGCAAAGGCGGCCGAAAAGGCCTGCACGTGCGCTTCGGCCTTCTTGGCGTCAAACCGTTCCCCGAAGCCGGACATCGCCGCATGGAGGGCGCCGGAAAGCTGTTCGACCTGGGTGGGCGTCAAGGCCAACTCGTCGGCGAGGTCCGTCAGTCGGCCTCCGTCTTCGTGGTTCACCTGGCGCCACACGTCCCAATGGGCCTGGACCTTGTCCACCAGCGCGGCGCGCTCCGTAGGCGACAGGATGGCGTGAAGGTGATTCAACGCATCCGCGCTGCAATCGTTGACGGCCAGCGCGGCGACGTTGAGGCGCGCAATGGTGGCGTCCGCTCGCGGTGCGTCGACCGTCGCGGCGGCGACCCCGTCGGCGAGGACCCGGAGGAGGTCGCGCTCCACGTCTCGCGCGGGCAGCATGCAGGCGCGCAGGTCGCGCTGGACCTGGTCGAGCTGGGGGCGTTTGGCCGCGTCGTCGAGCCCGAGGGTCTCTAGAGCCATCGAGACGAATTGGGTGACCCCGCCGTGGTGGTGATGTCGGTGATGCTCGTTGAGTTCGCCGATGGCGGGGTCGGCGGCCTGGGACGCGCTTGGCGACGATTCTCCCACTGCCGCGGTCTGCGTGGCGCAAGCGTTCAAGGCACTACCGGCGATCAGGGTGAGCAGCGCGAGGTTGGATCTCATGGCCACGTCCTTACGGTGCCCGGCTGCTTTCTACGACGAGGAAGTTTCAGCGGCTGTCGTCGCCAAAGCCGACAGGTCAACCGCAAACCGCGTGGCCGCTGGCGGGGACGATGCAGGTTTCCGCCGCGCACGAGCCACACGCCGCCTGTCCGTCGTACCCGACCACGCAGTTGAACCCGCAGCGGGCGTGCCCGTCGTACCCGACGACGCACCTGGCACCAGGCCGGTCCCCGCAGACCGCCACACCGTCATATCCGACCGCGCACCCGTAGCCGCAGGCCGCGTTGCCGTCGTAACCCTGGATGCATTCATTCGCGATGGCCGCGCCCGGCAGAAGGGACAAGACCGCGGCCAAGATGAGTTTCTTCATGACGAGCCTCCTGATGTTCCGTACGAGGGCCGGCCCCTGTCGATTCTCTGCGGCAACAAAACTTAAAAAACGGGACCCTTTGGAAATTCGATCTCTTGGTTCGCTTGGCTTAAACCCTGGGTCAGGCCCTCCATGGCGTTTCTTCCCCCCAGCGCAACGGTGTTCTCGGTGCCGCCCAAGGTGCTGGCCCTGCAGCGCGTGCTGTCAGGCGCCAGCGACCTCGACGGAAGCCACATCTGGGTGCTCGGCATCCTGCGGGCGGAAGGCGCCAAGTGGGAACTGGAGGAAGGCGGAGAGCGGTTGGCGCTCGATGTCGGGCCCGAAGTCGGGGCCGCGCTTCTGGACCCACTCTGGGTCAACGAAGGACGGCGCTGCGCAGTGCAAGGGGCCCTCTTCAGCCCGTCGCAAAGCGAGCCATTCCTCGTGGTCGAGCGCGTGGTCACGGCCCGCGCTCTAGGACTGACGGATTGATCGCCATCAACTTCTGCCCGAGTTGATTTCGACCCGCGCGCCGCACACTGACCCAGCCCCCAGCGCGCTCCGCTAGAGGGGCAGCCGCCTTGGTCAGCGCCTTGCAGAGGCGCCTGACCCATGAACGCTCAAGCCTTGTCGGGTGCGCTGGCTGCAGGTCTCTCCGCTTTGGTTGCGTGCAGTCCCCACGCTGCCTCCCCACCCGCGCCCGCGCTGGCCCATTCGCACGACGCACTGTTTACCAACGGAGGTTTCGAGTCCGGCACCCTCGCCGGCTGGACCGTCCAGACCAACCTCAACATGGGCATCACCTACCCACCTGGGTCGGTGGCGGACTTGAAGCTGACCTCCGGAGGGTCAAACCTGACGTCGGTCGTCAGCGGAGCGCAGCTCTCGCAGGTCCCGGCCGGCCTCTCCGCCTCGAGTTCGCTCCGAGTTCCGCGCTACGGCACCGCCGCGGCGGTGGTGAACCGGCTGGGTGCCAGCAACAACGTGAACACCCTGGTCCAGCAAATGACCACGTCCTCCGCGGACGTGGACCCTTCCGACGGGCTGATCCACATCCGCTTCGCGCTCGCCCCGGTGCTCCAGAACCCCGGCCACGCCGTCAACCAGCAGCCGTACTTCTACGTCGCGGTCACCAATATCACTCAGAGCAAGGTGCTCTTTTCGACCTTCAACTACTCGAACCAACCAGGCGTGCCCTGGAAGACCGACGCCAACGGGACGATGTACACCGATTGGCAGGCCTTTGACGTCGCTCCGGGGAACGTAGGGCTGGCGATCGGCGACACGGTGGAGATGCGGGTGATCGCGTCCGGTTGCGCGGCGGGCGGGCACTACGGGGAAATTTACGTGGACGCCTTCGGGCCCATCCTCCCTGGGGTCACCGTCGCGGCGAGCGCTCCGGCCCAAGCCAATGCTGGCTCGCCGCTGCCCTACACCTTCAACGTCAAGAACGGCGACCCGACGCCGGACACCAACGTGGTCGTCAACTTCGTGATTCCGGCGCACACCACCTACGCCTCGCTCAACGCGCCGGGCGCGACCTGCACCACGCCGGCGGTCGGCGGCACCGGGACCGTCACCTGCAACCTTGGCACGCTCAACGGAACCGCGAGCACCAGCTTCCAAGTCACCGTGGACATCGCTTCCAACGCCACCGGCACCATCGACAACGGCGACTACAACGTCACCTCCGACCAAGGCGCTCCGCTGATTGGCCCGCTGGTCGTCACCACGGTCACCCAAAACCTGGTCTACGCGGATCTCGGAATCACCGTGACCGATGGGCTGGCAGCCATTGGTTGGGGCCAACCGGACACGTACACCATCGTGGTCAGCAACGCCGGCCCGAGCGACGCCACCGGGGCCGCGGTCACCGACACCTTCCCCGCCAACTTCCAGAACGTGACCTGGACCTGCGCGGCGACCGGCAGCGGAGCCATCTGCCCCCACGCGAACGGCGTGGGAAACATCGCCGAGGCGCCCACCCTCCCGACCGGTACCAGCGTGCGCTACACCGTTTCCGGCGACGTGATCGCCGGTTCAGGAAGCGGCACGCTGACCGACAGCGCCTCCGTCGCTCCGCCGTCGGGCGTCACCGACCCAGTGCCGGGCAACAACGCCGCGGTGGATACCGACAGCATCGGGTCGCTCTACGCGCTGACCGCGACCAAGGACCCGGGGAACACCGGAGATGGAACCGTCGTCTCCAGCCCGGCGGCGATCAACTGCGGCGTGGGCTGCACGACGCAGCAGGCGAACTTCCTCAACGGGACGATGATCAGCGTCACCGCCACACCGGCGCCTGGCTCCACCTTCACCGGGTGGTCGGGCGCCTGCACCGGTTCGGCCAATCCGTGCAATTTCACCCTCTCGTCCGCGGTGACGCTGAACGCGCTCTTCACCGGCACCACCGTGGCGGTGAACGGCCAGAACGGCGGCGGAAGCGGGACGGTCACCTGCCAATCGCCCGTCACCGTGGGCGGCAAGTCGGTCTGCACCATCTCCCCGGCCGCCGGCTGGGTGTTGCAGACCTTGACCGACAACGGCACCTCGGTCACCGGCCTGGTCAGCGGCGGCCAGTACACCATTAACCCCGTCAACGTCGTGCACACCGTGGTGGGGGTCTTCATCAAGGGCGACGGCACCGCGTGCTCGGCGGCTGCCGAGTGCGGCAGCAGCTTCTGCGTGGACGGCGTGTGCTGCAACGCGGCCTGCACCGGACAATGCCAAGCCTGCGACGTCGCGGGCAGCGAAGGGACCTGTTCCGCAGTGAGCGGCGCACCCCACTCCGGCCGCCTCGCCTGCTCGTCCGACGGCTCCTCCTGCGGCGGCACCTGCGACGGAACTCACCCCACCGCGTGCGCCTACCCGACCTCCTCCTGCGGCGCGGCGAGTTGCTCGGCGGGGGTGCAAACCTCCAGCGTATCTTGCGATGGCGCCGGCAGTTGCCCGACCCCCCAGACTGCCCCTTGCGGCGCCTACGCATGCGGGCCGTCCGCGTGCTTGTCGGCCTGCGCGGCCGATGGCCAGTGCGCGGCCGGCAACTGGTGTGCGCTCGGCCAGTGCGTGCCGCAGGGTGGGCCCGGCGCGAGCTGCACCGGCGCCAACCAGTGCGGCAGCGGCAACTGCGTGGACGGGGTCTGCTGCAGCAGCGCCTGCAACGGTCAGTGCCAGGCGTGCGACGTGCCCGGGAGCGCAGGCATCTGCACCAGCGTCCTCGGCGCGCCCCACGGCCTACGGCCCGCCTGCGCCACCGACGGCTCGGCCTGCGGCGGCACCTGCGACGGCAGCAATGCGTCGGCCTGCAGCTACCCGACGTCGTCATGCGGCGCGGCGACCTGCTCAGCCGGCGTGCAGACCTCCGGCGTCTCGTGCGACGGGGCCGGCCACTGCCCCTCTGCGCAGAGCACAGGCTGCGGCGCCTACGTCTGCGGTCCCAACGCGTGCCTTGTCGCATGCCAGTCCGACGGCGACTGCGCGGCGGGCAACTACTGCAGCCAGGGCACCTGTGTGCCCACGCTCGCGCCCGGCGCTGCGTGTGGCGGCGCGAACCAATGCGGCACCGGGAATTGCGTCGACGGCGTGTGCTGTGACACCGCCTGCAACGGCCAGTGCCAGGCCTGCGACGTGGCGGGCGCGGTGGGCACCTGCTCGCCGGTGAGCGGGGCACCCCACGGGAGTCGAACCGCGTGCGGCTCGGACGGCTCGGCCTGCGGCGGAAGCTGCGACGGCACGACCGTCGCCTCCTGCAGCTACCCCACCGTGGCCTGCCGGGCAGCGAGTTGCACCGGAGGCACCGCCACCGTGCCGGCGTTCTGCGATGGCACGGGCAACTGCCCCGCGCTGCAGACTCAGCCCTGCGGCACGTACGCCTGCGGCCCCAGCGCTTGCCTGGGCGACTGCTCGAGCGACGGCGATTGCCAGGTGGGCAACTACTGCGCCGGCGGGGTCTGCGTTCCCCAACTTGCGCCAGGCACCGCTTGCGGCGCGGCCAACCAG
>Ga0075030_100002952_pt1 | contig 15511 bp, 10 predicted proteins | sample LitLauG_LLR_2012_FD_71393 | JGI IMG/M metagenome (GOLD analysis project Ga0075030, IMG submission 71393) | Freshwater sediment microbial communities from Pennsylvania, USA - Little Laurel Run_MetaG_LLR_2012 | ecosystem: Environmental > Aquatic > Freshwater > Creek > Sediment | place: USA... | reverse complement strand
CTTGAGTTAGAAATGATATGTGAATGCGAATCGCCCTGCGTCGGCGCGAAACGCGCCCGTCTCTTGCACCAGATGATATTTCGAGTAATCCAAGTCCAGTGTCCAGTTTCCCAGCAGGACCTCGTTGCGGACGTGAATTTCCCACGCGGCGCGAAAATCGCTACCCGCCGACGGTGATTCAAGCCCGCTGCGCACGAAGAACTCTCCTCGATACCTCCTCCCAGGACGAAAGCGAGCTCCAAGCATGGCCAAATGGCTCTGATAACTGTTCGGACTGAAGTAGCCGTGCGCAACCTCCTGGTCGAAGCCGTAGTGCTGATAGCGGTAGCCCAATTCGAAAGTCAGTCGCGGCGTTCCCAACTCTCGGCTTACTTCCGCGCTCTGGCGGCTGCCAATGTTCCCGTCCGAGTAGTGCTGCCGTGACCCGTGCAGATTGATCTGCCAACGTGCTGGCGTCGAGATCGAGAAAACCTCCCAACCCTGCGCCGTAAGTCTGTGTTCGGAGGCCTCCGCGTCTGGGATGATAGGAACGCGCGAAAAGGCCGTCCCCAGCACCAAATGCCGCATTGGCTGGAACGCCAGAGCCGTGTCGTAAATCGCGTGCACATCAGCATTGTCAAACCGTACCGCGCCTCCACCGACGGAAAACAAAAGTGACTCGCGAAGCCTCCACCGAAGCTCCTCATTGAAGGTCTCGACCACTTCAAAAGAATCGTCAAAGCCATGTTGAAACTGCTGCTCGAACAGAAGGCGATTTGTTAAGCCGGGCCTTATGCCGAAATCGATGCGCTGGAATGACCGCCAGGAATGATTCTTGGAGGAATCGTTGACATAGTCGACGTCCATTTCCACCGAATTCCGCGCAGCCACCAGTGCACGTTCTTCGCCGCCCAGGCGCCCGCTCTCAATTCTGTCCTTGTACTCCTGTAAGCGAAGGCTATTGGGATGAAATGTCAGGGCTTTGTCTACGACATCCCGTGCTTCCGACGATCGTTGCTGATGCAACAGATTGCTCGCCAGTCCTATCGCTGCCGTTTCATCCGCCGCGTTCGCGCTCAGTAGTTGCTTGTAGATCTGGTCGGAACTTACATACTGGTGGCCGTACCCGAGAGCCCGCGCCAACTCCAATTTGGCCAGCCGATTGTCAGGCTCTGTCCTGAGAATCTCGCGAAACAGCCGGAGGGCGCGACCGTCCGCCCCACTGGAGAGGTAAGCGCGTCCGAGTTCCAAGCGAAGCCGATTGTCCTCGGGGTGATCTCTGAGTCCATTTCGCAGGACGTGGACCGCTTGTCCGTAATGGCGCTCCAGCATCGCTTGCTGCCCGGCAGCCAGAACCCGCTGGATGGAATCGTCATCGGAGGCAAGCGCGAACGTACCGTCTGCCACCAGGCAGACCGCGGCCAGAATCACTGCAGTCAAGTGCCGCCGAAGTCGCCCCATTGTTTCAGACCCGCTCTCGTGCGAACTATTCTAGCCCTCCGGCGCGAAATATTGCCCCTCCCGGAGGCTCGTCAGCGGATTAAGTAAGGAGCGGTCGGCCGATACCGCCCAGAAGCTAGAAAGCTCAGAGAATCGCGAGTCAAGAAACCAACCCAGCTTGGCAGTGGCCTTAAACTGAGGAATCGGGTCCAGTTCCTTGAATGCGGATGGGAACGCATTCTACAGGCTCCAGATCGTCCGCGGCCGGAATTCCTCGTAATTCGGCTCAAAGTACAGGTCGTGGACAGTCCGGGCGAGATGTTTTGGAGCTTCCAGCTTGCCTTCCACGAACGCTTCGTAGATGACCACCTTTGCGGTGTTTTTGCCAGTGGACAATTGCTAGCAAATCTTAAATGTCTGCAGCCAGGCATTCACCGAGGCCGGAGGACAGTGTTTCAGGCGAATGGGACGGCCGAGCGCGATGCCGCACCGATCATGCTGCAGAAGCTTCCCGGCAGACAACCGGTCACCGTTCGTGGGGACAAAGGATTTGACACGCGAGACTTCGTAAAAGAATGCGGGAATCTGCGAGTGACTCCGCATGTGGCGCAAAATGATGCGCGACCGGGCGGTAGCGCGATTGACGGCCGCACCACGCGACACGTGGGCTACGCCGTGAGCCAAAGAAAGCGGAAGCCCATCGAAGAGTGCTTCGGCTGGCTGAAGACCATTGCGCGGATGCGCAAGGTTCGGCATCGCGGAGTGTGCTGCGGGTATTGGATTTTCATCTTCGCCTGCGCGGCCCACAATCTGGTGCGTATGCGCAATCTGGCCGCTGCCATTCCCGCGGTGTAAGTCGAGGCCGAAGTGTGTCCTGCACAGCCTGGAGTTAGACTCCGGGAATGCCAAAACACCGAAAATCAGATCGTTCGACATCGCGAAAGATGAAAAGCAGAAAGCAAATACGCTTACCGATCGATTTTTCCGCAGCCTGTTAGATCTTCTGAGCACTGGAGTTGAACAAAACGTTGTTTCTTACTCTTATTTCAACATCGACTAGATAGCGACGCGCGGCTTCAGTGTCGATTTCGATTCCAAGGCCAGGAGCATCCGGCACAGCTAAGAAACCTCCTTGGTCGCGCAGCAGGTGGGTTTGTGTCAGTTCCCGAGCCAGAGGCTTAGGAGAGAAGGGATATTCGCAGATCTGTTGGTCACACATACCTGCGTAGGGCTGGAGAGAGGCGCTGAGTGCCAAATGCGACGTGAACGTGTGGTTCACAAAGCTCACGCCCTTCGATGCAGCGTAGTCGGCAACATGCTTGGCCGGGCCGATTCCCCCAATCCGTCCGGTATCGATTTGAATGAATCCGACCTTTCCGTAGTCGATCAGATGTTGCGCCATGTAGACGTTATGTGCTCCCTCGCCTGCTGCCAATTTGATTCCGCTTTTAAGGGAAAGCGCAGCATAGGCCTCCAAGGCATTCGTGTTGAATGGCTCTTCGAGCCACACGGCGTCGACATTGGCAAGCATGGGAAGGCGTGAAGCCGCAGCGTCAACATTGCTGCCGAAGATCTGTCCAACATCGATCATGAGTAACGCGTCTTTGCCGAGTCCTTCCCTCGCTGCTTGAAAGTGATCTTCATCCGTCTTCAACTCGCCTTTGCCGATTGGCCCCCATCCGAATTTAACGGCACGGAAATTCTGCGCGCGGGCGGCTGTCGCGAGCTCGTAGGTCTGGTGAGGCAAGTCTCCAAAGAGTTGTGACGCGTAAGGAATCTTAGGAAAGGTCTCGTGATATCCCAATAATTTCCAGATTGGCTCTCCTCTAATTTTGCCGAGCAAATCCCACAGTGCAATTTCGATTCCTGACCACGTGTGAGGCGCCTGGAGCAGGTCCATGCAGTCGAGCTCGATTTCAGCCGCCATGCGTTGGATGTCTTGCGGCGAGTCAATCCGCTGACCGAGCACAGATGTGGCGACGGGACGACACGCACCGTGAGACATTGGACAGACAAATGCCGCGATCGAAACCAGGGGCGAGGCTTCACATTCGCCCCAGCCGATGTGACCGCCGGCGGCGACTCGAACCAGCAGTGCGTCCTGGCTGCCATCGCCTTCAGTCGTCACCTCCGGCATGGAGAGATAAAAGAAGTCGACCGCTTCTATTTTCAAGTCAAGTTCCCCCGAGATGTTGCCTGACCGCAGACACCTTTTTATACCTCTTCGCGGCATCCATCGACCGATAGCCGGTTAAAAAGATCGTTAATCCGATGCTGCGGTTAGGTTGAGTGCCGTATACTCCGAAGCCATGCGAACTCTCGTGTACACCGCGCCGGGACGCGTCGAAATGGAAGATCGCCCGCGCCCCGCGGCATTACCTGGAGAAGAAGAAATTGCGATCCAGTTTGCCGGCGTGTGCGGTTCCGATATTTCCGGATTTCTAGGCCACAGTGCTCTGCGAAAGCCACCGCTCGTCTTAGGACACGAACTGGTGGGAAGGCGGCAAGATGGGCGGCGGGTCGTAGCGAATCCGCTGGTGAGTTGTGGACACTGCGACGCCTGTGTTTCGGGCGCGCAAAATCTTTGCGAGTCCTGGAAATTGCTCGGCCTGGGAACGACTCCCGGCACGTTCGCCGAATACGTCACCCTGCCCTCGGCGCAACTGTATGACGTGCCCAATTCTCTAACATCCGAACAAGCGATTCTGGCTGAGCCCCTGGCGAATGTTGTTCATATGTTTCGGATTGCGGGTCCGCCGCCGTTCTTCCGATTCGCGATTGTTGGCGCGGGGACGATGGGCACTCTCGCATTACTTGCCTCTCTCCGCATTGGCGCCCGCGATGTGCTCGCCGCCGACGTAAATGACGAGCGACTCGCGACGATGCGGAAGCTGGGAGCTTCTGCCAGTGTGAATGTGAGCGCTGCGGACGCAGGGGCGGAAGTCCAACGCAGCGCAGGACGTGGATACGATCTTGTGCTGGATGCAAGCGGTAGCGCTGGTGCACGACAACTGGCGTTCGATCTGTGCCGCCCAGGGGGACAGGTCATTTTGCTCGGCATGGGCACACAGCGCAGCGAAGTCAATTTCGTCACCAGCATTCGGAAAGAACATCGAGTCATTATGTCTTTCGCATATACTCCTGCGGATTTCCGCCGGTCCCTCGATCTGTTGATTGCCGGAGAAATCAACCTCACACCTTGGACCATTCGCATGCCACTCGAGCGCGGGCAAGAGGCGATGGAGCACATGAGCCACGCTCCGGGAGTCGCGTTAAAGATGATGCTGGAAGTGGCGAGTTAACCGACCATGGCGGAAGCTGCCACGACATCCCGAGCTTCCATGCCGAGCATTCTGGGAATGCCCCGCTGGCTGGCGTTCTCTCTGCTCACAATCCTGGTCTGGGGCGCGTGGGGCGCGGTTTCGAAGGTCGCCTCGGAAGGCGTGGACGCCGACACCAACCAGGTCTTCTTCACGTTTGGCTTGCTGCCCCTGATTGCGCTTGTCTGGCGATCGCCACGGAACGCGGCAGGTGGAGCGGGAAGGCGCATCGGAATCGGCTGGGCTTTTCTCACCGGCATCCTAGGGGGAACCGGAAACATTGCTTTCTTTCACGCGCTGGTGATGGGGGGCAAAGCTTCGATTGTTTCTCCCGTGACGGCCTTGTTCCCGCTGGTCACTGTGATTCTGGCGATTACGCTTCTGCACGAACGCGTGGGAAGGGCGCAACTGATCGGACTGGCGCTTGCGCTGGCGGCGATCTATCTCTTGAGTATGTAGTGGAGCGCTATGCACTTTTTGTCTGGGTGGATATGGTTCGCAGCGATCGCTCTGGTGTTCTGGGGCATCACGGGCGTTACGCAGAAGCTGGCGACAAACAGGATTTCCAGCGAACTCTCCTTCATCTGGTTCGCCTATGCCATGATCGCCATCTCGGCGACCTTGGCCGTGTTCGTTCCGATCCACTGGCACGTGAGATCGTTCATCTTTTGGGCTGCTGTGGCAGGCGGAACTCTGAATGGGCTGGGTGCACTGACAAGTTTCACAGCACTGGAATCCGGCGGGAAAGCTTCCGTAGTGATCTCGCTGATATCGCTATACCCGCTGGTGACGGTGGCAATCGCAGTAACGCTTTTGCACGAGCGGCTAACGCTTGCTCAGGCAGCCGGGGTGGGGCTGGCGATCATTGCAGCAATACTGCTGTCGCTTGAGCCTAAAGCAGAAGGCAAATCCTGAATCACTGCTCTTCCTTCATGTGGCCCGATTCGTCGATGGATCCCACGCAACGCAGTCCTTCCTGAACCACAAACCGGACATCGGTTCGTAGCGACTCCCCAGGCTTGAGAGTGCGATGGCGACCGGCGGACTTCATCGCTTCAAAGTTCAGCGGATATCCGGTACATGGTTCGAGAACGGCGACATTGTAATTTCTCCAGCCACCATAGGTTGCGAACAGCCAGCAACAGGGGAATATCGCGGCATCGAATTGCAGGCCGCAAGCCAACCCGGTTGCAGAATTGGTTAGGGCGCACCAGTTTCCTTTCATCTCAGAGCCGTAGAAAAAATACAACTGACGGGCACTCTCCGGAGTAATACGGCGCAGGTCGACGCTGCCTGCCGGAGTCTTGATCATCGGCCATTCCGCCGGGTCGGAAGTCCCCGCCAGAGTGCCGGGAAATGCAGGTTCCAGCCGAACACGCATTGGCGGAAAATCAATGCGGTGTTGCGGCGTGACTGCCATAGCGGGATGCAATTTCCAGAGAAATGAAAAATCCGTCCGTCCGCGATTCGTAAAGTGGTGCTCGAATTCGATGCAAGCCTGATCGCCGCGTAATCGAATGGTCTTCTCAACTTCAACCGAGCTGATAGGCGTGATGTAGCGGAGACGCACACCTGCGAGGTCGGGTTGCGAAAATGGCTCGGCGCACCAGGTACCGGTCCACAACTCCCCATGATCGGGGTACGCCTCACCTTCGATTACCGCAACTTCATCGTTCGGGAAAAGTTCGTCCCATCCGCCGCTCCAGACGTCGTCATAGAGAGAACCAATGGGCAATTTTGCTGGAGGGATTCTAGGATTATTCCAAAGCAGATCGGCGTCGTGAGGCTTGTAGGTAATTTGCCAGATTTTTCCCCCAGCCTGAGGCAGAACAACAACTCGCAAGACGCGATTCTCGAGTACAACAGCGTCGAGTCCACGATAGGACCAATCCGTACTCACGCGAACTTGCATTTCAATCTTCCTTGTTGGGCGGCTCTCACACGTCGAAAAGAGTACCTGATCCGCAAACGCCAAGCCCAATGTTTATCAAATATTCCTTCAGAGATTCGGCTGATTGCGGAATTAAGAAGCCATTTGCGCGTATGCTGATGGGGGTAAATGGCTGGGCTATCTAGCAATCTGAGGCTGATTTGGGAATCGAAGACCGTCGGCTGGCGTCTTCTTGCGGTGATGGCATTCGTAGCCCCGTTTTGCCGCGCCGCTCAAGACGACGGATTTAAAACGTTGTTCCGGCAGGCGTTTGAGCTCCACCAGAGGGGCGACTTTAATGCGGCATTGCCATTGCTGCGCCGCGCCTACGCATTGCAGCCGAATGACTACTTTGTCAATCTGCTGCTGGGTATCGATTCGCTTCGAACTGGAGAAGCCAAGGCTTCTGTTCCCTACCTCAAGAAAGCGTCTCAATTGCGCCCGGGAGAGGAGTATCCCCTGGCGTATCTGGGTGAAGCGTTTGCACGGCAAGAGTTATTTGGCGACGCAGCGGCGGCCTATCTCAAAGCGGTAGAAGTGACTCCGGGTTCTGCCGAGTCGTCGACTGCGTGGGTCGACTTTGCGCTCGCCCGCTTCGGTGACATCTCGGCATTGCTCCGGAGTTCTACGAAGGGCCTTGCGGAGGAATACCGACTGCGGGCACTGGCTCAGGGACCGAACGATGCTGATCGAATATCACTTTTGCAACGGGCTGCTGATCTGGATCCAGGTGCGCCACGCATTTGGTCCGATTTAGCGCGGGCCGCATTGGAAAAGCAGGACATACCTACCGCGGAGGAAGCTTGCCGACGGGCCTTGCAATCAGACCCAGATGATCTCGCCGCTTGGATCATCGATGCGCGGCTCGCGGCAGAAAGCGGGAACTGGAAGCGGGCCGCGGGGCGAATTAACACGATCGCCCAACGATCACCGCAGACACTGTCGCGTGAGACTGCGAATTGGCCTAGACGACTGCAGCCACCCCAAGTCGCCGTGTCCGGCTCGGCCGCGGTCTTCTTTGCTTGCGTGAGCAATGCAAAAACAACCTGCCAAATTCGAGAGACCCCAGTCACAAACTCGTCGCCGGAGACCCTTTTCCAACAAGAACGATGGGAGCAGATCATAAAGCGCCCACAGCCGACTGCCACCGAGAACCAGGCTTGGTTACAGCGAGGTATCGCATTTGCCAGTTTGGACGATTGTGGACACGCCATCCCTGCCTTGGAGCGTGGCGTGGCAGGTCTAACGCCTGATTTGTACGGTTTGTTCCAACTCTCACGTTGTTATTCGCAGCAGGCGGGCCGTGCGGCGCAGCAAGTGCAGCAGTCGGCTGAGAATCAGTCCGCTCTGCACATCATGCGCGGAGATATTTTCTTGCGATTGCAAGCCAAACCGGAGTTGGCGATGGCCGAATATCAAGAGGCCTTAGCAAGCGAAAGGAATGACCCGTCAGTCCTTGAGCGGCTTGCAGAAGCGCAGTTCGGCGCCGGAAAGACCGATGCGGCGCGCGCCACGGCCGACGCGGCGTTGAAGGTAGATCCGCAGCGAATGGGAGCCAAGCGAACTCTGGCAAGAATCGCGATGCAAGATCGCGACTATGCGGCCGCCTTACCCTATCTCGAGGAACTTGCAGCCCGCAATCCTCATGATGTGACCGGACAAGTTGAGCTGGCGAAAGCCAGCGCACAAACCGGTGCGCTGGATGAGGCATTGCACAATCTCGCCCCCGCCCTCGCACATGGCTATCCCGACGAGAAAGGGACTTTGCACTATCTGCTGGGAACCGTTTTAAAACAAATGGGAAGAACCGCCGACGCAGAGCGAGCCTTTGCCGAGGCCACGAAGATTTCCGACGCGTTTCAACAGAAATCCTATCGGGACCAGGATCCGGATGCACGCCCTTAGTCGCCAGCTTTCACGACGCGAATTCACGCACTGGTTGGGCGCCTCTGGAATCGCACTCTCCCTGCCGCGTTCGCTTGCCGGCAATCCCACCAGGGGCCCAATTCAATTTCAAAACACCGCGCCAGCCAACGGTCTTGCCTTCGTGCTGCGCAATGACGCAACCGGACGCAAGTACCAGGTTGAAACAGTTCTGGGTGGCTTAGGCGTCATCGACTTCGATGCCGACGGCTGGCCCGATCTGTACTGTGTCAACGGTGCTGCGCTTCCCTCTTTGCAGAAGAATGATCCGAAATTCTTTAATCGCCTGTACCGCAACAACCGTGATGGAACCTTCACCGATGTAACCCTGAAGGCCGGTTTGCAAGGCCACGGGTATGAAATGGGCGTGGCCGTCGGCGACTACAACAACGACGGGTTTGAAGACATCTACGTTGTCGGGGTCCACGGCAACACGCTGTATCGCAATAACGGCGACGGCACTTTTACCGACGTCACTCAAATTGCAGGCGTGGGTGGCGCGAGTGCTAAAGGGCACAAGCTCTGGTCGGTCGCCGCAGCCTGGATCGACTACGACAATGACGGGCATCTGGATCTGATCGTCTCAAATTATTGCGATTGGTCTCCCGGAGAAGATCCCGTATGCGGTGGCCTCAATGATGCCGATCGCGCCTACTGCCATCCTGACAAGTATCGCGCCGAGCCGATCCTGCTCTATCACAACAATGGCGATGGAACGTTTACCGAGGTCTCAGAAAAGGCGGGCATCGGAAATCTGTTGGGAAAAGGAATGGGGATCGCGATTGCCGACTATGACGGAGACGGGCGGCCGGATATCTTCATCGCCAATGACAATGACCGGAATCTGCTTATCCACAACCTGGGGGGCGGCAAGCTGAAGGAAGTGGGCATGGAGGCGGCGATCGCCTACAACGGAGACGGGCGCCAGATTTCGGGCATGGGAGCAGACTTTCGCGATTTCGATGGGGACGGTTTGCCCGACATCCTGATGACAGGATTGCGAGGAGAGACATTCGAGTTATTTCGGAATAATGGCAAAGGTGGATTTGAAGACGCCAGCGCCCGCAGCGGGTTGCTCGCCCTGAGTCGCCCCTGGAGCGGATGGAGTTGCGGATTCGCAGATTTTGATAATGACGGCCTGCTCGACATTTTCGTCGCTTGCGGTGGACTGGACACGAACGAACCGCAACCCAACCGCGTGCTCCAAAACGTAGGCGCTAAATTCGTGGACGTTTCATCCGGCGCGGGAGCAGATTTCACGGTAGCACGCCTGCACCGGGGCGCCGCTTTTGCCGATTTCGACAACGATGGTCGCATCGACGTGGCTGTGTCGTCGATCAATGGCCCGGTGGAACTATGGATGAATCGCAGTCCGATGCAGCATTGGCTCCAACTCAAACTGAAGGGCACACGCAGCAACAGCACCGCCGCAGGCGCGAAAGTGATCTGTCGCGGATCGTCACGCACACAAGTCTCGTTTGTCACGACTAGCGTGGGCTATGGCTGCAGCAGTGATTCGCGGGTGCACTTCGGTCTCGGCGACGAGCGAAAGGTTTCGCTGGAAATCCACTGGCCATCGGGGGTTGTGCAGGAAATGAAAGACGTTCCTTGCGACCAGAGGCTCACCATTCAAGAACCCTCCTCACAAAAGGCGTGAACGTTCCCGTCAATTCGCCTGCCGATTAAACGATAGAAAAAACAACCCTCCGCATAGATGTTCCCAGAAGACTGCCCCACACTTGGTGAACCGCGCAATCAGTGTGCCCTGTTCGTTGCAAGACGAATCGTGGGCGAACCGGCATTCTCGGGGGTGGGAAATGTATCGAGCAAAGAACAGCAAAAGTACCTCCATGTTGAGAGTATTGGGCTGCTTTCTGGCTCTCATGGTTTTTCTGGCGGCGAATCAAATTGTATTCGCACAATCCTCAAATGGGCAACTTACGGGGCTGGTGACCGATTCCAGCGGAGCCGCCGTGGAAGGGGCCAACGTTACCGCGGTCAACAACGAAACCGGCGTTTCGTATGTCACCAAAACCAACGGCGCGGGCGTATATGTCATTCCGCAATTAGTCCCAGGTCAGTACAAGATCTCGCTGAACAAAGAAGGATTTGCCACCATCGAGCGCACGAATCTTGCGGTACGGACCGGCGACCATCTGTCGATGGACTTAACTCTGAAACTCGCGACGACCAAAGAAGTCGTCAACGTTTCGGAATCGGCGCCGCTCTTGCAGGCGGACCAGACCAGCGAATCGACGGTTCTCGACAACAAGATGATCACGGAGTTGCCGCAGTTAAATCGCAACTCGCTCGATCTCACCAACGTGATTCCGCAAGTTCAGGGCAAAGGCCCGCTGAGCGACCAGGTTGCCTCACTGGGAAATGCCACATATCTGATTGCAAATAACGGCAACTCCTATGCGATTTCTGGCGGACAGGTGAACGGCACCAGCATTTCGGTAGACGGGAACCAATTGCAGGATTCCGAATTCAACGCCGTGAACCGGGCGATTCCAACTCCTGACAGTATTGGTGAATTTCGAGTTGAGAGCGGAGTGTTGACGGCCGATCACGGCCGCTACTCCGGCGGCATCATCACCATGAACACCAAGAGTGGAACCAACGCATTTCATGGGCGCCTCTTCGAGTATTTCCGCAACCAGATTCTGAATAGCAACGGGTGGACCAACAACTCTCTCGGCGCGGCACGGCAGGCGTTCCACCAGAACAACTACGGCGTATCGCTCGGTGGGCCCGTTTCCATTCCGCATCTCTATAGTGGCGCCAACCGCACCTTCTTTTTTTTCGGCTGGGAGGGGGAACGCTACAACACCGGGAATATCGTAACCACGACGGTGCCTACCGCCCTGCAGCGCACGGGCGACTTCTCTCAGACCATCATCGGCTTCCCCAACGGCTCAACAGGGACCCCTCTTTATGCAGCCATTTTCGACCCGTTCCACATCTCCAATGGTGTGCGGCCACAATATGCGTCCGTCCCGGGCGCTCCTGTAGGCGCCAACGGCCTATCGGGTGGAAAAATCTGCTCCCAAGCCGACATCAGCGGAGGCACCTGTCCGGCGGGCAACGAAAATCTTTCGTTGCAGAGCACGCTCTTTGCCCACTACTTAGCGCTTTATCCTATGCCGAATCACGCTCCGGCAAACCAGCTAGGCTGGGACGGTTTCAGTAACAACCGCCTGGATTCGATCGCTGTGACACGTCCGACAGATCGGTTTTTCTTCCGCCTGGATGAAAATCTTTCGAGCAATCAGCGCATCAACCTTAGCCTCAGCCGCACGCACATGACCAACAACATTCCGGCTCCATGGTTGCACGCTGCTCTCTCGAATACGTACGACCACGACACTACCGGAAGCCTCCAGTACAACTGGGTGGTGTCTCCCACTGCAATTCTGGACGCGCACCTTGGATTTGGTGTTGCCAAGCTCTACAGCAATGGAGTTTCGGGCAATGGATCGGCTTCCGATCCCAACATTGACGTCACACAATGGGGGTTCGACCCACTCGTCATAGGCAACCCATCGCGCACAACGAATCACATCCCTCCGGTTCTGAACATCGGAGGCGACGGCAACGGCACTGCGTTTTCCAATGCTGGTGGCTCTGAGTTCGACACTTTCATCAACCAGACGGAAAACGCGACGGTGAGTTTTACTAAGGTGATCGGGCGTCACACTTTCAAGGTCGGGTATGAGCAGTACTATCTTCGTTTCAATGAAGATGGTGGAGACCACACCGGCGTAGCTTGGATCAATAACGGCGGGGGCTCCGTGCAGAACTATCTGAACCCAACGGATTCGTCCACCGGTTTCCCGCTCGCCGAACTCATGATGGGTTCCTCGCATGTGTTCCAGTGGGGCAACTGGAACATTTCGCCTTACGGATTCAACGAGGCTGCGTACGCGATGGATGACTGGAAGGTGAACCGGAAGCTCACTGTGCAGATCGGCTTGCGTTGGGATTACGACGGCCCGCGCTCACCCAAGAGCCAAGCCTTCGGTCAGGCTTTCCCGCTGATGTATGACATGCACGCGAAGAATGTCCTGACTCCCAACTCGACCTGGAACTGGGATCAGGTTACATCGGCGGTACCGGGGTTGGCCGCATTGCCGCAACCGGCTTGGCTGTCGCAAGGTGCAACGGGACGGGTTGTATTGCTCAACACCCCGGAGTACCGGCAGAAAAATCTCTACAGTACGGATTGGACGAATTTCCAGCCGCGGCTGGGAATTGCTTACGCCTTCGACGACAAAACCGTTATACACGCAAGCGCAGGCATCATCGATCAGGGATTGAACGGACTGTCAACCGACTGGTTCAGTTTCTATTACAACTCGATCACGATGAACCAGATCTCCTCGTTGGACGGTCAGCACTGGGTCAGTGAGCTCGGCACCGATCACGGGTTGGGTACCTTCCCGGCTCAGCCTTCGGGCGGTAACTTAGGATACTATCCGGCGATCAGCACTAACGCTGCGTACGGCTACCAGACGTTTGGCCAACTGGCAAATCCGAACCAAGGTGGAGCGTCCACCATCAACCACTTCCAGACTCCAGAAGACTATACGTGGGACTTCAGCGTGCAACGGCAACTCGGGAGAGACTGGGTGGCCACGGCCGACTATACCGGCGTACGGGGTATTCATCTGCTCATGCCGGTCTGGGGATGGAGCACCAACAATGTGCCGGTACAAGACTATTCGCTGGGACAAGCCCTATATTCGCAGGTGCCTAATCCCTTCTACGGCCAATCTCAAACATTCAGCAGCGCACCCACGATCCAACTCTCCGAGTTGCTGGGCCTATCACCACAATACGGAACGATTACGCCAGGGCAGGCGACTTGGGGACGGTCGTTGGCGAATTTCTTCAACATGCAGATACAAAGCCGTGGTTATAAGGGGCTGACGCTACTTGCGTCATACACCCTTCGCAAGACAATGACCAATACATGGGGCAAGGACATTCAACATGGCGGACCGGCCGGCAGCGGGTTGCTGCAAAACCCGCACAACCTGATGGAGGCTTACGGAGTCGCGGGTTATGAAATGCCCGAGACGCTGCTGTTGAACTACTCTTACGAACTTCCATTCGGACGCGGCCGTGCATTCATGAATCGCAGCGACAGTTTTGGTTCCAAAGTTCTGGACCAGCTTGTCGGCGGCTGGAATCTTGCGGGTGTCACAACCTGGAATCGCAAGGGTACTCCTGTGCTGGTGCCCGATGTTCCCAACAGTCAAACCGCTCCTGGAGCGGCGCTTCGCGAATCGCTTGTGCCCGGAATACCTGTCGTTGGTTCCAAGAACTATACCAATGCTCTGGTCAGCGCGGGCGGCGGTTTCATCAGTCCGGATCCATCATTCATTCTCGACCCCCACGCGTTTGCGGCTACACCGAATTTTGGATTCAGTAATGCCCCATTCGTCTTTTCCAATGTGCGCAATCCGGGCAGTTTCTATACCGATGCCACACTGCTCAAGAAGTTTCCATTTTCGCAAGAGGGATCGCGATATTTTGAGCTTCGCCTGGAGGCACAAAACATTTTCAACCATGCCAACTTTAACCAGATTGACAATAACCTGAGTCACGCGACGTTTGGTGGAATCCTAGGTAAAAGTGGCCAGCGCATCATGCAGGTTGGCGCCCGAATTTTCTTCTAAATATCTAGGTGGAGCCGGACTGTCGTTCATCCGGCTCCGCGCTTCCCCCGGAGATTCCCTCATGTTGCGTCCAATCCGTGTAGTGTTTCCGGCGCTACTGTCGGTGGGTGTCAGCTGTGCCGCGTTGGCGCAACTGACGGCCAAGCTTCAGACCGCCGACTCGGAAATTACACTTGAGGCCTCTCCCGATATGCCGCGCGTGGTGAGCTTCGATTTTCCGGGGCAGCCCGAATGGCCGAACCGAAGCTCCGAAACGTTGATCCCTTTCGCAGAAGTTGATCGCAAGCAAGGCGACTGCAAATGGAAACTGAACTCCGAGGCCAGCCGCGTGAGCGACCAGCAGGTCGTTTTCGTGTATGAGTCCGCTTCGCCTCACCTGCGACTGAGTTGGGAATGGCGCACCCGCGAAGCGTACGGCCCGATCGAGCACCAGGTACGAATCGAGAATCTGGAAGACAAGGAACTCTGGATCCCGATGCAGGACAGTCTTGCGTTCGACTGGCAAGTAGATCCGCAGGTATCGCTGCAGCAACTGTTTGTCGAAAAAGGAGCGAACACCCCCTCTCCAGTCGGCACGCACGAAGTCCCAATCGGGGAGGGTTTTCATTGGACTGGCACATCCAGCACCTACGGGGATATCGACGAGCGAGAGCCGCGCGAAATCATTCCCTGGACGCTGGTCGAAAGAAACGACGCAGCGCATAGCGGATGGTATGCGGGCATTGAATTCAGCGGACGAACCCGCATCTCGCTCACAAGAGAAAAAGACTCGCTGAAGGCGACCCTTGGCCTTAACCCAGATCCCAGTCCGTTCCGAACGCGCCTCCGCCCCGGAGAGTCTTTCGAGTCGCCCGTTGTTTTCTTCGGCGGATTTCGGGACGGACCTGATGGCGCGGGCAACATCCTCCGGCCATGGGTGGCCGCAGTTCTGGGCAATCCGGAGACGTGGAAGAATCCCAACTATCCGCTGGTGGTGAACAACAGCTGGGGCGGTGGCATGGACGTGAATGAGGGAATCGCCGAGCGCATGATTCGCGATGCGGCAGACCTCGGCGTCGACATGTTCCACATCGATGCCGGATGGTTTCGCGATGTGGGCGATTGGTATCCGAATCCCAAGAAATTTCCGCACGGGCTGGCGCCGATTGCCGACAACGCCCATCAGCATGGCTTGAAGTTCGGGATCTGGGTCGATTGGACTCAAGCCGGATTATCCACGCAGCCTGGGGCCTTGA
>Ga0075030_100002951_pt1 | contig 15513 bp, 10 predicted proteins | sample LitLauG_LLR_2012_FD_71393 | JGI IMG/M metagenome (GOLD analysis project Ga0075030, IMG submission 71393) | Freshwater sediment microbial communities from Pennsylvania, USA - Little Laurel Run_MetaG_LLR_2012 | ecosystem: Environmental > Aquatic > Freshwater > Creek > Sediment | place: USA... | reverse complement strand
ATAACCCTCTCGCGGCACGGAATCGAACGGCAAGACTCGATCCAAGCCTCTCCGAACTGCACGCTCCGACTTGAATCCTCCATCCGTTGCGAACCTACCCGCGAGAGGCCACACCTCGCGATAGGGAGCGTATATGAGTAAGGGGATTTTGTACGACGCAACGCTCTGTATCGGCTGCAAAATGTGCGAAAAGGCCTGTGCGGAGCACAACGGCCTTGCGTACGACGACTCCGTTGCCGCCGAATCGAAGCAATCAGAGCACAAGTTCACGGTCGTCCTGACCGAGAACGACAAGTTCATGCGCCGCCTGTGCATGCACTGCGAAAAGCCTGCATGTGCATCTGTCTGCCCGGTCGGTGCATTCCACAAAACAGCTTTGGGTCCGGTCGTCTATGACGTCTGGAAATGCATCGGCTGCCGTTACTGCATGGTCGCCTGCGCGTTTGCCCAGCCTAAGTACGAATGGGGCTCCCTCAATCCACGGGTACGCAAGTGCATTATGTGCCCCGATCTGATCAAGCGCGGCGAAGCCACGGCGTGCGCGGCGGCTTGCCCCACCGGCGCCACCAAGTTCGGCGAGCGCGATCAGTTGTTGCAGGAAGCCGAGGATCGCATCGCCCAGAATCCCGGCAACTATGTGCCGCACGTTTATGGCAAGGAAGAAGTTGGCGGCACTTCGGTGTTCCTGCTCTCTTCCGTGCCGTTCGAACAGTTCGGCTACCCCTCGATTGACAAGATCGGTGACAAGGCCCTGCCTGAATACACTGGCGTGATCATGGAAAAAGTCCCCGATTTCATTCCGCTCTGGGCCCTGGTCCTCGGCGGTATCTACTGGCTGGCGCACCGTAAAGAAGAAGTCGCCGAAGCGGAATCCATGGAAAAGCACGGAGGTGTGGCATGAAGTTCAAGGTTACGTTCTGGCGCGTCCTATTTGTGATCATCATGATCCTCGGCGCGTACTCTGCCTACGTTCGCTATTTCCGCGGCCTCGGCGCCGTCTCCAATATGAACGACCAGTTTCCCTGGGGGCTCTGGATCGGCTTTGACTGCCTCTGCGGCATCATGCTGGCCGCCGGCGGCTTCTGCATCAGCGGCGCGGTCTACCTCTTCAACGTCGAACGCCTGCACTGCATTATCCGTCCCGTGATCCTCACCGCGTTCCTCGGCTACTGCCTGTTCATCGTCGGCTTACTCTTCGACCTGGGCCGCCCATGGTTCATCTGGCACCAGCTCATTTACATGAACCCGCACTCGGTGATGTTCGAAGTGGGCATGTGCGTCATGACCTACACCACGGTGCTGTTCTTCGAATTTCTGCCAAACGTCCTGGAGAAGTTCCACCTCACTTGGCCGCTGAAGATCGTCAAGGCGGTCATGCCCATTCTGATCGTCGCGGGCATCCTGCTCTCCACGCTGCACCAGAGTTCCCTCGGCTCGCTCTATCTGATTATGCCCAGCAAGCTGCACCCGTTCTGGTATTCGCCGGCGCTGCCGTTCTTCTTCTTTGGCTCGGCCATTGCTGTCGGTCTGGCCATGACTATCTTCGAATCCGTGCAAAGCGCCAAGGCGCTGGGCCACCACCTCGAGCTCTCCGTCCTTGTGGAACTCGGCGGCGCCCTGCTGATCGCGCTTTGTGTCAACGCCCTGCTGCGCTTTGAAGATTTCTATCACCGCGGCATCCTCGGTCAAATCTTCAAGCCCAGCTATGAAGCCTACTTCCTCTGGTTGGAACTCTTGCTGGCCTTCGTGATTCCGATCACCATGCTCAGCTTCAAAAAGGTGCGTCTCTCGCCTAAGGGGCTGTATTTCGCCTCGCTGAGCGCGATTCTCGGCTTTGTCACCAACCGCCTCAATGTCAGCATCACGGGTTTCGAAACCTGGGCCGGGCATCATTTTGTTCCGAAGTGGACCGAGTTGATGATCACCGTCAGCATCATCGCCATGGGCTTCTTCGTCTTTGCAATGGCCGTAAAATATCTGCCCATCTTCGAACACGGGCCTGGCGTGTCCGAACCTGTCGTCGAACGGAAACCTCTACGGGGAGAATTGCCGAAGCCTTCTCATGTTGCCACCTGAAGCCAATTCGGGATTCCGCCAGCGGTGGAGCAGGAGCTGGAAAAAGCTCTGGGGTACACTCAGCGCGAAAATTCTAGTGCTCCTGGGATTGTCCATGGCCCTTGTCTTCGGCCTACTGGGCTATCTGAATATCCAGCTCCATCGTCGGCATCTCGAACGCGCCGCCGAAGCCGAAGCCGCGCGCATGAGCAACGTGATCGAGCGCAACACGTCGTATTACATGCTGCGCAACCAGCGCGACGGCCTCTACCACATCATCACCGACCTGGCGAATGAACCTGGTGTGTTGCGCATCCGCATCATCAATGAAGAGGGCCGTATCAGCTATTCTACCGATACCGATGAAATCGGCAGACTTGTGGACGGCAACCTCTATGCACAAACGCAAACTCAGGGTTTCGATCACCGGAAGGAAATTCCCGCCGCCGGCCGCCAGGCCATCCGTACCTATCGGTTAGCTAGTGGCGAACGTGCCCTGGCGGTGCTGAATCCCATCGAAAATGCGCCGCAGTGTACCTCGGCGGAATGCCATGCGCATCCCGCGGAGATCAAAACTCTCGGCTTTCTGGACATGAACGTTTCCTTGGCCACCACGGACCAGAGTGTGGCCGAAAGCCGCCGCCTGGTGTGGCTCTATACCATCCTCGCAATTCTCGGCGTCGCTCTCGTCAGCGCCGCCTTTGTGCGCCACACGCTGCATGGGCCGCTCAGCGAACTCATGAAAGGCACCAAGCAGATTGGCGCTGGCGCTCTTGGCTATCAGATTCATCTGGGCCCGCGGCAAGGGGAACTCACCGAGCTGGCTACCTCGTTCAACACCATGAGCAGCCAGCTCAAAGAAGCCCGCAACGAAATCAACGCCTGGAACCAGAGCCTCAAAGACCGCGTGGAGGAGAAGACGCGCGAACTCACCGGCGCGCATGAAGAGATGTCCCGCGTGGAACGAATGGCTTCCATCGGAAAGCTCGCCGCTGTCGTCGCTCATGAGATCAACAACCCGCTCGCCGGAATCCTTACCTACGCAAAGCTACTCAAAAAGCGCGCAGCGAAGCAGCACGAGGTCAACCGCGAGAGCATCGAGATGCTCGATCTGATCGAATCCGAAAGCCGGCGTTGTGGAGAAATTGTTCGCAATCTGATGACTTTCGGCCGGCCGTCTTCGATGAATTACGAACCCGCGGACCTCAATTCCGTGATCGATCGCTGCGTTCGTCTGGTGCAACACCAGTTGGTGCTCAAGAACATCGAGTTGCACCTCAATCTCGCGCAGCAACTTTCGGCAGTGCGCTGCGATCCGGGCCAGATCGAGCAGGTGCTGCTGGCGCTGGTTATGAACGCGATTGACGCCATGCCGAATGGCGGCACCCTCACACTGGCCACGCGCAAGGCCGCCTCCGGCTCCGACGTGCAGGTGGAAGTGCGCGACGACGGGGTGGGCATGCCGCCGGAAATTCTGAAAAATATGTTTGAACCATTCTTCACCACCAAGGAACGCGGCCGCGGCCTGGGCCTTGGTCTGGCCATCAGCCGCCAGATTGTGGAACGCCATCAGGGCCGCATTGAAGTGAAATCCGAACCGGGGCGGGGAACTCAGTTCACCATTACTCTGCCCATGCTGGCGAAACTCGCGCCAGTTGCGGGGGCCGCAACGGTTGCCAGTTGAGGAGCGAATGCCATGGCCACTAAAGCCAAATTGCTGGTTGTAGACGACGAATTGATTGTGCGCGACTCGCTCGACAAATGGTTCCGCGAAGAAGGCTACGACGTTACGGCGGCCGACAGCGCGCAGGTAGCGCTCACGAATATGGGCGAGGGCCGCTTTGATCTCGCGCTGGTGGACATCAAATTGCCTGGCGTGGACGGCGTGGAACTCCAGAAACGCATGCACGAGATCGATCCCGATATGATCGTAATCATCATGACGGGCTACGCTTCCGTCGAAACCGCGGTGGCCGCGCTGAAAAACGGTGCGTACGACTATGTTTCCAAGCCGTTTGACCCGGATGACATGGCGCACACTGTCCACAACGCCCTGGCGCACAAGCGCGCCGAAAAAGAAAACGAGCGCCTGCGCGAAACCGTCGCTTCCGTCGTTCGCCCGCAGGAAATGATTGGCCAAAGCCCGGCGATGATCCGCGTGTTCGAGGCCATCCAGACCGTTGGCCCCACCGATGCCACTGTTTTGATCACCGGCGAAAGCGGCACCGGCAAGGAACTCTGCGCGCGCGCCATCCATGCTGCCAGCCCGCGCCATTACAACCCGATGGTGGTGATCCACTGCGGCGCGCTGGCCGAAACGTTGCTCGAAAGCGAGCTTTTTGGCCACGAAAAAGGCGCCTTCACCGGCGCGCAATACCGAAAAAAGGGAAGCTTTGAAGTAGCCGACGGCGGCACGGTCTTCCTCGACGAAATCGGCGACATCAGCCTGAAAACGCAAAGCGACCTGCTGCGCGTTCTGCAAGAGCACGAAATCACGCGCGTTGGCAGCTCTCATCCCATCAAGGTGGATTTCCGCTGCGTCGCCGCCACCAACAAGGACCTGCACCGGTTGGTTGAAGAGGGCAGGTTTCGCCCCGATCTGTTCTATCGCCTCAACGTTTTCCCCCTTCATTTGCCGCCGCTGCGTGAGCGCAAGGGAGAAATCCCTATCCTCGCGGATCACTTCGTGAAGAAGTTTGCGGCTTCCATGAACAAGAAAATCACCCGCGTTACCCCCGCGGCGATGAATCTTCTGGACCGCTATCAGTGGCCGGGCAATATCCGTGAGCTCGAGAATGCCATTGAACGCGCCATGGTGGTCGGGCAGGAGCCGGAACTCCGCGAGCAGGACTTCGCCTTGCGCATGCCCGTGGCCGAGCATTCGACGCGCACGCTGGAAGACATCGAGAAGGCGCACATCCTGGAAGTCCTCGAAGAATGCAAAGGCAACCAGACAGTGGCCGCCGAGGTGCTCGATATTGACCGCGTAACGCTGCACAATAAGCTGAAGAAGTATGGCTGGAAACGAGTGACTGCGGATGTTTCATGAAACGCATTCAGCTACTACCGTTGGGACTTGTTGCGCAGGAGTCCCTCGCTGATCTCGCCGAAGGGCTTGCCAACGAATTCCTGATCCCGTGCGAAATTCTGAGCCCGCTGAGCGAACCTTCTTTCGCGTTCAACGTGACCCGTCAGCAGTATTCGTCCACGGAAATTCTGGCTTCTCTGATGCTGCGCAACACGCCGGACACCTGGCGGCTGGTCGGTGTCACTTCGCTGGATCTCTACATTCCGATCCTGACCTTTGTGTTTGGCGAAGCGCAGTTGGGCGGTAGCACAGCGGTAGTCTCCCTGCACCGGTTGCGCGATGAATTTTACGGTTTGCCGCCCAACCTCCTTGCGCTGCGCGAGCGCCTGCTGAAGGAAGCGGTGCACGAACTGGGGCATACGCTCACACTCTCGCACTGCGAGGACTATCAGTGCGTGATGTCTCCTTCGCACGGGATTGAACTCGTGGATTTGAAAAGCAGCCGCTTCTGCGCGGCCTGCCGCGAGTCCGTCCCCACTCGTGGGGAAGTCAAAGCGCTGAATGGGAGCATGTTTGTTCCCGGTTCGCGAAAAATGGCCTAGGCGACCGCATCGCGCGATTTTTTGCGCGGCACTATCGTGCGCACTACAACGTACAGCATGGGGATGAACAGCAGGTTCAACGAAGTGGCCGCGATCATCCCCCCGAAGACCGTGGTGCCCACCGAAACGCGGCCTGCCGCGCCCGCGCCGGTCGCAATCATCAGCGGCACAACGCCGAGGATGAACGCCAGCGACGTCATCAGAATCGGCCGCAGGCGGATGCGCGCCGCCTCCACAGCGGCATCAATCGTGTTCAACCCCTCATCCTGCAACTGCTCCGCAAACTCCACGATCAAAATGGCGTTTTTGCTGGCCAGGCCGATCAGCATCACCAGCCCGATTTGCGCATAAACGTCGTTCGTCAACCCTCGGAGCCAAATGGCGCCCAGCGCCCCCAGCAACGCCACGGGAACGCCCAGCAAGATAATGAACGGCAGGATGTAGCTCTCATACTGCGCGGCCAGCGTCAGGTAGACGAACACCATTCCCAGCCCAAACAAAATCACCGCCTTGCCGCCGGACTCAAGCTCTTCGAGCGACAGCCCGCTCCATTCATAGCTCATTCCGCGAGGCAGCGCCTTCTTCGCCAGCGCTTCCATCTCCGTGATGGCCTGACCCGAACTCAATCCTGATGCGGCTGAACCATCAATTTCCGCCGACCGGAACAAATTGTAATGCGTGATCACCTGCGGATTTTCGGTCTGCTCGATGTTCACCACGTTGTCCAGCGGGATCATCTTCCCGTTGTCTGCACGCAGGTAGTAGCTCTTCATATTGTTGGACTGCGCGCGGAAATTCTGGTCTGCCTGGACGTATACGCGATACGACCGGTTGTTAAAATCAAAATCGTTCACGTACACCGAACCCATAAAAACTTCCAGGGCGTCGGAAATCTGGCTGAAAGGGATCTGCAGGCTCTTCGCCTTTTCGCGGTCAATCTTCACCAGCACTTGCGGATCGTTCGCCGTAAAACTCGTAAACAATCCCGCCAGTTTTCCCGTGCCATTTCCCGCCGCCGAAAGTTGGTTCGCCGTGTCCGCCAGCGATTGCAGTGTATTGCGCCCCAGATCTTCCAGTTGGAACGTGAAGCCGCCAAACTGTCCCAGGCCCTGCACCGCCGGTGGATTAAAAGGAATCACCAACCCTCCGGGAATGGCCATCAATGGCCCGCGAATCCGCGCCACCACGTCGGGCCCCGAATGCCCGCTGCCTTTACGATCTTTGAAATCCGCCAGGTTCAGAAAGACCATCGCGCGGTTCGATGCACTGCCGCTGAAGCTGAATCCCACAACCGTGAAAGCCCCCGTGATTTCTGGCACGTGCGCAACCGCTTCTTCCACCTTTGCGCAAACCGCCTGTGTGTAACTCAGCGACGCTCCTTGCGGCGTCTGCACCACCACCATCAGGTAGCCTTGATCGTCCTCGGGAATGAACCCCTGCGGAATGCGCAGGTATAGAAACACAGCGCTACCCAGCACCAGCGCGAATACCAGTAAAGCGGGAATCTTGTGATCCACCACGCGCCGCACGGTTTCCCGATAAAATACTGCACCCGCGTCGAACACTTTGTTGAACCACCGGAAGAACGCCCCTTGCGCCCGCTCGCGGTGATGCCCCAGGAAAATGGCCGACAGCGCGGGAGTAAGCGTCAGCGCATTAAACGCCGAAATCGAAACCGAAAATGCAATGGTTAGGGCAAATTGCCGAAACAATATGCCTGTCGTTCCGGGAAACAACGCCACTGGCACGAATACCGAAACCAGCACCAACGAAGTGGCCACCACCGCTCCCGCCACTTCCTTCATCGCCACGCTCGCGGCGTTGTGCGGCTCCGATATGCCCTCGGTGATATGTCGCTCCACGTTTTCGATCACCACGATGGCGTCATCCACCACCAGACCGGTGGCCAGCGTAATGCCGAACAACGTCAGCGTATTGATCGAAAATCCCAGCAGCTTCACAAAAATGAATGTCCCGATCAACGACACCGGGATGGTGATGGCCGGGATAAATGTGCTGCGCCAGTCCTGCAGGAAAATATAAATCACCAGCACCACCAGGAATATCGCTTCGAACAAGGTGGTCAGCACGTCGCGGATGGATTCGCCGATGACTTCCGTCGTGTCAAACGCCACCGCGTACTTGAGTCCCGGCGGAAAATTGCTGGACAGCCGGGCCAGCTCCACTTTCGCCGCGCTGTCCACGTCCAGCGCATTCGCCCCGGGAAGCTGCGTCACGGCGAGGCCCACCGCATCGTGCCCATTGAATCGAAGGACGGAGCTGTAATCCTCGGCCCCCAGCTCCGCGCGCCCAACGTCTCTCACGCGCACCAGCGTCCCATCCGTCCCCGTTTTCAGGATGATGTTTTCAAACTCTTTTGGATCGGAAAGCCGCCCGATGGCGCGCACGCTGATCTGGTAGCTCTGGCCGGAATTTGCTGGGGGTTGCCCCAGTTGTCCCGCGGCCACTTGCACGTTCTGCTCGTTCAACGCGTTCAGCACCGAGGTGGCCGTCAGGCCGCGCTGCGCCAACCGCGCCGGGTCCAGCCACACGCGCATGGCGTACTTGCGTTCGCCAAAAATGATAACGTCGCCGACGCCTTTCACGCGCTTCAGCGAATCGCGCACGTACACGTCAAGGTAGTTGCTCAGAAACAGGCTGTCGTACTGCCCGCTCTCCGAGTAAACGCCCGCGGCAAAGACGAACCCCGAGGTCTGCTTGGTAATGATAATGCCTGTATTTTTCACCGCGTTTGGCAGGCGTCCCAGCGCCTGGTTCACACGGTTCTGTACGTCCACCGACGCCAGGTCCACATCGCGCGTTACGTCAAAGGTGACTGTAATCGTGCTGGTTCCATCGTTGCCGCTCGACGAGCTGATGTACTTCATCCCCGGCACGCCGTTAATCGCTTGCTCCAGCGGAATCGTTACCGCCGATTCCACCGCTTGCGCGTTCGCGCCAATGTACGAGCTGGAGACCACCACCTGCGGTGGCGCAAGGTCAGGGAACTGCGCGATAGGTAGCGTGGGAATGGCGATGGCGCCACCCAGCACGATTAGAATCGCGCAGACGGTCGCAAACACCGGTCGCCGGATGAAAAAATCTACGAACAATACAGTTCCTTGCCTTTCCCGTGCAAAGGGCTAGTGCCAAATGTAAATTCAATTGCCGTTGGGGTCTTATTTCCCGGTTTTGGGAGCGCTCTCCGTCGGTGTCTTGGCTCCCGGCGACTCCACCTGCTCGCTGATGGGCGCGCCATCTTGCAGGAACTGCGTGCCGGAGACGATCAGGTGGTCGCCCGCCTTCAGCCCGTCGAGCACCGCGTAATCGTTGCCCACGATCTCTCCCACCTTCACTCCGCGCTGCCGCGCAAACGTTCCTTTGGGTTCCTTGCTGGCCACGAACACAAAAAACTGGCCGTTGATGCGCGTCACGCCCAGCACCGGCACCACGGGTCCAGGGGCATTGCCCCAGACCACTTGCGCTCGCACCTGTTGCGCGATGCGCAGGCTTGCTTTGGAGTTCGGCACAGCCGCCTTGGCCAGCACGGTCTGCGTATCCGAATCCACCTGCGGCGAAACAAACGTGATTTGCGATTCCGCCAGGGGATTCCCCTCTTCATTCAGCAAGTGCACCGGCAGACCGACGCGCAGATCGTGCGCGTGCGCCGCCGGAACATAAATGTAGGCCTCCAGCGCCCCCGGTTCATCCACGGTTGTCAGCAGCGTCCCCACCGTCACACGATCGCCGACATGCACGGGAACATCACCCACGATCCCCGCCATTGGCGCGCTCACCTTGTAATAGTGCAGCTCCACCTGCTGTTGCTGCACCTGATGCTCAAGCGATTTCAGTTGCGCCACCGCCGTGTCATAATTGGTCTGCGCGTTATCGAGGTCGGACTTGGCAATCACCCCGGCGTCCCACAGTTTCCTCGCGCGCTCCAGATTGATGCGCGCCAGATTGACGTTGGCCTCCTGTGCCAGTCGCGAAGCTTCCTGGCTGTTGACGGTCGCTTCCTGTTTCAACGGGTCAATCTGCAGCAGCGCCGCGCCCGCCTCCACGCGGTCGCCCGACTTCACAAAAATCTTGGTGATGTAGCCTTCCACTTGCGGGTTGATCGAAGCGGAATGCCGCGATTTCAGCAGCGACAAATATTCCGTGGTCTGCGCGATGGGTTTGGACTCCACTACCTGTACCTGCACCGTCATCGCCGCGCCGCCAGCGCCTTCCCCTCCGGCGTTCACCGTGGCGTTCTTCGTGCCGCAACCCGCCGCCCCCAATGCCACCAGGCACACCATCCCGCAGTGATTCAGGAGCTTCCGGTTCAAGTGTCTGCTCAACAAGGCGCGGGTCCTCTGTTCAACAACAGCCGGGCTATCAGCCCATCATTTTACGACAATCGAATACAGAGCGAAACGTCAAAGCATTCTCTCCTTAGACGCACCAAACCGCCTTTGGTTGCCCCTGCGGCCGGCAGACAATCAGGGGCGGGTCCTCCAGGCGGGCCGTCTTTTTACAGAAAATCACATGGCTTCTGATTGGATCAGCGAGACGCGTACCTGCAGGCTGCAGGCGCTACCTAATACATGTCGGTGGGATCGATCTTCTTGCCGGAAAGGCCCAGTTGCAACACTTCGATGTTCTCCGGCCGGTCAAACACCTTGCCCGGGAACATCCGCTTGATGATCACACGCACGCCGCCAAACGCCACGCCAACCCCCGTGGCAATCCCCAGGAAGAGTCCCGTGAACAGAAAAATCTTGTACATGATAGTGAAGATCGGCGGGTCCGTCGCTCGCTGTCCACGCTCGTTCCAAGTCACCTGTGTTTCGTAGTTCACCGCATCGCGAATCGCCTGGGCGTGCTCCGGCGAAGTGGGCGCAAATACCAGCGACAGCAGGGAAGCCTTGCGCTCCACGGTCACCCCGGCTCGCTTCAGTTCAGCCGGCAACGCCTGCTCCAGGTGGTGCAGGTGCTGCTCGGCAAGTTGCGGCGTGGGATAATCCAACAAAAGCAAAGTACCGCTTCCATGCTCCCCTTGGTATTTCGCAAATATCGCTTCCACGCCATTCTGGAAGCCAACCACGTCCGCAAGCCTTGCCGTGTTATCCTGCCCCACCGAACCCATCGCCGCGCGAAACGCTTCCGGTCCCAGGGCATACTTCTCCGACCCAAATACCTTCCAGCGCTCAGGCAGATAGTTTTTCAGCGGAGGCAGGGGCGAATCGTCTGCCTTCTGCTGCAAACTGGCCAGCAGATCGTGCAGGCTATCCGCCTTCACGGTGGCAGGCAGGTTCGCTTGCACTACGACATTTCCCACCAGGAACACTGCGACCGTATCGCTACCAGCCGAATCCTTGCCCAGACCCAGGTCCTTCATGCCCGGCACCAGCAGGAATGTATACAACTCGTACGCGCTGCTCGGATCTTTCAATACAAACGTCCGCAGCGTCGCTTCATCACCTGCATTGCGGAAAGCCCGTTCTTCGATGCTCTGCAGTCCCGCTTCTTTCAGGACCCGCTCGCCGTTCGGCCACTTCGCCCACCCATCGCCCAAGTCCTGCACCCGCAGCGTCTTCGCGGGCGCTTCCGCTTGCCAGGGGCCGAATTGGTTGGGAAGCAGGGAAGGATCAGCAGCCACGCCAAGGGCGCAGAACATTGCCGTGATTAAGGAGGCAAAAAGAGTGCGGTGCATACCTGCTCAGTATATTAGATGCCGGAGGGCTATTGTTGGTTCCTGGACTGCTCCACTGCCGCCGTCGGGATCACCCGCCCGGGCTTCGACGACCGGTTCACCGCCATGCTGTTCAGGCTCTGAAGGTACTCGGAAACGCCCGCGTACAGCCCTTCTGCCACGCGCTGCCGGTGTTCCGGTTTCTTCAGCAGTTGTTCGTCCGCCGCATTGCTCAGGAAGGAAATCTCGGTGAGGATGGACGGCATATCCGCCCCAATCAGCACCACAAAGGGGGCCTTGCGCACGCCGCGGTTCTTCACCGGCTTGGCCGTCTTCTGAATACGCTTCGAAAGCGAATCCTGCACGTCCTCCGCGAACTCTTTCGATTCGTCAATCTTTTCCGTGCGCGCAATCTTCTTCACCAGGTCTTCCAGGTCGTGGATGCCTTCCTGGGAAGCCGCGTTCTCGCGCGCCGCCACGGCCATCGCATCGGCGGAGCCCTTCATATTCAGGTAATAGGTTTCAATGCCGCGCGCGCCATGATCCGGGCTCGAATTCGCGTGAATCGAGATGAATAGGTCCGCCTTGGCTTCATTCGCGATGCGCGTGCGATCTTCCAGTGGAATAAACGTGTCATCGGAACGCGTGTAGGTGATCTCCGCGCCGGGCAGTTTTTGCTGGATGATTTTCCCCAGCCGCAGCGCCACGTCCAGGCAAAGATCTTTTTCCATCAAGCCGGTGGGGCCAATCGTTCCAGTGTCGTGCCCGCCGTGGCCGGCGTCAATCACGATGCGTCCGATCTTCAGGCCCAGCGTGCGCGTCAGTGTTGCTTGTCCGTCACGCGTCGGCACAGGCGCCGTCGAAGGTTGAATCAGCTCGGGCTTCGTAGGCACAGCCATTTTCGTCGTGTGTGTGGTTACCACTTTTGCGGGCGGTGGAACGGGCTTTGCCGATGCTGGTTGGCTCTCAGCGACTACGATCGTATCGCTGTCGGCTGAAGACTTTGTCTCCCCCGCTACGGGTTCGCTGGCCACAGGCTTTTCACCGGCATTGTCATCCGCGCTCTTCGCAGCGGGTGTACTCGCCTTGGCGGTTTGCACCGGGCCATGCGCGCTCCTGTCTCCGTAAAGTTCAATCACCAGCCGCGACGGCTTGTGCATCAGCGTAGCGGCGTAATCTTTCACGCCATTCACGTCCAGCACTACGCGCACCACCCCGCCATGATTCTGCGCCACTCGGATCTGGGTCAGCAGGTCGCCGGTGACCTTAATTTTGTTGTGCAGCAACGCGGCCGAAAGCTTCGCGGCATGCAGGTCAAAATAAATACGGTCCGGATTGGCGATGCGCCCGGAAACGTATTGCACCGAATCCTCAAGCTCAATCACCACTTCGCTGCCATCCGGGGTCGCGCTCGTGCGGATGCGCTGCACGTGCGGCACACCGCCGGACTTGGCCTCTTCGCCGCCATCGCCATTGTCCGAAACGCGCGCCACAGTTTGCACCGAATCTTCGTTTTTATCTGCGTTCTTGCCCGTAGTGGGTTTCTTCGGCGCAGGCCCAGGCTTCGCGGCATCCGCGCTCATCGTTCCCGATTCCGCGTTCTTCATCAGCGCAAGTTCCGCCAGCGCTTCCTGCACGTCGCGCTTGTGCGAGGAATGCGGAAACTTCTTCAGATAATCCTGGTACGTCTTCGTCGCGCCGGCCATATCACCCAATTGATCCTGCTGCAATTGCCCCAGCCGCAGCATGGAATCGCCGACATACTTGCTGCCGGGATATTCGCGCATCAAAAACTGGTAGGACTCCGCAGCCGCCTGGTAGTAGCTGCGCCCAAAGTGATCGCCCATCTCCGTGTTTAGTTCGGCGACGGCCACCAACGCATCGGGCACCTCCACGGCGTGCGGCGTAATCAGGTAAACGCGTTGATAGCCGGTGACCACTTTCTTGTACTCGGCCAGCGTGCGCTTTTCCGCCAGCTTTTCGTTCAGCGCCGCCCGCATCTCTTCCGCGCGCGTGAACTGTGCGTTGGCCGCTTCTCGTTTTGCGGGAGCATTGTTCGTGGACGCCAGGGCAGGGCGGGGAAGCAGGCAAGCCGACAGCAGCACAAAACCCAGCGAAACGCCGGCGAAACTTATGCAGAAACTTTTAGCTGCCTTGCTCATTCTTCCCCAGTATCCCCAAACAACCCGCCGCCACGCCCACTTCTCTTAGATGCCGAATTTCACTCGTTCGTGAAGACCACTCGCCCGCTCGGATCCACTTCACGATGAATCCGGCTGGACCGCGTATAGGTGTCTTCCATGCGCCCCGAGCCTGGACGGTAATACGCATCCTGCACGCGCTGCACATAATTGCGCGTCTCGCGATAAGCCGGCACGCCGCCCGCGCGGTCCACCGCACCTTCTCCGGCATTGTACGCCGCCAGCGCCAGGTCCAGGTTTCCCCGATAGCGCTCCAGCAGCGTCTTCAGATAACGAACCCCTGCGTCCACGTTTTGTCGCGGGTTAAATGTGTCGGTCACGCCAAAACGCTGCGCCGTCGAGGGGATCAGTTGCATCAGCCCGACCGCGCCTTTGCGCGATTTCGCAGTTGGATTCCAGTTTGATTCCGTTTCAATCACCGCGCGCACCAGCGCCGGGTCCACCTTGTGGCGTTCCGCCGCTTCGCGCACCATTTTTTCTGCGCCGTCGCGGTCCAGATACATCGCCGGACGGTCCTGCCCCGTAAATGAAATCTCTCCCGGCAGATAGATCGCCTTACTGGTTGTTGGCTTGGTCGAAAATTTCGCAATCGCGGGAGGCTCCTCGTTCACAAACAGGCGCCGCCCGTCTATGGCCGTAACGCTCGCGATTTGTGCTTGCGCGGGATTGGCATTCGCCGCCAGCCCGGCAAGAACCAGAAATGGCACCAGCATGGACCTCAGGTTCATGGGTATTCGGTCGCCGTTCATGCGCCTTGGGGAAGGCATTGGCATAGAAATCCGCGTCGCGGTGCGGGCTGCCTCATTTGAGGGTTGCGAGCTGCCGCAAATACTTTGTGCGAAGCTCTGCCCTGCAAACAAGTTGTGCGAAATGCTCAACTTGCGAGGCCACGCTTCTGACGCTACCCAGGATTATAGCAAGGGTTCCAGCAGGCCAGGGACACTCTGTAAGGCACTTTTTAGTGCCGATGTGTCTTTTCCGCCAGCCTCGGCCAAATCGGGCCTTCCGCCCCCGGACCCGCCCACTTGCTTGGCCAGCGCCTGTATCAGCTTGCCAGCATGGACCTTAGCGGTCAGGTCCTTGGTCACCCCGGCGATCAGCGCCACCTTGCCGTCCTCCGGCATGCCCAAGGCGACCACGCCCGAGCCCAACTTCTGGCGCAGTGAGTCCACAAGCTGGCGCAACCCTTCGCGGTCTACGTTTGAGACCTCGCCCACGATCACCTTCACGCCCTTGATCGTTTGTGCCTGCCCGAATAGGTCGTCGAGTTGGCTCAGCGCGCCCTTGCGCTTCTGCGCTTCCAGTTCTTTTTCGAGGTGCTTGGCGGTGGCGCTGAGTTTTTCAACACTCGCCAGCAGATTGTCTTCGCCCACGTTTAACCGCCCGGCCAGTTCGCGGAGCGTCTGAGCCTGATGCTGGAAGTGCTCCAATGCGCCGATGCCGGTGACCGCCTCGATGCGGCGCACGCCCGCGGCAACGGACTCCTCGCTGACGATTTTCAGCACACCAATATCGCCGCCGCGATGCACGTGCGTCCCACCGCAAAGCTCCTTGGAATAAAAGCCGCGCGGCGAGCGCGAATCCGGAATCGTCACCACGCGCACGTTGCTCTCCGGATATTTGTCGCCGAAAAATGCCAGCGCGCCGGAATTCAGCGCTTCTTCCAGCGACATCACGCCGGTTTCCACTTGCGCGTTGTGGCGGATTTCGTCGTTCACTTGCTGCTCGATGTCGCGCAACTCTTCCGCATCCACAGGAGCAAAATGCGTAAAGTCAAAGCGCAGCCGCTCCGGCGCATTCAGCGAACCGGACTGTTTCACATGCGTGCCCAGGATGTTGCGCAGCGCGGCGTTCACCAGGTGCGTACCGGTGTGATTGCGCATGATGCGCGCGCGGCGCTCCGCATCGGCCACTACGGTCAGGCGATCGCCCACGCGCAGCGTTTCCTCG
>Ga0075030_100002950_pt1 | contig 15513 bp, 7 predicted proteins | sample LitLauG_LLR_2012_FD_71393 | JGI IMG/M metagenome (GOLD analysis project Ga0075030, IMG submission 71393) | Freshwater sediment microbial communities from Pennsylvania, USA - Little Laurel Run_MetaG_LLR_2012 | ecosystem: Environmental > Aquatic > Freshwater > Creek > Sediment | place: USA... | reverse complement strand
GCTGAAGATCGGCGCGATCGGTCGCCTTCCGGGCAATCTGGAAGCCCGGCAAGGTGAAAACGCGAATTTTCTTGTCGATGATCTGCTTGCGCGCCCAATGAGGAAGCCGTTCCCAAGCCTGCTCGCCTTCTTCTTCCGATTCCCACACCAGGCAGCCACCTTCCGACATTCCGTCCAGAGGGTTGGTGTGCGTGAAAGCCTTCGGATCGCAGCAGAGCACCACGTTTACATGTCGCAAATCGCAGTTCACGCGAATGCGCTCCGGCGCCGCGACCATAAAGTATGCCGTGGGCGCGCCTTTCTTTTCCGACCCGTACTTGGGATTGGCGCTGACGTGAATGATTTCTTTCGGATTGCCCAACTCATCGACAATCTTGTCGCGCTCATAGAGAAGGTCGTTCAGGTCGCCGAGAATCGCGCCCAAGTTTTTTCCAGTGGTGATGGCGCCCCACCCGCCAATCGAGTGGAAACGCACTGCAATTGCGCCCTCGGGCAGCAGGGAAGGCGTCTCATCCGACTTCACGGCATAAGGATGATCAATCCCCACAACAAAAAACGACGTTCCATCCGTGACTCGTTTTCCGTCCTGCCGCGGGCGAGCACCCGTGGCAAATTCGTAGGCACCGAGAACGTGTTCCGGACGGAAGTCGCGCGATCCCAGACCGTAGATGCCGGAGAAAAGTCGAGGCATCCGCTCAGGCGGGATGGCGGGGAGTTCCCGGGGAACTGGGTTGCCTGCAATCTGCAAAGCTTTATTCAGCGCAGTCCGTATATCGCGCCCCAGGGGATTGTCGCCGGCCATCGGTTCGTCGGTGCGCTCGAGAATAATGACATTTTTCTTGCCCGCGAGCGCCTGAACCACGGCGGCCTCCGGGAATGGACGGATCACATTGACGTGGACCGACCCGACCTTGGCTCCCTTGCGGTCGCGCAGGTAATCGACCGCCGCCTCAATATTTTCCGCCGCTGAACCCAGCGACACGAACACGGTATCGGCGTCGCCGGTCTTGTACTGCGTGACCAGGCCGTAGCACCGCCCGGTGAGCCGGGCAAACTCTGCGTATGCCTCTTCCAGAAAATGCAGGATCGGCTCGGTGAAATTGTTCCTCCGCCCGGCCACGCCCTGCATGTAGTGTTCCTGATTCTGCACCGGCCCCAGCAGCACCGGGTTGGTGAGATCGATCATGCGCGGTACCCGCCGGCGCGTCGGCCCGAACAGAATGCGCTGGCTTTCGGTTGGGCAGTCGATCATGTCGTCCGGAGCTCCCAGGAATTCGCGGATCAACTCGGATTCATGTTTGTAAAATGTCCGTTCCAGGTGAGAAGTGAGGAAGCCGTCCTGGACGTTCATGCCGGGGGTCAGGCTGAGTTCGGTGACACGCCGCAATATCAACGCCTGGTCCGCGGCTTGTTGCGCGTCTTTGCCGAATACGATGATCCATCCCGTGTCGAGAGCGCCGTATACGTCATCGTGCCCGCAGTGAACATTGAGGGCGTGCTTGGTCAGCGCCCGCGCCACCACTTCCAGAACCATGGTCGAACATTTTCCGGGGGCGTGATAGTACTGCTCCACGCCGTACACAATGCCCTGGCCGGAGGTGAAATTGACCACCCGCTTCCCGCACACCGAGTGCGCGATCGCCCCGCCCTGCGCCGCATGCTCGCCTTCTGCCTCCACCGCCAGGCTGCTGCGCCCAAAGACGTTCAGACGTCCTTCGGCAAAGGACTGCTGGTAGAGTTCACCTCCTTCGGTGGAAGGAGTAATGGGGTAAAACACACCGGCGTCGGCGATTCGTGTTTCCGTGTGGTAGGAAACAAGTTGATTCCCGTTTGCCGTGACCCGGATACCGGGGTAGCGAGGTGCGGACGACATGGTCCCCTCCGCGAACGGGCACCTCATGGAGAGGTGTCAGTCGGTCAAATTGTAGGGGCAATTTTAGTCTTGCCGGCGTCCGCCCGCAACCTTCGAGGGCGTGGTTCTCAGTCAGGTGGAGGCAGCCGCCCTCGGCCGTCCAGTCAACGCGAATCTCGACTCACTAGTCAGCCACCCGCAAAGAGGGGTTTTTAGCCGGCGCGAGGCGACCCGGCCGATCCCTGAAGTTTCCGTGCTTCCTCCAGTGCCTCCGCGGCCGCCGGATGCCGTTCGCGCAGCTCGCCCGCGCGGCGGATCCGCTCGTCCCAGCAGCTTTGGCGGTCATGAACCGAGGAAGTTGAAAACGATCCCATGCGGTTCATCTTCCCCACAAGTGCAGTTTCCGGTGGGGACAGCCGCCCTTGCCTGTCCTGAGCGAAGTCGAAGGGGCTGTCGGGGCGAGCGTAGCTCGCCACTGCGCACTCGACAAGCCCTTGTACGAAAGTAATCTCCGCCGCCATTCCCCGGGCGATACCATGATTGCAGCACGCCGTCCCCCTTTTGACGGATTGCCAGGTGGTGTTTCATGCGTGATCTACGGCAGTTTCTGCTCTTTATCGCCGCCTCAGCCCTCGTTTTACCGGTGGCGCGTGCCCAGGAGGAAACGCCGCAGCCCTCTCTCGGAGATGTCGCCCGCCAGTCGCGTCTGCAAAAGCAGCAGAAAGACGCGCAGCAGAAAGATGCGTCCAAAGATGTCCAGTCCGCCAAGGACGCCGCGCCCGCCAACCCGCCGGAGGCCACGGGCAAAGACGCGCTATCCAAAGAGACCAACAGCAAAGATGCTCCGCAGACGGGCAAAGACGCGCACCTGATCAAGGCCGCCAAGAAAGTCATCACCAACGAGGAGATTCCGGAACACGCCGGTCCAACCCGCCCCCTGGCCCCTGGCTCCAAGGCGGTGGCCGACGAACCGGAGCAAGACTCGGGAAACCAAAAGCAGCCTGCGGATTACTGGCGCACGCGTATCCTCTCGCAAAAGACCGAGATCGCGTCCCTCAAGAGCGACATCGACAGCCTGACCGCCTCCATCCAGTACGCCGGCGGCAACTGCGTGTCCGGTTGCGTGGAATGGAATGAACGCCAGCAGCAGAAACAACAGCAGGTCGACGCCATGAAGGTTCAGCTGGAACAACAGCAGAAGCAACTTGAAGAAATGCAGGAAGCAGCCCGCAAACAAGGTTACGGCAGTTCGGTTTACGAACCGTAGAAGACCGCAACCCCGCAAGAAAGAAATGCCGGCTCGACGAGTCTTTTCTCATTCCCAAACCCCGCCGGATCATGCGAAATTATTTGCATGCCTTTGGTCGTCCGCCCCTCCTCAATCCACGCTGTCGGCGTCTTCACCACGACTCCGATCCGCAAAGGTGCTCGCGTCGTCGAGTACACCGGTACACGCATTACTCCCGAGGAGGCCGACCGCTTGTACGACGGCGCTCCGCGCACTTACCTCTACGGTCTCGACGACGGAAAGACGGTTATTGATGGCGAGGGTCTGGGTGCTTATCTGAATCACTCCTGCGACCCGAACTGCGAGGTCGATGAGATCAAAGGCCGAGTCTGGCTGTTTGCCCGGCGCAATATTTCCGCGGGCGAAGAACTGGTGTGGGATTACAACCTTTATGACGACGAAGACCCCGCTCCCTGCCACTGCGGTTCTCCGAAATGCCGCGGCACCATGTATTCGCGGGAGTGGATGGCGAAACTGCGCCGCCAGGAAGCCCGCCGCCAAGCTTCAGCGGCGCGTGCGGCATCGCCTCTCGGTGCTGCCGGCAAGCCATGACCCAGGCTGCTGTCTCGCCTGCCTGAAAACTCAACTCAAGACGAAACGGGGGCGCTTTCCCGGCCCCTGGCATCTGCATTTTCTTCTTCGCTACGGAGTCAGGGCGCAGGCTTCGTACTGATCCGGACAAATAGCCGGCACATCGTAAGCATGGTCGTTCAAAGTGGCGGTGAAGATGATTCCTTCGCATAAATCGCCCACTTCGCCAAAAGACGAGTTGATCGCCCGATCGCAGTTCGCTCCCGTAGGCGTTGGCCGCCATTGACGCTACCCGTGTTCCGGCGCTTTCCCGTGCTCGCGCCAGCCTTCGACAATCAGATAGAGCACGGGAATAAAGAACAGATTCAGTACCGTCGACATGATCATCCCGCCAAACACCGTCGTTCCCACCGAACGCCGTCCGTTCTCGCCGGCACCCGTTGCTATGACCAGGGGCAGGACGCCCAGAATGAATGCCAGCGACGTCATCAGAATCGGCCGGAGACGGATCGTGGCTGCCTGCACCGCCGCTTCGACCAGCGGCAGCCCGCGCTCGCGCAACTGCTCGGCAAACTCCACGATCAGAATCGCATTCTTGCTCGAAAGTCCCACCAGCATGACCAGCCCCACCTGGCAGAACACGTCATTCTGTAGCCCGCGTCCCCACTGCGCTCCCAGCGCTCCCAACAAGGCCATTGGAACGGCGAGCAAGACGATGAACGGCAGCACGAAACTTTCATACTGCGCCGACAGTGTCAGGTACACCACCAGTGTTCCCAGACCAAACAAAATCAGCGAAGTTCCTCCGGCCTGCAGTTCCTCCAGCGACAGCCCCGTCCAGCTGTACGAGAATCCTTGCGGCATCTTGGCGGCGAGCTGTTCCATGGCCGTAATCGCCTGGCCCGAGCTGTACCCCGGCGCTGGCGATCCATCAATCTCCGCCGACCGGAACAGGTTGTAATGGCTGATCACCTGCGGCGTGGTGGTTTGCGTGATGCTGATCAGGCTTTCCAGTGGTACCATCGCGCCGCTGTCGGCGCGCACGTAGAACTGTTTCATGTTCTGCGCCTGTGAGCGGAACGCCTTGTCGGCCTGCACGTACACGCGGTACGACCGGCTGTTGAAGTCGAAATCGTTGACATAGGCTGATCCCATGTACACGCCCAGCGTATCCGTGATCTGCGACAGCGCGACGTGCAGGCTCTTGGCCTTCTCGCGGTCAATCTTGACCAGGTATTGCGGATCGTTTGCGGTGAACGGCGTGTAGAGCCGGACCAGGTCCCGGCGCCCGGCTGCCTGTTGCATCACGCCCTGGGCGGCGCCCGCCAGTTCGTCCAGCCGGTGCGCTGCCTGATCCTGCACCACGAACTGGAACCCTCCGAACTGTCCGAGGCCCTGAATGGCTGGCGGCAGCGTCGGAAACACGATGGCTCCGGAAACACCAAACAGCCTGGGACGAACCCGGCGGAGAATGGCCGCCGCGCTATGTTCTTCGCCGGGGCGCTGCGAATAAGGTCTGAGCGGAACAAAGATCAGTCCCTGATTCGCCGCGGCCCCTGCAAAGCTGAATCCGGATACTGAAAAAGTTCCCTCTGCTTCCGGCACGCCAGCCACAATGTCCGACACCTGCTTCCCGATCGCCTTCGTATACTCCAGCGAGGCGCCCGAAGGAGCCTGAATGACAATGATGAAGTAGCCCTGATCTTCATCGGGTACGAATCCCGTGGGCACGCGCGCAAATACAAAATAGGTCAGCCCTAATCCGGCAAAGAACAGCACCGCCATCGCAAATTTGAAGTTGAGAATGAATCGCAGTGCCCGCCGGTAACCGTTGGTCGTCTCCGCAACCACCTTGTCCACTTCCCGGAACAGCCAGATTTTCCCGCCATGTACCCGCCCGAGCAGCAGCGCCGACAGTGCGGGCGTCAAGGTCAGCGCGTTGAATGCCGAAATCGTAATCGAGAATGCAATGGTCAGAGCGAATTGCCGGAACAGAATGCCGGTCGTCCCAGGGAAGAACGCGACCGGAACAAACACCGCCACCAGGACCAGCGACGTGGCGATCACTGCACCCGTCACCTCGCCCATCGCTTCTGACGACGCCTTGCGCGCATCCCGTTGCCCTTCCTGAATATGGCGCTCGATGTTCTCAATGACGACGATGGCATCGTCAACCACCAGCCCGGTGGCCAAGGTGATTCCGAAAAGCGTTAGAGTATTGATCGAGAAGCCCAGCAGCTTCACGAAGGCGAAGGTCCCGATCAGCGACACGGGAATCGTCACCGCCGGAATCAGCGTGCTGCGCCAGTCTTCCAGAAAAACGAAGATCACCAGGATGACCAGCAGCATCGCCGTCCCCAGCGTGCTCAGCACATCCCTGATCGATTCACTCACCGCGTCTGTCGTATCAAACGCCAACTGGTAGCGCATCCCGGGCGGGAATCTCTTCGACAGCCGGTCCAGTTCGGCGATGGCGCGCCGGTCTACATCGAGTGCGTTGGCGGTCGACAGTTGCGTCACCGCCACTCCCACGGCGTCCTGACCGTTGAATTGCAGATCGGAAGCGTAATTCTCCGCCCCCAGTTCGGCGCGTCCCACGTCTTTCAACCGCACCAGCGTGCCGTCGGAGTTCGTTTTCAAAATGATGTTCTCGAACTGCGCCGCCTCGCTCAGCCGGCCTTCTGCCCGCACGCTGACCTGGTACTGCTGTCCCGCGATGGCCGGCTGCTGCCCCACTTGCCCGGCCGCGACCTCCACGTTCTGCTCCGCCAGCGCATTCACCACGTCGGGAGCGGTCAGCCCGCGTCCCGCCAGGCGCGCCGGGTCCAGCCACAGCCGCATCGAGTACTTGCGTTCCCCGAAGATAAAGACGTCGGCGACTCCCGGAATGCGTTTCAACGAGTCCCGTACGTAAACGTCGAGGTAATTGCTCATGAACAGCGTGGAGTATTTGTTCTTGTCCGAGATGACGGCCGCGCCGAACACAAAGTTCTGCGACGACTTCTGCGTCGTGATGCCCACCGCCTTTACGGAGCCGGGGAGCCGTCCCTGCGCCGTGTTCACGCGGTTCTGGATGTCGACCGTGGCCAGATCCGGATTGCGCGTCAGATCGAACGTCACCAGGATCTGGCTGGTGCCGTCGTTCCCGCTGGTCGAAGTGATGTACTTCATCCCTTCGGCGCCGTTGATCTGCTGCTCCAGCGGAATCGTAACCGCGCTCTCCACCGTCTGCGCGCTGGCCCCGATGTAAACGCTGGTCACGCCTACCTGCGGCGGGGCGAGATTGGGAAACTGCGCGATGGGCAGCGTGGGCAGCACCGCCGCTCCTGCCAGGATGATCAGAAGCGCGCAAACGGTGGCAAAGACGGGACGGTGGATGAAGAAGTCAACAAACATGAATGAGAAGTCGAAATTGAACGTGCCGGCCTAACCCACTCAGCTCAGCGGAATCACCGGAGCTCCATCCAGCAGAAACTGCGTTCCGGACACGATCACCTTGTCGCCGGGCCTGATTCCGTCCTGCACTTCGACATCGTTGCCCACCGTCTGCCCGATCTTCAGCGTCTTCTGGCGCGCCACGAACGATCCCCCGTTCTGCGGCTCGGCGACAAAGGCGAAGTACTGTCCTGCCAGTCGAGACACCGCCAGGATCGGAACCTGCGGATTCTGGTGCGTCCCGAACACCACCCGCGCCCGCACAAATTGCGATTGCCGCAGAGCGACGTTGCCGTTGGCAAGGCGCGCTTTGACCAGCACTGTCTGGGTGGAGTTGTCCACCTGGGCAGAGATAAAGGTGAGCCGGGTCTCTGCCACCACGATCCCGACGCTGTCCACCACCTGCACCGGCAGGTTCATTTTGAGTTGAGCGGAATGTTCAACCGGGACATAGACATACACTTCCAGGCTTCCCGGCTGGTCGACCGTGGTCAGTTGAGTCGCCGTCGTAACCCGGTCGCCCACCCGCAGCGGAATATCTCCTACGATCCCGTCCCGTGGCGCCACCACCTTGAAGTAGTGAAGCTGTACTTCCTGTTCGCGCACCTGCGCGTCCAGGGCGTCCATCTGCGCCCGAGCCGCGTCCATCGCGGCTTTGGCCTGATCCAGATCCTGCCTGCTCACTACGCCTGCGGCAAAAAGTCCCTGCGCCCTCTCGTATTGCTGCATCGTCCAGCTCAGATTTGCCTGCTGCGCCGCCCGCGCACTCTCCTGGCTTTTTACTGTGGCCTGCTGCTTCAGCGGATCGATTTCCATCAGCGCGATCCCAGTCTCCACTCGGTCACCCGAGTGTGCGAAAATTTGGGTGATCTGACCGTCTACCTGCGGCATGACCACGGTCGAGTCTCGCGACTTCAGCACCGCCACATATTCGCCCGCGTCCGCGATCGGTACGGTCTGGGCCTGAAGAACCTGCACCGGCATCGCCGGAGATCCGCTCGCCTGCGGGTTTTGTGGGGGATTCTTATTGCAAGCCGTGGTCAGCGCGATCGCTGCCAGGCTCAGTGCAAACCCCACCGTCGAGGCCCGTAGAGGAGACAAGGCAAACATGAAAAACCGCTTTCGCAACCCAGTACTCTACGCTGCCGAATGCCCTCTGAATGTGATTCTCCTCACACCTCTCTGTTCCCCGGGAGCCTCCGTGCCCTCGGTGGTGGTGTATCGGCGCCGTCTTTGCTGTGCAAAATTCGTAACCTCAGGTTAACAATCCTTGGCCAAGTTGTCGATTTTTCAACGATTTCCTCCGATGCACGGTCGTTCCGGGCCCCATTTTCCTGTGGATTTTTATTAATCTCCATTTCATCGTTTGTTCACATTGCCGCAGCGCCCCCCCGTCTACCTTCCCTAAGCAGTTTTTCTCAGGAGGAAAAGTATGTCCAAACCCGGTTTCCTGGTCCAGGCCAGGCAACACCTCGCAGTCGCCACCAGCATCGTCGCGATCGTGGCCAATCTCGGCACGCCGCTTCCCGCGGCCGCGGAAGACCACAGCTCCCACACCGCTACGCCCATCAAGCACGTGATTGTGATCATCGGCGAAAACCGCACCTTCGACCACGTGTTCGCTACCTACAGACCTCGCCACGGCGAGCGCGTCTCGAACCTGCTCTCCAAAGGCATCGTCAACGAAGATGGAACTCCAGGCCCCAACTTCGCTTTAGCCAGTCAGTCTTCTGCCACGGACTCCTCCGCCGACGGTTACCAGCTCAACCCGTCCGGTAACACGCCCTACGCCGTGTTGCCGCCGGTTCTTGCCGGTGGATATTCCACCGGGCCTTTTCCCGACACGGCCAGCGCCAAGGCAGTCGAGAACGGCTTGGAAGATCAGGACTACGTTCTCCTCACTACCGGCGGCACGGGACTTTCTCACGGTGCGGTCGACACTCGCATTCCGAACGCCGCGAGCCTGCCCAACGGCCCGTTCCAGTTGACCTCTGCCTCCCATCCCTACGACTCTTATGACAACAGCCCAGTTCACCGCTTCTACCAGATGTGGCAGCAGTTTGACTGCAACGCGGCCAATGCGACTCGGCGAAATCCCAGTGGTTGCAAAGCGGATTTGTTCCCGTGGGTAGAAGATACAATCGGTGCCGGTTCCAACGGGAATGCCCAGGCTGGCGGCTTCAGCGACACCAGCACAAAAGAGGGCGCTACCTCCATGGGCTTTTACAACATGGCGGCCAAAGACGCTCCCTACTTTAAGTCTCTCGCCGACAACTACGCCATGAGCGACAACTTCCACCAGGCGGTCATGGGCGGAACCGGCGCCAACCACGTTATGCTCGGCACTGGCGACGCCATCTGGTTCACCGACGGGAACGGCAACGCCGCCGTGCCCCCGCACGATGTATTCATCAGCGCCGGTCCTAACAGCGGCACGGTCGACGAAATCGAAAACCCCAATCCGCAGGCCGGAACCAACAACTGGTACACGGAGGATGGCTACGGCAATGGTTCCTACGGATCCGCCTCGTCGGGAGGCGGAACCTACAGCAACTGCGCCGACACCACCCAGCCCGGAGTCGCCGAAATCACCAGCTACCTGAACTCCCTGCGCACGCCCATCAATCCTCACTGCGAAGATGGTCACTACTACCTGTTGAATAACTACAACCCCGGCTATCTCGGTGACGGAACCAGCGCGTACAGCTCGGCCGTCCTTTCCGATCCCGGCCAGACCGTCTTCGCCATTCCGCCCTCGCCTTTGCGCGGCATCGGCGACGCGCTGATGGAGAAGAACATCTCGTTTGCCTACTACGGCGACCAGTGGAATACCTATCTGGCCAACCCCGACAATAACTACGTCACCGCAGACAACACCTTCTGCAACATCTGTGATTTCTTCCTGTACCAGACCTCGATGATGGGCACCGCCGCTGGCCGGGCTCACAATCTGGACACGATCAACCTGTACCAGTCGCTGAAAGACGGCTCTCTGCCGGCCGTATCTTTCGTGAAACCGGATGGCTGGCTCGACGGCCACCCGGCTTCTTCCAAGCTGAGTCTGTTTGAAGGCTTCGTGAGGAAGATTGTCGACGGGGTTCAGGCCAACCCGGCTCTATGGGCCAGTACCGCCATCATCGTCACCTTCGACGAGGGCGGCGGCTATTACGATTCCGGCTACATTCAGCCCCTCGACTACTTCGGCGACGGCACCAGAATCCCGACCCTGGTGGTCTCTCCCTTCACTCATCCCGGCCACATTTCTCACGCCTACGCCGACCACGTTTCGATTCTGAAGTTCATCGAAGCCAACTGGAAGCTGAAACCCGTGACCAAGCGCAGCCGCGACAATTTCCCCAATCCCGTCGCCAGCGAGCGGAACCCCTACGTCCCGCTGAATTCTCCGGCGATCAGCGATCTGATGGATGTGTTCAGCTTCGATCGCCGATAGTCGTAACCGAAACATCGTGCGCGAAACATCAGCCGGCGGACTCCTCGCCGGCTGAGTCCTTTTTTGGAGCACACTCAGCGCGCCGCGGTTCTCGCGAAGCCAACCATCTTTCCTCCTCTTCTTCTTCGGGGCGCACGGTTTTTGATCCCACATCAAAAAAAACACCTTGTGCATAACTTTTCACGAACGCGTAATCGCCTCTCAACACTCGTCCTTTAAGTTCGCCAGTACGCGAACGCCCAAACCTCTTTTGTCGTCAGTCTCGATCATTCGAGCGGCCACCTAACCGAAATCATTCTCTGGAGGACGAAACCTATGCAAATCAATTGCTTCCTTCGCGGAGTCAGTCTGGCTGCCGCCTTCACGGTGGCGGTTATCGTTGGCGACTGTGGCGCCTCCGCCCAGTCCACGGTCCTACCCACCGGCGCAACCATCACGCCCAGCGCAGCGCCCGGTTCGGTCTTCCAACCGCTCAAGGTTGCGTTGCCCGATTATCCCAACGATTCGCCCGACGGCGCGGAAACCACGGCCGTGAGTCCCGATGGCAAGACCCTGCTCATCCTGACCAGCGGCTTCAACCTGAATCTCGATCTCAACGGCAATTACCAGCCGCAGGACTCCGGCGAATACGTATTCGTGTACGACATCTCCATTCCCAGCGCTCCCGTCCAGAAGCAGGTCGTGATCCTGCAGAACGAGCGAGCTCTTGACGGCCTGGTGTGGAGCCCGGATGGCACCAAGTTCTACGTCGCCGGCGGCGCCGATGACGTGATCCACACTTTTGCCCAGACCAACGGTCAATGGGTAGAAGTGGGTGCCCCGATCAACCTAGGCCACAACGGTGATCTGATGAATTTGGAAACACTGACGGGCCCCACCGCCGCCATGGTGGGCGTCACCGCTGACGGATCGACTTTGTTTGTGGCTAACCACGAAACCGACTCGATCACTTCCGTGGACCTGGTGAGTGGTACCGTTCTTCAGGAATACGATCTTCGTCCCGGCCTGATCAACATTCAAAAGACTGGCGTCGCGGGCGGAGAGTTTCCCTATGGAATTGCGGTGCAGGGAAGCAATACGGTTTATGTGTCCAGTGTCCGCGACCGCGAAATTGACGTCCTGAACTTCTCGAATGGTGCTCTGACTCTCACCAACCGCATTCCGGTCTCCGGAAATCCCGAAAAGATGATCTTGAACCGGGCCCAGAGCAAGCTGTTTGTGGTTGCCGCCAACTCAGACGAGTTGATCATCATCAACACGACCCTAAATCAGGTTGTCGCTTCCGTGAACACCACCGCGCCATTCGGAGTGTTTGGTTTTCGGAATGTTCCCAAAGGCAGCAATCCGAACAGTGTAGCCCTCTCGCCAGATGAGAAGACCGCCTATGTCACCAACGGCGGCACGAACTCAGTCGCGGTGGTCAGCCTGCTCGGCGGTTTTCCAGTTGTGATCGGCCTCATCCCGACGGGCTGGTATCCGAACTCCGTCAGCGTCAGTCCGGAGGGTTCGACCCTCTATGTCGTGAACAGCAAGAGCGTGGAAACTCCGAATCCGCTGAATTGCCGCTACATCAACAATAATCCTGGCGGCGGCTTCGGCTCAGCCTGCGATCTCTTCGCCCAATCCGGCGGCGGAAACCAGTATGCCTGGCAGAACGAGTACTCAGGTTTCCTGACCCTGCCCGTGCCCCGCTTCCTTGATCTGCTCAAACTTACAGCTCAGGTCGCCAGCAACAATGGCTTCAACTTTGAGTTGAGCCGCAAAGACGACGCGACCATGGCGTACCTGCGGCGCCACATTGATCACGTGATTTACATTGTCAAAGAGAACCGCACTTTCGATCAGGTGCTCGGCGATCTGACCAACGGGGCCAATGCCGACCCGACCCTCACGCAGTTCCCGGAGTCAGTCACTCCAAATTTCCACAACTTAGCCAACAACTTCGTCACTTTCGACAGTTTTGACGATAGCTCCATGGTCAGCATGGACGGCTGGCAGTGGTCGCTGGCAGCCCGCGCTCTAGACATCAACGAAAAGTGCGTTACGGTTAACTACGGCAAGGGCGGATGCCAGTACGACAGCGAAGGAACGGCCCGCAATATCAACGTGGCCGTGCTTGGGGTCACCGCTCGTCAGCAAGAGCAGCCGCTCTATCCTCCCGATCCGAACCTTCTGCCCGGTCCGGCCAACGAAGTTGCGGCGGATGGACAGGGACCGAATGCGCAGGGGCGAGGCTATCTCTGGGATGCCGCGCTCAAAGCGGGTCTCACGGTTCGCAACTACGGCTTCTACCTTGACTTGGGAGCCGACGACACGCGCCCCGCCACGATTACACCGACTCTGACGGACCCCTACTCCGCCGGCATTCAGGTCGCTTTTCCGGCAGTTACGGCCCTGCTCAACCGCACCGACCTCTACTTCCGCGGTTTTGATCAGAGCTTCCCCGACTACTACCGCTACACGGAATGGCTGCGGGAATTCAACCAGCAGGTACAGACCAACACCTTCCCCAATCTGACCTTGCTGCGCCTTGACCATGACCATTTCGGCAATTTCAACACCGCTTCGTTCGGGGTAAACACTCCCGAACTTCAGATTGCCGATGACGACTACTCCGTCGGTCTTGTGGTCGACACCATTGCCCATAGCCCCTATGCCAACAACACGCTTATCTTCGTGATCGAAGACGATCCGCAGGATGGTGCTGACCACGTCAGCGGCGACCGCAGCCTGGCCTACATCGTAGGTCCTTATGTGAAGCAAGGCGCTGTCGTTTCCGACAAGTACAACACTGTAACCATGCTGCGAACCATCGAAGAGGTTCTGGGCCTGCCGCCGCTCGGCATTCACGACGCCGGCTTGCCCCCGATGACCAACGCCTTCAATATCCGCCAGGACTGCAATCGTAAGAACGCCGGAGGCTCCACCTGCTGGACCTACTCTGCGACCCCATCCGCGTTCCTGGCCAATACCACCTTGCCCATCCAGTTTCCCGCCGCAGTGAAGGCCGCGATCCCACAGCCGACACACGGCGCTGCCTGGTGGGCGGCCAAAACCAAGGGGATGGACTTCAGCAAAGAGGACCGCAACGATCCGGCGGTCTTCAATCGGATCATCTGGGAAGGCCTCAAGGCCGACAAGCCCTATCCCTTGAACCGTTCGGGTGCGGACCTAGGGCACACTGGAACGCCCCGGCCCGAGACCCGGCAAATCCACGGTGCGGGCGGGTCCAAGTAACGCAAAGCGGGATAAACCGCAGAGACAGGGGCTGGTCGCAACCGTCCAGCCCCTCTTTACGGATTTGTAAGAAAGATTCCGTAGAATGTCTGTTGAAGCGGTTGGAACCCGATCGTCTTTCTCAATATTCAGAATTCAGACGGAGTTCTCAAGGCCTTCATCGATGAAAACGGCGATCCTGCGTTTCCTCCTGCTCTCGCTTGCCCTTGCGCCCTCCGCCATGGGGCAAGCCCCAGCCCGCAATTCGAATGACTTTCCCCTTTACGTCAAAGTCCAACTCGATAACTCGGTCAAGCTCTCGTCTTTGAAACCTGGAAGTGTGGTTGAGGGCAACCTCGCCCGCGACGTCTACTCCCCCGATCGAAAGCTCTTCCCCGCCGGCAGCCATGTGCGTCTCGTTGTTGACCAGCTTGGGCGCAAGCGCAAGCCTCCCAGCAATCGTTGGCCCTGGGTGGTGAGCGTGTTTCTGCCCCACCACGAAAACTTTCCCTTGTTCAATGAGGCGACTGTCACGGTAGCGGACGGCTCCGAGAGCCTGCTCGAAGTTTCTCTGATCTCCGCCGACCGCGTGCTGGACGTCCATTCCTCTCCGGCACACCGGAAAAAAGGCGTGGGCGCCACCCTGAGCCCGGCCTCCGCCAGTCCGGTCGCGAGTGCCTCGAATCAGCCCGATGGCTCCTACCAAATCGCCGGGCCGGTCATGTCTCTGGAAGCGCGCGAGGAAGCAGACAACTCCTCCGTAGAGGTACCTGATCCTGGGCTCACGCTTTCACCCAGCGACGCCACCTTGGCCGCGGGAACGGCCTGCAGAATCCTTCTCCTGCAGGATGTGAGCGCGTCCAGGAGTCATGCTGGCGACGCCGTCCAGGCTCGCTTGCTGGAGCCGGTCGAGTTGAATTCTCGTGTCGTGCTGCCCGCCGGCAGCCTGTTCGAAGGCGCCGTGCTCAAAGCCACCCCGCCCCGCATGCTCAGCCGCGCCGGTTCTCTATTCCTCGCCTTCACCGAGTTGAAGCTGCCCGATGGCGTTCGCATTCCCGTGTCCGCTTCTCTCACCCAAGTCGAATTGAACCGCGGCTCGCACACCAGAATGGACGCCGAAGGCCGCCTCCACGGAGAACGCCCCGGCGCGGCCTGGATGCTCATCAACGGCGGCGTCACCGCCGGCATCGCCAAAGAAGTCGATGACGGTACCCAACTCATTCTGGAGGCGATTCTCTCTAGCGCCACCGACGCCTCCACCGCCGGCACCGCCCGCATCGCCGGCACCATCGTTTCCGGCCTGTTCATGCTGACCCGTCACGGCCGTGACGTAATCCTCCCCGCTCACACGGAGATGAGCTTGGTCCTGAACCGCCCACTGGCGCTCTCCATGCAGCCAATCCCATGACCGCCCTGGGCACCCGGCCTTGACTCCAGAACCCTGTGTACTCCTGCGCCCTCTGGTTAAGCCCCTTCTTGCCCCGAATCCCCACGCCAGCCCCGGCATCCTTTATCCTAGGACAGCACTCCTATGCCCACGAAATCCCAAGCATCTACCGCGATAGCGCAATCCTCCAACGGTACCAACCCGGAACGCGAACGCGTCTTCAGCGCGTTCCGCCAGTGGGGATATCTCGAAGGTGATCTCGATCCCCTCGGATTCCTCCGCCCCCGCCCAACCCCCGAACTCCAGATCGACGGAGAGTACGCCCGCGAGGCCCGTGCCATCTACTCCAGCAC
>Ga0075030_100002949_pt1 | contig 15514 bp, 12 predicted proteins | sample LitLauG_LLR_2012_FD_71393 | JGI IMG/M metagenome (GOLD analysis project Ga0075030, IMG submission 71393) | Freshwater sediment microbial communities from Pennsylvania, USA - Little Laurel Run_MetaG_LLR_2012 | ecosystem: Environmental > Aquatic > Freshwater > Creek > Sediment | place: USA... | reverse complement strand
GCCAAGGGCAATATTCCGATTCGGTTTCATGGCTTCTACCTCAAACTGGGGCCACTCCTGATGTAGCAATAGTCCCTGAAGTCATTCTAATCCAAAAAAGGACCAAGGACTCTGAAATATTGGGCGTAGCGCACCAATCTGCCTGGTTGATTAGGGTCCTCTTAGTCCTTTGCGGCCGCCTGATCATGGCGGCGGGGGGCGGCGCGTCCGCGCACTAGCTCGGATCTATTCCTTAAGTTCTTTCACGATCTCTGCCGCCACGGAACGCGCCCGTTCCAGTTCTCCCGGCTCGAGACTGATGGCGCCGACGCGCGCGTGGCCGCCACCGCCGTAGCGTTCGCAGATGCTGGCGAGATTGTGCCTGGGCTCTTCCGCCGCCCACGGATTCGATCCCACGGAAATCTTAGTGCGAAAGCTCGAAGGACTTACGGAAACCGTATACGTGGAAGTGGGGAACAGGTAGTACGGAATGAACTTGTTGTACCCTTCCATTTCGTGACCGGCGAGGTCGAAGAAAACCACGCCGTTCGTCTGGCGGGCTCGACTTTTGATGATGTCGATGTTTTCCCGATGGCGCCGGTAAAGTGGCTCGTAGAGCGCCTGAATCTCCGGCTCGACAATGATATCGGCCAGCGGGCGGTGCTGCATCCAGAGGATCACGCGCTGCACGATATCGGAACCCTTCGCGGCTTCGATGACCAGTGTCAGTTTCATCGCGGGAGCGCCCAGTTCCACCGCGGATTGGGCATCGGGATACTGCGCCCCGTCGATGATAAGCGACCATTTGACCAGATCTTCCAGGTCGGGCGCGCGGAAGCCAAACCGATCCCGCGCCACATCGCAGATGAAAGCAGTGCAGGATTTGTAGCTCGGATCGTACAGTTTGCGGCCGCTGGTATCGCGGCGGAAGTGCTCAGCGTCTTCCGCGTTGAGGAAGGCGCTCTGGTGATGATCGAACCACCAGGTGAGCCGCGGATCGCTCGAATATTTGAAATCGACGATGGCGTTTTCTTCCCCGTCAAACAGCGCGGGCTCGAACATCTGGGATGCTTTGTGCGCCATCCCCGTATACCGGAACTGCGCATTCGCGTGGACCGCGCCCGCAATGAACCGGCTGAAGTAAGCAGCCGATGCCGCCCCATCAAAGCAGTGATCGTGATACAGAATCCGTTCCAGCATGGAGAAGACAAGGAAAACCTATCAGCTTGCCTCAACGGAAGGAAAAATGCAAGTCGTGATTCTTGCCGGTCTTGCCGGTCTTGCCGGTCTTGCCGGGTCGCCGACCCGACCCAAACGCACTCCCCGAATGGCAACACCCTTAGTTCCCGGCGACAGCGCCAAATCCACTGAATCCACTGACCCCTTCCTTCCGGCGTCGCGGCCATGTAAAATACGGCTGTCTTTTTCCCAGGCCGCGTTGCCTGTTCCGCAGTCCCGAGGAGGAACACGTACTGACACCGCTCGCTACGGCCGCCATCATCGCCGGTCTCGCCGCCAATTTACTGTTCGGTGAAACTGGTGGCCGAGCCGATTTCCGGCGCGACGTAATGCCGCTCATCCGGCAAAACTGCATCGGCTGCCACGGCCCGACGAAACAGATGAACTCCTTCCGGCTCGATCGCCGCAGCATCGCCATGCGCGGCGGCTCGGTCAAGGTCATCACGCCCGGCAACTCGCCCGCCAGCCGCCTCTATCTGCGCCTCATCGGCAATCAGTTTGGCAACCAGATGCCGCCCACCGGCGCGCTCAGCCCGGAGGCTATTGAAGTCTTCCGGAAGTGGATCGACCAGGGCGCCGAGTGGCCCGACGATCTCGCCGGCGAAGCCGATCTCCCACAGCCTGACGCCGAAGCCGTTCACCTGGTCGACGTTCTGCGCTCGGGCGATACCGCGGCATTCCAAAAGATGGTTACGGAAAGCCCGAAGAGCCTCAACCTGCGCGGCCCCGGCGGCTCAACCCCCTTCATGTACGCCGTCCTTTATCTGGGTGCGCCCGCCCTGGCGAAGTTGATCGAAAAGGGCGCCGATGTAAATCGCGGCAACGACTCGAACGCGACGCCGCTCATGTGGGCTGTGAATGATCTGGCGAAGACGCGGCTCCTGCTGGAGCACGGCGCGGCAGTCAATGCACGCTCCAACGACGGCCGCACGCCCGTTTTCATTGCCGCCACGCAGCCCGGCTCCGCGCCCATCGTGAAATATCTGCTCGAACACGGGGCTAACGCCAACCCGGCGAACCGCGCGCCCGGCGACTCCACGCCGCTCCGCCAAGCCGCTGTTGCCGGCGACGCCGGCGTGATGCGCCTCCTCATCGAGCATGGCGCCGACATCAGAGCCATGGGCGCGGCCGGCCTGAGCGCTACCATTGAGGCCGATTGCGAGAGGTGCTTCGAGCTGATCGGGGAAAGCTTCGACGGGAAGACCTGGACCACTGCCCTGCTCGATATGGCCGTCGTCGCCAACCCGAAAGACATGAAGTTCGCGCTCGACCATGGCGCGGACCCCAACACTCGCGACGTCAAGGGTCGCACGCCGCTCATGTTCGCGGCGAATTCCGATCTGATGCGCTTCGACACGGTGAAGCTGCTGATTGAGAAAGGCGCCAATCTCAACGAGAACAACGTGGACGGCGAAACGGCCCTCGATCTTGCGCGCCTACGCGGCCATACGCCGATCGTCGATCTTCTGATGAAGTCCGGCGCGAAGGGGACACCGCTCGCCTCGCCGCCGCTCAAATTCGTGCAGGGCAAGAACACGATTCAGGCCGCGGTGGGCCGCAGCCTGCCGATGATTCAGAAGTCCGATGTCAATTTCATGGAGAAGGCTGGATGCTTCTCCTGCCATAACGAAGGACTGGCCGCCATGGCCGTGGGCACGGCGCGCCGCCAGGGTTTCGCCGTCGATGAAAAGCTGGCCGCGCTCGAAACGAAGTACGTCTCGGAATTCTTCGGCTCCTGGCGCGAACGCCTCTTGCAAGGCATCGCCCCTGGAGGCTCGGCCTATGCACTTGTCGGACTGCACGAAGAACAGTACCAGCCCGATCTCACCACCGACGCAGTGGCGCGCTATGTCCGCCAGCATCAGCTTCCCGATGGCCACTTCCAGGGCGTTGGCTGCGGCGGCTCGCGTCCACCGCTGTGCGGCACCGAAATCACCAACACCGCGCTGGCGCTGCGCGGCCTGCAGTTCTATGCGCCCAATACCGATGAGACCGGTTACGAGATGGCAATTCACGCCGCCGCGCTGTGGCTCGTCAACGCTCAGCCGAATACGAATGAGGACCGTGCCTATCGCCTCCTCGGGCTGGCGTGGGCCGGCCGCGATAAGGACGCCATCGGCAAGGCCACACGCGAAATGTTGGATACGCAGCATTCCGATGGCGGCTGGCCGGGCATTGCCACTATGCCGAGCGACGCGTATGCTACCGGTCAGGCGCTCGTCGCGCTCCACGCCGCGGGCGTCTCGCCTTCCGATCCTGCGTACCAGCACGGGGTGAATTACCTGCTGGCGACGCAGCTCGAGGATGGCTCGTGGTTTCAGAAGCGCCGCGCGCTGCCCGTGCAGCCTTATTTCGATAACGGCTTCCCGCATGGCGACGATCAGTGGATCTCGGTCTCGGCCACCAACTGGGCTGTGATGGCGCTCGCCCTAGCAGGGCCGGGCTCGGTGACGAAGCCTACGGGCTTCTAAAGTGGGCCTGGCGACAAGCCGCTTCCGGTAGGTTAGCCGCACTATGGGACGGATCGCGCGACTCCTCAATTCCGCCCTGGCCGTCATCACGATCGCTTCCGGCCCGGTTGTTCCGGTGGCTTCGGCGGCCGACACCTTCTATTTCGGCCGGTGGAAAATCGTCTCGGCGGTAGTGGCGCCATGGTCGGATGAGTCTGTCCGTAGACCGGACTCTGTCGAGATGAAGACGCTGGTCGGCGCAGCGGTCACGTTCGAAGCAACCGCGATCCGGGGGCCCAGAGCGCTCGCGTGTAGCGGAACGCGATACCAAGTCAGAGACGATCCCGCAGACATGCTCTTTCAGGGCGCGTTCGGGGAAATGCACGAGCGCGATAAATCAGCCGATCCGGCCAAGATTGCCGCCGCCCTCGGATTTCGAGGGTCGCGCTGGAAGACCTTAGAGACCGGTTGCGGCAACGAAATCGACTACCATTTCATCGATTCGACCACCACCGCATTTGGTCTTAACGACTATGTTTATATACTGAAGAAGCAGCGGTAGCAGTTTGGCAGGTGAGTCGATCATGTTCCGCTACGGCATTGCTTCAACAGCCTTACTGGTATGGGCAGGGGTTCGTGTTCTATTCGGCCAGACCGCCGTTCCGGCTTTCGATCAGTACAGGATCGCGGAGCCGAAATTTCCGGGTAAGCCGGCGCGGCCACTGATCAAAACACCGGAGCATCGCAAGTTCCGCACTATGATCCTGGAGGCTGCCGCCAAAGGGCCGAATTTCGCGGGCCACTACACGATCGCCGCATGGGGTTGCGGCGCCGGCTGCGTTTCGATCGCGATGGTGGACGCGGCGACAGGCGCCGTCTACCGAGGACCGTTTCGAAACCTGACGTGGGAGATGCGGAAATACGAAGACCAATATGCCGCCAACGACGACCGGTTCGAGCCGCTTGCTTACCGGCCCGATAGCAGGCTGCTAGTGGCGCGGGGATGCCCCGAGGAAGCCAACTGCGCCTCCTACTTTTGGGAGTGGACGGGGCTGCAATTCAAGCTCATTCGCATCATCGCGTCCGTTCCGCTCGCAGTATGGCGTGGCGCGCGGCCTCCTTCCGCCGCCTGATCCCTAAGTACACTGTCCGGAAATACGGTGACTTACGCTGTGCCTGCTGCCAACCGCCTCTGACGATCGCGGCCCAGTTATGAGGGCGTTTCCAAACCGCGACCGCGAGGGAGTCAATAGTACTCGATAGTACCAGAGGGCCAAAACGCCGAACAGGGGAAGCAGTACTCAACAGTACCCAGCCGACCTGGAGTCCGAGCCTGGTTCGAGCGATAAATAGCATGTGCAGAGGACAGGACGTATGCGCAGCGTAATATTGTCGATGGTAGCTCTTTCGGCCCTTTTTGAGCCGTCCAGCAAGGCCGCTGGACCTGACTTCGTGCGGCTCACATCCTTCCATAAGGAAAAGCAGAATGACCCATACGCGACGGAGCGCATTTTTCATTTTCAACACCGCTACGCTTTGCAACAGAAGGAGCGCTCCCGGCTCCTGGAGACAATCCGGCAAGTCCTCGAAGAAGGCTCTGTTTTTGGGCCACGACAATATGTGCAGTATGTGCGGAAGTACGACCAGGCAACGATGTTCGCGACCGAGTTCGGGGCCTCATCGGATTCTGTTGCGTGCCTCATTGAGGTGGATTCTTCCGGGGAACGCGATCGGTATCTCAGTTTCTCGATATCAACAGCGGTTAAAGCCCACCTGCGGATCGACCGCGCGGCTGGGGAGGAACAAGAAAATCAGGCAGAGAGCCTGATTGCAAACAAAGTTGAGGCCGCTATTTTCCAAGCACTCGACCGGTAAGAAGTAACGGCGTTTCGAGCGCAGCCGGCGGATAGAACTGGCCGTCCGCACGATGGGCCCCGTTAATAAGTCTCCCGGGACGACACAACCTCGTCCTTTGGACCGGGAACCAGAATTACACGTCAGCCTGGGCTTTTTGCGTTCCTCTCGCGCGAATAACCTCTGCGTCAGTCCCGCGATCCCGAAGGACTTGCTTCCGTGCGATCCCCCCAAGACAGTATTCCGAATCGGACCATCCTGTTCGCGGACCAATCGTACCCAACCGGCGAATTGGGCTAGTGGATCGGCGGCGTTTTGCTAGTGAACAGTGAACATGACGACGATCGCCACTACACTGAAATGGAAGGCGAGGAGAAGTGACCGAAACAGAGCTCTGCCACCCCTCCCTCGACGAGATTTGCGGCCCGGAGACCCTACTCCTTCATCCGGGCATTGACGTTCGATAGGTAAGTAGTTCGGTCCAGAACGGTTAAAGGAGAGAAAAATGCAGAAACGTAAATTGGGAAATAGCGACCTGGAAGTTTCGGCGGTCGGGCTCGGCTGCATGGGAATGAGCTTTTCTTACGGTCCGCCCAAAGATAAGCAAGAGATGACCTCTGTTCTCCGCGCAGCCGTGGAACGCGGCATTACCTTCTTCGACACTGCCGAGGTCTACGGCCCGCTCTTGAACGAAGAGCTCGTGGGCGAAGCTCTCGCTCCCTTCCGTCGCCGGGTGGTGATCGCAACCAAATTCGGGTTCGACCTCCGTCCTGATTTCGATCCCCGCGGGATGAAGGGTTTGCCGGGCCTGAACAGTAGGCCGGAGCACATCAAACAAGCCGCCGAGGGCTCTCTCAAGCGGCTCAAGGTGGATGTCATCGACTTGCTCTATCAGCACCGGGTTGACCCGAGCGTGCCTATCGAGGACGTGGCAGGAGCGGTGAAGGACCTGATTCAAGAAGGCAAGGTCAAGCACTTCGGCCTTTCCGAAGCAGGAGTGCAAACGATCCGCCGCGCGCACGCCGTCCAGCCGGTCACTGCCCTCCAGAGCGAATACTCGCTGTGGACGAGAACCGCGGAGAAGGAAGTGATACCGGCCCTGGAGGAACTCGGAATCGGCTTTGTGCCGTACAGCCCCCTGGGCAAGGGCTTCCTCACGGGCAAGATCGACGAGAACGCGAAGTTCGACAGCTCCGACTTCCGCAGCACCCTGCCGCGTTTCACACCGGATGCTCTCAAGGCGAATCAGGCCCTGATTCACCTGCTCGCCCGCATCGGGGAACGGAAGAACGCCACACCCGCTCAGATCGCACTCGCCTGGCTGCTGGCCAAGAAGCCGTGGATGGTGCCGATCCCCGGCACCACCAAGCTGCATCGTTTGGAGGAAAACATCGGGGCAGTGTCAGTCGAACTCACGTACCACGACCTGCGTGACATAGAGGAAGCCGCATCCAGGATCACAGTGCAAGGGGCCCGGTACCCCGAGAAGCTGGAACAGATGACGGGCCGCTGACCGAAGGCCTGGATTCGAAGGAAACGGCGAACATGGTGGCGTTTGCGATGCACCGAGTGCGCGGACCGCATGGCATACGCATCCGCTCGGTCAAACCCTCATCGTCACGGCAGGCTGCGGTTGGGTGCATCGCGCGGGCGGACCCATCGAGGAGATCCGTCCGGGTGATGTCACCTTGACACCCACCGGATGCAGGTTATAGAATCCCAGGGCATACTCAGGAGGTTGTTCGCGTGAGAGGCCGCTTCTCTATCTGGATGATTGCTGCCGCGTTGAGTGCGGCCTTACCGGCAAACGCGCAAACGGCTAAGGCCGGTATCCCGCGGCTGGCGAATGGCAAGCCGGACTTCAATGGCGTCTGGCAGCGGCCCTATGTTCCGGACATGTCGAAAAACGGCGGCGGACAGCAAGGCGCCGCGGAGCTTCCGTTTACCGCCGAATACGCGCAGAAATTCAAGAACTACGATCCCGCGAAATTCGACTATACGGGGCACTGCTTGCCGCAGGGGCTCACGCGCTCGATGAATTCTCCGTTCCCGGTGCGAATCGTGCAAACTCCGGAGATCATGGCGATCCTCTATGAGGCCTGGAACGTATTTGAGATCATCCACACCGATGGGCGCGGCCACCCCAAGGATCTGGACCCCACATGGATCGGGAACGCCGTGGGAAAGTGGGACGGAGACACCCTGGTGGTGGATTCGATCGGCTTTAACGATAAGACGAATTTGGATACGGTCGGGCACCCGCATAGCGACGCTCTGCACGTCGTGGAACGCTTTACGCGCACCGACGATAAGCACATCGCTTACGAGATGACGATCGACGATGCGAAGGCGTTTACGCGGGCGTGGAAGAATACCCGGATGTTTACTTTACGGCCGGATTGGGAAATTATGGAATACTCCTGCGAAGAAAACAACAAGGACTTCGTAGAAGGACACATCAAGTGATCGGCTGCCAATGTGGGGACAGGCGCCGGAACTAATTTGGGGAGTTCGTAGCCTGTCCCTGAATTAGCTTACTCGGGTTTAGCGCCCTTGGCGTTGGGGCCGCCGTCGTCGGCCGATCCGGCGAATACCTTGCGGCCATCGGGCAACTGGATCGACCGCGAGTTACAAGTGTTGGTCGCGTCTTTGGCGCGAAAACCTTCGATGGTCACGGCGTCCCCGACTTTCAAAGAGCTCGAAGTCCACCCTTGGCGCTTTAAGGAATTCGGCGCGCCCCCCTCGCATTGCCAGCGCGTGACGGCACCGCCGTCCGCCTTGGCATCCACGTAGATCCAGACGTGCGGGTTCAGGAATTCGACCTTGGCCACTGTGCCTTTCAGGGTGATCGGCTTGTTGGCGTCGTATTCCGCGGCGAACGAGTGATGGGCGAAAGCCGGCATGGAGGCCAGCAGAAGCCCGGAGACTGCAACAGCGAACATCGTTTTCATAGTTCCCTCTCCCTCTACTGCTCTTTGAACTGGTTTAACTCCGGAATATCTTTTGCCGCCGGTGAACGGGGCAGTGTCTTGATATAGGCGTACACATCCCCCAGTTGGGCGTCGGAAAGCACCTTGGCGGAATAGGCCGGCATCTGGCGGGTGCGCGGGCTGCGGACGTAGTTGGTAAAAGCGGATTGCGTCATACTCATCGGGACCAGCCGCGCCCCCGGTCCATTCTGACCCGAGAACCCGTGGCAGCCGTAGCAAGTATACTTCATAAAAATATCTTTGCCAGTGGCGGCATTCCCGGCATCCTGGGCCTGCAGGGCAACGGCCGCGAGGCTCAGGCCGGCAACCAATCGGAAAACACGCCAAGAAAAGTCGCTCATAAGATCTGCGGTTGTTTGCCCAGAATCGTTACACCTGTAAGGAAATACCGGACTTCATGGTATGTCTGAAAGTTTTGCGCTGTCAAGTCGCCGGCCATCTACGCCATCTACGAAAACAGCCGGTTCCTGCTCAGGCGCTGCCCTCCAGTACGCCCGCAATCGTCGTCACGTCTACCAGGCCCGAAGCACCGTACAGCGCCGGAATCACTTGCTGGTCAGGGAAACGGCGGCGCAAGCCCGCTACCGTTTCTGTACCGGCGCGGTACGCCGGTAGGTACATGCGGCCCAAGAGTGGGTGACGGCCCCAGGCGCCCGAGAGCTTATCGGCGCGTTCCGCCGAGACCAGGAATTCGCTGCGCAGCATCGGCGCCACGGCGGTCTGCGGCAGGCCTTCCTGCCAGGTCGCGTAAGATGCCTGGTTCTTGGCATCGTCCTGCAGCAGGGCGAGCAGGACGCCGATCTGCAGGTCCTGGTCCGGCAACTGCTCCACCTCGGTGACGCCGTGCGCCAGCAGAATGGCGTTGTTGGCGATACCTTCGAAAAGAGTGGCGGCGCGCGTGTTCATGGTCAGGACGGACGCTTCGAAGCCGGCGGCGCCGCGCCAGTACAGGTTTTGCAAATAGGCGAAGGTCGTGACGTGTCCGGGGACGACCTCGTGGCTGACCAACTGCAGGAACTCGGGGACGGAGATTTCCAGAGAAGCGTTGATCTCGTAAGTGGCTTCGTAGTCGGGGGAACCATCGGAGCGTCGGACGCGGCCCAGGTAATTCATGGAGCCGGAGAACCAGGCGTCCTGAATCGGCAGAAAGCGAATGTTCGATCGGGGGACCGGCTGCAACTCGCGCGGCAAATGCGGCACTACATTCCGGGCGCTGAGATCGTCAAAGTAAGCGATGACGGCGGCACCCAGCGTGCGGATGGAAGCCATGGGGATGCGATGCGCTTTTCTCCAGACATCGACCGCCTCGAGTAGTTTTTCCCTGCCGCCCGGCCGGCCGAGCAACTCGGCGACGCGTTCGCGTTTGCGGGCGGGATCGGAGGGCTCCGGGGTCCGGCCCGTCGAGGCTTCCACACACCGCTGGTAGGAGACCGGCGGTCCTTGGCCCAGCCTCTCCATGGCGAGATCCCACATAGTTTCAAAGCAGTGGGCCAGCCCGGCCAGGTAGGCGCCACGCGTGCCAGCCAGCCGGCCGGCCTCCTTCTTGACACCCTGGATCGCGCCGGGAATATCCACTGCCGAGAGATACGCCTGGATCGCCGCGCGATCGGGGGTCTGCGTCGAGACGCCGCAGGCGCGCACGCGAGCCGCCGCCGGGTCGGTATAGGCAGGCGGCAGCGGCTCATCGGAAAACCACGAATCGGCGATGAATCGCCCGGTGCCCGAGGCGCACATCACGTCGCCACCCCAAAGGGTGTCGATTCCCAGGATCGCGTTGCCCAGCAATTCCGGGTAGCTCATGCTTCCGGCTCCTCGTTGTGGTGAATCGAGCCCCACCATAGGTACCCGCACAAACCCAGAAACAAGAGCGCGGAGATGGATTGCGAAGTCATTTCGTTTCCGTAAAACGGTGTTCGGATCCAATCTTCCGTAAATCCAGGGATGAGGCGGCAGGCCGCGCCGATCACTCCTCCGAGAGCGCCGCCGGCCATCAATCCCGAGGCGATGATCACGCCGCGCTCGCGGACCGAGCCTCCCCGGGCGCCGCCCAGGCGTTCCGAGCGCTTTCCCAGAAAGTGCGCCAGAAAACCTCCTACCAGCGCGGGGCTATTGAGCTCCAGCGGGAGGTACATGCCCAGAGCGAAAATCAGCGCCGGGACCCCGAGCATCTCCATCATCAGCGCGATGGCCACACCCGAGCCGAACAGAATATACGCCACGGGCTGATGGCTCATGAAACCTTCGACCAGCGCTTTCATAATCGAGGCCTGGGGTGAGGGCAGCACCACACGAGTATCGCCGGTGACGGCATCGCCGAACTGGAAGGCTTGCGCCAGCAGCACAATGGTGAGTCCCACCGCCACCGAAGAGGCGATGATTCCGAGGAACTTCACTTTTTCCTGGGCGGCGGGCGTGGAGCCCAGCCAGTAGCCGGTTTTCAGATCGGTGATGGTCTGGCCGGAAACCGAAAGAGCCGTACACACCATGCCCGCGATGGCCATCACGAAGAACATCCCGGTGGCGCCGGATAACCCGAATTGCAGCAGGACGACGGAAGAAATAATGATGGTGAGCATGGTCATGCCGGAGACGGGGTTGCGGGCCGTGGTGGCGATGGCGTTGGCCGCCACGGAAGTGAAGAAAAAGGAGAACACCAGGGTCAGCGCCACGCCGGCGATGACGATGACGGGCGAGGCGGACAGGTTGCCCAGAAAGAAGGCGACCCCCAGAGCGCTGACGATGACGCCGAGGAGGATGGCCATCACGGAGATATCGCGGTCGGTCCGCTCGCCCGAAGCCGTGTCGCCGCCCCGAAACGCCCGCAGGGCCACACCGAAAGACCCGGCTACAATACGCATCGATTTCAAGATTCCGAAGATCCCGGCGGTGGCGATGGCGCCGACTCCGACGAAGCGGACATACCCGCGAAAGATTTGGGCCGCCGTCATCTGGGCAATCGGCATCGTGCCCGGGTAGATGAAGGCGTCCATGTGGCGGCCGATCATCCAGACCAGGGGTACAAGCACAAAATTGGAGAGCACGCCCCCGGCGCACAAAATCATAGAACTCCGCAGGCCCATGACGTAGCCCAGCCCCAGGATGAAGCCGATGGCGTCGAAGTTGAAAACCACTTTGGCACGGTCGGAGAGAGCCTTGAAGACCGGCACATACTGAAAATCGACGAACTCTTTCCAGACATGGAAGGTAGTGACGAGGAAGTCGTACACGCCGGCAATGGCGGTGGCCTGCAACAACAGTTTCGCCTGGGATCCGCCTTTTTCTCCCGTAACCAGAACCTCGGTAATGGCGGTGGCCTCCGGGTAAGGAAGCAGGCCGTGCATGTCGCGCACAAAATAGCGGCGCAGGGGAATCAGGAAGAAGACGCCCAGGCAGCCGCCGGCGAGGCAGATGAAGATGGTTTGCGCGGGATGGGGATCGAGTTTCAGAATGTAGAGCGCAGGCAGGGTGAAAATGGCTCCAGCGACCACGGAGCCCGCCAAACCGCCAATGCCGGTGATGATGACGTTCTCGAGCACGGTGGAGCGGCGCGGATACAAACGGGCCAAGCCGATGGCGAGGATGGAGATGGGGATGGCGGCTTCCATCACCTGCCCGACCTTCAGGCCGGAATAGGCGGACGCCACCGTAAAAATGACGCACAGGAAGATACCCCAGCCCACGGACCGCGCGGTGAGTTCCGGGAGAACGGCCGCGGCGGGCACCGACGGTTCGTACGCCGTTCCGGGCGGAAGCGGCTTATACGCATTAGCGGGAAGTTCCCTGGTGGGGGCGGCGATTGCCATTCGATGGTTCCTCTGGAGCGTATCGTACTATGTTCCAGAGTAACCGCTGGCATGACGCGCGGGCACGGCGGAAGTGGGAGCGGCCATTCGGGGCCCGGCTCGCGGTCTTTCATTCCCTTGAAGTACCGCGGCGAGCCTGCGGACGGATTCGGCTGGCGCGAAACAGGTCGTCGGCCGATGTGAGGACCACCCACCGCAGCCTTTGGGGAAGCTGCGGGCCGCGCGCCAGGAAGTCGCGGACGATGGCGGCGGCTTCGGGGGAACGGTGGCCGCCGAGGGTGGCATCCATCCAGCGCTGCGGGAAGAAGATGTCGCCGGTAGTTTGAATTTCCGGCAGCAATTCCAGGCTCGGGCGGAGGAAGGTACGGGCCTGCTCCGCGCGCAGCGGATGATGCAGGTAGTGGAGCGATTCCAAGACCCAGGGCTCATGACGGCGGTTTTCCACGTGGCGGAGACGATCGAACGCCTGGCTGCGCGTGGCGGGGTCGGCGGAAAGCGCGGGCATCACGAATTCAAAGCGGGCGCGGCGGTCGGGATTCAGGGTCCGGTCGCGCTGCACGGCGAGAATCTGCCGCCAGCCGGAGACCTCGCGCACGGCCAACTCCAACGCCATCGCGATTTCGTCCTCTTCGGCGAAAGTGAGACCTTCAATCTTCTCCTGCCTGCGCCAGACGCGCTGCAGCCACGCGAGGCCGGCGGGGGTGAGCACGACGTTGCGGAATGCGGTGAAATAGGCCGATTTGGTGCTGGCATTGCGGCCGCGTGTTACGCCGTCGCGCAACATCGCTTCGGTGACCGGCGCCCGAGCGGCGCGTTGCTCCGGGCTTAGAAACCGCCAAAAGATTCGCACCAGGTTGGAGAGAGCGCGCTGCGAGATCTGCTCGTCGGGTTCTTTCGGCAGCGCGCGCACGATGAGGTCCAGAAATTCTCCGGGCGCGATTTTGGCTTCCAGGAAGTTTTCCCACAGGTCTACCCAGGCGCTGCCGCGCATCAGGGGATCGGAAATGTCTTCGAGGTGGGCGAGCAGGTAGTGGCGCGTGGTTTCGTCCAGGAGGAAAAGGCCATAACCAAGGCCATCCGAGTTGGGGAGCACAAACAGCGGCGGTTCGGCTGGCGGTGGGGCAATTTTGGTGAACGGCTGGTGGATGTCCAGTGGCCGTTGCTCCACGCGATCGGGGTAGCCCAGCGCGACCCTGAGGCGCTGCGGCCAGAAGATCCCACGGCCGAGGGGATCGCGCTCGGTGAGGGACAGCCCGTTGGTCTTCAGCTCCGGACGGCCGCGGCGCTCGATCCACGCACGGCTCCACGCCGATACATTTTGCGGGCCGCTGGCATCCAGCACGCGCACCAGGTCGAGCCACGTGGCGTTGCCGAATGCGTATTGCTTCAAGTAAGCGCGCATGCCGCTACGAAAGGAGGCTTCCCCGAGGATGGCTTCAAGCTGCCGCATAACAATGGGAGCTTTTTCATAAATAATGGCGCCGTAGAGCGAGCCGGCCTCGTCGAGATTCGATAGCTCCTGGCGGATGGGGTTCGTGCCGGCGGTGCGATCGACGTCGTAGGCCAGAGGATGATACGAGAGCAGGAAGCGGAGGTCGTGATTGATCTCCGGGAACGACGGGTTCACAATCTTGGCTGCCATGAAATTGGCGAGCGTTTCCTTCATCCACACGTCGTTAAACCAGCGCATGGTGACCAGGTCGCCGAACCACATGTGCGCGGTTTCGTGGGCGATGGTGCTGGCGCGCTGCAGCATCTGATTCTGGGTGGCGGAAAGATCGAGCATCAGGCCCGCGGCGTTATAGAAGATGGCTCCGGCGTGTTCCATGCCGCCGAACTGGAATGAGGGGAGCAGCACGAAATCGAACTTGCCCCAAGGATAGGGGATGGCGGTGTACTCCTCGAGCCAGGCCAGCGCCCGCGCATGCAGGTCGAAGATGGCGTTGCGATTGCGTGCTACCTTGGCGGCGTCGGTCTCACGGTGGAACAGGCGAAACGTGCGTCCGCCGCGCTGGGCGGTCTCGACGCTGAACTTGCCGGCGGCGAATCCGAACAGGTAGGTGGAAAGCGGCTGTGTCTCGGCAAAGCGGAGGGTGATCCGCTGCGGACTGCGCGTCTGCCGGGACTCTTCGGCGCCATTGGCAACAGCCCGCCAGTCTGCCGGGATATCGAGGGACAGGCGGTAGCGCGCTTTGAGATTGGGCTGATCGAAGCACGGGAACGCCAAGTGTGCGCGCGCCGGCACGAAGAGCGTGTACAGGAAGTCGTCATTGCGGTTGAGCGCCTCGTTGCCGGAAACGAAATCGATGGCGACGGTATTCTCGCCGGCCCGTGTAGCCGAGGCTGGAATGATGAGGTGGCCGTCGGCCAATACGAAATCGACCGGCCGATCCGCTGTGCGGACCATCACCAGGTGGTCGCGCGCCTGACCGAAATCCAGCGCGATGGAGCGCGGGGCGTCCAGGCGGAATTTGAGCACTTCCGAGCCCCGGACAGGCTCCACCTTCTGTTCAGGAATCCGAAACGTCAGATCGTAAGTTACCGATCGGATGGCAACCGCGCGTTGGTTGGCGAGCATCTCCGAAATGCCGCGTCCGGGTGAGGGTGTTGCGGCAGCGGCTGCGGTAAGTACAAAGGCGAGCGCGCCGATAACGTAGAGAAACATACCACACAGGGCCATCGTCCGGCGGCTTTTCCGTTTCGTTCCAAAAAGTTCCACTGTTTTTCTCATGCGATTTTTCAGGTTGGGGAGCGGTTCAGGTAACGTTCCGGGGATACCACCCGCCTAACTTGATAATGGCGTCGCATCGCATTGGTCTCTATCTTATGGCGGTTTGGGCCGCGGCGGCCGTCTTGCCTGCCGCGGAACACCATGGTGTCGTAAAGTCCGGCGGCCTGCCGGTACCGGGCGCCACTGTGACGGCCAGCCAAGGTGAAAAAAAGTTCATCACCACGACCGACGATCAGGGGGCCTACGCGTTCGCCGACCTGCCGGATGGCGTTTGGACCATCCAGGTGGAAATGTTCGGTTTCGCCAAACTTACGCGCGAAGTGGGGATTGCACCTAACGCGCCCAGTCCCGAGTGGGATTTGAAGTTTCTATCGATGGCAGCGCTGCGGCAGGAGACCGTACCCGCGACTGCCTCCGCGCGAACGGCTCGCGGCGGCGGTCCCGGAGCTTCGTTGGGGAATGGGCGTT
>Ga0075030_100002947_pt1 | contig 15523 bp, 16 predicted proteins | sample LitLauG_LLR_2012_FD_71393 | JGI IMG/M metagenome (GOLD analysis project Ga0075030, IMG submission 71393) | Freshwater sediment microbial communities from Pennsylvania, USA - Little Laurel Run_MetaG_LLR_2012 | ecosystem: Environmental > Aquatic > Freshwater > Creek > Sediment | place: USA... | reverse complement strand
GGGGCGGACATGTCCCCGCGCTGCTTCGCGAAGACAGTGCCGAGTTCACGATTGCCATGGAAGCGGCGCCTTGCGCAGCCGCCATGTGGAAGACCAAACTCTTCGCCGGACAACTGAACCCTGCCCATACGCGCGCCGCCGGAACCCTGCTCGGGTCCATCATCGCCGCTAGTTGGGAACACCCCGAGGCCCGCGAACTCTTCGGCGACCAGACCGTCTTCGATCAACTCCGCATCGACCCCTATTACCGCTTCACCGCCTCCGTCCACCCAGAACTCAAGGGATATTTCCATCACCTGATGGAGCAGTCCGCCGCGCGCCGGGTCAGTCTCGTGCACGGCGACTGGAGCCCGAAGAACCTGCTCCTCGCTGGCGAAGAGCTTTGGGCGATTGATTGGGAGGTCGTACATTTCGGCGACCCGTCGTTCGACGTTGGCTTCCTCCTGAATCACATTGCGCTCAAAAGTATCGCTCTTCCCCAACTGAAGCAGCACCTCGCGGGTCTGGCGACTGAATTCCTGAACGCGCTGAATGCCGAACTTCCGGGCGGCGCAGCGTGGATCGAAGCCGCCGCTCTGGTACACCTGCCCGCTCTGTTACTAGCGCGCGTCGACGGCAAGTCCCCAGCGGAATATCTGGATGAAGCGGGCCGCCGCCGCGCCAGCAAACTTGCGATTTCGCTCATGCATGAGCCTGCGGCGTCCATAGACGAGGTTTTTAGCCGATGATGAAGATAGGTCGCGTTCGAGCCCTGGAGATCCTCGATTCTCGCGGTAATCCCACCCTCCAAGCGCGCGTCGAACTTCACTCTGGAGCCGTAGGGACCGCGCAGGTTCCCTCAGGCAAATCCACCGGCAAGCACGAAGCCCACGAATTGCGCGACCGCGACCCGGCTCGTTTCCACAGTATGGGCGTCGCGAGTGCTGTGGCCAACGTCGAGAAGGTTCTTGGACCGGCCGTCACGGATCTCGACGCCGGCCATCAGTCCCTCATCGATGCGCGCCTGATCGAAACCGACGGCACTGTAAATAAGTCTCGTCTGGGGGCGAACGCAGTGCTGGCCATCTCCTGCGCTGTCGCCCGCGCAGCGGCCGCGGCGAAAGCAATCCCGCTCTGGACACATCTCGTAAACACTTTCGGAACGAAGCCCGAACTCCCGGTTCCGATGGTCAACATCCTGTCGGGTGGTCATCATGCGGTAGGCGGCCGGCATGCGGAGTTTCAGGACTTTATGGTCATCCCGCGCGCTTATCCGGATCTTTTGTCGGCTCTGGAAGCCGTCGTGAAAGTCCACCGGCAGGCTCACCAGTTGCTGCTGAAGAGCGGATACGTCATCAACGGTGTGGCTGACGAAGGCGGCTGGGGGCCCGATCTGCCGAGCAACGAACTCGGGATTTCGCTGCTTCGCGAGGCCGTCGAAGAATGCGGCACGCACATGGATATCGCGCTCGACGTGGCGGCCTCGCATTTCTCCGACCACGGCCTTTACCGGCTCGACGGCGGAACCCGCACGTCGGTGCAGATGATCGAACTCTTCACGCCTTGGATCGACCGGTTCGGCATCGTCTCCATCGAAGACGCGCTGGCCGAAGACGACTGGCAGGGCTGGAATGAACTCACCACTCGTCTGGGTTCGCGGGTGCGCCTGGTCGGCGACGACCTCTTCGTCACCAACATCGCGCGCCTGGATCGCGGGATCGAGGCAGGAGCCGCCAATTCGATTCTAGTGAAGATGAACCAGATCGGAACTCTGACAGAGACCTTCGCCGTGATCCTCCGCGCCGCCACAGCAGGCTACAAAGCCGTTATTTCAGCGCGTTCGGGTGAGACCGAAGACAGCTTCCTCGCGGACCTTGCAGTTGCCTCCGGGGCTGGCCAGATCAAGATCGGATCCATCACACGCTCCGAGCGGCTCGCCAAATACAACCGGCTGCTAGAGATTGAGCGCTGGGAAATGATTTGAAACGCGAATTGTGAACTATTTCAAATTAATAGCGCCCGCAAGCGGTAGCAGCTCGAAGCCTGAAAACGACCACGGATCGCTAAAATGGCATCTTGTGTTGGTTTGACCCAACCTATGATGCCATTGTGAGCACCCGCCTCGTTATTGATAAAGCAGGCCGAGTTGTCATCCCCAAGCCCCTGCGCGATGAGTTGTATTTAGAACCCGGCGACTCCTTGGAAATGGAAGCTTCCGGCGAGCAGATCACCTTCGCTCCGTCCGTGGCACCGGACCACTGACAAAGGAGCACGGCGCCTGGGTATTTCACAGTGGCCAATTCCTGCCTGCTTCCGCTACCGACTAAATGCTCCAGAAATCCGTGAGGAACGCGACTTGGCGAACCTCGGCACCGGCGAATGAAAGCCTTTTCGATACCTCAGTGCTCGTGCCTGTATCCTGCGGCGATCACAGATTCACCCTCACTCGAGTGCCGGGCAAGCATCGCATCAGGGCAGAACCACTACGCTCAATGCGGCCCGGAAGTCAAGCGCCGATTGCGGACCCCATAGCTTACGGATGTTTTCCCTTCGCTTCTAGCCGACCCCTTCCTGCGCGTTGCTGGTCGTTTCATGCACCATCAGGTAGTCCTCCTGCCAATCGGTGCCGACCAGGAAATTCGGCGTCCCAGCAATCCGGAAGCCCCATTTCCTGTAGAACGAGATGGCGCGTGTATTGCCGGAGAAAACGCTGAGCCAAAATGTTCCTTCGCGTCCATCTGCCGCTGTCGCCAACACTTTCTCCATGAGGGCGTTGGCAACTCCTCGACCATGGTAAGCGGCGTCGATGTAGAACTTTCGCAATTCGAATCCCGCGGACAATTCCCAGTGGGGAGGTGCCGAGCCATCGGCGATGAGAGCGTAGCCTGCGAGCTGGTCCGCTATAGTCACGACCAGAATCACATTGCGATCGTCTTCGAGCACTGCGCAAAATCGCTGGGGCGTCAGTTCCTGTCTGATGTATTCGGCCAGATCCTCTGGCTTCGTAGTCACGGGGCAACCCAGCGGAAAAAGTGCAGACGATAAACGTGACAGTGCCGGTGCGTCCGCAATCGTGGCGCGGCTAATCTGTGCTTCGAGTTCCGACATTCAGACCTGAGTGAAATACGGGTTATTCGTTGAGTGGCCTAGGGACCGCCGTCGACCCTTTACCCCTGCAATCCCTCCCAAGACCACCTCGGAATCCTCAGCCCACTCGGTACCTCATCAGCCGACCCATGGAACCTGTACATCGTCGTTGTCGTCGCCCAAGCAAAGTAATCGTGCAGCACTTGTCGCAGCTTTTCATCATCGGCCAGCCCCACATCCGCCAGCGCCTCGTCAAAACACACAATCGCCCGCCGGTTCATTTCCTCGTGCTCCCCGTTTCCGCTATGCATCTTGACGACGCTGGTCTCGTCTCCATAAACGCCCGTGTACATGCGCGGACCCCCAAGAGCCTCGGCCCAGTAAGCGGCCAGTCTCTCGACATGATCGGGATGAAAGCCATGGCTGAATGCATGGCTGACCACTTCATCCGCCATCACCCGACGATGCCAAGCGCTCGCAAGATGGCGCACACCTTCTATTCCGCCCGCCGCCTCAAACACACTTTCCATTTCTCCATCATGCCAACGTCTGCCAAAATTCAGAACCGCGCCCCCTTTCGTGGTACCGTTCCGCTCAAAAAGCGACACGGCGTTCGTGCCTTTTTAGATGGCTTTGGCACCACCAAGCGATCTTCGAGGAGGTTGCCTGTTACGCAAATCACGCATATACTTACCCAATATGCGAAAGTTGCGGACTCGGCCGTCCTCGAACACCGAGGCTTCGACTCTTTTCGCAAGGAGCGTCAATGCACTCCATGCTAGTAACATGAATTGCGCCGCTATCAATCCGCCGGGCTCAGGTGCTGCCGCCGCCGTCGGAGTGAGTTGTCCGCTCAGCAGGGGATAGTCGAGATAGAACACGTCGGGACCCGGGTGGCGGCCATGCGAAAAGACGGCCTTACTCATGTTGGTGTAGTTTCCTTTATCTGGATTACTAGACGAAACAAGCGAGCCGCCTGAATATCCCACGAGGGAGGCGGTTGGAAAGAGAAGGTCCAGCGTATAAATAAAATCCCCGCTAGAGACTAAGTAGCTGGCGGACTCAAGCCCCTGAGACTTTATATCCCATGGCCCGAAATAGAATTGCTCGGACGTGACAGATCCGATCGTGGTATCGATAGTTACAGTTCCTGTTAGTGAAAATGGCGAACCGGTAACCCCATTGGAGGAGGTGCCGCCAAAGGACATGCTGAGATCGAAGGTTTGAATGGTGTCCGCTGTTGCAAGGCGCGCGCTGGCGGTAAGCAAACCCGCGAAAACTAGAGTACGGGCAAGTTGGCAAAATAGTTTCACGGCTAAACTCCTTGGTGACTTTCTGGCTCGATATCATTGCTTTCGAAGTGGGTACCGTTCGTAATACCAGCCTTCGTCCGCCGCCGCATGCGTCCCAACACCCCACCCACTAGCAATACTGAGCCCAAAAGCGCCAAGCTGCTCGGCTCGGGAGTTGGCGTCCCTGCGGTTGTCGCGTCCAGGGTATAAGTCGGGCCAGCGGTGCTAGGCCCCCCGCCCGCATTTGTCAGTGACAAACCGGAGAAAGTGGACAGCACCGGCACTGCAGTGGTCCCGGTAAACAACTGCTGGCCAGTGAGAACCAGATCTGTTATTCCCGCGAACACTTCCATTCCCCCGCCGTTTGCCGTGCTAGTGAATTCCACCAGACCGTTGTTGAAGGTCGTGCCGTTGATAGTGACGCTGAGCGGAGTCACGTCGAATGCGTTTGGGGTCGCCGGATTTGGAGTTGGTGTCTGAGGGATGGCGAAGGTGATGGTGTCTGGCCCTGAGACTAGTGAGTAGTCAATGGTAGCGGCGGTGGCGCGATCCGCGCAAAGCAAAACTGCGAGTGCCAGAGGAAAGACAAAGCTGCACATGTTAGTCAGCGAGGAAAGGCGGAGGAGGCGCCGCCTCTTGATGAACCCCAAGGCAGCCAGCCCGATTCCCAGCGCACCTGCAGTGGCGGGCTCAGGCGCTGCCGCCGCCGGGAGATCATAGGCATATGTGACCTGATACGTGGAAACAACGCTGTTCACAGTTCCTTCTATATAGGAGGAATCAATAAATTGTTCGACATTAAACGGCACGCTAAAATTGGCGTTGCTAAATGCTGTGTCGACCGATCCGGACACCGACTGAGAACCACCTCCCCAACCACCGACGCTGACGGCCATTTGAGAAAACTGGACGGTCAAGTCGAAGGGAGAGACGAAGGGAGTGAACTCCAGGACCACATAGTCGGGGATAGCCGAGTCGCCCTTGACCGTGACATTCGCAACGAGCGTCACCGCCGTAAGGGTTGCTCCGGCAATATCGAAAGCCGGGCAGAATGAATAGTCATTGGAACCTTGGGTGACTTGCAACTCTGTGATGGTTCCGCAACTATCGGTCAGCGTAGCAGCGGCGGCGCTGACATTGCCGACCACGAGTGCGACGGCGAAAACAGAGAGGCAAGCGAAGCGTGAGCTTAGGCTTGTTGAATGTAGATGAATCGAAGTTCTTTTCATATTGGGTTTCCTTTCGAAGCTTGAATTATTCGTTTCTAGTTGCGCCCGCCGGAAGCTTCCAGACTGACGCGAAATCACTTACTGCTTGGGTCAATTGGACAAGTCGTGTTTCGTCACATACCTCGCTATGTGAATCCGCTCCGTTGCGTGCCGCAATTCAGACGAGTCATCAGCGGTGACGACCAGGAACTGCGCTTGAGGATCCATGCGCCGAATTTCCAAAAGAACGGCAATTCCGGCCGCTGTCCTCACATCCAGATCCGCCACCACCAGATCCGGCTGAAACCGGGAATATTCGAGAGACACCACCGCAGCCTCCGGGAGTAAAAAAATCTACCAGCGCATTGTTATAAGTCGTCCCGTCGATCGTCACGCTAAGCGGGTTCACATCCAAAGCGTTGGGAGTCGGAACACAGACCGCCTTTTGAGGTATCTCAAACCGGGAAGGCCGGTATCGAACACTCCTGCGGTTGCCGGTTTAAGGGTTGACGTGACGGCCGGATTGTAGTCGTTTTGAGTTTGAATAGTCGAAGTTGGTTTTTTCGTATGGGTGTCTCCTGAAGGGTTAACCTACAGGGCAACCCCTCCTGACTCTTAAGCAACAAAATCCGGTAAGAACGCTCACTACTGGCCAAGAAATTCTTTCTCGTCCTCTGATACAATCGCGGCTTTACGCTGGATCGGCGTTACGCTGGTTCAATGAGGAGTCTCTAGGCCATGGTGTCCGAACCTGACGAAATCGCTGCATTGCTCAACGATTGGAATGGTGGACGCCGCGAGGCGCTGGATCAACTCATGCCACTGGTCTATGACCAACTGCGTGCACTGGCTAACCATCATCTCCGCAATGAGGCGTCCGGACACACCCTACGCGCTACCGAACTCGTCCATGAAGCTTACATGAAATTATCCGCCGCCGGCGCCGAAGTGGGTGATCCGGCTCATTTCTATGCTTTGGCTTCCCGCATCATTCGCCACATGCTGATAAATCACGGCAAAGCCAAACGCACCCAGAAGCGCGGCCACGGCGTGGCCAAAGAACCGCTTCGAGAAGGTCTGCTGAGTGTCGAGCAAGCCCAGGTCGGGTTCCTTGAAATAGATCAAGCTTTGGAGCGCTTAGCCCACCTTGATGAGCGTAAGGCACGACTCGTGGAACTGACAGTTTTCGGCGGCATGGAGCAGGAACAGGCCGGCAAAGCCCTTGGACTTTCGCCGGCCACGGTCCGACGCGACCTACGCTTGGCTAAGGCTTTCCTTTATCAGCAACTCCTGTCTGAACGCCCTCGCAGGGCCTCTGATGAAGAATGAACCCGCTCGATTGGAACAGGCTACAGGAGATCGCCGGCGACGCGCTGGATCTAAATGCCGTCGAGCGCGAGGTGTATCTCGACCGGGTTTGCGGCACAGACCTTGAACTGCGCCGCAGCGTCGTTGCTCTCATCCAGGCGAGCGACGATGCGGAGAAATTCTTTGATGCCGGCCTGGCGGGAATCGCCCATGAGCTCTTGGAGAATATCACTCCCGACCCCGCATCGCCCGAACCACCGCGCGCACAGGTGCGGGGTCTCCCAGTCAACACAGGGCAGCGCCTTGGGCGATACGAAGTAACCGGCGTTCTCGGCAGCGGCGGCATGGGCGATACATTTTCAGCGGTGGACTGTGAGTTGAATCGGCCTGTGGCGTTGAAGTTCCTGCACCTGCGCGCGGACAGTGGCAGCTCCGATGGTCCGGGAACCGCCGAACGGCAAATTCGTGAGGCCAGAGCCGCTTCGGCCCTGAACCATCCCAACATCGTGACGGTGCACGAAGTGTTGCGTAGCGAGCATGGAGTCGCCATCGTGATGGAGTTGGTGGCGGGCGACGTGTTGCGTACCCGATGTAGCCAGCCACAAAACATCGAGCTAGTCCTGCGCATTGGAGAGCAAATGGCGGATGCGTTGGCCGCCGCTGCCGCTGCCCACATCGTTCATCGCGACATCAAGCCGGAAAACGTCATGCTGCGGCCCGATGGTTACATCAAGCTCCTCGATTTCGGCGTAGCCAAGCGGCTGGACGCATCCAACTTGAGTCATCCTGGTCTGCCCGCCGGATCATTTCGCTACATGTCGCCCGAGCAGTCGCGCGGAGAAAAACTCACCCCAGCCACGGACGTGTTTTCGATGGCGATTGTCTTGTTCGAACTCGCCTCCGGCACACATCCCTATTCCGCAAAAACCGCCCTGCAGGCCATCATGGCAATCAGCACAGAAGAGCCAAAGGCGCTCACGGAATTGACTACCGGCGCGCCTACACAGCTTTCCCAACTGCTGCAGCAAATGATGGCGAAAAATCCGTCAGCCCGTCCCAGCGCTCGCGAAGTCGCACAGCGCTTGCGCGCGATCCGGGGCGACATTTCAGATGCGGGACGACGGCACTGGCCGCTACAGGCACCCAGCACTCCGGCGGCTGGTGCGAGGCGTAATTGGCTGCCCGCTGCCCTCCTAGCCCTAGCCCTCGCCGCGGGCATTTGGTGGGTTGTCGCGGGTCGCTGGGACGCTGGGCATCTACATTCGGAAATGCTCGACACGCTCCCATTGATAAGTGGGGCCAGTCAAGCCAGCATATCGTCCGACCGCAGGCACGTCGCCTTCGAATCACAAGTTGGACGGCACTGGCTCGTCCGCGTGCTCGACATGAACACAGGCTCTATCGAAACCGTCAGCAATCCCACCATCGACAGCTTCAATCCGGTATGGTCTCCGGATGGGAAGACTATCGCATATTTACGTTCAGCGGAACTGGAGCAAGCGCAGATCATTCTCTGGCATCTGGCCAGTCGCGTCGAACACGAAGTTGGGGTAATCGGCACGCAAGTGATCGATAGGCGTGGGTCGTTGGCATGGTCACGTAACCCCGATTTCTTAATCGTATCGACCAATATGACGTCGCAGGATTCGCTAGGGTTGTTTCTGTTCTCCCTCAAAAACGGTGAATTGCGGCGGCTCACCACCCCCCCGGCGATTGGAGATCCGTTCGGCGATCGCGCGCCCGCCGTTTCCCCGGACGGCCGCTGGTTGACTTTTGCCCGCATACTCGCGGACGGATTGGCGGATCTATATCTTCTACATCTCGACCCGCTCTCGACTCCTATCGGCGAACCAAAGAAGCTCGAGACTGGACATCCCTGGAACACTGCTCCCGCCTGGAGCGCCAGTGGCAAGGAACTGATCTTCTCGACCGGAACCTATGATCGCCAGCAACTCGTGCGCATGTCGGCTTTCGAACACGACACTCCGAAGCCGCTGCCCGTTCCCGTTCAGGGTTCCGCCACGTGGCCCGCGGTGGGAAAGAATCCGTCCGGCAAGTCACTCCTGCTTTTTACCAGCAGCCTGAATATCAGCATCCTTTGGGAGACCAACTTGCGGCAAACCCACACTCCACCAAAGCAACTCACTTCCCCTTCCAGGCGCGATTTTCAGCCGAACTACGATCCATCAGGTCGTCGCTTTGCCTTCGTCTCAGACCGCAGCGGTTACCCGGAAGTATGGGTCGGCGACACTGCCGGTACGAATCCAGTCCAGTGGACAGACATACGCTGCTCGAAAGTGGCCCTGCCCAGGTGGTCGCCCGCTGGCAATATGATTACTTTCTCAGCGGTCTGCGCGGGTGCGGGGAATATCTACACTCTAAGCGGTCCAGGAGCGCAGCCGAAGATGATCACAAATTCGGCGGGCCTGAATGAGAATTCGCGCTGGCTCCCAGGCGGCGGCTGGATCTTCTTCACATCGTTTCGAAGCGGTGTTTCCATGACGTGGAAAGTGCCCGAGGCCGGTGGCCAAATGGTGCCCTTGACCCCAAGAATGACGTCAAACCCCCAAATTACGCCCGACGGGCGCACTCTCTTTTTCACACGCCTTTCCGAAGGTACACTTACGCTTTGGAAAACCCCTCTTGGCAGCCCTGCCGATGAGGATCTCGTGTTTAGGAATATCGGCGACTACCTTGTGAGGGCGTCCGGTATTTATTTTACCAGCCCAGGCCTTGGCGCAGAGAATAAAGTACAGTATTTCAGTTTTGCGACAGGGCGTGTCTCGACAGTTCTCAATCTACCTTCCGGCATAACCTACATCTTTGATGTTTCGGCCGACGAAAAGAAGATCATTTATGGTTGCGACTATCTCGCAAAAGAGGAGTTGATGAAGGTGGAAGACTTCTAGTTAGCCTTATCGAACATGTCTTCGACAATCAACTGTCCTCCTTACCACTCCTGGCTGACAGCCATGACTCGCTCGCCGAAGGCTACGCTTTCATTCAATTCAGCCAATTTCGGAATCAGATGCTCGCTCCAGTGGCGATCATACCGCCGCTCAATCCCGACTTCGTGCCGTATACGGCCGCCAAATGGGCTCAAAGGTCGACCCGGCAACCTAATCCAGCTTTGCGGCATTCTTCGACCACAAGCCGCCATCTAAGCATTATGTCTTCGGTAACCGGCAAAACCCGTTTATCGAACATGGGCCATATGGTGCTCGTTAGCCAGTTGTTCAACTCGTCCCGGCGGGCGCTTCCCTCAATCAAAACCTCAATGCCGAAACCAAGCTCAGCCAATGTGACCGCGCTCGCATAAGGTTCATCAAGCGGATGCGCGGCGACAAATTCCAGAATTTTCGGCTCCGGTTAGCCGTCGTAATTCAGACAGGATGTTGGTGTCGAGAAGCCACGCCATCAAAAGGTGACGTCACGTACCGGCGTGCGATGGCGTGCCGGCTCAATCGCGGCCTCTCGGAAAGGCGATGATTGCATGGCGACGATAAGGTCAGCGCCAGTGCGTTTCGATGCTGTCGTTGCATCCGTCGCCACTACCGGCGATGTTTCCAAGGCGTGCTGAAGCGCGTCTTCGACGCTGGTAAACCCGCCCGTTTTCATGCGTTGCATGATGAGCTCTTCATGCTCCGGTCTGTGAATTTCAATCGTCATTGTCGCGGCGCTGTCCCCGTTTTATGTTGGCACAGACGCCTGGGCCAAAGGTTGCTTTAGAGCGCAAAGGGTGCGGATTCGCGTCACTATGAGATCCATCACAAACCTTGAAAATAAAGTCATCTCTTCTATCTCCCGTCCCCTCAAGTACTTGTGGCACCTCAGCTCTCTCGGTCCGATTCCGTTCCTAACCGTCGACCTGTAATCTGGCGCGTATGAAGGCCAAAATCCTGTCGTCCCATAGCATCGTTCGCCGCGTGTCCGCTGACCTTCCAGCGCCAAATGGGGTTGAATTTTCACGCAGGCCGGCTTCGTTGCGCAATTCCGCCGTCCGGCGAAAAACATCTTTCTTGCTCGCAAATCATCGGCCCACTGGCTTCGAAGCGCAAAACCGCGGCACGCCCGAGCCCCCTCCCTTTCCATTGGCTTCGAAGCGTAAAATCTCCTGTTCATCCTCGACGAGAGCCAACCAAATGGGTTTGAATTTTCATTTCCTTCGTCCGACAGCCTTCCACGCCATTGGCTTCGTTGCGCAAACGTCCGATGTTTTGCGAAAGCCGCCTTTCCTTCGCCCCAAGCCCTTGCCCCATTGGCTTCGAAGCGTAAAATCGCCCCCTCTACCACCAACCCCTACCCGCGATAAACTTACAAAAAGCCATGCCATCGCCCACACCTCGGCTCTTCCTTCGCCTCCTGCCGGCAATTGGCTTCGTTTTTTCATCCCTCCTCGCCCTGTCCCTCCCCCTTTCCGCCGCCGAACATTGGACCGAACTAAACATCGGCCCCTACTTCGTCGATTCCGATGGCGACACCGCCGCCGCCCGCGACGCCCTCACCCAACTCGAGCAACTCCGCTGGGTCATGGCCAACCTCCTCGAATCCAAGGATCTCCATTCCGTCTGGCCCATCCGCGTCATCATCAGTAAAGCCGCCAAAGCCAATCCAACCACCTCCGGCACCGAATTCGTCTTCCAAAACGGCTCCTACCAACTCCTCACTCTCCCCGGCGCTCACCTCCCGCTGGGCCAAGTCGCCAGCATCTTCCTCGAATCCAACACCGCCCGTCTCCCACCCGAAGTGGAATCCGGCTTAGAACAGCTTTTCGACACGCTCGAAGCTCACGGCAGCCGCGTCACCTGGGGCGCCAATCCCACCCACCCCGACCTCGCCTGGGCGCGCATCCACCTGATCGCTACAAAATTCGAATACCAATCTCACTTCCATATTTTCCTCACCGCCCTCCGAAGCGGCAGCACCTTAAAAGCCGCCGAGCGCAACTCGTTCGCCGTCGCCCCGGAAGCTCTCGAAAAGGAAGTCGCCGATCATCTCGCCAAGGCAAATTGGGAATCGGTTCCCATCTCCGGCCGCCCACTCGACCCCAAACGCGATTTTGGCGAACACACTCTCGAACCTGCCATTGCCGACGTCTACGTTGCCAACACCCAGCTCATCGCCAATCCCAAAATGGCCGAAGCCGCTTTCAAGAACGCCATCGAAGCCGGCGGCGACGGCACCGCACTTGGCTTCGAAGGGTTGGCGCAAATCGACAAGCTCAACAAGCAAGATCCGCACCCCGATTTCGAAAGCGCCATCAAAGCCCACAGTAAGAGCGCGCCTGTCTATCTCGGAGCGTCGCTCGATCGCCCCGCCGCCGAAGCTCTGCCCTTATTAAAGGAGGCCGCCAAAATCAATCCACTCTGGGCTGAGCCCGTTTTTCGTCAAGCACAGTTTGCCGAAAATCTGACCGAAAAAGAGGCGCTCATCAAACGCGCTACCCAACTCGATCCCCGCATCTCTCAATACTGGATCGAACTCGCGCAAACGCAAACGGCCAACGGCCACGCCTCCTTTGCCCAAGGCAGTTGGTTGAAAGCCGAAGATTCCGCCAAGAACGAACAGGAGCGCGCGCGCATTCACCAATTGCGCACCGAGTCCGAACAGGCTCGTCTCGACGCCCTGGAGATCGAACGAAAGCGCGACCGCGAATCCGTCCATGAAGCCGACCAACGCGCTCAACATGTCCAAGCCGACGCCATTCGCGCCGCCGAGGAACGTGCCAATCGAGCTATGGACGAAGCTGCCGGCGGAGCCAAAGTCGGCGATGCCGTGCCGTATGCGTCGCTGTTGCCGAAGAAGAAAATGGTCGGCACTCTCACGCAAGTCGATTGCCTGAGCCATGGAACCCGCCTCGTCATCAAAGCCAAGACCGGCCAAACCAGCGGCCTGTTTCTGCCGGAAACGGCGGCCATGCCTCTGCAACTCACGTGTGGTCCTCAAAAGGTGGCGCGCCACGTCGCCCTCACCTATACCGTGAATGCCGACGAACTCCACCACACGATTGGCGATATAACAGACTTCGCATGGCAATAACCGCCACTCTTCGGCCAGCGACCGAGGCCGATGTGGCCGCGCTCGCAGACCTGGAAGCAATCGCCTTCGAAAGCCCGAACTGGCCCGCCGATACGTTTCTCCGGTACGACTGCACCGTTGCCGAAATCGGCCTCGAGATCGTAGCCTTTCTGGTATCGCGCGAAATCTTCGCTGGCACGGAGACCGCCTTACCCGAGCGCGAAATCCTGAACCTGGCCGTAGCGCCCACCCACCGCCGCGTTGGTCTTGCCAGCCAGCTCCTGAACTTTGAGCTCCGTCATCGCGCGATCTTTCTGCTCGAAGTGCGCGAGTCCAATGCCGCTGCCCGCGCGCTCTATGAACACTGGGGGTTTGTCGAGATTTCACGTCGTCGCGACTATTACGACAATCCGCCTGAAACCGCCATCGTCATGCGCTGGAACCCTCAATCTAAGTGAATGATTCTGAAAGCGTTAGGCCCTTTCCGGAAATCGCCTCGAAACAGCTATTGTCACGCGGCTGAAATAGTGATAGGTTTGGGGTGCGGATGGCCACTGGTGACCACCCGCGAGTGAAAATGAATGCACTCAGTACCCACCACCGGGCCAGCTTCGACAACCTACATTTCAAATCCGACTCGGCGTGGTTACTCGCTAAAGGAGAACCAATCATGGAGAACCATACCCCAGACGAGAGTTTCAAGGCGCATCTGCTCGCCACTAACGAGCACTTTCGGAAACTATCCGAGCAGCATGCGCAATTGAAGCACCAGATAGAAGAGATTGAATCCAAGCCGCATGTCACGGGCGAGGACGAGCTTGAGGAGCAGCGCCTCAAGAAGCTCAAATTGCATGTGAAAGATGAAATGAACGAGATTTTAGCGACCGCTCGGCACGCTGTGGCGCACTAGCCAGCGGCCTGTTTTTTCAGAAGTTGTAATGGGGGGAACTCGCCTGGCGGGTTCCCCTTCACCGTTTGCACGCATGAGTTTCCTTGCTAATTACACATTCCCGATTTATACTTACGAATCAGCCACATAGATTAGGTTTCAATTTGCGATCCAGTGATTGCCATCACTATCGCAGTTTGATTTAATCGTTTCAGTTCGTGAATTCGCAAAAGGAGAATTTGTCATGAAGTCGGAGGCTCTTAGAAATTTAGGCCTAGTAGTTGCGTTCGTCCTGTTAGCCGGATGCCACCCCAAGAAGGTAGTACAGGCGCCAGCACCACCCGCGCCTGCCCCTGAGGTGGCCAAAGCACCGGAACCACCCCCGCCCCGCCCAAACCAGAGCCAAAGGTTGAGGCAAAGGTCGAGCCGGCGCCAGCACCACCACCTGAAGTAAAGGTCCGCATAGAAGATTTGCTGGCCAAGATTCAGGACATCTATTTCGATTACGACAAAAACGTAATTCGTCCCGACGCGGACGCCACGTTGCAATCGAACGCAACGGCACTGCGTGAAATTCTGAAGCAATATCCCGGCTACAAGCTGCGCATCGAAGGGTATTGTGATGAACGCGGATCGGACGAATACAATCTGGCGCTCGGCGATCATCGCGCCAAAGCTGCCCAGGACTATCTAGTAAGGCTCGGTCTACCTGCCGATCAACTGGATACCGTCAGCTACGGCAAAGAGAAGCCGGTTTGCAGTGAGCACAACGAAGATTGCTGGCAGAAAAATCGTCGGGCTCACACAACCCAAAGCTCGCCTTCTACCTAGGTCGTAGGGCGGCCATTCTTGGCAGAGAGGCGGCTTTCCTGCCGCCTCTCTTGTTTGTTTCTAGGCTGTCAACGTACCCGTCTTCTTGCGCGAGTGGACTGTAGCCGTCTCCACTGCTGAAATCAGCATCGCCCGTAGCCCGTGCCGTTCCAATTCATGGATGGCTGAAATCGTGACCCCTCCCGGTGTGATCACCTGGTCGCGTAACACGGCCGGATGCAATCCCGTTTCCCTCACCAGTTTTGCGGCCCCCAGCACCGTCTGTTCCGCCAGCTTTGTCGAGACCTCTCGCGACAGCCCCATCTTGACCCCGCCCGCGATCAACGCCTCAATCACCATGTAAATGTAGGCCGGACCACTTCCCGACAGCGCCGTCACGGCGTCCATCATGTCTTCGTCCACAAAGCACACAATGCCGACCGATCGAAAGATCTGCTCCACCACGTCCTTGTCAGCTTGTGTTGCAATAGCGTTGTACGAGATGCCCGTGGCGCCTTCCTCAACCACCACCGGGATGTTGGGCATTGCTCGGAAGACCGCCATCGGACTTCCGGCGTGTTTCTCTATCATGGGTAGGGGCAGAGAAGCTGCTAGCGACACCAGGATTTGACCCGGGCGTAAAGCTGGCCGCACTTCCTCAAGCAAACCCGCGACCGCGCCAGGCTTCACGCTCACGATGATCACGTCGCTGTCCTGCACCGCCGCCAGGTTGCCGCCAGCCTTCACCGGGATCATGAACCGCTGCGCCAGTTGCTCCGCGTGCTCCGGAGACTTGGTCGTGGCCCGCAGTTTGGCTGGGGTGGTCAAGCCCGCTTTCAAGATTCCGCCGATGAGCGACGCGCCCATATTGCCCGCGCCTAGCACTGCGATTCTTTGTCTGAGTTCAGCCATAAATCCTATTCCTGCGGGAC
>Ga0075030_100002944_pt1 | contig 15535 bp, 12 predicted proteins | sample LitLauG_LLR_2012_FD_71393 | JGI IMG/M metagenome (GOLD analysis project Ga0075030, IMG submission 71393) | Freshwater sediment microbial communities from Pennsylvania, USA - Little Laurel Run_MetaG_LLR_2012 | ecosystem: Environmental > Aquatic > Freshwater > Creek > Sediment | place: USA... | reverse complement strand
GACGAAAACCGGGCCAGACAAGGCGGAGGACGAAGACTTTGGCTATTCCAAGGCGAGGACGACAACCCAGTATGGCCCGATTTGCGCCGCAACCCGGAGGGCTGGGGCCAATTTTCCCGATTTCTGCGTCCCTCGTCACTAGCAGACACCCGGTCTGCGTCACTCCTCACTCCTTGAACTCAGAAAAATTGGCTCCCAGCGCCACCCACGCGAAAGTTAATAACAGGCTCTAGTGCTTAAGATCGCTGTCATCACGCGCTATTTTCCCAGTTCGGCTGAACCGTGGCAGGGCCGATCGGCCTATCAAGCGCTTCGCTTGCTTGCCCGCAAGGCCGATGTGCAGGTCTTCTATCCCAATCCAGGGTATCCGTCTTTTCTCAAACCACGCAGCCGGGGTCACGGCAGCCTCGATCCTTCCTACAGCCCGCCCGATGTGAAGGTCAACTATTACGATTACCCCACGTTGCCTCTGGTATTCCGGCCATTGAACGGCTGGATGGCGGCAAGGGTGCTCCTGCCTCACGTCAGAAACTTTGCGCCCGATCTCATTTTCAGCTACTTCCTTTACCCCGAGGGATATGCCGCATTGCAGATCGGCAAAGCCCTCTCGGTTCCAGTAGTCGCAAGGAGCATGGGTTCCGATATCAACCGGATCGGCGATCCCATCTCAACCATGCATAAACGCACTGTCTTGCGCGAGGCCGACTTTCTGGTCATGGTGAGCAGCGATTTGCGCAGCAAGGCTTTAGCGATGGGCGCATCGCCCGAAAGAGTCTGCACCATGGTAAACGGATGCGACACTTCCGTCTTCCATGTAAGAGACAGACTTCAAGCCAGAGTGAAGCTGGGCATCGACCCCGCTGTAGACGCCGTCGTTTACGTTGGCCGAATCGATGTAAACAAGGGTCTGCGCGAATTGGTCGATGCTGCCGTTTCGCTGCATCCTGAGCGCCCAAATCTGCATGTATATCTGGTTGGCGGGGGACCGGACAAGTTAATAATCCAGAGCGCCATTGAGGTCAACAACGCAGCCGGCTACATCCACATTCTGCCTGCATGCGCCTTCGACGACGTCGCCACCTGGATGGCTGCTGCCAATCTGGTCACTTTGCCAAGTTATATGGAGGGTTGCCCAAACGTTGTGCTCGAGGCACTCGCTTGCGGCCGGCCCGTGGTGGCCACCAATGTCGGCGGCATCCCCGAGATCATGAGCGATGCCTGCGGAACCCTCGTGCCCGCGCATGAGCCGGCCCCGTTGGCGAGGGCCCTTGCATCGGTCCTCGACAGAGACTGGGACGCTGCGGCCATCTCTGCGCACCAGAGCCGAAGCTGGAATGCCGTCTCCGACGAGTTGCTCAATCTCTTCGAATCCGTGGTGTCTACGCGTCAGGCGTCCCATCGTGCCCTTTAACATGCGCCTTGGCAACTCGCATCGGCTGGCCGTCAGGGCCGGTCGAACACTTGGCCGATGGTTCTATCGTTTGTTCGCGATTGTCGGCTTCGTTACGATTTTGGTGATCTCAACTCCCATTGCCTCGTGGTGGGTTCAAACCTATTCCGGCCCAATTGAGCAGCCTCGAGGCGAAATTCTCATCGTTCTCAGCGCGGCCGCTGACGACAACGGCGGCATTTCCTATTCATCTTACTGGCGTGCGCGCTATGCCCTGCTTGCATGGCAAACCGGAGGCTTCAAGGAGGTCGTAATCACCGGCGGTGGCGGCCCGGGAATACTGAACTTCCTCGCGGCTTACGGCATTCCTCGCGATGCCATGATCGCTGAATGGCAATCGACCAGCACCCGCGAAAACGGAATCGCCACCGCACGACTCGTTCAGAAAATGCCCGGCAGAAAAGTCCTGCTCACAAGCGACTTTCACATGTATCGTGCGATTCGCGTCTTCAGAAAACTCGGCGTTGACGTCACACCGATGCCAGTGCCCGATCTGCTTCAGGCAACCAGGAATTGGAATGGGCGCTTCCGTGCCTTTGAGATCATGCTCGACGAGTCGGCGAAGATCGCCTGGTACCGTGCCTGCGGATGGATCTAGCTACTCCATCGCGGGTTGGATGAATCATGCGATCAATCGGGCCCCTCAGTCTTCCGCGTCTTGCCGGGAGACGCGTTGACCTCCGATTCCTGGAGTTTGTACAACAGCGACCGGTAGCTGATGTTGAGCCATCGGGCCGTCTTGCGCCGGCTCCAGCCGTTCGCCTGCAGTACCTTCAGGATGATCTCGCGCTCCAGTCCCCGCGTGGCGGCCTTGGTGATCTCCTTCAGAGAGATGGGATGGGCCAGGTCGATCTCGGGGACGATCCCAGTCGCCGCGGTCGGAACCAGGTCTGCCGCAAGAGACTCTTCGTCACCCATCAGAACGTACCCGCGTATCAGGTTCTCGAGTTGCCGGATGTTTCCCGGCCAGTTGTAGCGCTGCATCATGCGGGTAATTTCGCGCGAAAGCGGCTTGGGCTCCAGGCGATACGCCTTCGAATGCACTGCCAGAAAATAGTCGATCAGCTTTGGTAGATCCGCAGCGCGTTGCCGCAGCGGCGGAAGATCGATTGTGACTGCGTTGATGCGATAGAAAAAGTCCAGCCTGAAAGTGCCGTCCTCGGTCTGTTGGCGCAGATTCTCATTGGCTGCGCACACCAGGCGCGTATTCACGCTTCGCGACTCCTGCGCTCCCACGCGCATAAACCCGCCGTCTTGCAGCACCTGAAGCAGCTTGGCCTGAATCGAGATGTCCAGCCCGCCCACCTCATCCAGGAACAGGGTTCCCCCATGGGCAAGTTCCACGCGGCCGCGCTTTGTCGAATAAGCCCCGGTAAACGCCCCCTTTTCATAACCGAACAGCTCCGACTCGATCAGAGAATGGGGAATAGCAGGGCAGGTCACTTTTACAAAGGCATGGTTGGACCGGTTCGATAGCGCATGAAGCAGCCGCGCAAAAATATCTTTGCCTGTTCCGCTCTCGCCCTGTAAAAGCACCGGAACGGACGTTCCCGCAACCCTTTCGAGTCGCTCGCGGGTAGACGCCATCACCGATGTTTGTCCGAAGATCACATCCATCGGCGGCAGATCGCGAATATCTACAACCCAGGAAGTACGTGCCAAAGGCATTCTTAGTCCATTTCAGGGGGAAATGCCGCCTGTTGTCTATAGCAAGAACGGACCCAGGCCTGAGCCCGAAAAGAGCACCGTTTCTCACACAAAAGTAACCCGATGATCAACCCAAGGTGATGGATTGCGGGGTATCCTCTATTCAAGCGGAAGTATCGATTCCCGATGTGTAAAACATCTGTAAAGCCTTGCACAAAGGGCTAAGAAGTTTCCACCTTCAGTGGTAAGATGGCTTTCACGGCATCATGTTTGGGCCCCTCCGTTCTCTCTGCGATTGAGACGATCCGCACCAAAGCGGCTTTTTTTCGGCGGCCCATTGCTTTCCACTGGAAATGTCCAGGCATTTTCGTACTCGCCTTTTAGCGCTGAGAACGGGGCTTGTCACAAATTGTAATGGCGGTAGCGGAGGAATGGGGATGTCTGGCACGAAGAAGGCAACGCCTAGCAAGGTTCAGGGCAAACGCAACCCCCATATCGTCGTTCTCGATGCCGATTCGGCAATCCTCGATTACGTCAAGAGCATTCTCGAGGACCGCTTCACGGTCACGCTTCTTACACAGGCTTCCGAACTCTGTCCCACCCTCAAGGAATCTCCCCCGGCCGACCTTCTGCTGATGGACTGGGACATCGTTGAAGACGATTCGGAGGAAAACGCGCTCGGTCTGCTTGCAAAGACCCATGCCGCCAGGCCTTCGCTGCCCATTATCATGTTCGCCTGTTCCGCCGAACTGAATGAAGTTGTCGCCGCTTCCCACATGGGCGCTGCCAGTGTAATCCTAAAGCCTTTTAGAAAGAGCGATATAGACCTTGCTGTTGAAAAGGGGCTCAGATCCACCTGCAAGCAGTCCGCCGAAGGCGACGTTGAAGAAATCCCCATCAACGAGAACACCTCCTTTGTTAGGGCCTGCAAGCGCATGCGCGAGATCGAGTCTCAGTGCACGCTGGTCGCGCGCGCCGACATCCCGGTCCTCATCCTGGGCGAGAGTGGAACCGGCAAGGAAGTCGCAGCCATGCTCATTCACAAGCTCTCTGCCCGCAGCCAGCGCAACTTCCTCAAGGTCAACTGTGCGGCCATGCCTGCCGATCTGCTCGAAAGCGAACTTTTCGGCTATGAACAAGGCGCGTTCACCGGCGCCGTCAAATCAAAGCCCGGCAAGTTCGAGATCTGCGACCGCGGCACCATCCTCCTCGACGAGATTGGCGAAATGCCCTCCAGCCTGCAGGCCAAGTTGCTCCAGGTCCTTCAGGATGGAACATTTTCCCGCCTCGGCAGCCGAGCCAGCGTCAAGGTCGATGTGCGCGTGATTGCCGCGACAAACATCGACATCAAGGCGGCCATCGCTCAAAAAACCTTCCGCGAGGATCTCTATTACCGCTTGAATGGATTCAGCCTCAAGATGCCCCCCTTGCGCGAGCGCACTGAGGAGATCCCGATCCTTGCCCAGCACTTCATGCGTAAGGTCGCGGCCAAGTACGAGTGCGAGCCCTTGCCGATTCCTTCAGCGCTCATGCAGGCTCTTTCGAGCTACTCGTGGCCCGGCAATCTCCGCGAATTAGAGAATACGATCAAGCGTTACCTCGTCCTGGCAGACGAGCGAGCCATCATCGACGAGCTGAATCCCTGGCAAGCGTCCGGCCCGATGCTTCCGGCAAGTGAAGGAGCAGACCCGGACAGAAGCTTGAAGCATCTGGTCAAGAATCTGAAGGGCGGGGCTGAGGCGGCGGCAATTGCACAGTCTCTCGAGGGCTCGGGGTGGAACCGCAAGGCGGCGGCAAGCGACCTGCAAATCAGCTATAAAGCACTCTTATATAAAATCAAGCAATACAACCTGACCCCCCCGGTGCGAAAACGGGAAGTTTCGATCGAGAAGGCCCCCGGTTTTGATCGGGCACAGAGCGCCTGATTTCTGGCCGATGGCCAACAATCCACCGGGCGGGTTTCCGTCGTACATGATTAAGGAAATATTCTCCTTCACATTTACTGGAAATCAAGAGGTGGCTCGATCTGTGAAAGTATGCCATGTGATGGGCCGCACAACATACGTTTAGAAAACTGAGCTAGACTTCGCGTGAAGCGGAAATCCGCTTGATTCATCGAATTTTTCTGTCCTCAAAGTTGATTATCAAGTGCTGCGAGGACGGGTAACCGTGTCGAGCCAGTCTGGGGATAGATCTGGGATCGGCATGATCGCAACCGGTTCAGCGCCATGATTGAATGAATTGCAATCAAGTCCTCGGATAACCTCGGGTTCCGATCCTTCGTCGCGACCATCAGGAATGCCTTGAACCACTGCGCTGAACATTTGAGGAAAAACGGACTGTTTTCCTGCGCAACGACTCGGGAAAATGATGCGGACCACATCGTGATGAATCTCCACAGCATCGAACTTCTTTCTTGTCCTGAAATCGTGCATACTCAGTACAGTTGAGGTAATGACAAACGTTGCATCGGCCTAGCACAAATCTGGGATTGGCTCATTGCAAATGATTCAGGATCATGAGGATACGCTGCCGCTACTAAAACTAGTAGCCTGCTTGGACGCAATGAGAGAGCTCGCCAATTCATGATCGAGACCAATGCAACCAAGTCGGAAAAGGTTGTGATCCAGTTCGGAACCAGAACCATCAAGGGTTATCTGGAATCACCGGCATGGAACACCATCGAAGAACTTCTCAGCAACGCCCCCCAGAGTTCGCCTGAGACATTCAGGGTCCGCCGTCTCGATACGAACCTGGTCGAAGAGGTCTCAGTCAGAGACGTCAAAGCCGTCTTCTACGTAAACAGTTTTGAAGGGGACTCGGTCCGAAATCATCTCAATTTCCACACCCGTGCGCCTATCGTCCACGGCATCTGGATGAGATTCCAATTCCGCGACGGCGAGGTCATGGAAGGAATTGTCTATAATTCAATCCGTTATCTTGTTGACCCGGGATTCTTCGTGCTGCCAACAGACCCAGGCAGCAACAACAAACTGGTTTATGTGGTGAAGAGTTGGCTGGTTGACCACCGCGTCCTCGGCTTGCGCAAACTCTAATTGGCCAGGACTGATTCCCTCTGTATCGAATAATCCAGAATCTCCGCCGCTATTCCCGCTCCGGTCAGATTCCTCGATGTCATTTCCTTGCGGACCAACCTGCCCCGGCATCGAATCCGGCAACTGCTCGATAAGGTAATCTCAGAAGGCATCTCGATCAGAAATTCAAAATCGCTCTCAATCAGCGCGCTGTCAGATAAAGCTAAATAGAAATATACCCCGCGGTTGCTCAGGTCACGTGTGAACGCTGAGATCTCGTACTTCCCGGCAAGAACAGTGAGAGGGGCGCTTAGTTTGAAGCGCTGACTCCGCCGCCGGTCGTTCTCCGCTGCAAAATCTTCAATCATACACACCGCTTCAAGTGAATTACCAAAGCTTGCCATCGAATACATTTGGTCTTGCATTTGCCCAACCCGCACAGTCTGAGCCGTATCCGGGTTTGGTGCTCGAAGGTTGCCCCGATGCTTGCTTGCAGAGTTTTCAACGAATGACACATGCAAAAACAGTGCAATTCCAGTGCCAAACGGCTCTCACGTTATTCCTTGCATTCCTGAACTCCTCAGGATGCTAACATGCAATCTCTTGCATACTGAGTGGGTAGAAGTCGGACACATGTGTTTGCGTACCTTCCTTGCAACCCCCTTGTTTCTCATCAATCCGTGTCCAACGGTAAACCGGAATCTGAAGTAGAACTCTTGGGTCATTCCCTTCATTCGCGGAAAGACCCATCGCATCTCCGTCCATAAAGTGGGGTCAGGACTGGCCCCGGCAACCGGCAAAAATCGTTATCAGGCCACGGCAGTTGCTGGTGTAACAATCAAGAGAAAACGGACGACGGAAAATGAAAACAACAGTTGGACTTCCTCAAAGTCTCCCAGCATCCTAATCAAATTCGGCCTTGCAACTTAATCGTCGCGCTGGTGGCACCGAACTTTAACAAAAACATCGCAACCAAATCCGAAACCAGCGCTCGCCAATGACTCGCGCTGTAAAGCCATGCTTGCTTAAGACCTCGTTGACCGTTTGGCTGATTTCCAAAACAGCGCCAGTGCCATGCACAGGAGCCCCGTCCCAAGCAAAAACAACGATCCCGGCTCAGGTGTCTGCGCCAGAGTCATTGCAGTTGCTGAAAGACCTACGTTGCCCCTGGAATTTTCAGTATTTGCGCGGTAGGTGCCTCTGTCTGCGATATAGAAGCGTCCGCTCTCCGCAAGATTTTTTCCCCTCCGGCCGCTGGATTTACCCGGCAGCAGACTTAGCTTGTCATTGCTGATATCGACAATTACGTCGCCTCCGTCTAGAATTCCCATTCCCGAATCGCTTGGATTCTGCAGATTGTCGAAGGGAAAACCACCATACCCGGGATTCAAGTGGCTATCGGAGCCGTTTAATGCGCGCCCGCCGATGCCGGTGTTGGACTTTGAACCATTGCGCGCTGGCAAGGTCGCGGAAACGCCGTCCACCGCATAGCCGCTGCTCATAACAACGCCATGACCAAACATTGTCTGGTTGGCGCCAATGCCAAGATTGCCGACATTGTCTGAACCGCTGGTTTTTTGTGCAAGGGAGTCGCCCAGGGCAGCGGGTATAAACGCCATGGACACCCCCAAAACGAGAGTCGTAAATATGATCTTTTTCACTTTATTATTCCCCCGATTTCTCTACTTCGAATGGTCACACTACCTCAACAGCCCGCAAAGGTCCGCCCCCAGACAAACCCTTGCCTTCGGTGACTCGCCTCATTATAAGCATGTTGGGGGCCAAATCTATTGTATTTATAATCAATAAGCTACGGGCATGAGATCCAGGCAATGCGCAACGTTTTGCGCACCTTTTTGCCCGAAAGATACTCTGATATGCCGAGTGAGGTGAATCCGTTCCAATTGGGGAATTGAAAAACACAAATGCTATAACCAACGTTGCCCAATCGTCGTCCGCTCCTGCACAAACCAACGCGACAAAGCGCAGCCTCTGCCGCCCGGCAAGTCGGCGCTCCTTTGGGCAAAAATCGCATCGCGATAATGGCAGCCGGCAACTGCACACTGGCAATGCGGAACCATCGAGCACACATCCTGGTGTGGTGTCCCAGAAGTTCCAAGTGAAAATCGCGAAAGGACAAACGCAGATCCTTCGACTCACCACCCTAAACTGAAAAGCGTTTGGGGCCCCTTTCGCTCAGGATGACCGTCTGCTTTATGTTATGGACTTCAGGGACACCACACTAGGAATCCGCATCAGCCGGAAGAAGTCTCGCGGGAATAGCACCGCGCCGGATAAAGACGACCGGAATCTGAAGAGCCGCAAACAAGATCAACGCCTGCGAAAAACTCATTACATTGAATGCGAGCGGCAATGCGGATGCTGTGAACACGATGAGGCAACAGTCAATGGCCCATCGAAGCAGGCCCGCATCCCTGAATCGCCCCCTCATGTTGTTCACCCAAAACACTCCGAGACAAAACGCTCCGGCATCGACTCCAGAGTCCACGGCCCATGCCATCGGCCCTGCCCCTGCGTCTCCCCTCAAAAGGTGCAGTACGTGCCACAGGCCGGCGATCAACACGAGATACACCGCAAACTCAAAGCTACCAAGCCGTGTGCCTGGTCGAACAGGCTCACTCTTTTCCGCCGCGGCCGGACTGGACTCTCTTTGCACGCCTGCATCCAGCAGGACCGGGACTGCGTCATCGGGCCGGCTTTTAAGGAGGATCGTCGGGAACTGGAGAACTGCAAACATCGCGAGTGCAACGTGGATGTCGGTGAATTTCAGGACGTGTGGCAGAACGCACACTCCGGGCACTATCAGGCAGTAAGGGATTGAAACCCAGCGCGGCAATCCGGCATCCATCGCGCGGCCTTCAACGCTATAGATCCAGACGAACGCAAACAAAACAATGCCAAGGCGCATCTCCCACGCTGTAAACCCTGGTCCCGCTCCTCTCGCCAACTCGAGCAACCCAGCGTAAAGCGCGGCAATCAGTGAGACCCGGAGCACAAACTGGAATCGTCCGACCGGTTTGTTGTATTCGGGGAAGAGTTCACCTGGCGCGCTCCTTTGCTTGGTGCTCGCGGGAGATTGAGGCTTGCTTGGGAAGAGGGCCGTTGGAATCTGCACCACGACAAAGAACGCAAGCGTATCCGGCACATCCAGGATCCCGCGTGCGTGCAAACCTGCGCATGCGGTGAAAACAGCAAGAAAGTACGGCCAGAAACACCAGCGCGGCAGTCCGGCATCCAGCAGACGGCGCTCCAGGCTCCTGATCCAGAACACGCCCACAAGAATCAAGCCGACTTTAACGGCAGCCGATACGCGTTCGTTGTCCGGGTGGGCTTGCAGCAGCACCTGAGCGCCACCGCACACAGCTGCAACAAACGCGGAAGACAACAAGAACGTCAATCGCCCAATCTGCTTGAACAGGGCTGAGTGAGACAAAGGCTTATTCCTTTCCCCACCAAAAAACCTGACTAATCTCCCGGAGTGAGCCAGAATTTCTGTGGAAGGACAAGACCAGCATATATCCTGCGCCCGTCGCCAATCGCCTCAGCGACTCCGCGGTTCAGTACCAGGGTAGCTCGAGGGGATTGCAAACAGGATTCGTGATACCTGAAGTACCTGGGTGCTCTGCGCTGGATGCAAAATCAAGGCAGTCCCGCTCGCTTTAATTTACTGTGCGCTTCGGAAGCAGATAGCCTCGCCGTCCAGCCTGTACTCAGCCGAGCAGACTTCGCCGCCACATATCATCGTCTCTCCGGAATAGAGTTGACGGCGCGTTATCAATCCCAGCGTGCCGCAGCGCGGGCACGACATCACCGCAACATACGGATTCTGCGCATGACCCAGCTTCGCCTGGTTCTCCAGCACGAATACTGTTCCTGGGTCCATTCTTTCCGGGATCCATTCTTCCATGAACTGCAAGTCGGCTGACATCGTTCCCTCCAGTGGGTTGATGTAACCGAGCCGTATCCAAATTTCTGGCGCCGGCCCTTTCGAACAACTGCAGGCTGCGAATGGCTACGTGAAGACTGGGAAGCTTCACGTTCAATTCAATATTTCAATTTCAATCAGTGTTGCCCTCACCACGAATCCAAGTCAACCTCATTCGGATGCGGGGAGTATCGATGCGGATTCCCCGATCCAGAATCGATTCTTCGTCCCTCACTGTCCCGCGCTTGCTCGCGCCCCGCCTTGCGAACGCGCAAACTCGTCGATCGCCCGATACGTCTCTTCATTGCGCAGGATCGCCTCAACATACTCCCGCGTTTGCGTAAACGGAATCGATTCCACAAACTCATCCATGCCGTTGTATGGCCCGGCCGCCTCCCAGTCCACAACCCGGTTATCGCCCGCGTTGTACGCTGCCAGCGCGTACTCCTGCACTCCACCAAACCGCTCCATCATCTGACGCAGATAACGCGTTCCCAGCTTGATGTTGGTCTCCGGATCGAGCAACTGAAAAGTCTGAAAATGACTCATGCCCTCTTCTTTCGCCATCGCCTTGCCTACCGATGGAAGCAGTTGCATCAGTCCCCACGCGTTGGCGTACGAAACCACCGATGGGTTGAACTCCGACTCCTGGCGAATGAGCGAAGCCACCAGGTACGGATCGAGATTGTTCTTTGCCGACTCCGCCTTGATCGTGTCCCACCACGGCTCCGGAAACAATATTCGCCAGTAGACCAGTGGAATTGCCTTGATCGGCGCTGACGCCGCATACGGCAATGCCCGCTTCAGCGCTCGCATCGCGCGATACGTCTCGCCATACGACGAGTAGATCTGCGCCTCGGCGAGCGCGCTCCACGATCCTGAGCCGGGATCGGCCGCAATCTCCTGAGCAATGTATTCGCTTAATCCCGCGTTCGCCAACAGCCGTGCCCTCGCCAGGTGAGGACTCTCAGCCGGAAAGCTCTCCACGAGCACCGGCTGCACCATCGGCTGCAACCGGTCCAGTTGCGGATTAGCCATCGGCTCCGTGTTCCCCAGTGCCGACAGCCGCAGACGCGCCATCTGCGCGTAGAAATAGTGCTGGTACGCCCGAACAATGGCACGGTAGTTTGTCGCCGCCGATGCCGGAGAGTGGTCTTGAGTCTCAAAGAGCCGACCCCGCCAGTAGAGCGCGCCCACCGTCTCCGCCGCTGAAGGGTAGAGCCTGATCTGTTCGTCGAAAAGCCGGGCTGCATCTGCGTAGAGACCCTGCCGGTAGCTGAGCCAGCCCGCCCGCCAGTGCGCCGCCGCCGCATTCTTGCTGCTCGGAAAATGTGCCGAGAGGTACCTGTAGTACTCCGCCGCCTCCGGATAGTCCTTCTTCAACAGGTACATGTTCCCGCTCGAAAATAGCGCCTCTGCCAGCCATGGGCTGCTCGGAAACCTCGTCTCCATCTCGGCCACAATTCGTTGCTGTTCTGCCGTGTCGGCACGGTCTCTGGCCAGTTCCATCAGCAGATAAAGACGCCGCGCACCGTTCTCGTCATTCGTATCGGCCAGCCCTTGCACCTGCGCAGGAGTGAGCCGTTTCAGCTTCAGGTCGCAGGCTGCCGCGGCCACTGCAAAGGTTTCGCGATCTCCGGAGCTCAGCCCAGGCGTGCGCAGCAGCGCGCGATATTGCTCTGCAGCCTCGCTGTAGCGCCCGCCGCTGTAGTAGGCATCGCCAAGTCCCCGTAACTCCGCCGGTGTCAGCGTAGCTTCCATGCCCATCTCCGTAAGCCTGGCCCGGGCAACTTGCGCGTCCTGGCTTAGTGGATGCCCCAGCAATAATTGTTTGAACGTGCGCCCCGCCATCTCTTTCTGGCCCAGCGCATACTCTACCTGTCCCGCGGCCAGCTGAAAGCCCGTGCGGTCTTCGGCAGCCAGCCCCTTGGCCTGCGCCAGCACCCGCTGCGCGCCCGCCGCGTTTTTCATACCCAGCAATACGTTTGCTTCAAGCTCCGGCGCCTGCAGGTCGAAGATACTGTCTGGATATCGATCCGTAAACCCGCGCATCAAGGCCTCGGCCGCCGCCTCGTCGCCGGCGTTGTGGCTGGCCTGGGCCTCAAGGAAATCTGCGTAGTCGGCCAGTTCCTGTCCTGCCTGCCGCGACTGCCGCAGGCTCGCCTCCGCTTCCGCATAACGCTTGTCCTCGAGGTACGCGTGGCCGAGCGCGAGATAAGCCGCTGCCGCAGCCTCGCCCGTATGCTTGCGCGCATAGGACGTCACGCCCGCATAAGCCTCCGGTGTCCGCAGGTTGGCCAGTTGCTGCGCCATCGGCCGCAGCTCCGTCGAAGCCACAAATGCCTGCCGAATCCGCGCTGTCCGAGCCGCCCTGGCTGCCCGGCTCGCCAAGCTGCCCCGGCTCGCCGGCTTATGGCTCTTCCCTGTTGCCTTCTTTTTCGTCGTGCTTGCCGACGGCGTCCCCTTGCTTGAAGAAATGTGAGAATTGCTCGTAGTCGCATCGTCCGAGGCCTGCCCAACCATTGGACATTCCACAATCAGGACAATCAGCACGCTTGCCAGACATCGAACAATTCGGCTCGCAATCGAAAATGGGGAATTATCTGCCCTCATACTTTCACTCTATTCTGCTCCGGCCTCACTAGGACGCTCAGGAACCACTGACGTTACCGCACTAATTGGTCATAACCCTGCTCAAACGTCGCATGTCTCTCGTAATCCTCTCGACTCCGCGGTCTTCGTGATCCTTTTCTTGCAGCTCTGCTCATTTCTCCCTGCGCTGGACATCTGCCTTTTGAGTGCAACGAGTTGCAGCCTCTGTAACCATCTCGCCGCCTCGCCCGTCTCAACATCCAGACCGCCGTTTGGTTCCCGGCCCTGCCGTCCGGTACACTCTTCTTTTGACGGTCCAATTCCGCAGGTACCGTCTGACCCCAAACTTTTCGCAACGATTTCCGCAACCTACCTCCATGCCGACCATCCAATCGATTGCAGGACAAGACGAGCAGCACCCCGACGTGGCCCTGGTTGAACGGGTTCGCGGCGGTGACGTCTCGGCCTACGACACGCTGGTCCGCAAGTATGAGCGGCAGATCTTCAGGATTGCGCAGCACATCACGCAAAACCGCGAAGATGCGGAAGACGTTATGCAGGACGCGTTTCTCAAGGCATACGAGAAGCTCGAACAGTTTCAGGGGAATTCGAAATTCTACACATGGCTAGTTCGGATCGCTGTCAACGAGAGCCTGATGCGGCTGCGCAAGCGTCGCACCGGCAAAATGGTTTCGATCGACGAGGATCTGGAGACCGAGGAGGGCACCGTACCTCGCGACCTGGCCGATTGGGCTCCCAATCCAGAGCAGAATTACACCCAGGCCGAACTCGGCAATATATTGGAGAAGACGATCAAAGGACTTCCGCCCGGCTTCAAAGTCGTCTTCGAGCTGCGCGACGTCCAGGGCCTTTCCACCGAGGACACGGCAGAAGCCTTGGGCTTGAGCGTTCCGGCAGTCAAGTCGCGGCTGCTCCGCGCGCGTCTGCAACTTCGCGAGCGGCTCAGCCGCTACTTCCGCAAAAAACCTGGGTCAAGACAAACGAGCCCCAAAGAAGCGAGGGCTGAGTTGTGACCTGCACCGAGTTCATCGCCCTGCTCGACGACATCATCGACGACTCCGTTGCCGCCGAAACCCGCGCCGAAGTCGAGAAGCACTTGCACAAGTGCGGACACTGTGAAATCGTCTTCAACACCACCCGCAAAACCATCGAGATCTATCGCTCGCACCAGATCTACGAGCTCCCCAACGACCTGAGAGACCGACTCCACGCCGCCATCATGACCCGCTGCAAAAAGGGCTGCTGAACCCCAAACGCTGCAGATCTCCGCTCGTACCTACACTTCATTAAATCCAAAACCTGTCATCCTGAGTGACCGAAGCGCGGCGCAGGGATTGGAAGGAACTGCAGTTGCTTCTTCCGCCAATCCAACGAGAATCGCTTCCCATCCCCCAAACGTAACTGTCCCCGCCACAACTTTCCCGGTAGAATCGCGTCTGACCTGACAGCAGGTTAGTGCCGCGTCCGATTCCGGCCATCCTCCCCAGGAGCGTCTGCAATGAACGCCATAAACGGCCCTCTGGCGCTATCACTGTGCTTCACGCTCTGCTTCCCTTTGGGCTATGCTCAACCCGCCCCCCAGGACCCGCCTGACAAAATCGCCGCGCGCCCCAGCTACCAATCCACCCAACTGAAGGGCGACGACCGCATCCTTCACGCCCTCAATCGCTTCACCTTCGGACCCCGCCCCGGCGATCTCGAATCCGTCCGCGCGATGGGGCTCGATAAATGGTTCGATCAGCAGCTCCACCCCACCTCCATCGACTCAACCGATCTCAACGCCCGCCTGGCCCAGTTCCCTGAGATGCAATGGAGCACGGCAGACCTTCTCTATCGTCTGCCCAGCAACGCCGAGATTCGCCAGGCCATGAACACCGACAGAATTACCATTCCGGCAAACGGCACCCTGCACGCGATCTACGAGAACCAGCTCTACCGCCTCCAGGCGAAAAAGGCCGAGCAGGTCCATAAGAATGCGCCTGCCCAGGCCACCAGTCTCCCTGAGACCAATACCTCGGCCAAAATGCAACTGGCCTCCGACGGCAGCATGATGAGCGCCGACTCATCGGCCGCCTCGCCGATGAACCCCGCCAACGGAACTGTCGGCACCGCAGCCGCTATGAGCGCGCCCGACAAGGTCACATCCCCAATGGACATGAACGCCGCGCAGCCGGTGGATGCTGAACCGCGATTCGACCAGTTCTCAATCGGCCGCATCCTCGCACTCGATCCGCAAGAGCGCGTTGCCCGGCTCGCCGCCATGCACCCTGAGGAATTCGATAGCTTCATCAAGTCCCTCAAGCCCGCCCAGCGCGCAGCTCTCAATGCCGGCCTCAGACCCGATCTCAAGCTCACCTTGGCCGCTCTGGAAAACCCCGAGCGCCTGGTCGCCGAAGACCTTATCTCCCAGCGCCTTACCCGCGACATTTACTCAAATGCTCAGCTTCAGGAAGTGATGACCGATTTCTGGCTCAATCACTTCAACGTCTACCTGCGCAAGAACGAGCAGATGCCCTATTACCTTGTCAGCTACGAGCGCGACACCATCCGCCCCCGCGCGCTGGGCAAGTTTGAAGACCTGCTTGAAGCCGTAGCCCACAGCCCGGCGATGCTCGCCTACCTCGATAACGCCCAGAGCATAGGCCCCGACTCGCTGGCCGCCGAGCGCGCCGACATGGCCGCGGCCCGCCGCCCCGGCCCGAAAAACAAGGTGCGTGAAGGACTCAACGAAAACTACGCTCGCGAGCTGATGGAGCTGCACACTCTCGGCGTCAACGGCGGATACACCCAGGCCGACGTGACCCAGGTAGCCCGCGTGCTCACCGGCTGGACCATCGATCGCCC
>Ga0075030_100002942_pt1 | contig 15540 bp, 13 predicted proteins | sample LitLauG_LLR_2012_FD_71393 | JGI IMG/M metagenome (GOLD analysis project Ga0075030, IMG submission 71393) | Freshwater sediment microbial communities from Pennsylvania, USA - Little Laurel Run_MetaG_LLR_2012 | ecosystem: Environmental > Aquatic > Freshwater > Creek > Sediment | place: USA... | reverse complement strand
GTCTATGGCCTGCCCGAATTGAACGGAACCCGGATTCCCGGTGCGGCCCTGGTGGCCAATCCCGGCTGCTATGCAACCTCCGTGATTCTTGCACTCGCGCCGCTGGTGTCGGCGGATTGGGTGGACCGAGAACGTGGGATCATCTCCGATTCGAAGTCCGGAGTCTCCGGCGCCGGCAAAGAGCCTACGTCACGCACGCACTTCGTCTCGGTGGCCGACAATTTCTCGGCATACTCCGTCTTTGGGCATCGGCACACTGGAGAAATTCTGGAGCAGTTGGGACTGGATGCCCAGGAGTTGATCTTCACGCCGCACTTGTTGCCGATTCCGCGCGGAATTCTATCCACCATCTACGTGTACCTGAAACGCGAGATGACTGGGGCTGAAGTGGAAGCCTGTTTCCGCAAGTTCTACGCGGGCAAGCACTGGGTGCGAGTTTTCCCCGCAGCGAGCCTGCCGCAGATCCAGTTTTCGCTGCACACAAACTACTGCGACATCGGCTTCCACCTCGCCCACGATGGCCGCCGAATGGTACTCGTGTCCTGCCTCGACAACCTGCTCAAAGGCGCCGCGGGACAGGCGGTGCAGAACATGAATCTGATGTATGGGTGGAAAGAAGAGGAGGGCCTGCAGTGAAAGTCGTCATCAAAATCGGAGGCGCCGCGCTGGAAGATAAAACGATCCTCCACAAGTGCGCGCACGCAGTGGTTCAGTTGGCGCAGGATGGCCACAAAGTCGCCGTCGTGCATGGCGGCGGCACGGCCCTCACGCGCACTCTGAAGCTCCTCGGCAAGAAAAGCGACTTCATCGACGGCCTGCGGATTACTGACGCCGAAACGCGCGACGTCGCCCTGATGGTACTGGCCGGGATTGTGAACAAGAGCCTGGTCGCAGCCATTGCTCTGGCGGGACAGCCTGCGGTCGGCCTGTGCGGTGGGGACGGTGGCGTATTCCGCGCTCGTAAGAAACAGGACACCAAACAGGACCTCGGATATGTCGGAGAGATTTGCTTCTCTGAGCCGCGCTGGATCCGGGCCATCTGGACCGAAGGCGGCATCCCGGTTCTCTCCTCGGTTGCTCTCGGCGGCGACGGCGAGTACTACAACGTGAACGCCGACCAGATGGCGGCTGCCTGCGCGATTGCCTGCCAGGCGGACGCGCTGATTTTTCTCACCGACGTGCCCGGCGTGAAACAGGCCGATGGCACCGTAATGGCTCGCCTGAACACGAAAGAGGTTGCGGGCTTAATTGAAGAGTCTACGGTCAGTGGAGGCATGCTGCCCAAACTCGAGGCGTGCCTGCAGGCGCTCAAACGTGGAGTGGGCCGCGTGCGCATCCTGCCCGCGTCGCAGGCGGACAAGTTGCCACTGTTCTACTTCACCAAGATCGAATGCGGCACGGAGGTATTGAGGGCATGAGCCTTGCTGCCGTGTCGCGTCAGGAGTCGAAACTCCTGCTGCCCACCTATGAGCGCAACCCCACTCTTTTCGTGCGCGGGCGCGGCGTGCATCTCTGGGATTCGAGCGGTAAACGATATCTGGATTTCCTGAGCGGAATCGGAGTGAACGCGCTCGGTCACGCGCATCCCGCCATTCAAGCCGTTATCAAGCGCCAGGCTGGACGGCTGATTCACGTTTCCAATTTGTTTTTCCACGAGTATCAGGCGGAACTTGCGGCGCGCCTGACGAAAATCTCCGGACTCGATCGCGTCTTCTTCTGTAACAGCGGCACGGAAGCGTGGGAAGGAGCGCTGAAGCTCGCTCGCGCGTTGGCCAAAGCCCGTGTGGCGCGGACACTCTTGTCCGCGACCGCTGGCAGCGCCGGTGCTGCCCACACGCGGACAGGAATGTCCGCGCCACACAACGGCACCGAACCAAAATGGCGGTTCCTCGCTCTTGACAACTCATTTCACGGCCGCACGTTCGGCGCACTGGCCACCACCGGGCAAGAGAAGTATCGCGCTCCGTTCGAACCGCTGGTGCCCGGCGTGGAGTTTGTGAAGTTCAACGATCTCGACGATCTCGAGCGCAAGTGCGATGCAAGCGTCTGTGCCGTGTGCATCGAGACGATTCAGGGCGAGGGTGGGATCCGTCCAGTCAGCCAGGAATTTCTCGAACTTGCCAGCCGTTTGACCAAACAAACCGGCGCCCTGCTCCTGCTCGATGAAATCCAGTCTGGCCTCGGCCGCACCGGACGCCACTTCGCTTACCAGCATTACGGCGTGAAGCCCGACATTGTCACCGTCGCCAAGCCGCTGGCGTCCGGCCTGCCGCTCGGTGCCATTCTTACGACCGACGCCGTCGCCACCTGCATCCATCCCGGCATGCATGGGACCACGTTCGGCGGAGGACCGCTGGCCTGCGCAGTGGCCATCGAATTCCTGCGCATCGAGCGGCAACTCTTGAGTCACGTCCGCGATCTGGGGAAGTACTTTCACGCGGAACTTGAAGGGCTGAAGGCAAAGCACATCTCCATCCAGGAAGTGCGCGGCCTGGGTCTGATGCAATGTATTGAGCTAGACTCGGTAGAATCGGCAAAAGCGGTGGTGCGGCAACTTCTCCAACAAGGCATCATCATCAACCGTACTCACGACACCGTGCTGCGCTTCCTGCCTCCGTACATCATCGAAAGGAAGCATGTAGACCAGGTCGTCTCAGCTCTGAATGCAGCCCTCACGGAAAACTCGGTCAAGTCACCGCGAAAAGGAAGACGCGCGGGGTCCAAGCACCGGGAGGTCCATGCGCACGCGTGAGGCGACCCTGCCGGATGCGGAACAGATCCACGCTCTCATCTCGGCTTATTCAGGGGACGGCACGCTCCTGCCACGCTCGCTGGCCGAGATCTGCGAGAACGTCCGCGACTTCGTGGTACTGGAGCACGACCACCACATCATCGGCTGCGGTGCCCTGCATCTTTACGGTTTACATCTGGCCGAGATCCGCTCTATCACCGTGGATCCCAACCGGCAACACGGCGGCGGCGGGAAGCTCCTGGTGAAGGCTCTGCTGGCGCAGGCTAAGAAACACAAGGTCACCTGCGTGTGCTTGTTCACGCGCATTCCAGGCTTCTTCTCGCGAATGGGCTTTACCGTGGCGGCGCATCAGGATCTTCCCGACAAGATCCACAAGGATTGTCACCAGTGCCCCCGGCTTTATTACTGTGACGAAGTTGCCATGGTGAAAGGAACCGTGCCCTCGTTTGCGATTCTGCCGCCTCCAAAGAACTGGCTGAAAATACAAGGATGACGAAACTGCGCCGGACTCCGGAACAAATTCGCTTGCCCCGCGGCCTTTCTTTTTCCGCGGTTGTCGCTGGAATTAAGGCAAGTGGCCGCCCCGATCTTGCGCTCATCGAATCGAGCACTGGAGCCAGTGCTGCCGCATTGTTCACACGCAACCTGGTGGTCGCCGCGCCGCTCGAGGTCGGGCGGGCGTCGCTCGAGTCCAGCGCAGGCCGCGTACGCGCCGTTGTGGTCAACTCCGGAAATGCCAACTGCGCCACGGGACGCGCGGGCCGGGTGGCTTGTAAGAGCGTTTGCGGTCATGCCGCCCAGTTACTCTGCGTGCCCGCCGATGAGGTCTTCCCTTCTTCGACCGGCATCATAGGAGTGCCGCTTCCTGCGGAGAAGATCATCGCCAAGCTGCCCGATCTCATGACTGCACGGGCGTCAACCACGTCCGCTGCCCTCGCGTTTGCGCGGGCGATCATGACCACGGACACGCGCCCCAAAATTGCCACGCAGCGTTTTCGTGTGGGCCCAAAGGAGGTAACGATCTTCGGAGTCGCGAAGGGCGCCGGCATGATCCATCCGCAACTTGCGACCATGCTGGTGTACCTGCTCACCGATGCCGCTGCTACTCCACGCCAGTTACGGCAGTTCCTGCAGGATGCTTGCGACCCGACACTGAACTCGATGTCCGTCGACGGCGACACCTCTACCAACGACACCGTGCTACTCCTTGCCAACGGTCAGAGCGGGGTTCGGGTATCGAGCGGTCGCGCTAGAAATAAATTCAGCCAGGCCCTGGGCGAAGTGTGCCAGTCGCTGGCGGAGCAAATCGTCAGTGACGGCGAAGGGGTGCAGCACGTCATCCGTTTGTTCGTCGAACAGGCGAGTACCCGCGAGGAAGCTTTACTTGTAGCAAAAACGATCGCTCACTCTGCGCTCGTCAAAACCGCGTGGGCGGGCGCCGATCCGAATTGGGGACGCATCCTGGCCGCGGTTGGAAGGTGCGGTCTGCCCATTGATCCATCGCGCGTCCGGATTTTTATCGGCAACCAGATGGTCTGCCGCGACGGCGTCGCGCATCCCTTCAGCGAACGGCGAGCCCATCAGAGCCTGGCGCAGCCGGAATGCGACATTCGGGTGCAACTGCGCCGAGGGAAGAAGGCGGTGCGCTTCCTGACGACCGATCTGACCGCCGAGTACGTGCACATCAACGCCGACTACTCGACCTAACTTCCCTCCTTCAATCGAGTTCTTGGGTTGGGAGTTAAGTCTCGTTTACCATAGAACCGGAATTGGTGACGTGGACTCCTACAAATCAAAATTACCGGACTGGGTCAACTTGCCCGAGGACGTGGACACCGTCAGCCTCTGGGACATACTCCACGATGGAGATCTGTTGACTGTGCAATCCAATCTTCTGACCCGAACCGTCACCCTTACCCTGGATGTAGATTATGTTCGAGATTTCCACCATCTGCCCGAGGGCACACGCTTCGTAGTGGAGCTCTCGGGCGTGCAATCGGTCAGAGCCCTCCGCTCGGAAATGTGGCCGGGTGAATTCTCCGTCCCAAAGGGCAGCTCACGCGAAGAAGAATCAAGGCTGATTGCTGAGTATCAATCGAAGTGGCGTGAAGAATCGCAAACCTGGGGCGAGTTCGAGAAGTCATCTCGTGGAAATGCAGTGGTGCTGGATGCCACTCTTGCCTTCGGGAAGCTGAACGAATTCGCGCTGAGACTAGTCGTCATGCTGGCGAATGGGCCGATTTCTGAAGTGTTTATCCGTGGCGAGGGAATCGCCTTTTCCGTTGGTGGTCGTCAGTTGGGACTACAGGACTTTATCGCTCTTGGGGAAGCGTATTGGCATGCATTCGCCGCGAATAGACCCGAGTAAGGCGGCGCGTGGGGTCGTCGCACAATCGCGATCGTACTAAGAACGAAAAGGCCCTTCAGTCCGGCCTACTGTCCGTCGCTCTTCAGCCCCTTGCTGGCGACCTTCACTCCGCTGAGGCCGTTCACATACTTCGACACGCCGCGATAGAGGGACTCGGCGATGCGCTGGCGATGCTCGGCGGTTTCGAGCTTGCGTTCGTCGGTGGGATTCGAGACAAAGGAAATCTCGGCCAGGATCGAGGGCATATTCGCGCCGATCAGCACGATGAAGGGCGCTTTCTTGATGCCGCGGTTGCGGACGCCGGCATTGCTCAGCGATAGGCCGCCATAGAGCGAGTCCTGCACATCGGTGGCGAATTCGCGCGATTCTTCGATTTTCTCTTTCAGTGCGATCTTCTTCACCAGATCCTGCAGTTCGTAGATCGATTTCTCGGAGACTGCATTTTCGCGGGCGGCTACTTCCAGCGCTTCCGGAGACGACGTGAAGTTCAGGTAGTAGGTTTCGACTCCGCGCGCGTCTTCGTCGCGACTGGAGTTGGCATGGATCGAAATGAACAGGTCCGCGCGCTCACGGTTCGCGATTGCTGTCCGGGTCTCGAGCGGAATGAAGGTATCGTCCTGGCGCGTGTAGATCACTTCTGCTCCCAGCCGTGATTCGAGCAGGCGCCCGAGACGCTTGGCTACATCGAGCACCAGGTCTTTCTCGAGCAATCCATTCGGGCCGATCGTGCCCGTGTCATGCCCGCCGTGTCCGGCGTCAATCACAATCTTGCCGATCTTCAACCCCAGAGCGCGAATCAGGGAGCGATCGCCGGCCGCAGTTGGGCGGGCCTCGTGAGCCTGCAAATCGGCTGTGTCGGGCGCAGCCTTCGCGGTCGATCCAGTCTTGCGGCCCTTGCGATGGCGGGGCGCAGGCTTCGAAGGCGTTTCGTCTTTTTCCGTTGTGATGGCGCCGCGCTGCGCGGGGGTCACTTCGGGACGAAGTTTATCCGGTTCCAGCGCTGCCACGGTGGTGGGAACTTCGTCGTCCGCCGAAACGATGGTCTTGGGAATCCTGCGGTCCGAGCCTGGGACGGCAACGCTCGTCTTCACGACGCCCGCTGCTTTGGCGGGCGGATCCGCCGTTGCACTGGCTCGCGCAGGGGAACTGGGCGGGAGGTCGATCTCCTCCGGCGTGATCTTGGTCGCCTTTGTTTTTACTTCTGCAATTTTTGCCGCGTCCTCATTCGTCTTCTTGGGCGAGTCCGCTTCGTCCTTCCGCGCTTCTCTGCGCGCCACAGTTTCCCCACGAGGATCCTCGTCGGATTTCGCGGCAACGGGCTCGGCAGGCGTCTCCGCGCTCCCCTTCGCCAGCAGCGTCGCGCGTTTCTGTTTTCCGTGGATATCGATGATCAGGCGATACGGGTTCGGCAGCAGGAACGCGTCGTAGCGGGCAAGTTCATCCACCTCCAAAACAACCCTCGTCCGTCCCGGCTTGAACTCCGCGACCCGAATCTTCTTGAGAAATCCGTCGTCCACATCAAAGGTTTTCCCCACCAAAGTGGATGCGAGCTTCGTATCGCGCAGGTCGAAATAGATCCGGTCGGGATCGGCCAGGCGCTGAGAACCAAACTTCACTTCCTGTTCCACATCAATCGCAACCCGCGTGTAGTCCGGAGTCGACCAGTGGCGAACTCCCGTGACGCGCGGCAACTGGCTGCGCCGCTCCCGTACAGCGTTGGCTGCGTCTTCGCCGTGGGCATCGGACCGCTCCTCACCGCCGGCCTTCGCCGCCCGCTCCATCTCCTCCGCATCCGCATCGATCTCTTTCACCGCCGAGCGCGCATCCTCCGCTAAACGATTCCGCGGATAGCGGTGCAGAAAATCTTCAAATGTCGCGCGCGCTTCTTCCGGATCGTCGAGATCGTCCTTGTAAACCTCGCCCATCGTGAACAGGGCGTCGAAGCGATACTTGCTGCCCGGGTATTCCTTGCGCAGGAAGCGGTACTGGGCGATGGCGCCGCGCAGAATCTTATTGTCGTCAAACTGCCGGCCCATCTCGACCATCAGTTCGGCGGTCGCGACCACGCTGGGATCGGCTCTGGAAGAAGTCGGCGCGCCAAAATAGACGCGGCGGTAAGCGTCGATCACGCGCTGGTATTCGCGCCGGGTGCGTTCGGCCGAGGGCCGGCCGTTCAGGGCCTCGCGCATGCGTTCCGCTTTGGCGTATTCCTGGCGCGACCAGGTATCGTTGTGATGGGCACGCGCCCAGGCGGTGCTCAGCGGCAGCAGCGCGATCAGCACAGCCGCGCCGATGCGAAAGGCACGTTGACTACGAATTAGGGTCGTAGAAGCCTGGGTCTTCACTTACCGTGTCCGCTGCACGCCCGCTACCACGCGAGCCACAGGCTATTCCGTATTACTGATGCACAGGATACCGCGCGCGTCGCGCTGCACACGTACTGGGTCGTGCACCGGGTCGCCGATCAGGTGCGCGCCTTCTCCACCGGTGTACAAATCCGTGATTTTACGCACGTAGTTCTGGGTTTCTCGAATCCGAGGAACGCCCGCGCTGCGCGCCACCGCACCCGAGCCCGCGTTATACGCTGCCAGGCTCAGGCGAACGTCGCCACCATAGTTTTCCAACAATCTCTTTAGATGCCGGACCCCGGCGTCCACGTTCTGCGCTGGGTCAAACGGATTGGAAACCTTGAGTGAACGCGCGGTCGAAGGCATCAACTGCATCAGCCCCATCGCACCCTTTCGCGAGACCGCGTTGGGGTTGAAGTTCGATTCCACCTTGATCACCGAGCGCACCAGGTTGGGATCGACATTGTGTCGCGCCGCTGCCTGGTCGATGGCCGCATCAATGTCTTGCTGGGTGAAGGCGCGATTCAGGAACTGGTGGCTCTGCGAACGCTGGTCGAGATACGTGTTCACTTCCGAAGCCGCCGATCGCGCCGCCTGGATCTTCGCGCCGCTGGTCGGCACGGGCTTCCAGCGATGTTCGGTCGAACTCCAATACACCAGGGGAGAGCGAGCCGGCGCCGCCGTTTCGGTCCCGGAAGTCGCCGCGGCGGGACTGTCGTTCACATAGATCTTGCGGCCCGATTCGTCGGTCGTAGCGGTAATGGATTCCCGCCCGGAGCCGGGCTCGGCGCACGCCGCTGTCGTGGAAAGAAAGGAGGTCGCAACTGCTGCAGCCATCAAGGCGATTTTCAGGCGTTTGCGCATACGGGTCTCAGGGACACCACGGGCACACTGTTACCGCTGGGCCCACCTAACCCGAACCTGACGGAGAATCCTTACAGCCAGAGTATCGTGATTATAGGGTCTCCCGGGGGACCGGGCAATCTCTCCGAGGGTCGTTGAACCACTGGAGTAATCTGTGTAAGTTACTGAAAGGACTTGATTTTATGGTAACGCTTACCTCCCTTCCGCACCGTTTTCCACCTATCTTCCCTTAGTTCCCTGAGGTTAGATCTAGGGGGCAGAGTCCGCACGGCCGCTACCCATCTACAATGACCTCTGAATCATGAACCCCCAAGCCCTACGTAAACTGTTCGACCAGGTCAAAACAAAGCAGCTTTCGCCCGACGAAGCCGTTGATCGTCTTCGCCACCTCCCTTTCGAAGACCTCGGCTTCGCCAAGATCGACCACCATCGCGCCCTCCGCCAGGGCATGCCCGAAGTCATTTTCAGCCAGGGCAAGACGCCGAAACAGGTAGCCGCCATCTTCAGCAACCTGGCCCAACATGGCGGCAATGTCCTGGCGACCAGGGCCACGGAAGACCAGTACTCCGCCGTGGCCGCCCAAATCGAGAAAGCCGAATACCGCGCCCTGGCACGCGCCATTGTTCTGAAGCGCGATCGCAAGCGCTACGGAAAAGGCGTGATTGCGGTGGTCTCCGCCGGAACCAGCGATATCCCCGTCGCCGAGGAAGCAGTGGTCACCGCCGAACTCATGGGAAATTCCGTGCAACACATCTACGATGTTGGGGTAGCCGGCATTCACCGCCTGCTAACCCACCGCGACGCATTGGCCAAGGCGCGCGTCGTCATCGTGTGCGCCGGGATGGAAGGTGCTCTCCCTAGCGTAGTCGGCGGCTTGGTCGGCGTCCCGGTCATTGCAGTCCCGACCAGCGTGGGATATGGTGCTGCATTCGAGGGCCTGGCAGCGCTTCTGGGGATGATGAATTCGTGCGCGTCGAATGTCAGCGTAGTGAACATTGATAACGGGTTCGGCGCGGGCTATGTGGCGTCGCTGATTAACAGGTGGTGAGGTCGATATCGATCGCCCACTCAAACAAATGCTCCAATCAAGTTCCGCAGAAGATCATGGGATTGAAGACGTCTCAGCAGACATCCCCCTAGCGATGCGGCTGGCCGCGTCTCCCGACCGAACTCCGGTTTTGTGGCAGAGTGCATGGAGTGAAACAATAACGAGGAATGCTGACCTCCCAGGACCCCCGGCTCGCCGGGCGTGTTGCCTTCACCCATCCGAATTTCGTCTCCTATACTCTCGCGCGCTTCTTCATCGTTCTCGCCCTCGAGATGCAATCGGTGGCCGTAGGGTGGCAGGTATACGACATCACCCGGCGCCCGCTGGATCTCGGGTACGTGGGCTTGGCTCAATTCCTGCCAGGCATCGTGCTTTTCCTTTTCGCCGGACATGCGGCCGACTTGTTCGACCGTCGCCGTCTGCTGATGTGGTGCTACGGAGGATTTGCCGTCTGCTCGGCCCTGCTCCTGGTGATCAGCCGGGAAGCGCCGCGATCGGTTCACCTGATTTACCTGGTTCTGGTTCTGCTGGGAGTGGTGCGTTGTCTCAACTGGCCCGCCAGCCGCGCGATTCTGCCACTGCTGGTACCGGAAGAGCATTTTGCGAACGCAGTCGCCTGGAATGCCAGCATTTTTCAGATTGCAAACATCGCGGGACCCGCCGCCGGTGGAATCACCTACGCATTTTTTCGCGGACCCGACGCCGTGTACGCGCTGGCGGCCGCGGTCGCCGTCCTCGCGATCGCGATGACCCTGCGCATCCATCCGCGGCCCGCCGCCCGCCCCAAAGATCCAGTGAGTGTGCGCACCATTCTGGCGGGCTTTCGCTTCATCTGGGAAAAGAAACTGATTCTGGGTTCCATCTCGCTTGACATGTTTGCCGTCCTGCTCGGCGGCGCGGTCGCCTTGCTCCCGATCTACGCAAAAGAAATTCTGCAGACCGGCCCATGGGGGCTGGGCCTGCTCCGAAGCGCCCCGGGACTCGGCGCCGCGCTGATGGCAATCGTGGTGGCTCACCGGCCGATCCGGCGGCGTGCCGGCATGACCATGCTGCTGTGCGTAGCCGCATTTGGCGTGTTGACGATCGTGTTTGGGATCTCGCGCAGCCTGATCCTGTCGCTGCTCGCCCTGTTCTTGCTGGGTGCGAGCGATATGGTAAGCGTGATCATTCGCACCACTCTCGTGCAGGTAGCAACGCCCGACGAGATGCGCGGGCGCGTCAACGCGGTCGATATGTCGTTCATTGGAGTATCCAACGAACTGGGCGAGTTCGAGTCTGGACTCACCGCCCAGTGGTTTGGCACCGTACCCGCCGTGGTGATGGGAGGCATCGGAGCCCTGGTCATCATCGGGATCTGGGCATGGCTGTTCCCGGAACTGCGGCATGCGGATCAGTTGACGGTCGCCGAACTGGTGCCGGAGCGCCCAGTGCTGTGACCACGGCGCGCGGAAACCGACCGAGCGGTCGCCGGTTCGGCTGCTACAATTTTGAGTTCGCCATTCTGCCGAGACGCGGCCTGCCGCGTCTCTACCCTGAAGGTGCCCTTATGCCGGAAACTCTGCAGCTTGCCAGTCCCGCCCCGCTGACCAGCCTCACGGAAGACGAGGTGCTTTTTCGCGACAACGTCCGTCAATTTGCCGACGACAAGATCCGTCCGCTAGCCAGAGAGATGGACGAAAAAGCGGTCTTCGATCACGGACTGATCGACCAATTCTTTCAGCTTGGGCTGATGGGTATCGAAATCCCTGAACAGCATGGAGGAGCGGGCGGCAAGTTCTTCGAAGCGATTCTGGCTGTCGAAGAGTGCTCGCGGGCGGACGCTTCCGCGGGCGTGATCGTCGACGTGCAGAACACACTCGTGGCGAATGCAATCCTGCGCTGGGCCAATGAGGATCAGAAGAAGCGCTATCTGCCGAAGATGGCTGCCGACACGCTCGGCGCGTATGCGTTGAGCGAAGCCGGATCAGGCTCGGACGCCTTCGCACTGCAGACCAAGGCCGAACTCAAAGGCAGCGACTACGTTCTCAACGGACGCAAGCTCTGGATCACCAACGGCAAAGAAGCCGGTCTTTTCATCCTGTTTGCAACCATCGATGCGTCGAAGGGATATAAGGGCATCACCGCATTTCTGATCGAAAAGAATTTTCCGGGATTCACGGTCGGCAAGAAAGAAGACAAGCTCGGAATTCGCGCCTCCTCCACTTGCGAACTCATTCTCGAGGACTGCCGCGTGCCCAGGGAAAACGTGCTCGGCGAAGCCGGCAAGGGATACAAGATCGCCATCGAAACGCTGAATGAAGGCCGCATCGGAATCGGCGCTCAGATGCTGGGCGTGGCGCGCGGCGCATGGGAGTGTGCCGCGAAATATGCGCAGGAGCGCAAGCAGTTCGGCAAGCCAATTTCCGAATTCCAGGGAATCCAGTTCCAGATCGCGCAGATGGCCACCGAGATCGAAGCCGCGCGCTTGATGGTCTATAACGCCGCCCGCATGAAAGACGCCGGCGTTGACTTCGTGAAAGAAGCCGCCATGACCAAGCTCTTTACTTCGCAGGTGGCCGAGCGAGTGACATCGCTGGCCATCGAAGTCTATGGCGGATACGGCTTCACCAGGGATTATCCCGTCGAAAAATACTGGCGCGACTCGAAGATCGGCAAGATCTACGAAGGCACGTCGAACATGCAGTTGGCGACGATCGCGAAGCTGGTGATGTCCAAGTAAGAACCCTAACCACAGAGGACACAGAGGAACACAGAGATGATTATGATTGCCCTCTGTGTTCCTCTGTGTCCTCTGTGGTCAGGCATTTGGCTCAATCCCGCGATATTTGCCCTGGAAATAAAGCAGCGGCTCACCCTCTCCGACGACAACTTCTTCGACTTCCGCAATGAAGATCGTGTGATCACCGGCCTTCTCGGCCTTGCGCAATCTGCATTCGAGATAGGCGAGGGCGCCACGGAGCACCGGCGTTCCCTGCGCTGTCCGGTCGAAGTGAGCGCCCGCGTCTTCGGCGTGCTGATGAGTCTCACTCGAACGGGCGTAATAGTCCGAAATCGCCTGCTGATCGCTGCGCAGCACGTTCACCCCAAATCGCTTGCGTGCCTGCAAGTGAGCGTGGGTTCGCGCACGGTAGTCCACGCAAACCAGCACCAGCATGGGATCAAGCGAGACGGACGTGAACGCGTTCGCGGTCATGCCGTGCACTTCGCCCCCCTGGTCCACGGTGATCACCGTGACCCCGGTTGCGAAACAACCCATGGCTTTGCGGAAATCGGCGGATGTGAGACTCATGTTCCGGAACAAATACTATCAAGTGTCGGCTCCTAAAGGATCGTCAGTTCGCGAAGTGTCGACTTCCAACCCACGCGAAGCGACAGCCGCGGTCAGCTTCGATATCATCGTTGGAACGCAGCCTGAGCCCGTTCCTGGCCCCGGAACATCGAAATGAACGTGACCTCCGAGGACGCACTCTCCACCGTGACGCGAGATCTGGATTCGAGCGGCGTGGCAGCGATCTCGCGCGAGTCAGCCTGCCGGCTTTTACATGCCGATGACTCCGCGCTACCCTCGCTGCTTTCGGCAGCTCAGCGTGTTCGTGCTCGTTTTCATCCCGCCGTCGTCACCTACTCGCGCAAGGTCTTTCTTCCGCTGACGAATCTGTGCCGCGACTACTGCGGGTACTGCACCTTCCGCCGCGATCCCGGACAACCCGGCGCGCACACCATGACGCCCGATGAAGTCATGGAAGTCGTCCACGCGGGCGAAGAAATGGGATGTACCGAGGCACTTTTCAGCCTGGGTGACAAGCCAGAACTGTTGTTCCCGGAAATGCGCGGCACGCTCCGGCGACTGGGCTATAAATCCACGCTGCACTACCTGGAAGCGATGTGCGACAGGGTGCTGCGGGAATCGACCCTGCTCCCCCATCCGAACCCTGGCCTGATGAGCGCAGAATGGCTGGAGCGCCTGTCGCGCGTGGCTCCGAGCGTAGGCCTGATGCTGGAGACAACCAGTTCGCGGCTGCTCGCCATGGGAGCCGCGCACGATAACGCGCCCGATAAAGAACCTGCCCGGCGCTTGCGCGTAATCGAGGACGCGGGACGCCGCAAAATCCCTTTCACCACCGGCATCCTGATCGGGATTGGCGAGACGCTGGAAGAACGCGTCGATTCCCTCCTGGCCATCCGCGACCTGCATGAGAAGTATGGCCACATCCAGGAAGTAATCGTCCAAAACTTCCGCGCCAAGCACGGGACGCCGATGGCAGCCTGGCCTGAACCCGGCCATCACGACTTGCTGCGGACGCTGGCGGTGACGCGCCTGCTGATGCCGCGAATGAACATCCAGGCGCCGCCGAATCTCTCCGACCCCCATTACGGCGATCTGCTGGACGGCGGCCTCAATGACTGGGGCGGCGTTTCGCCGCTCACGCCGGACTACATTAATCCGGAGATGCCCTGGCCTCATCTGGAAGAGTTGCGACGCCGAACCGAGGCGAAAGGCTTCGAGTTGCGCCAGAGACTACCGGTTTATCCTGCATTTGTGCAGCAGGCAACGGCACACAGCGACCTCCTGGCCGCGCGGCTGCAGGCCTCCACCGACTGGCAAGGCTATGCGCGGAGGGCAGCGTGATCACCGTCCTTACCGGCGGCACGGGTGGCGCCAAGTTCGTCGATGGACTGCGCCAGATCGTCCCGCCCGAGGAGTTGACGATCATCGTAAATACCGGTGACGACCTTCTGTGGTGGGGACTGTACGTCTCGCCCGACGTGGATTCGATTACCTACATGATGGCCGGAAGACTGAGCCAGGAGCGCGGGTGGGGCGTGAAGGGCGACACTTTTTTCTGCCTGCGTGCGATGGGCGATCTGGGACAGCCCATCTGGTTTCACGCCGGCGATCGCGATCTGGCCACGCACATCCTGCGCTCGAAATTGCTTTCCGACGGCAAAACGCTGAGCGAGGTCACGGCCGAGATCGCGGTCCGGTTCGGGATCAAGGCGCGCATCCTGCCCATGAGCAACTCGCGCGTCGAGACGCGCGTTCTGACGCCGGTGGGAGACCTGAGTTTCGAAGAGTATTTCGTACAGCGCTGGTATCAGGATCCGGTGGAGTCGGTGCGGTTTGCGGGCGCCTCGGAGGCGGAGCCCGCACCCGGGGTGATCGAGGCAATCCGGTCGGCCGACATTGTGCTGCTGGCCCCCAGCAATCCCGTGACGAGTATTGGGCCGATTCTTGCGGTGCCGGGAATTCGCGCGGCGCTGCGCGAGAGCCGCGCTCGCATCGTGGCCGTGAGCCCGATCGTGGGACGCGAAGCGGTCTCCGGGCCAGCCGGGGCGCTGCTGGCAGTACAGGGTTTCGCGGTGTCGATTGCCGGCGTGGCCGACTTCTATCGCGACTTTCTGGATGTGCTGGTGGTGGATTCACGCGATACCCGGGCCGCGGAAGAATTGCGAAAGGTGGGTCTGCGCGTGTATTGCACTCCGGCCATCATGCGCACTGTAGAAGACCGGGTTGCGTTAGCGAAAGCTGCCCTGACTGCGGCCATGCAACCTTTGGGCGCTGAAACCCCTGCGGAGCACGTATGATCCTGGTTCCGGTGAAAAATCTCGCCCGTGCCAAGCAGCGACTGTCTCCCGTCTTGACCCCGGAAGAGCGCCTGGCGCTCGCCTACGCAATGTGCGAGGACGTGCTGCGGGAACTGGCGCGTTGGCGAGCTCGTCCGGGAGTCGCTGTTGTGACAGGGGATCCGTTTGCGCGCGACTTGGCGCTGCACCTGAGTTTCGAAGTGATCCCCGACCCGGCGAACCCTGGTGAAACGGGCGCGATTGAGATGGCGACCACCGAGTGCCGCCGGCGCGGGGCCGAGTACACCCTGGTGGTTCCGGCAGATATCCCGCTGATTGAAGTCTCGGAGTTGCAGAAGATCACCGATTCTGCGCCTCCGGATGGAGCCGTATTGGTGCCGGATGCCGCTGGACGCGGTACAAATGCAGCTCTGCGCGCGCCCGCGGATTTGTTTCCCCTGCGTTTCGGGAATGACAGTTTCCTGCCCCATCTGGCTGCCGCGAAAGCGACCGGAAAACCGTGTGTTGTGCTCCAGTTGCCGGGGATTGCGCTCGACGTCGATCGTCCCGAAGACTTGAAGGAACTGGCCGCGGC
>Ga0075030_100002938_pt1 | contig 15548 bp, 11 predicted proteins | sample LitLauG_LLR_2012_FD_71393 | JGI IMG/M metagenome (GOLD analysis project Ga0075030, IMG submission 71393) | Freshwater sediment microbial communities from Pennsylvania, USA - Little Laurel Run_MetaG_LLR_2012 | ecosystem: Environmental > Aquatic > Freshwater > Creek > Sediment | place: USA... | reverse complement strand
GGGCTGTAGCTCAGATGGATAGAGCAGCAGTTTCCTAAACTGCTTGTCGGCGGTTCGAATCCGCCCAGCCCCACCAGATTCAGAAAATAGAAAATGGAAGTTGGAGCAAGACTTGCTGGACGGAGTTTTTTCAGCAGTGTTCGAAAGGCTGCGTCAGTAGGATTTCTGCATGGGGCGGATGCTGATGTCGGTGACTTCGGCTGTGCGCGGGAGGCGGAGCGAGTGGGTGACCATTTCGGCGATGTCCTCTGCTTGCATCAGCAAGTCCGGCTGGTAGGTGCGGCCTTCTTTTTCGAAGAGTTTCGCGATGCGCGGCGTGGCAGTGCGGCCCGGGAAAACGCTTAGGACGCGGATGCCGAGAGCGTTTACTTCATCGCGCAAGCTGTCGGCGATGGAGCGGAAGGCATGCTGAGTGGCGGAAAACTGGCCGGCGGTGGCGGGGGAACGAAGTCCGGCGGAGGAATTGATGAATACAATTTGGCCGGTGCCTTTGCGCAAGAGCGGCAGCATGGTCTGGATCATGAAGTAGTGGCCGCGCACGTTTGAACGGTACATCAAGTCGAAATCGGCGAGCGAGGCCTTCTCCAGTGGGCCGTGGAAAATGGCGCCGCCGCAGAGCACGAGAATATTCACGTGACCATAATCTTTTTCAAAGCGCTCGCCCAGGGCGCGAATGTCTTCATCCTTAGTGAGGTCGGCGGGGCATGCATGGCCACGAGAGCCTAGCGCGTGCGCTTGCTTTGCAATTTCTTCCAGTAACTCGCGGCGGCGCGCGACGAGGCAAACCTCCGCGCCGTGCCCGGCTGCGGAAAGGGCAATAGCTTTGCCGATGCCGCTGCTGGCGCCGGTGATGACTGCGATCTGATTTTTCAGGCTATCCATGATTGGTGTTCCGGCCTCCGCGGGCTGGTTGACTTTTATTTAGTCGTTGTGTCCCGATTCGAATCGAAGCGCCGCCATCATGCGTTCATCATGCACCACAACCAAGCGGCGAAAATTCTCCCATTAAGAATGCCACATTCTTAGGTCGCGGTACTTGAAACAACTTGCAAGATGGTGTTTTCCACGGTTTTTGCGATGGCTTCCGGTGTCAGCCCGTGGCGTTCCTGCATATACTCCTGGCTGCCGATGTGCGGCGAAAACCCGGGAGGGACACCGATGCGCTTGAATGGGATTTTGGGAATGTCCGCTTCGGCGAGAACTTCCGCGACGGCACTGCCAAGACCGCCGAGAATGCTGTGCTCTTCGAGGGTGAAGATTGCGTGTGTCTCCCGCGCGGCGGAGAGCACGGCTTCAGCGTCCAGCGGCTTCAGGGTATGCATGCTGAGCAATCGCGTTTGAATTCCCTCGGCGGCAAGACGCTCTGCCGTTCGAACGGCGGTTTGCAGAATACCCCCAGTGCAAATGAGGGTGGCGTCCCGGCCTTCGCGCATGCGGATGGCTTTGCCCAATTCAAAATGAATCTCCGACTGATGCACGATGGGTTCGCCAGCCTTGCCGAGACGGAGATAGCACGGGCCTGGATATTCCGTGATGGCACGGGTCGCAGCCTTGGCTTCGACGGGATCACCCGGGGCGACAACCATCATGCCCGGCATGGCTCGCATGACGGCGAGGTCTTCGATAGCGTGATGCGTGGCACCCATCGCGCCGTAGGCAAAGCCGCCGCCGACGGTGACGATTTTCACGTTGGCATTGTGATAGCAAACGTCGTTGCGAACGTGTTCGAGGCAGCGCATGGTGGGGAAATTTCCGATGGAATAGGTGTAAGCGATCTTGCCGCTGAGCGCCATGCCTGCAGCCATGCCCGTCATGTTCTGTTCGGCCACGCCCGCGTTCAGGAATTGGCGAGGTAGTTGTTCCATGAACGGGTTGACGACGCCAAATCCGAGATCGCCGACAATGAGAACGATGCGTTCGTCCTTTTTTGCCAATTCAAACAGTTCCTTAAGGAAGGCGTTCCTCATTTGCATTGCTCCAATTCCGCGAGGGCTTTGGTCTGATCTTCGCCAAGCGGTGCGCGGTAATGCCACAAAAGTTTGTTTTCCATATAGCTGACGCCCTTCCCTTTCACGGTGTGGGCGATGATGCAGCTCGGCCTGCCAGCTTCGAAAGGCACCTGCGTCAGTGCTTGTTCAAGGCCAGCCATATCGTGACCGTTGAGTTCGCGCACCGACCAGCGGAAGGCGCGCCACTTGTCCGCGAAGGGATTCAGGTCGATGACATCCTTGACCATGCCGAGGCTCTGGATTCCGTTGTAATCCACGATGACGACAAGATTGTCGAGATTGTGTTGAGGAGCGAAGAGCGCGGACTCCCAGACGGAGCCTTCGTCGCATTCGCCATCGCTTAGCAAACAAAAGACGCGGCTGGGGCGGCCGTCGCGCTTTGCCGCGATGGCCATGCCGGTAGCAACGGGCAGTCCATGGCCCAACGAGCCCGTGGAAAGTTCGACGCCAGGGTTGTCTTTGTGCATGACGTGGCCAGCAAGGGGGGAACCATTCTGATAAAAAGTTTCCAGCGCCTGAATGGGGAAAAAACCGCTTTCGGCGAGCGTGGCGTAAAGCGCCGTGCAAGCGTGACCCTTGCTCATGATAAAACGATCGCGGTCGGGCCAATCGGGGCGCTTCGGGTCATAGCGCAGCGCACGGCCATAGAGAGCGGCGAGAATATCCGCGGAGGAGAGCGCCGACCCGATGTGGGAAGCGTTCGCCTTGCCGGTCATGCGAACGCAATGTTGCCGGATGCGATTGGCAAGCCCGGAAAGCTCTGTAACTGTCATTTGGTTCATAGCCGCATCATCCTTTCTGTCGTCGCCGCAACTCTTCTTAGGTCTGCTTTTGTGAAACTCTAGCGAGGACGTCCGCCTCGACAATTCGTCCACCGGGACCGCTGCCCTTCACGAGATTGAGATCGATGCCGTGCTGGGTGGCCAGCCGCCGCGCGGCCGGACTGGCCTTCGGCGGGCCAGCGGAGCGAGCGGCTTCCGGCGATGGCTGCGAATTGCCCGGGCTGTTTCCATGCACGCGGCCCGAAATCACTTCACGTTGCATGGCGGCGGGGATCGCTTCCCCTTCGACAAGGATGTAGCCCAGCAGTGCCTGCACTGGCAGGCTCGCACCAACTTCGGCGGCGCGATGCAAAACTCCCGCGGCCGGGGCAGGAACTTCAAAGGTTACTTTCTCCGTGGTGATTTCCAGGATGGGCTCTCCGGCTTCCACGCGCGCTCCTTCGGGACGCAACCAATTGGTCAGGACGCCTTCTTCCATGTACATGCCCATCTCCGGCATCACGATCGCTTGCGGCAAAAGTTCGGGCTCCTCAGTCAAACATTTCAAGAACGGCGGCGATAACTTGCGCGGGCCGCGGCACGTAGTGCGCTTCCAAGACCGCAGCAAAGGGCACGGGTGTATCCGGTGCGTTGATCGTGTTGATCGGAGCGGCCAGGTAATCAAACGCTTTTTCCGCAACGCGGGCAGCGATATCGCGGGCCATGGAGGCGGTCGGCGTGTCTTCATCCAACACGACAAGGCGGCGCGTGCGTGAAACGGATTCGAGAATGGTGGGCTCATCGAGAGGAGAAAGCGTGAGGACGTCCACGACTTCGGCTTCGATGTCCTGAGCGGCAAGGGTGGCGGCGGCTTCCAGACAAACGTGGGTCATCCTGCCGATGCCGCAGAGAGTGACATCGCTGCCGGGCCGGACGATTTCCGCGCGACCAATGGGAACGCAGTAGGCGTCTTCCGGCACGGGCCCTCTCGCTGCGGCGCCCAGGAATTTGTGTTCGAGGATGATGACGGGGCCATCGTCGCGGATGGCAGAAATCGTCAAGCCTTTTGCGTTGTAAGCCGTGGAAGGAACGACCACTTTGAGGCCGGGGATGTGCGCCAGAACGGAGTAGAGTGTTTGTGAGTGTTGCGCGCCCGCGCCTCCGCCGTAAGTGCGCTTGCCATCCCCGCGCGTGCCATAGGCAGTGCGGATGACCAAAGGAAGATTCACTTGGCCGCCCATCATGTAATGCATCTTCGCGGCTTGATTGATGATCTGGTCGTAACAGCAGCCGATGAGATCCACGAACATGATTTCGACGATGGGCCGCAAGCCGGACATTGCCGCGCCCACGGCTGCGCCCACAAAGCCCATCTCCGAAATCGGCGTGTCGAGAACACGTTCCGGGCCAAATTCAGTGATCAAACCCTTGGTGGTGCGCAGCGAGCCGCCCCATGAATCAACAAACCCGAGATGAGCGAGGCCGGCACCTCCGGCAATGTCTTCGCCCATAATGATGATGTTGGGATCGCGGCGCATTTCCTGGCGCAGTGCTTCATTGATCGCTTGATTGAAAGTGAGTTCGTGAACGGCGGCGATGGCGGAGGATTTCATTGCGGCTCCGTCACATAAACATCGGTGTAAAGTTCAGCGGGATCGGGGAGCGGGCTCTGTTCGGCGAAGATGACGGCGAGATCGAGCTTTTCCTTGTTCTTCCGGTCGATGGCATCCAGTTCTTCCAGCAGGAGCGAACCATCAGTCAGAACCTGTTCGCGGAAACGCTTGATGCAGTCGCGCGCGCGCGCCGCTTCTTCTTCCTCTCTGGTGCGGTAACGGCGAGTATCATCGCCCTGGTGATGCCCGTAATAGCGATAGGTTTTGCACTCGATAAGAGAAGGACCGCCGCCGGAGCGCGCGCGATGAATGGCCGCGGTGGCGGCAGCCCACACGGCAATCACATCCTGGCCGTCGGCCGTCACACCGGGCATGGAGTACGCGGCCGCACGGTGGGCAATCTCCGGATCAGCGACGGCGTACTCGACTGGGGTGGACTGAGAATAACGGTTGTTTTCACACACAAAAACGACGGGAAGTTTCCAGATAGCTGCCAGGTTCATGGCTTCGTGAACAGCTCCAGAACTGGCTGCGCCTTCCCCGAAGAAAGCAACGGCAACCTGCGAGGTGTGACGAACCTTTGCGGAGAGTGCTGCACCGACGGCGTGCGTCACGCCCATTCCCACGATGGGATTGACGCCGAGCATGCCGACGCTGACATCGGTAATGTGCATGGAACCACCCTTGCCACGGTTAGTTCCGGTCACTTTGCCGTAGAGCTCGGCCATCATGCGGTGCACTTCGACACCCTTGGCGATGCAGTGGCCATGGCCACGGTGGGTGGAAGCAATCCAATCTGTGGGTTCGAGCGCGGCGCAGACTCCGACGGCGCAGGCTTCCTGGCCGGTGTAGTAATGAACAGCGCCGACGGGCGCCCCCGTCTCTACGAGCCATTTGAGGCGCTCCTCGAATTCACGGATGAGCGTCATGCGGTCGTACATCCAAACGAGCTGGTCGCGAGACGGTCTAAGGCAAGTCATCTCAAAATGTGTGCGCGTCTGGGGTTTGGTAGTGGTTTGAAGCAAGGCCTCTCCCGGAGTTCCTGAAGACGTGGTCGGCTCGTTCTTCATGGACGAGGGGAACAGTGTGACGAGTGTGACAGCCGTTCGTCTCGAAACGCAGTGCGCGCGGTCACAGGGGGCGGTGACGACGGTCACGCGAGCAACAATTTGTGGAAACGGAAGTTCGTGTTCGAGGTTTCGGTTAGTCCGCGGGTTTTGATTCGAACGATATGGATTGGAGGTCTAGAGATAGGAGGGATAGTGCGGCGACCATTGCGAGGAAACGATGGCGGCACGCAAGGACTCCGGGGACATGGCGGGGACCAATCCTTCGCGCTGGGCCTGGTTCGCAGCGGCAATGGCAATTTCAATAGCGGCTTTGCGCAGGCCGGGCAGCAGAGGCAAGAGAGGCGCCGAGGGATCGGTTTGAGCAGGGGAATGTTTGGCAAGGGCGTGGGCGGCGGCCAGGAACATGCCGTCTGTGACCCGCTTCGCGCGTGTCGCACAGATCGCTAGCCCCATGGCCGGAAAGATGTAGACATTGTTGCACTGGGCGATTCGCATCTGGCGGCCATTGTAATTGACGCTCGCAAAGGGTGATCCGGCGGCGATTAGGGCGCGGCCGTCGGTCCATCGAAGAAGGTCCTCGGGGACGGCCTCGGACTTGGACGTGGGATTGGAGAGTGGAAGGATGATGGGACGTTCGCACTTGCGGGCCATTTCGCGAACGATGGGTTCGGAAAATGCACCGGGCAATGTCGAGAGGCCAATGAGGATGGTCGCATCAATTTGCTTGATGATGTCGCCGAGACTGATATGGCCGTCGGCACCGGATTTTGGAAAGTTCGCTACGCGCTCGGCAGGTTGAGCGTAGATTCGTTGCTCTGCAGAAAGGTCTATTCGATTCGAATGGAGAAGGCCGTCGCGATTGACCAGCCAGAAACGGGAGCGCGCTTCCGCTTCGGATAAGCCATCGGCGACAAGCGCTTCGCGGAGAAAATCGGCGACGCCGATGCCGGCCGATCCGGCACCGAGCATGACGATGTGCTGATCGCGAAGCTGGCGGCCGGAGATGCGGATGGCGGAGAGAATGGCTCCCACGGCGACTGAAGCGGTGCCCTGAATGTCATCGTTAAAGGTGACGAGTTGATCGCGGTAGCGATCGAGGATGGGCCGGGCGTGCGCTTTGGCAAAGTCTTCCCATTGCAACAACGTCTCGGGCAGCTCTTGTTTGACGGCCTGGACAAAACGGTCGACGAAATCGTCGTAAGCGTCTCCGGTGATTCGTTCATGCCGCCAGCCCAGATACTCGGGGTCGCTGAGGCGCTCCTGATTATTGGTGCCGACATCCAGGATGATGGGCAGAGTTTGCTCGGGCGGCACACCGCCGATGAGCGTGTACAAGGAAAGTTTCCCGATGGGAATGCCCAGCCCACCGACGCCTTGATCGCCAATCCCCAGAATTCTCTCGCCGTCGGTGACAACGATGACGCTGACATTTTTGTGGGGGCGATTCTGCAAAAGCTTGCGGACGTTGTCCCGATGCGGATAAGAAATGATCAAACCGCGCGGGCGGCGATAAATGTGGCTGAATTCCTGGCAGGCTTCGGCAACAACGGGAGTGTAAACGATGGGCAGCATTTCCTCGATATGGTCGAGAAGCAGACGGTAAAAGAGAACTTCGTTGGTGTCCTGGAGCTGGCGTAGGTAAATGTGGCGCTCGAGATCGTCCACTTTTCGAAGATAGGCTTTGTAGGCGCGGGCTGATTGTTCTTCGATCGACTCAACGACTGGCGGGAGCAGGCCGTCGAGACCGAGCGCCTGGCGCTCCGGAAGAGTGAATGCCGTGCCTTTGTTGAGCGCGGGAATTTCGAGGAGAACATGTCCGCGCAGATGCGGTGAGAGCTTGGTCAATGGCGAAGAGGAGGACGTGGTGGCCATAAGAACCTCCAAGAAAATTCAGTATGGCTTCGGAGCTCGACAGGAAGGAAGGCTCTTCAGCGGCAATCTCACAGGCCGTACAGTCAGACTATCACACTCGGCCTTGGCGGCGAGCGGGACAAAGGAAAAATTCATTGAGCGTGATGGCGGTCACACGAAAAGATTGAGGCTGAAGATAGCATTTGAAGAGTTTGCGAATGCGGCCGAGTGCTTTCGCAATTGCGCTTTGCGGGTATTCTTAGGGATGTAAGCACCTATTTTGGTGAACAACGCGGCGTAGCGCGACGAGGTAATTCATGGGACAAGCTCTGGATGTGCACCGGCTGCATTTCGCTTTCACGGTGACGTTTCACTACATCTTCCCGCAGTTGACGATGGGGCTGGCGCTGCTGCTCGTGTACCTGAAGACGAAAGCGCTGCGCACCGGCGATGAGCATTACAACCGCGCGGCGCGATTCTGGGCTCGGATCTTCGGGATCAATTTCGCCCTCGGCGTCGTTACCGGCATCCCCATGGAGTTTCAGTTCGGTACGAACTGGGCGGCGTTTTCAAAGTCTGCTGGGGGAGTAATCGGACAAACGCTGGCGATGGAGGGAGTGTTTTCGTTTTTTCTGGAATCGAGCTTCCTGGGCTTGTTTTTGTACGGTGAAAAAAGGCTCGGCCGCATCGGTCACTGGGTGGCGGGGTTTCTGGTTTTTCTTGGCTCGTGGCTTTCGGGATTTTTCATTGTTGCCACGGACGCGTGGATGCAGCATCCCACTGGTTACCGGATTGGCGCCGATGGCGCTATCGAACTTTCCAGCTTCTGGGGCCTGTTACTGAACAAATGGGCGCTTTGGCAGTACGCGCACAATATGCTGGGAGCGGTGCAAACTGGCTGCTTCGTCATGGCCGGAGTCGGCGCTTTTTATTTGCTGACGAAGCGGAATGAGAGCTACGGCCGCACGTTTGTGAAAGCAGGCGTGTTGGTTGGTGCAATTGCGGCGATCCTGCAACTCTTCCCCACCGGAGACATGCAAGGAAAGCTGGTTGCGAACAACCAGCAGCCGACGCTGGCGGCGATGGAAGGACTCTTCGAATCGCAAAACGGAGCGCCACTGGCCATCCTGGGACAGCCGGATGTGGAAAAAAGAAAACTCGACAACCCTTTGGAAGTTCCCAACATGCTAAGTTTTCTGACTTACAAGCAATGGCGCGCGAATATCAAGGGCCTCTCTGATTTTCCGCAAACGGAATGGCCGGATCAGATTCCGCTGCTCTATTACAGCTACCACGTGATGGTCGGGCTTGGAACGATCTTCATCGCGGTAATGGTCCTTGCGGCACTTCTGTACTGGCGCGGGAAACTGTATGACTCCCGCTGGATGTTATGGCTATTGATGGTCTGCATTCCGCTTCCCTATATTGCAAACACCGCAGGATGGATGACCGCGGAACTCGGACGGCAGCCGTGGCTGATTTATGGATTGATGCGCACCGCAGCCGGTATCTCTCCGCGCGTGGCCGCGGGCAATGCGTGGTTCACCCTGATTGGCTTCATGGGCATGTACGTGATTCTGGCGATCTTGTGGCTGTTCTTGATTTACCGCGAGATCGAAAATGGGCCGGAGCCCCATGACGGACTGCACGGCGAAGAAGCAATCGCCGTGGCGGCGGATTGAGGAGAGCGCGATGGGAACGATTTGGTTCTGGCTGGTAGCCATCATGGTAGCGATGTACGTGCTCTTGGACGGCTTCGATCTCGGCGCCGGGGCGATTCATCTTTTTGTGGCCAAAACGGATGATGAGAGGCGGCAAGTTCTGGCGAGCATTGGCCCAGTGTGGGATGGGAACGAAGTGTGGCTGCTGGCCGCGGGCGGTACTCTGTACTTCGCGTTCCCTGCGCTTTACGCGAGCGCGTTTAGTGGGTTCTATCTGCCGCTGATGATTGTTCTGTGGCTTCTGATTCTGCGCGGAGCATCGATCGAATTTCGCAATCACATCAAGAGCGCGGTTTGGGATCCGCTGTGGGATTTTCTCTTCTGCGCGTCCAGTTTGTTGCTTGCAGTATTTTTCGGAGCGGCACTCGGCAACGTGGTGCGCGGGGTGCCTCTGGATGCGAGCGGCTATTTCTTCGAGCCACTGTGGACGAATTTCCAGCTTGGAGATGATACCGGCATCCTCGACTGGTACACGATTCTGGTGGGAGTGCTGGCCCTGCTTGCACTGATGATGCACGGAGGACTTTGGGTGCAGATGAAGACTAGCGGCGCAGTGAATGGGCGCGCGGGAAGACTGGCGGGGCGCGCGTGGTGGGGCGTTGTGGCTTTCACGGCATTGGTGACCGCGCTGACCTTTCGGATTCAGCCACAAGTGAAAGAGAATTTCACGACCTGGCCAATTGGAATTATCTTTCCGTTGCTGGCCGTGGCGGGCATAGCAGGCGTCATTTTTGAATTGCGAAAAGGCGACGAGCGCAAAGCGTTTCTTGCTTCCTGTGCTTACCTGGCAGGCATGTTGACCAGCGTGGTGTTTGGTGTGTATCCGATGGTCTTGCCTGCGCGGAATCCGGTGTACTCTCTCACAGTCGCGAACGCGAAAGCCGCGGATTATGGATTGAAAATCGGCCTGGCTTGGTGGATCCTCGGAATCATTCTGGCGGCGGGATACTTCACCTACGTTTATCGCTCCTTCGCCGGCAAAGTGGTGGTTGATAAAGACTCGCACGGTTACGGCGATTGACGCCCCCTGTTTGTTTTGCACGACTCTCCAAAACCTAAGTTGACGACAAGCGAGCGGCGGCGTAGCGTAGAAATCATCCTATGAGAAGTGCTGCGCCATTGCGAAAGAGGGCTGGGCTGGCAAGGTTTGCCAGCCTGATTACGCTTCTGGCTTTGGTTGTTGCCCCGGCCTGTGCGCCGCTTTGTGCCGCGCAGACTTGCACGCAGGCACCCGCCTCAACTGAAATGGGATCGCATTGTCATTCGCATGAAGTGGCGAATAGCAGCGCCGCATATCTCCATGCCGTTCAGAGTTGCGGCGCGGCGGAGTTTCAGGCGGCCAATCTGCCTTCGGCGGAAAAACGCAGATCTTTGCAGAAAGTTCGCGCGGAAGTTTCCCCCGGCGCGGTTGGCGTTTCGTCTCCGGGTCATTTCTCTCCGAGCGCTCCTATTTCTACTTTTACCGACGTGGACCCACATTCGCCGCCGGATTTTTGTTTTGCGCTTTCTAAAGTCGTTCTCCGAATCTGAACCTCCAACTCAACTAGCTGACACACCAACGGATTTGCCCGCTGGACGAGCTTTGGCTCGCCTATAGGCGAAATACGAAGGAAACCGAAGAACAAGACTCTCTCTCGATTCTAGAAGTTATTGCCCGGGTCGCAATTCAGGAGGCGGTATGAGCGGCACACGAAGAAGGTTTTTCCATGATGCAGCCATGTTTGGAGCGGGATTGCTCGGTCTGCGGGAAACGCTGCGCGCGGGCACGCTAGACAATGGATTCCAATCGCCACGCCAAAACGAGAATGGAAGGCACCACTCTCCTTATGGAAGCAAGGGACCGCATCTGGAACCGGGAAACGAATCAGTGCACGAACGCGCCAAGCCGATGGCTACGCCGGACATGGCGGAGCTGCCGCACGAAATGGATGGCGCGGTAAAGGTCTTCCACTTGGTGGCCGAGCCGGTGAAGAGGAAAATCGCGCCGTTCAAGACGATCGATGCGTGGGGGTATAACGGAAGCTGCCCCGGGCCGACGATTCAGGTGCAACAGGGCGATCGGGTGCGTGTGGTCTTCGAGAACCACCTGCCGGAGTCCACTTCCCTGCACTGGCATGGACTGGAGATACCCATCGAGCAGGACGGCGTCCCCTACATCAGCCAGAAACCAGTCGCTCCCGGCGAAAAATACATTTACGAATTCACCGTTCATCAAGAAGGGACCTTCTTCTACCACGCGCACAGCGCCATGCAGGAAATGATGGGGCTGATTGGATTTTTCGTGGCGCATCCGGAGATCGATTACAAGCCGCGGGTCGATCACGACTATGGATTGATCCTTCAGGAGTGGGCCGTCCTACCGAGCAATACGGTCCCGAACACCGCGGCGATGGAATTCAACTGGCTGACGTTCAACGGAGTTTCAGCACCGATGACGACGCCGCTGCTGGCGCGACTGGGAAGCCGCGTGCGTCTGCGCATCCTGAATCTGGGAATGGATCATCATCCGGTGCACCTGCACGGGCATCAGTTTGTCGTCACGGGCACGGAAGGCGGGCGCGCTCCGGAATCGACGTGGTATCCGATGAACACTGTACTGGTGGGCGTAGCGCAGGCGCGCGTGGTGGAGTTTGAGGCGAAATATCCGGGCGCATGGATGATTCATTGCCACCTGCCGCACCACATGATGAACAGCATGATGGACTTGTTGCGCGATCGTCAGATTCAGACGGCGGACCAGACGGAGGAAAAGGCAGTCGGGCAGATGATGTCATTGGCAAGAAGCGTGCCGTTTGAACACGTGCACCCATCGCCGGTGGCGGCAAACGCGGATAAGGTGCCGGGATTTCCGCAGGATGCGTTCATGGAAATGGGGATGGATGAAGTGGTGGAGAAGCCTGAAACGTATGGACTGCCGAAAAATTGGAGCGCGGGAATGATGGGGATGATGACGATGGTCCGCATTCTGCCGGAGAAAGAGTATGACGGGATTCTTGCGCGAAAGAAGGCAGCCAGCGCGCAAATGGAGCATCATCATGAATCGTAATGAGGCGCGAGTGGATTCAACGCAGAGAACGCGGGGTTCGCAACGAAGAAAAGGAAACTACATGCGAGTTGCTGGAATCGGAACGATGACGATTGCAAGCGCCCTGGCGCCGGCAAGCGTGGCTCGCGCTCAGGAAATGCAGATGCCCAAGCAGGAAACGCACAGTCACATGGAGAGCCCGCTGGCGAAACCACAGTTTCCGCGGATGGGAAGAGCGCAGGAAAATGCAAAGGACAATCTGGTAACACTGGAGCAAGTTGAAAAGATTGCCAGCGAGGAGAACCCTACGCTGCGGCAGGCCGAGGCGGAGATTCGCGCTGCGAAGGCTCGTCAGCAGCAATCGGGGCTCTATCCGAATCCCACAGTGGCTTACACGGGAGACGAAATCCGCGGAGGATCGGTCGGTGGCGGGAAACAAGGTTTTTTTGTGCAACAAACCGTAGTCACTGGTGGAAAACTCGGCTTGAGCCGTGACGTTTTCGGCAAGGAGGTGAAGCTGGCGGAAATCGAAGCGGAAGAACAGAGAATTCGCGTGCAAAGCGCCGTGAAGATGGCTTTTTTGCGCGTGCTGGCCGCTCAGGAACTCCTCTATGCGAGGCGCGACATGACCGCAATCGCGCAGGATTCCGTAGAGACGCAGCGGCAACTGATGAACACCGGCCAGGCTGACGAATCCGAAGTGCTCGAAGCAGAAGTGGAAGCGCAAAGGATGCGCATGAGCGCGCGTATGCAGGAGAACACGTTGCGCGAAGAGTGGCGTTCGTTGGCGGCAGTGATCGGCCAGCCGGAGCTGCCGTTGGCGACGGTGGCTGGTGATCTGGAAAAAGGGTGGCCGGAGGTAAATGAAGAAGAAGCTGTGGAATCGATTGCAAAACAGAGCCCGGCTGTGCGAATCGCCGAAACGGCGGAAACGCGAGCCCAAAATGTTTTGAGCCGTGCCAAGCGTGAAGCGATTCCCGATGTGCAGGTCCGGGGTGGATTGGAGTACAACCACGAACTGCTCGGCGGCGCGCCTTTTGCAAAAGGCTGGGAAGGAATCGCAGAAGTCGCCTTGCAAATTCCTCTCTTCAATCGCAATCAGGGAAATGTCGCCGCGGCACAAGCCGATATCGAGCGTGCCGGGCAGGAAAAAAAGCGCATTGCACTCACGTTGCGCGAGCGCGCCGCATCGGCCGTCGATCAATACGCGAATGCGCGGCTCATGGCGCTGGAGTACCGCGACGAAGTGCTGCCACGCGCGAAGAGAGCCTACGGGCTAATGGTTGAGAAATACGGCCAGATGCTGGCGTCATATCCCCGCTTGCTGGATGCGCAAAGAAAACTTTACGGATTGCAGATTGAATACATCGCCGCGCTCGAGAGCGTCTGGACCAACGGCATCGCTCTGCAAGGCTATCTGCTCACGGACGGACTAGAAGCTCCGACACGGCCAGGTGAAGTCGATCGCCCCATCCGCGAAACCAACGTGCCTATGCCCGACCCGGCTACGGGCGTTCGCCAGCCTTGAACAGCAGCTTTACCAAAAATCTCATTCCTCAGCGGACGAGACGAGCGGTCGTGAACCAAGGGAGACGCGCATCCCATAGAAAGCCAATCCTAAAACGACGAGAAGGATCAATACTCCGCGGCCAGCGTACCACCGGCTGAAGTCCAGCGAAAAGGGCATGAATAGCATCGCGGCATTGGAAAAAAACAGGAAGATGGTGGCAAGCAAGCCAAGCCGCAGCATAACGCAGGCCAGCAGCACACCCGACAATAATGCCACCGGCACCTCGAGAGTGTAGTTGAAACCGGAAAGGTTCAGCGACGCCCAAAGCAGACAAACAACTAAAGCAACAATCCACTTTCGGCGCGTGAGCCTGCCCAAGAGGAAGAGAATCGATAACGCGCCCATGCCGTTTATGACCCCGTCAACAAGCGCTTGGATCGAATCACCTAGAAACGCGGGCGTTGTTTCAAGTGTTCCGGGGGCGAAATTCGGCGTCATGCCAGGAACGGCGAAGTAATAGGGCGAAGCGCTCAGGGCGACCCAAGCCAATGCGTTGATCGAGCCAAGAAGTATTCCGAGAAATACATCACGGCCCACGAGCGGATCGGTGAATCTTCCGGAGAGCAACCGCGCCCAAGAAACAAGTACTTCGGGCCAGGTGCGGCGAACGTATGGCTCCAAAGCCAGATAATAGACAGACTGCACCAAAGGTATCGCCGCGGCAAACCCGACCGTGTGACCGAGCCAGTTCCATTCGTAGGCGATGTCAAATAAATGGTGGGAAGTTAGTGTGAAAAATATAAATTCGATCCCGTAAACCGCCGCGGCAAATCGAAACACGCCTCGCCGATCCCCTCGACCGGAGCGAAAATTGCGATATGCAAAATAAGCAGAAAAAAGGATCACCGTGGTTCCCAATAGACCAAAGAGCGGCGCCACGAATCGAAAGCCGCCGGAAGTCCAGGCCCCCACCATGCGTGAAGGCGTGGGATCGGGGCCGACCACTTGAAAATACACGGGCTTTCCCTGGAAAGAAGCGGCATGAACCTCGAAGAGGTGCCCTTGCATCTCCCCTTTCCAAGAGAAGGTACGATCCGAAGCAACATCTGGCGCCCAGGCTGGGGCTATTGACGTGAGAACCTCGGGAGAAATGCCGGCAGCCATCCAAAAGGGCTTCCAGTCGGGATTGACGTTGGTTGAGGTTGGCTCGATCTTCTGCGGAGGAATCCTGGAAAAATAAAGCAAGCGGCCCTGCATGTCGATGGTGAGTGCAATCTCTCCGGAATAGTAAGGGGCCGGTTGCAGCCACTGGATTCTATGGAAAGAGGGGCTTTCGAGCGGCCTGGGACTCTGCCGGTAGCCAAAGCGCATCACGCTGGGGTAGAAATTCCCAATGTCGCGGTAGCGCTGCGGCGCGGCGACTTTGCTCAATCGGCGGTCGATATCGTTCGGGACGACAAACCACCAGGCATAATCCGCGGGCGCAGGAACTTCTCCCAGGCTGGTCGCCAGCTCCCGCGAACGATCGATGAGGGAATCAGGCGATTTGCCGGGTGGAACCAGATTGATGAGGTTGGCGTAGTTGGAAAAATAAACCGTCGCAGCCAAAGTAACAGCCAGAGACAAAGTAAGCAGCAGCGCACTGGATCGGGAAAGCGCTCCTTCTTCGCCGGAAGCCGCCACCATTTCAGGTGAAGGCGTTTCCCCGGCAGCAAGCACGGCAGCCAGAGTGTTGCCGCCGGGCAGTGCCGCCGAAACCGCAACGGCAGAAACCGGCCTTTTCGCGGGATCTTTTTCCAGGCAGCGCAGAATGACGCGCTCAACGAGTGGATCAACGTCTTTGACGATGTGCGAAGGATGGGTCGGCGCGCTTTGTTCACGGCGGCGCATCATATCGGCGTAAGTCGCGGCCTCGAAGGCTCGCTTGCCGGTGAAAATTTCATAGAGCATCAGCCCGAGTGAGTAGATGTCGCTCTTCGGAGTAACTT
>Ga0075030_100002937_pt1 | contig 15549 bp, 19 predicted proteins | sample LitLauG_LLR_2012_FD_71393 | JGI IMG/M metagenome (GOLD analysis project Ga0075030, IMG submission 71393) | Freshwater sediment microbial communities from Pennsylvania, USA - Little Laurel Run_MetaG_LLR_2012 | ecosystem: Environmental > Aquatic > Freshwater > Creek > Sediment | place: USA... | reverse complement strand
GGTAAGTTTCCGGTTTGATGTCGCCGAAGATAGGGAGCTGTGCCGCTGGCCAGATCAGGTGAATCCTCATCAGCAGCGAGAGGAACATTCCAACAAAGACCGCTGCCAGGGCAAGGAAGAAATACTGAATACCGATAACTTTGTGATCGAGGCTGAAAATGTACTTCCGGATAAAGCCTTGTGGAGCCGCGTGGGCGTGAGTCACTCCCGAGGTCGCCATTACTGTTTCTCTGCCTCCTTGCTCGCCAGCCATTTGTCGAAGTCCGCCTGACTGACGACCTTCAGCATGCCATGCATCTTGTAATGACCCAGGCCGCAAAGCTCGGCGCAGGCAATTTCGTAGTCACCCGTTTCTGTGGGAGTGAAGTGCATGTGGATGATCAGGCCCGGAACCGCATCCTGCTTGAAGCGCATACTAGGGATAAAAAGGCTGTGAATCACATCCTGCGCGCGCAGCGTGAGATCCGCCTCGCGATTCACCGGAAGGTACATGGTGCCACTGACCACGTCGTCCTTTGCTGCCGGATCGGTTGTGTCCAGACCAACCGCGGCGTCGCCGCCCGCGGACGCATCGATCAGTTCGGGCTTGGTGCGGCCGTAGGTGTTGTCCATCCCGGGATAGCGGAAGTACCAGGCAAATTGCAGGCCGGTCGCTTCCACTTTCACCGAGCCCTCGTGCGCCGGCTCAAAGCGCTCGCTTGCCCAGACATGGCTGCCCATCAGATTGAGCCCGACAAACAAGACAGCGGTGAGGGTTGTCCAGATCAGCTCAAGCTTGGTGTTGCCATGGGAGTAATCGACTTTGGTGGCGGCGCCCTGATCGCGGTATTTCCATACGACCCAGCCCAAGGCTGCCTGTGCCGCGACGAATATGATGCCCATCAGAACGAAGGTGAGGGCAAACTGATGGTCGATCCAGGGTGCTGCTGCCGCAGCTCCTGCCGGTAACCACCAGGTTTTTGCCACAAAGAAGTAGGTACTGAAGAAAGTGATCAGCCAGATTACGAGCAGAAGCGCGAGGCCCATCCACTAGCCTCCCCTGTTCTTTATGTGATTTGTCCCCACGCCCGCCGCCTGCCCGTCGATATTGTAGGAAAGCTGCGGTTGGCCCGGAAGTCTATCACAGCTTTGCGTGACCATGACAAGTTAGAATTGCGCTTCGCATACACAGTTGACTTTCGCCACATGACGAGCACCAAAATCGCGAACGAAAAAGAAAACTGGAACCGTCGCTATCGCGACGGAACGCACAGTTCGCTGCAGCCAGATTCATTCCTCGTGAGTACATTCGACGAATACATACAGCCGGATTTTCCCAACGCTGGATCGGCGCTCGACGTCGCTGGAGGTGTTGGCCGCCATGCTATCTGGCTTGCACGGCGCCAATGGCAGGTCACTTTGATCGATATTTCCGAGGTGGGAGTCGAGAAAGCGCGAGAGAACGCGCGCGACCTTTCTCATCGCATCGAGTTCCGTGTGGCTGATCTAAGAGATTTCGAGGCGGGAAGTGAGCGATACGATCTCATCCTGGTCTTCTTCTATCTGCAACGCAGCATTTTTCCGGAGTTAGTGGCGTCTCTGCGGCGCGGCGGCCTGCTCATCTACAAAACCTACACACTTGAGCAGCAAAGATTCTCGGGCGGCCCGTCACATCCGATGCATCTCCTTCGGCCAAACGAACTGCTGAGGGCTTTCTCGAAGCTGCGGACTCTTTACTACAGGGAGACGACGCACGAGCGAGGTGTGGCTGAATTCGTTGGACGAAAACCGTGAGGTCGATCTTCACCACGTATCCCCGCCTCCGCGCGGAGGCCAGACTCCCAGGGCACGCCGGATCATTGCAATCTGTCCCACGTGATAGCTGTTGTGCGATACCAGCTGCCATAACACCGCGTGTACGGACGAAGACAATTTATCCTGTGGTCCGCCCGTGGGGAGCACGGGACGCTCGAGCACTTCGGAGTCCGATGCCGCGATGGTCTTCAGTTGTCCGAGTAAATTGGCAAACTGTGCGACTGCCGCCTTCCATTCCCCTTCGTCGACTGGGGCCGCGTTCACAGGCCAACTCTCCGCCGCGTGCTCGGGATACGGCCGGGGGTTGCCATGGATTCTGTTGATCTCGTACTCCATCCAGTAATTCATATGGCAGACGAGCTGCCAGATCGTATGAGGCCAGTGCTCGATCGAGCGTCCGGCGATCTCGGGGGAGAGGTCCTCAACACAGGCCACGGGGTCCGCGTGCGCTCCCTTGCCGCGCAGAAGTTCGATTAGGGTTTGGACAGGCATGTCTGCTCTTTCGGCATACATTATCGCGGACCAACGTTATAGCGGATTGGCCGATGGGTGGCAGCAGAAAACGTGGACTGACGTATTCGTCCGACGCGGGCAGGTTAAAATCATGCCGACATGCCCAAGAATACGCCCAAGAAAAAAAGCCACGGACACGGACACAATACCCGCTTCATACAACTGAACAAGAACTACTGTTTTGCCTGCGGGAAGAACAACACCGAAGGCATGCACTTGAAATTTACCTACGATGAAGAACGCGACTGCTTCGTCTGCCGTTTCCGATTGGGCAAGCGCTACACCGGACCACCGGGGCACTGCCATGGCGGAATCATAGCGACCATCCTCGACGAAGCCATGGGTAAGGTGAACAAGTTACGCCATGTGGTAGCGCTGACTTCGCAAATCACGGTCAACTATCTTAAGCCTGTGCCTCTGAACAAGCCGCTGCGGGTAGAGTCAAAAGAGGTAAGTGTCAAGGGGAGGCAGCATATCAATATGGCCGAGATTCTTAATCAAAAAGATGAGGTTCTGGCGCGGTCGCGAGGACTATTCATCGCCATCGATCCGCACAAGATGTTTGCGAAGTTTGTGGAGAAGTGAAGGCCTTAGCAAAGAAGTCCCAGGAGAACGGAATCCGAGTCCGGCTCCCATTTTGTTCGCGCTTCGGAATCCGTCAGCGTCCTCCGTGTCTTGGTGCATCCGTGGTCAGCGCAGGGCTCGCGCCAGTTCATCGACGCCCCTCCGCAGTTCCCGCGGATTGACCGCGGCAAAACCGAGCACCAGGCCATCTTTCTTTGTTCGACCTGCGGCATAACGGCTGATTGGGACCACTTCGACATCGCGTTGTGCCGCAGCGGAGGCCGCCTGCACAGGCGTAATCTTCCCCTGGAGCCAACCTATGGTCTGCAGTCCCGCTTCCACCGTCGAGATATCGACTAGGCCCGTCAGATTCTCTCTCGCGCACTCCAGCAGGACACCCAGCCGTTCAGCGTAAAGCTCACGCATGCGCCGGATGTGGCGCGCGAAGTGTCCTTCCGTGATGAAGTCACAGAGCACGGCCTGCTCCAACAGCGGAGGATGATGCGTGCTCACCGACTCCGCTGCCGCGAACACATCCACCATGTCAGGCGGCACCACCAGGTAGCCGAGCCGGAGAGCAGGGAAGAGTACGGCGGTAAAGCTTCCGCCGAAAATGACGACTCCGGCCCGATCGAGTCCCTGCATGGCGGGGATCGGCCGGCCAGAGTAGCGATACTCGCTGTCGTAGTCGTCTTCGAAAATCAGAGTTCCCGACCTGCGTGCCCACTCCAGCAGCGCAAGACGGCGCCGCAAGCTCATGGTCACACCCAGCGGAAATTGGTGTGCGGGAGTGACGTAGACAAGGCGCGCTTGCTTCCATCGCTTCAGGCCGCGCTCCAGGTCAAGGCCTTCAGCGTCGACCGACACGCCGCAAATCCTTGCACCCAGGGCGCGAAACACCACGGCTGCGCCCGGATATCCGGGCTCCTCCATCCACACCGGCTCGCCCGGATTAAGCAGCAGCCGGGCAGTTCGATCCAATGCCTCCTGCGCTCCCGAAACGATCAGCACCTGCTCCGCCGAGCACTTCACGCCGCGCGAAGTATTCAAATATTCAGCCACGGCCTCACGCAGCGGTCTATACCCGAGCGCTTCGCCACCGGCCAGCAAGTTGGGCGAAACCCGGCGCAGGCGACGCGCTGCGACTTGCGCCCATAGTGTCGTTGGAAATGCGTCCAGGGCAGGCTGATTTGCGCGGAATGCCCGAATAGGCCTTGCCGCGACGCCGCGAAACGGTTCCAGACGCCGAGCATAGGAGGAAAGCGCGATTCGCCGGTGGGGAAGCCGCTTCTCCGGCGTGTCACGTCGAACCTGCAGCAGTTGCTCGGGCAGCACCTGGCTGACGTATGTCCCCGATCCGCCCTTTCCTTCCACGTAGCCTTCCGATATCAAGTGCTCAAACGCGGTCACGATGGTCGCGCGCGAGAGTCGATAGGCCCCGGCAAGATCGCGGGTAGCGGGGAGACGCGCTCCGGGGTGCAGTCTACCGTCGAGAATCGCCGAGCGCAGTTCGTCATAGAGCCACCGGTACAAACTCACCCCGGGCGGGGGCGCCGGAAGGCTCAGGGGCAGCGATGTCGCAGTTTTCGGCATACGAAAAGTGGTATGGCATAAATAGACTAAATGGTCCTTGTGACAAGACCAAGGTAAATCTACGATAAGAGCAGTAGTCGGGGACAATGAGTTTCTTCCCTACTTCAACAATCCCAGGTTTGCAGAAAAGAGCGAAATCATGACCAACCATAACGGCAGTTCGAGCAATGGAAATTCCACCAGCCTACGCCTCAAGACCGGCCTCGCCGAGATGCTCAAGGGCGGTGTGATCATGGACGTCACCGACGCCAAGCAAGCAGAAATCGCCGAGCGCGCCGGCGCGGTAGCGGTAATGGCCCTCGAGCGCGTGCCAGCGCAGATTCGTGCCGAAGGCGGCGTGGCCCGCATGGCGTCACCCAAGAAAATCCGCGAGATCATGGCCACCGTGTCCATTCCCGTGATGGCCAAGTGCCGCATCGGCCACTTCGCTGAGGCGCAAATTCTCGAAGAGCTGGGGGTCGACTACGTCGACGAATCCGAAGTTCTGACCCCCGCCGACGAAGCCCATCACGTCGACAAACACGCCTTCAAGGTTCCATTTGTTTGTGGCGCTCGAAATCTTGGCGAGGCCTTGCGCCGAATCGCCGAGGGCGCGGCCATGATCCGCACCAAGGGTGAAGCCGGCACGGGCGATGTGGTCCACGCCGTGAAGCACATCCGCCAGATCGTCCAGGAGATGAAGATCCTCACCGTACTCAGTGAAGAAGAGCTTTACGCCAAGGCGAAGGAACATCAGGCACCGTATGAACTGGTGCGGATCGTCGCCAAGGAAGGGAAGCTTCCGGTACCGAATTTCTCTGCCGGCGGCATTGCCACTCCGGCTGACGCATCGCTCGTCATGCAACTGGGTGCGGAAGCTGTGTTCGTGGGATCGGGAATCTTCATGAAGAATTCCACCGAATTCGCCGATCCTACCGAAGCCGAAAAGCGAGCCCGGGCGATTGTCCGTGCTACGACGCACTACAAAGATCCTAAAGTGTTACTTGAAGTCAGCGAGGATCTGATCGGCGCGATGAAAGGCCTCGCCGTGTCCGCTCTCGACGAAGCGCACATGCTGCAAACGCGAGGCTGGTAGAGCGCCAAAACAGAAAAACCACAGAGGACACAGGGTTCACGAAGGAATAGCGGATGGCATCACTGCGTTCGTGATCCTTAGTGTCCTTAGTGTCCTTCGTGGTTTTAAGGTTTCACCATGAAAATTGGAGTTCTCGCTATTCAGGGCGATTTTGATGCCCACCGCAGGCGTCTCGAACAGCTCGGCGCCGAGGTCGTGCTCGTGCGCAAGCCTGAGCAGCTCGACGAAATCGACGGCCTCGTGATTCCGGGGGGCGAGTCGGGTGCTTTCCTCAAAATCCTGGGCAAGGAAGGCTTCGAAAAGCTCAAGCAGTTTGTCCACCTCAAGCCGACCTTCGGCACCTGCGCGGGGGCGATCATGCTGGCGAAGGAAATAACCAACCCCACCCAGCCCGGCCTAAACGCCCTAGACATCCGGATTCGCCGCAACGCCTACGGACGGCAGATCGACAGCTCAATACGCAGCGGCGAAACCAGCCTTCCCGGTGGTCCGCTGGAGATGGTCTTCATCCGCGCGCCGAAAATTGAAAACGTAGGCCCGGGTGTTGAAATCATCGCCCGCGACGGAAGCGATCCGGTAGCCGTGCGGCAGGGAAGGACAATGGCCGCGACCTTCCATCCTGAACTCAGCGACGACATGCGCATCCACCGCACTTTCTTGGACCTCGTGAACAACGGCCAACCGCAGTAAATCGTCTTCTCCATCCGCCCGAAAATTGTTTTCAAAAACCTCTTGACATCCCGATATGCATAACCGTACAGTTACGCATTATGCGGAACCGATCGGTTACATATTCGGCCGAAAGCACCTTCAGCGCGCTGGCCGATCCTACCCGGCGCGCCGTGCTCGACTTACTGAGGCAAGGAAGCCAGCCGGCAGGTCGAATCGCCCAGGCGTTTCCCGTGTCGCGGCCGGCAATCTCCAAGCACCTGCGCCTGCTTCGCCGCGCACATTTGGTTCAGGAACGGCGGGAAGGTCGAAATCGGCTGTATCAGCTCAACCCGGAACCGTTGAAGGCCGTGGATTCGTGGCTGGAACAGTACCGTTCGTTCTGGAGTGCGAGTCTGACCAGCTTGAAAGCTCTTGTCGAAGCCGAGCACGCCAGGGAAACCGCCGCTCGAGGCAAAGGCAAATAATCGCTATTGTGCAGTCGATGTCAAAAAATAAAAGGAGAAGAAGAAGAAAATGAAATCCGTCCGCATCGCTTTACCACTGCTGGTTGTCCTTATCGCGTCAGCCGGTGTCGCCCAAACCGACGCACAGAAATCGTTCGCCACCATCAAGTCCTTTGCCGGATCGTGGGAAGGGAAGGCCTCCAACGGGATGGCGGTGAAAGACAGTTTCCGCCTCACCTCAAATGGTTCCGCCGTGATGAGCGAGCTATCGGGCCATGAGGATATGATCACCATGTTTCACCTCGACGGCGATCGACTGCTCATGACGCATTACTGCGGCGCAGGAAATCAGCCCCGCATGAAGGCGACCTCCTCGCCCGACGGCAAGACCGTCACGTTCGAGTTTGTCGACGCCACCAACCTGGCGAGCCCGCAGGACGGGCACATGCATCATGTCGTCTACACCATCGACGGCGACCGCCTTAGCGAAGACTGGTACTTCGTGAAGGACGGCAAGGACCTGCACGAGCACTTCGACCTGCTGCGGCAAAAGCCGGCCTAGGCCGGCGCTTCGAGCCGTCGCGGCCTAACCTGGGTTTCCGTACGATTTCAACTGACGAGGAACACTATCGTGCCAACATCCATCATCACACCCGATCAAGACGCGATCATCACCGAAATCGAGATCAACGCTCCAGCGGCGCGAGTTTTCAAGGCTCTGACGGACTCGAAGGAACTGATGGTCTGGTTCAACGATCCAAATTGTCCGGTCAAGTTCTGGAACATGGACGCACGCCTCGGCGGCCGTTACTCCTACGAGACCAAGAAAGGCACCGTGGTCGTCAACGGTGTAGACGAGTTTAAGTGTCACGGAGAGATCATCGAATTCGATCCGCCGCGGCTGCTCGTCTATACCTGGCTCGGCAACTGGCACGACGACAAACAACGCAAGACCGTGGTGCGCTGGGAACTCGCCCCCATCGGAAAAGGCACTAAAGTCAAAGTTACCCATAGCGGGCTGGCTCAAGAGCCCGCCTCCCGCAAGGATTACAGCGGCGGCTGGCCAGGAGCCGTGGAGAGCCTGAAGAAGTTTGCGGAAAACTCATAAACGAAAGAAAGGTCCATCATGGCAACTTCAGTGATTAGTCCCGACAAGGATGTAATCCTCGCCAATGTTTACGTCGCGGCTCCGGCCGAGCGGGTCTTCCAGGCGATCACCGATCCCCAACAACTGATGCAATGGTGGGGACAGAAGGGTATGTACCAGAGCACGAAGTGGGAGGCCGACATGAAACCCGGCGGCAAGTGGCGTTGCGAAGGCGTGGGCGGATCTGGGCAGTACAGCGTCGAGGGAGAGTTTCTGGAAATTGATCCGCCACACGTGCTGGTCTACACCTGGATTGCGAGCTGGAGCGGTCCTCAGACTACGACCGTGCACTGGGAACTTAAATCGGTGCAAGGCGGAACGCAGGTCAACATGCGGCACTCCGGCTTCCAGGCACTGCCCGACGCCGCCCGCGATCACGCTCAGGGTTGGAGCCGTGTTCTCGCATGGATGCAGGCATACGTGGAGAAGGGCGAGACGCTGGATACGCGCAAGGTGTTGGCTCCAGGCGCGTAACCCAACCGGCCGGACTTGATGGGCGCCCTGAAGACGGGATCAGGGCGCTCTTCCGCAAGGCGGAGCGGGTTATACTTGCCCTATGGGTGTGGGTTCCAGCAAGACGTTCTACCTCGAAACCTTCGGCTGCCAGATGAATGTGCACGACTCGGAAAAGGTCGTTGGCACGCTGGTCTCGGAGGGCTACCGCCAGGTTCCGACCGTCGAAGAAGCCGACCTCGTGCTCTACAACACCTGTTCCATTCGCGATAAGGCTGAGCAAAAGGTTTTTCATCGCCTCAACGACTACAAGAAATTCCAGAAACAGGGCAAGAAGTTCGGCGTACTGGGCTGCGTAGCGCAGCAGGAAGGCGAGAAGATATTCGAGCGCGCGCCGTATGTTTCCATGGTGTGCGGATCGGCGTCGTATCGAAATTTGCCGGAAATGCTGATTCAGATCGAGGCAGGGAAGCGTGCCACCGGTCTGGATGATCGCGAGACCGAAGAGTGCTTCGAAACCGAGTTTGCGGCGCGCACCAACCCCCACCGGGGATATATCACCATCATCGAAGGCTGCGACAAGTTTTGCGCCTATTGCGTAGTTCCCTTTACGCGCGGCAAGGAGCGTAGTCGCACCTCTGATTCGGTGTTAGCGGAAGCCCGCCAGATGGTCGATTTGGGCTACACCGAAATCCAGTTCCTGGGACAGAACGTCAATTCGTATAAAGATCCCGCCGGCAAGAAATCATTTGCGGAATTGCTGTCCGCGGTCGGTGAACTGCCCGGTATAAAGCGAGTTCGTTTCACCACATCGCATCCGCGCGATTTTGGACGCGACATCGTGGAAGCCATCGACGCCGTGCCGGCGCTCTGCGACCACGTTCACCTTCCCGTGCAGAGTGGGTCGACCCGCGTGCTGGACGCTATGCAGCGCCTGTATACGCGCGAACAATATCTCGAGCGCATTGCGTGGATCAAGGCCGCGAAACGCGACATCAGCATTACGACGGACGTGATCGTGGGATTCCCGGGAGAAACGGAAGCAGATCTTCAGGAGACGCTGTCGTTACTGGACGAAGTCGGCTACGACTCGATTTTTGCCTTCAAGTATTCGCCACGTCCCAACACCCCCGCGCTCCACCTGGAGGACGCCATCCCGGATGACGAAAAAGTGCGCCGGCTGGCCGTTCTACAGGACAAACAACGGCAGATCCAGACGCATCGAAACAAGAAGTGCCTCGGCGAGATTTCCGAAGTCATGGTGGAGGGCAGAAACGATATGCGCCAGCAGTGGATAGGACGCACCTCCAAAAACATGACGCTGAATTTCACGGCTCCTGGGGATGCCCGGCTGCTAGCCGGCAGTTACACGAAAGTGTTCATCACCAACAGTTTTCCTAACAGCTTGTTGGGAGAAATGGTGATATAAGAAGTTTAGAAATCGTAGCTGGCTCGCTTACGGACGCCAACTACAATAGCGGGTTGGGATTGCGATGGAAGTTGAGATGAAAATTCGTGGGCTCATGATGGACCCCGTCAGCAATATGCCCATCGTGATCCTCAAGGACGCGGGCAGCGACACCGTGCTACCGATCTGGGTCGGTATCTATGAGGCGAATGCGATCGCGCTCGAGATTGAGAAAGTCACCACGCCTCGCCCCATGACCCATGACCTGATCAAGAATGTTCTGACCGGCCTCGACGCCCAGGTTCATAAGGTAGTGGTGACCGAGCTGCGGGAAGACACGTTTTATGCCGTGATCTGGCTGGAGCGCGAAGGCCGGGTTATCAGCATCGATTCGCGTCCCTCAGACGCCCTCGCCCTCGCCCTCCGCGTGGACTGCCCGATTTTTGTCGAAGACGAGGTTCTCAAGAACTCGAAGCAAGCTTCCAGCGCCTCGGACCGCGTGACTAGCGAAGAACTTCGCAAGTGGCTCGAAGGCCTCAACGACGAGGACCTGGGCCGTTACAAGATGTAGCGTTTTGTGGCGGAAGGTTTGCGGTTCAGCCCTCCAGCGATTAGTCCGCCTTTAGAAATGTCTCCCGATCCCGCCGAACAGCTCCAACGCATCTACATGGCCGGCTTTGAAGTCGAGACCTTCGTCCGCTTTCCCAAATGCATCGGCGTGGTCCGCGACGGCTGCGTAGCGTTGCTGGTTCCGGGCGTGGACGGCCTGCAGATTCTCGGCACACCGGGCTGGCGCCTGGGCGAAGCCATCGGGGTGCTAGTCGAAAGGGGAGGCCGCCAGGTCTTCCAGGCTAAGGATGAGATCCTTGAGGCCACTCCAGAAAGGCTGGAAGCCCTGAGGCGCTTCCGCGGCGATCTCCAAACATTGCTTTCACCGCGATCGTAGGCTTCGGCCAAAAGCAGAACCAAATGGTGGGACGCAAACCCGGCGTTGCAGGCGGCATTTCTTATACTTAACATAATACCTGTTATCGGACATTCGATATTACCTGCCGAGGGCGGGTCATAGCCCTCTTGACGCCCGCACGCGTTGTCCCCGACTATCCCAGTCATCATGAGACCACTTCTAAGCTCCGCGCTTGTTGCCCTGCTGGCTAGTGCCGTCCTAGCGCAGGCACCTCCCCCATCGTCTGCGGTCCCTCGGCCCAAGATCGTCGGCGTTGCCCACATCGGGCTCCGCACCGATGATCTTGCGGCTGCTCGTAAGTTCTATACCGGTGTCCTGGGATTCCAGGAGCCGTTCATGCTCGACAAGCCGAAGGACGAAGGCACGGGCCTCCTGCTGACATATTTCAAGGTTAACGACCACCAGTACATCGAAGTTTTCCCTGAGCTCACAGATCCCAAGATGGATCGGCTGTCGCACATTTCGTTTGAAACTACCGACGCCGAGCAGCTTCGCGCCTACCTTGCCGCCAAGAAGGTGAAGGTCCCCGAGAAGCTGGAACCCATGCTCGACGGCAACCGAGGATTCGAGGTGCCCGATCCCGACGGCCACATCGTGGAGTTCGTTCAATTCATGCCCGGATCCCTGCACAGCAGGAATTTCGGCAAGTTCCTGCCCGATACACGCATCTCGCAGCACATCATCCACGTGGGCGTGGTTGTGAAGGATCGCGCCGCAGCCGACCGTTTCTATGGAGATATTCTTGGATTCCACGAAATCTGGCACGGCGGGATGAAGGACGACGTTACCGACTGGGTGGACATGCGGGTTCCCGACGGGACTGACTGGCTGGAGTACATGCTGAACGTACACGACCCGGATCCGCACGAACTTGGCGTCATGCATCACCTGGCTCTGGGTGTCCCGAGCGTCAAACAGGGATATCAGGTGGTCCTTAAACGTAGCTCCACCCCGCTTGAGAAGCCTCAGGTCGGCCGCGACGGCAAGTGGCAACTCAACTTGTACGATCCCAACTTCACGCGAGTTGAACTGATGGAGCCTAAGCCCGTGGAGAAGCCCTGCTGCTCAGCTTTCAAGGAGTGAGGAGCGCTTTGCGGCGTAACACAGGTTCGGCTTAGCGCGCAGGATTGATCTCGGCCAGCTGCGCGCTGGCTTCGGTGGCAAACACGATCTTGGGATGGAAAAGCGTTCCCGCGACCCGGGTCACGATGGCGATCAGTTCCCTTTGCCCGTAGAAAACCTTAACTTGCTTTGAGCGCGACAATTCGGGCAGGTTCACGGTTCGGCCGCTTCGGATGCGGGCTGCGCTTTCTTCATTCGCAGTCACGCTCGGCATTTGTGGCAACAGCTTGCGCGGATGGACGAACACCTCTTCGACCTGATCTTCGTCCGCGGCCTTCTGAACTTCCTCGAGAGTCCGCGCATCCGAAATGTCGAATTCTCCGAGCTGCGTCCGCCGCAACGATTCCAGGTGGGCGCCGCAACCCAGCTTCTGACCCATGTCGTGCGCCACCGACCGCATATAGGTACCGGATGCCACACGGGCTCGAAAGCGGACACCGGATTCCCTGCCAACGTCCGGAGCTTCTGACGACCGGTCCGCAAAGCCCAGAATCTCGAATTCCTTAATCTCGACCTCAACCGGCTTGAGTACGACTTCCTTGTGCTTCCGCGCCAGCTTGTAAGCCGGAACTCCGTGTATTTTCTTGGCTGAAAATGGCGGGGGCATCTGCTCGATCCTGCCGCGAAAGGCCATGCTCAATTTCCGCACTTCTTCAAGTGATACTTTAACTTGTTGAGGCACCCCAGTCGGCTCTCCTTCGGCATCGTAAGTATCTGTGGCGAAGCCGAAGCGGATCACCCCCTCGTACGTCTTGTCCGACGCCGTGTAGAACTGGGCCAGCCGGGTCATGCTGCCCACTACCATCGGCAACAAGCCTGTCGCCAGGGGGTCGAGCGTGCCCAGATGCCCGACCGACCGCTGATTCAGAATGCGCCGGATGCGGTTGACCACGTCATGTGAGGTCAGCCCAGGGGGCTTATCGATAATCAGAACGCCATTCATAGAATTGATTAATTTGGTAATTTGGTAAACGAGCAAATTCGCAGTCAATAATTCCGGAGATCTGTTTCAGCTAATCGTTCTCATTTACTAAGTTACCAAATTTCCCGATTGTCCAATTAAATGATTCCCCTCCGCGACGATCAGCCCTGTTTCTCAACGCCCTTCATTAACTATTTCCTGATCGCGCTGAATGTGGTGGTCTTTCTGTTCGAGCTCTCCGTCGGCTTCCAGAGCCGGGGACAGCTTAATGCCCTGCTCTTTCAATTTGGCGTCGTACCCCGTGTTGAAATCGGCCTGCTCACGGGGGTGCCCACCTTCGCGCCGGGCGCCGCGCTGGTCCCGATCCTCACATCCATGTTCCTGCACGCATCCTGGCCGCACATTATCGTGAACATGTGGGTCCTCTGGATCTTCGGCGACAACATCGAGGACTACCTTGGTCACTTCCGCTATCTGTTGTTTTACCTGCTCAGTGGCATGGCAGCAAGCTTCACTCACGTTATCCTGAACGCCAATTCCCAGGTCCCGAGCGTCGGAGCGAGCGGCGCCATCGCGGGCGTCATGGGCGCCTACTTCGTCCTTTACCCACGGGCGCGGGTGCTGGTCTGGTTTCCGCCGATCTTCCTCTTCCACATCCCTGCGTGGCTCATGCTCGGATACTGGTTCTTCAGCCAATTCATTAGCGGGGCAGCCACATCGATCGCCGAAACCACACCGAGCTCTGGCGGCATCGCCTTCTGGGCGCACGTGGGAGGGTTTGTCGCAGGGATCCTGATGATCAAGCTCTTCCCGGAGCGTCCGCAGCGATATCGGTACGGTACCTGGTGACCAGGTTCTAATCAAGCTTTGAGCTGTGCGTGATCGACGAAGCGGAGGGTTACTTCGTCTATGGCGGAATCAGTCCAGCCGCAGACCGGCGGTCTTGATGGCAGGATAACGGATGGAAACCGCATCGGCGCTCAGGAAGCTGATGCTTACTCGGGTCTCGGCTTCAACAGGATCACCGTTGATCGCGTGATGGCTGAAGCGCCAGAACTTAACCGCCTGTTCCGCGGCTCGCGCAAGCAGATACTTACCGCTTACGCGCTCCACCTGCTTCACGCGCCCATCGGTGCCGATCACAACCTTCAGATCGACCTTGCCGGTCAAGTTAGCTTCTGGGGCGACCGGGTAGACCACCCAGCCTTGAGGAGCTTCTGCGACCTCAACACGAGGTGGGACAGGTTCGTCTGCGGCGCGCGCTTTTCTTACTGGAACCACTCGTTGCGGCTTCGGCGTCATGGCGGCCAGCTCGGCTTCCGTTGGTGGAAGTGGCAATGGTGTGGCTGTTCCGATGGTCATGGGCTCAGGCCGGCGGATTCTCTCCTGACGCAGGATCATGCCAAACACAATGACGAACGCCAGGAAACCGAAAGCCGTCCACCGCTGCCTGGCTTGCAGTGATGCTGTACGACCGGCGCGGGCTAGCGCCTCCATCGGAATCAGCGATCGGATCGCCTTTGCAGTTCGAAGGCGCTTCCCTGCTGCCTCGTCCGGTTGCTGCGGCAGATCCAGGTCCCAAATCTTTCCCGATTCCAAGGACTCGATCCCTGCATGGATCTCCTGGGGAGCAAGTTGCTTGCTCCATATCACCCGAAACTGAGATTTCTGCTGACCGTGCTGGAGCATGATGATCTGCCCCGGCTCCACGGGAACCCGCAGCCCACCCAGCCGCCCGCCAATCGGGCTTATGTCGAGCGTGTGCGCCAAATGAAGGGCCGACGCGTCGAACTTCTGCTGGTCGAGCCAGACGCGCAGCGGCAACACCATTTTGGTGCGCGGGTATCGTTGTTTTCCCGATGGCATCCGCTACAGACTAATTTTGTTGGAGGTGTAGTAACAAGTTACCGAGGTTACTGATTAGATAAGGAGGGGGCTGAAGGTGTCAGGCCAGACCGACTGAGGCCAAGATACCCTCTACTGCCTACTGGCAACAACCGCCCACGCAGCTGCGACGTAGACCACGAGCGCGCCGACATTCCACATGCCGTGTAGAAAATGGGTCACAATGGCCAGAAGGAAGATCCCTACCAGGATCCATCCGCCTTGCACCACGGTCTTGGGGATCAGAAAAAGAACGGCACCCACAATCTCTCCCCAACCTAGCACTAGCCTTAAGGCGTCGGGCATCCCGGTTTTGGAGAATGCGTGGTGGGCGCTGGGCATCAGGAAGAGGACAGCCTCTACCAGAACTACCAGCCCCAGAAACCACTGCAGCACAGTCATGACGCATCGCGTTTTGGCTTCGGTCATCTGCTTCCTGTCCGCTTGCGCGAAGGGCTTTTCCCTGCCCTTGCGCCGCTGACTTCTTTCAGTTGGTGGCTGGCGCTGGAGTCCAGGTCCAGGTGGTAGAACTTCTTCAGTTCCTGTATGCGTTTGAGGGTGGCGGGGCTAAACGGCGTCTTGCCGTCGAAGGCATGCAGGACGATGCCCTCGAGCAGGTCTCCCAAGGTGAGGTCGTGATATTCGGCGATACCTTTCAGGACTTTCAGGATCCGCTTTTCCATGCGGACCCCGGTCTGCACGCGCTCGATCAGTAACATGGAGTCGTTATCCATTGGTACCAATATACCACGGTACCAAAACGAAATACAGGGAAACGTGTGGAACCTGGAGTTTCGGGAAAAAGTCGACTTGGAGGGATTGGATTTCGGTGTGCCGCAGGCTCTTCGGGTTTACACCCCGTTCGGCCGTTGCCGGATCAGCGACAGGAACTCATTGCGTGTTTCGTGCTCATCGCGGAAGCAGCCCAACATCGACGATGTGACCGCCGCCGAGTGCTGCTTCTCGACTCCGCGCATCATCATGCAGAGATG